>Ga0194132_10006915_pt1 | contig 17235 bp, 16 predicted proteins | sample TA2KigOf80mmetaG_FD_148612 | JGI IMG/M metagenome (GOLD analysis project Ga0194132, IMG submission 148612) | Freshwater microbial communities from Lake Tanganyika, Tanzania - TA2015054 Kigoma Offshore 80m | ecosystem: Environmental > Aquatic > Freshwater > Lake | place: Tanzania: Lake...
CGACCAGTTCCAGTTGGCTCAATCTGGTGGAACGCTGGTTTGCCGAATTGACGTCCAAACGAATCCGCCGTGGTTCATTCCGCAGTGTCCCCGACTTGATCAAGGCGATGGAGGAGTTTTTACAGGTGTGGAATGAAAAGCCGAAACCCTTTGTTTGGACAGCCACGGTCGAATCCATCGTGGCAAAACTCTCGCGGTGTCGTCAGACTCTTGAGCAAATTCAGCCCGGTTGTACTCAACCCAGAACCAGAAAACCTCAAAACCAACTGTCCATCTAATTCTTGGACACTACACTAGGAAAGCGGGAACAGCAAGCCTCCGGCTTGCTAGAGCCGCACTGCGTGCAGCACGACAGGCCCACAGGGTGGCCAGCCTCTGCATCCGGATTCCGAGCGGATTTCCACAACTGCAGACTCGGCTAAAGCAATGAGGAATGGCGGCACCTCGCCGCAGGCGGCCAGAGCGTCGATACCCGATGCATTGCCCAAAGATTTTCGCTATGCTTGCCGCGGCTGCTGCGCAAAGGAAATGGAGTACAGGCGCAGCTACCTGCTGTCGAGCGCTCCATGCATTTCTTCTCCTACAACAGGGATATCCTGATTATTCTGCTGGTCAAGTTGGGGATTATCGCCTCGCTCTCGGCTCTACTCGCGCGCTCGCTTAAATTCAAACGGACACTGTATGCGGAACCCAGAGGCCCTCAAGAGAAGCTGAACCTGGTGTTGTTTTGGGGGTTCCCACTTGCTATTGGCGTGGTGATTCGGAACGGCTTGGGCTACCCAGCCTTCGACTTGACGCTAGAAGGGACGTTCATCGCGGGCCTCTTGGGTGGCAATGTTGTTGGCTTGGTTGTGGGTTGCCTGGCAGGTTTGACGGCGATGTTCTACCACGAGTGGCTCACGCTGCCCCTGGCTGCCGGCTTGGGGCTGGCCAGCGGACTCCTGAGGAGCTTCACGCCACGTAAGGAAGAGATTTGGAACTTTTCACCGTTCGTGCTGATCAACATTTTTCAATCCCTGAGCTCGCGAACGCAGGCGCGAAAGGCTGTGTGGCAGTTGGTTTTGCTGGCGAGCTGTCTTGTTGCCGAAGCGATGTTTTCGCTGGCGGACCGGAGTTTTCCGGCGAGCTGGTTGTTCAGGCTCGAGTCGTCGAACCCGGTGATCGTTTTGCTGATCTTTGTCACAACGCTCAGTTGCGTTGGGGTAACGCTGAAGATTTGGAGTAACACCCGCCTGGAGATGAAGCTGGCCGAGCAGGAGGTCCTCGTTGTGAAGTCCCGGCTGGACGCTTTGGCCAACCAAATCAATCCGCACTTCTTATTCAATACGCTCAATTCGATTTCCTCGCTGATACGGACCAACCCAGCGAAGGCGCGCACGATGGTCATCAAGCTTTCGCACATATTGCGCAAGTTGCTACAGGGACATGAGAACTTCACTTCGTTGCGGGAGGACCTGGAGTTCATTGACAACTACCTCGATATCGAAGAGATCCGATTCGGAAAGGATAAGCTGAGAATCGAGAAAGAGATCGACACTGAGACACTGGGTTGTCTCATACCCAGCATGATCCTGCAGCCGATTATCGAGAACTCGATCAAGCATGGCATTGCCCCAAAGATCGAAGGAGGCCGCATCACAATCCGTACCTCTCGCCACCAAGACCGGATTTCGATCGACGTGGAAGACAACGGGGTCGGCATGCCAGAAGACGAGATTCCCAAAGTCTACAATTCAGGGATTGGGATCAGCAACATCATTGAACGGCTGAAAGTTGTCTACCAATCCGATTACGTCTTCAGCGTGAAGAGCTTTCCTGGCCATGGAACATTTACGCACATCGAAATCCCCATCCAGGACGGAACCGTACGACAGAGGGCTGGCTAACGACTTGGGAAACGCAGCTGTAGGGACCCAGGGACGTCTGAGGTCGCTTGCTCCGCGTCGCCAATCGCACGACGCAGCGAGACCCTGGCTCACTGCTACTGACATGAGGGTCACATGCCGATCTCGTGCATCATCGTCGATGACGAACAACCTGCGCTCGAAGAAATCAACTTCCTGCTGGAATCCATCCCAGAAGTGAAGGTGATTGGGCAAGGGCGCAATGGAATCGAAGCCATCCGGCTGGTGGAGGAGTTGGAGCCAGACCTTCTGTTTTTAGATATTGAGATGCCTGGCCTGAATGGATTCAAAGTGGTCGAAGAACTAGCTGCCAAGGACCAGTTGCCTCAGGTTATCTTCGTGACCGCCTATGACCAATATGCCGTGAAGGCGTTCGACGTAAGCGCGGTCGACTACATTCTGAAACCGATCGAGAAATCACGTCTCGAAAAGGCGGTGCAGCGAGCTCAGAAACAACTGGAATCGGAATCAGGCGTACAGAGGCAGCTGAAGAATCTGATCAGCCTGATGGCTCCGACGAGTCACAAGAAGTCGAAGTTGTTGCTGAAAGACAAGAATCGGAACCTGCTGATCGATTCCGACGAGATCGTTTTCGCCAGTGTTTCGGGCAGTGTGGTCCATCTCTCGACGGCGGAACTCACCGGTGAGACCAATTTTCGAACGCTCGAAGAGTTGCAGGCCAATCTGGACCCGGAGATCTTTTGGCGCGTGCACCGGTCGTTCCTGGTCAACCTCAACAAGATCCGAGAAGTGGTTCCCTGGTTCAACCGCACTCTGCAACTGAAGATGGCCGACAAACGTGCCTCCGAGATTCCTGTGAGCCGATCGCATTCGCGGCGCCTGAAGGAGTACCTGAAGCTCTGACGGTTCCGCGCAAACGATTGAAATACTGTCCACTTCCAGATGGCGGGGGCACGGCTCGAACGGGGAATTTGTTCTTGTTCCTCCGAAGTGCTTGTGCTACGTTTTTTTGAGAGTCTCGATGCAAGCACAGAATCCTCTCAGTGAAAGACAAGGAGGTAGGGTGATGGAAATGGGGACTGTCGACATCAAGGAGCACTTGTTGCAGTCTGATGAGGACTTCAGGAGGCTGGCGCAGAAGCATCATCAATACGACGAGCGGTTGGGAAAACTGGTCCACAAGGCACATCTCTCGGAGCAGGAGAGAGTGGAAGAAGTCAACCTGAAGAAGATGAAGCTTCAGGTTAAAGATCAGATGGAGTCGATGATTCAGAAGTATCGCCAGCAGTCAGCCAGTTCGTCAGGTCCAGCAAAGTCATAAGGTCCGCACCAATTTCTCCTAATCGGTTGACGCTTCGATCGAGAGATCATTTGCCAAGGGGAGAACGTCGCAAGGCGTTCCCCCCTTTTTGCGTGGGTGCTCCAGACGGCTGCGCTATAATCGCTGAGGGTTCGAGATCCCTGTCGTTCGTAGGGCTAAGCCGCCGGCTAGCGCACCACTCCTTTGTCTCTTGGAACATCCCGATCGGGTCCCGGCGCCACTCCGAAAACGGCGCCTCGGTTGGTGGTTCGGTCTTCGCATGCTGAGGAACCATGGCACGAGAAGGTTATCCTTTCCTGCTGCCGTTATTAGTCCTAGCCGCGTTGCTTCTTTACGCGGGCATGAACGGATTGGCACTCCTGTTTCTCCTGCTGGCGTTGTTCGTAGGCTATTTCTTTCGCGATCCTGAACGCGTTATTCCCTCCGACGAGTCCTTGGTCGTTTCTCCTGCCGATGGAAAAATTGTCGGCATTGGCGTAGAGCCGGATGGCACGACGCGCGTGTCGATCTTTCTGTCCGTGTTCAACGTTCATATCAATCGCGCCCCGCTCGGTGGAGAAGTCGAGAGCGTGCGGTACCATCCTGGAAGATTCAAGGCTGCCTTCAACCCAGCAGCCTCAGTCGAAAACGAGCAGAATGTGCTGGTAATTCGAGGTGGCTCGGCTAGAATCAAGTTCAGCCAGATCGCCGGAATCCTCGCCCGTCGCATCGTTTGCTGGAAGAAGCCGGGCGACTTGGTTGTCAAAGGCGAGCGTATTGGCTTGATCAGGTTTGGTTCCCGTGTCGACGTATTCTTGCCTGACGAGGTCGTGCTATCCGTGAAGCAGGGAGACAAAGTGGAAGGTGGGTCTAGCGTGATAGGGAGGATCAAGCATGCCTGAACCACAGACGAAAGGCCGGCAGCCTCGGCGAGGAATCTACATTCTCCCAACTCTTTTCACCATTGGAACCATTTTCTGTGGTTTCTATTCCGTTATCAACACAATGAAAGGCGAGTTCGACCTGGCTGCGATTGCCATCGGGATTGCAGTGGTCTGCGACGGCTTGGATGGCCGCATTGCCCGGCTGACGAACTCTTGTAGCGAATTCGGCGTGCAGATGGATTCTTTGGCCGACGTCATCACGTTTGGGCTGGCTCCAGCGGTCTTGGCCTATCTTTGGGGCGCTAAGTCGATCGCTGCCACGGTTCCGCCGTACGCGAAGCACGTGCAGCAGATCGCTTGGATTGTCTGTTTTGCCTTCGTGATTTGTGGCGCCATGAGACTGGCGCGGTTCAATATCCAAACGACCAAACCGCAGGCGTCTGCTGCCAGCTCGAAAAAATCGTTCGTTGGCATGCCGATTCCTGCTGGCGCCGGCTTGGTTGCCGCCATTGTCCATTTCACTCCGGAACCCATTGTGCATTGGCAGGCCGGTGCTTTGTGGAACATTCTGATGGGCTTCCTGTCGTTTCTGATGATCAGCACCATTCGGTACCCGAGCTTCAAACATATCGACATGCGGAGCCGCAAGTCCTACGTGAACTTCTACCTGCTGGCGTTGCTTGTCGCGCTGATTTACCTGTATTCCCAGGTGGTATTGCTTGCCCTCGCCACGGTCTACGCGACTTCGGGCTTCATGCTCAAGATCTACCAGCTGGCGAAACACAAGAACGAAGGCATCTTGCCTGCTGAGCACCTCTATCCCAACCCGGACGACACGAAGTAGCTTCCTTCCCGCTCGATGCGCGCCGCAAAACCCAACCCGCTACGTGTTGCCATTGTCGGTGCCTCGACTCTGAAAGGCCAAGAGGTTCGAGCGATTTTGCGCGCCCGGCGGTTTCCTCTCAAAAAGCTTGTGCTGCTTGATAGCGACGAGGACTTGGGATGCCTCAGCGAGTTTGATGGTGAGCCGGTGGTGTCTCTGGGGATCAGCGACGAAAGCTTCGAGTTTCTCGATGTCGCTTTCTTCGCCTCAAGCCCCGAAACAGCACGTGCGTACTCCCATCTGGCGGAGAAAAACAGGTTTCTTCTCGTCGACTTGAGCCATGCGTTTTCGGAAGATCCCTCGGTTCCCGTGTTGCTGGAGAGCCAGCCGACCAGCAAACCGGTTCCTGGCTCGGCGGGACAGGTCGCCTCGCCTCATCCTGCGGCTATTGCGGTCGCTACTGTCTTGCAGCGGCTGCGAGGTGCGTTTCCTCTGGGAAGCGCGGTCGTAAACATCTTCGAACCGGCTTCCGAGCGGGGTAGCGAGGGCGTCGAGGAACTAAAGCAGCAAACGGTCAGTCTCTTGTCTTTTCAGAAGAGCCCCTACGCTGTGTTTGATCGGCAGCTGGCTTTTAATCTGCTTTCCAGGTTGGGAGAGGGTGCCAAAGAAACGCTGATCTCATCCGAACGCCTGATTGGTGCCCACCTCAAGGCACTGCTCGGAAACGAATTCCAGATGCCAAGCATCGCCCTCATTCAAGCGCCGATTTTCCACTCTCATGCGTTCTCTTTCTTTGTCGAAATTGACCCCTCGGTCTCGATAGACAATCTGGAGAAGTGTCTCGAGTCCGAGTGGATTTCAGTCGCCGCAACCTCCGATGAGCCACCGTCTCCGGTCCAGGTTGCTGGCCAGGATTGCATTCAGATCGGTGGAATGAAGCGGGACTTTCTGAATCCCCGTGGAGTATGGTTCTGGGCCGCTTCTGACAATCTCCGTCTGGCAGCGGTGAATGCCGTCGCAGCTGCGGAGAGACTTCTGCTCGCGTAATTGGTAATCGCCCCCCTGGTTGGCACACCAGGGGGGCCCGATCTCGATATAGCCATGGGATCGCCTTGTGGGTTTAGATCGAATGATTGACTTTGCTCCCCTTTACTCGCGCGACGTGGCCTGCATGCGATACTCGCCGATTCGCCGCATGGCGAAGCTGGCAATGCAGCCTGGCATTATCGGTTTTGCCGCTGGCACGCCCAGCGCAACGACCTTTCCTGCCGAGGAAATCCGACGGATTGCTGGTGAGATTCTGGAAAAGGACGCTCAGGGTGCCTTGCAGTACGGGTTGACCCTTGGGTTTGCGGGTCTGATCGATGCCCTGAACAGTTTTAATAAGACCAGAAGAGGGATCGACTGCACAGCGGAAGAGGTCTGCATCGTTTCAGGTTCCCAGCAAGCGCTAGACTTGATCGGCCGCCTGTTTCTCGATCCGGGAGACGTCGTGCTGATCGAATTGCCGAGCTACATTGGTGGCATCTCTGCTTTCCGGAACCTTCAAGCTGAGCTTGTAGGTGTGCGCCAGGCCTCAGACGGGATCGACATCGAAGATCTCGTGGCACGCATCGAAGCCTGCCGCGTTCGTGGTAGGAATCCGAAGCTGCTTTATGTCATTCCAAATTTCCAAAACCCTTCGGGCATCACTATGTCGGTCGAAAAGCGGCGCGCTCTGCTGGGCGTTGCGGCTCGTTATCAGCTGCTCATTGTCGAAGACGACCCCTACGGAGAGGTGTGTTTCGATGAGTCGCTCATGCCCAGCCTTCGCCCCATCAAATCGATGGACACCGAAGGGCGCGTCTTGTATTTGTCGACCTTTTCGAAGATTCTGGCAGCCGGTTTACGCGTCGGCTGGATTGTCGCGCCGCGTCCGGTGATCGAGAAGTTGGATCTCGTGAAACAGTCTACAGACCTCTGTGGCAGCATGCTGGACCAGCGTATTGTCGCCGAGTGTTTGCGGCAAGGCGTTGTCGACCGGCACCTGCCCAAGATCCGAGAATTCTATCGTCGGAAATGCCGTGTCATGCTCGAATCCCTCGAAAAAGCGGTGCTACCTGGGGTTCAATGGACACGGCCCGAAGGAGGGTTGTTTCTCTGGATTACCCTGCCTGCCAGGCTCGACAGCGAAGCCCTTTTGTCCGAATCGATCGAAAGCGCCAGAGTTGCTTATGTTCCTGGACATCCTTTCTATGTCGACGACGCTGGGCGCAATACGCTGCGTGTGGCGTTTTCGAAGGAAAGCGAAGATAATATCCGCGCTGGTATTGACCGCCTCGCCCAAGTTTTCAGACGCCATCTTGAATGACTTCAGCCGTTCCTCCGTCCGTCAGCATTGTGATCCCCTCCTGGAATGGCCGGCTGCTTTTGGAGGAAATGTTTCCCTCGCTTCTGGTGGCGACTAAGGAATTCCACGAGAAGACGGGGGGTCCCTGGGAAGTGATCGTCGTCGACGAGACGATCCCGTGGATCGAGACGATTCCCGAAAAGCGGGTGAAGCTGATCACGCGACGCCGCAAGAATGGCTTTGCTCTAGCCTGCAACCTCGGCTTCAGCGCTTGCCGCTACGACACGGTCATTCTTTTGAACAACGATTTGACGGTGGACCCGCAGTTCATCCTGGCGCTGCTTCCTCATTTTCAGGATCCCCGCGTATTTGCCGTTACGATCAAATCGATGCTGCGCGATCGTTCTTCGTTTTACTCAGGCGGGAAGATCGGCGAGTTTCGCTTGGGCTTTTGGAAAGCGTTTCGCAATTACGACGTGGCAAGCGAGGCGAGTGGCTCGCCAAACGGTGCTGATAGCCCCCTTTACTCCTTCAGCGTTTGCGGTAGTTTCTGTGCGCTGCACCGGCGGAAGCTCATGGAACTCGGAGGGTTCGAGCCGCTGATGTCCCCATTCTATTGGGAAGATGTCGAGCTGTCCTATCGCGCTTGGAAACGGGGTTGGGTGATTCACTATGAGCCCGAGAGCGTTGTTTACTTGGACGCAGCGCGTGACCCACGCGAGTCAGCTCGAGGGCTGCGGCTTGACCGGATGAACACTCGCAACCGGCTTATTTTTCTTTGGAAGAACTTGCACGACCCAGCGATGTGGCTTGCCCACCTGGGAGCGATCCCGGTGTTGTGCCTCCAAGCGGTAATCACATTGCGCGCCGCTTTTCTTCTTGGGCTGTGGGACTCGGTTTGCAGGCTGCCTGCAATTCTGTCCAAGCGCCGGCAGGAAGGCCGGGCAGCCAAGGTCCGCGACAGTGCGATTCGCCGGTTGTTCAGCGAGCTGAAACGGAAGAGCTTCGTGATCATTCGATGAAAAAGGGGCGTGCCAATGCCTAATCTCAAGACTGTCGGGAAAATTCTCGACGTTGGTTTGATTCCTGTTGTGCGTGCAACCTCTGTCGATGAGGCGATGGCGATCGCGGAGGCGATCGCGTTGGGTGGGGTCTCCATCCTGGAAATCACAATGACCGTTCCCGGAGCGGTCGAGGCTATCGAAAGAGTTGCCAGTCGTTACGGCAAGGAAGTTTTGGTGGGCGCCGGGACTGTCCTCGACCCAGAAACCGCGAGGGCGTGCATCCTGGCCGGCGCCGAGTTCATCGTCACTCCGTCGCTGAAAGCCTCCACCATCGAGATGTGCAGGCGGTATAGCAAAGTCGTCATCCCCGGTGCGCTCACGCCAACGGAGGTCGTGACGGCCTGGGAGGCGGGGGCGGACTTTGTCAAGGTATTTCCCTGCGACAATGTCGGTGGAGCGAAATACATCAAGGCCCTTAAGGGCCCTTTTCCTCAGATCGATTTGATCCCAACGGGAGGCGTCAATCTCAACACGGCGGAAGCGTTCATTGCTGCCGGCTCAGCGGCTCTGGCTGTCGGATCTGAGCTTGTCGACAAGGCTGCTGTCGCTGCCCAGGACTTCCGCAAGATCACTGAGAATGCGCGAAAGTTTATGGAAGCGGTCAGATCCGCCCGCTCGAAGCGTTAGCAGCCTGGGGCTTGGTTTCATCGAGAGGCGAAACGGCATTCGCAGTGCCTGTCGCAACAGACCTTCTGCTTGATATGCTTGATCTTGGCAGTCGGGCGACTTCGTCCGAAGTCTTGCTAAGCCGGTCGCGCGGTTCAGTGTCCCGTAGGCCTGCGGCGCGAGTTCGCTTCATAGCTTCGGGGAGTGCCGGGCCCGTGACCGCTTCCGATCATTGCTCATCCTCCAGTTCCATCTCGAGGTCTTGTGGATTCAATCATCGATTTCCTGAGAAGTCTTTATAATCCCGAAAAACTGATCGAGCTGATCCGTTCTGGCGGTTACGTTGTGCTGGCGGCGATCGTGTTTGCCGAAACGGGGCTGTTCGTCGGGTTTTTCCTCCCTGGCGACTCCCTGCTCTTCACGGCGGGTTTGGTGGCCGCCCAGGGCTTCTTCAATTTGGGTTACCTCATGCTGCTGTTGAGTGTGATGGCGATCGCAGGTGACGCGCTGGGCTACAGCATCGGCCACAAAGCCGGCGAAGCGTTGTATGTTAAAGAAGACAACCTGTGGTTTCGTCGCAAGCACCTTTTGTATGCGAAAGAGTTCTACGAAAAACATGGTGGCCGCGCGATTTTTCTTGCCCGCTTTGTTCCATTCGCCAGGACGTTCGCGCCGGTAGTCGCTGGCATCGCGCAGATGTCTTACACGCGATTTGCGACCTATAACATCTGCGGAGGCATTTTTTGGGTATGCTCCATGACGGTTGCAGGGTTCTATCTTGGTTCGATTCCCTGGGTCCATCGTAACCTCGAAAAGGTAGTGTTACTGATTGTCTTTCTCTCGCTCCTGCCGATCGGGATCGAGTACTTGAGAGAACTGAAAAAGGCTAAGAACTGACACTCCATTGCGAGGTCTTCCCTACCGCCACAGCACCCACGAGTGGACCGCTCCGGCTCTATGTTCATCGACTCCCACGCCCATCTGGACTCCTCCGCCTATGACGCAGATCGTCCGGCTGTGGTCGAGCGTGCGCGGTCGGCTGGCGTGTCACGCGTGCTTGCAATCGGCTCTGGCACGGGGCCTGGGACCCTGGATTGTGCGATTCGGCTAGCCGAGGCCTTCGAGGGGCTGGACGCCTCGGTTGGAATCCACCCGCACGAGTCAGTCCTAGCCACCGAGGAGGATTTCATTCTGCTTCCACGCCTTGCCGAGAACTCATCCGTGGTCGCCTGGGGTGAGATCGGCTTGGATTTCCACTACGACCATTCTCCTCGCGAAGTCCAGCGCGAGGTTTTCGCGCGGCAACTGAGACTTGCCGCCGAGCGACAGTTGCCAGTTATTATTCATACCCGGGAATCGGAAGTCGAAACGTTGAAGATACTGCAGGAGAACTGGAACTCTTCAGAGGTCGGTGGGATCTTGCACTGTTATAGCGGGTCCCACGAGTTCGCCCAGGCTGGTCTGGAGATGGGTTTTCTGATCTCATTCTCTGGGATGCTCACTTTCCCTAAGGCTCAGGCTATCCGAGAGGTTGCGCTCAGAGTGCCGGAAGACCGCCTCCTAATCGAAACGGACGCACCTTTTCTGGCGCCGGTCCCTTACCGTGGAAAACGCAATGAACCCGCATTCGTCGTACAGACCGCCAAGGCGCTGGCTGAATTGAAGGGGGTTTCGGTCGAGACAATCGCCCGCCAGACCTCCGAGAACTACTGCCGCTTGTTCCATCTCGCTTCGTGTTAGTCTGCCGTTTCGAAGCCCATCAGAACTTGGCGTCTCCAACCTTGCTTAGCTTCCCCAACTTGACCCTCCAGTGCAAACTGCTCTTGGCGGCCGCTGCAGGCCTGCTGAACTGGGCGGTGTTTCCTACCACAGGCCTCTGGCCCTTGGCATGGATTTGCCAGGTTCCACTTCTGGTGGCCTTGTTCCGTGAGCCGTCCGGCTGGCGATCCGCGTTGATCGGGCTTGTCTCTGGTTTTGTGTTCTTCGCCGGAACCTGCCATTGGATAGGTACCGTTCTGTCTAACTACGGTGGGCTGCATTGGGTGGGCGCGAGCCTCTTATTTCTGCTGCTGGCTCTTTACCTGTCGTTGTTCTATGCCCTGTTCGCATGGGCATTCTCACGGTTATCGCTTTCGGGCGGGTCTCTCTGCTTCTGGATGGCACCCGCTGTCTGGGTGGCCACGGAATACTTGCGCGGCTACGTTCTGACAGGCTTTCCCTGGTGCCTGTTGGGTTACGGGATGGTAGACGCCGTCAACCTCGTGCAGATTGCGAAATGGACGGGTGTGTATGGCTTGTCCTATGCCTGCATCTCCGTGAGCGCATGCGTCGCGGGTGCTGTGGTTCGCCCGTCGCGCCTAGAAGCTCTTCGACTGATCGGTGTGGTGTCAGTGCTCCTATGCCTTGTGCTGGGGTTTGCCTGGACTCGCAGGCTGCCTGAGTCACCTGCTCACATCGCCCGTATCGTTCAAACGAACATAGCGCTAGATGAAGAGCTCGATGCCATCGCGCGGCTTTCCCTGCTGGACGAGTTGGCAGGAATCTCAACCGCCCCCATGGAAGGCGATATCCGGCCACCAAACGCAGTCCGCCTCATCCTTTGGCCTGAAACTCCAGCGGCCTTCTACTTCAACCACGACCTCGGCTTTCGGCAGCATCTGGAAAAGATTGCGGTTTCTGCCGGAGCGTATCTCTGCTTCGGCTTCGTTGATTTCCGGCCGGCTCATGGAAAGGAGCTTGAACGGGCGCCCTACAACAGCATTGGCATGCTTTCGCCCGAAGGCCGCGCGATTTCGCAATACGACAAAATCCATCTGGTGCCGTTTGGAGAGTATATCCCTTATGAGCGGTTCTTCTTCTTTGTAGACAAGATCTCGACCGAGGCCGGGAATTTCCAACCAGGAGACCGAATTGTCGTAACACCTCTGGATGGCCAGCGGTCCGTTGGAGCGTTCGTCTGCTACGAGGCGGTCGTTCCGGATCTGGTGAGACGGTTTGCCAGGGATGGCAGCCAGGTTCTTGTAAACCTGACAAACGATGCCTGGTTTGGCGAGTCGGCAGCGCCCTTTCAGCATCTGGCAATGGCGCGGATGCGAGCCATCGAGAACGACCGGTATCTCTTGAGAGCTGCGAATAACGGAATCAGTGCCATCATCGATCCGATGGGGCGGATCTCGAAAGCAGTTGCGAGAAACCAGCGCGTTGCTTTGGAGGGACGCTTCAGCTTCGAGCGACAATTGACCTTCTATTCTCAATACGGTGATGTCTTCGCGATGGCCTGCTTAGCGTCCTGCCTCTTAGTAGGGGCTTGGCGAGGCGTTGAATGGAAAAGAGGTTCTACGAATGCTGGGAGAGACGCTTGGACAAGGAATGTTTAGGAAGGCGGCAGAGAGGCTTCACCATGGCTCGTCTTTGGAAGCTTCGATGAGAAGAGCGGACTCTTGTTCGAAAAGGAAGATCTGCTTCTTTACGAAGAGGTCCCAGAAGGGTTTAAGCTCGGCGCAGTTTTGGAGGTGACTCAGATCACCCAGGCCCCTTTCCGAGGTGGGATTCACGACCAGTGGGAACGATGATGAGGCATCCTGGTTCATTTGAAGTTCTAGAGCTTCGCCAACAATGTCGGTGTAAGCGCTGCGCAACATCCTCCGGATGCAGCTATCGTCAAAGTCAGCAACTCGCTTTATCGGATTGGCCACCACCGTCTGCGGCTGTGCTTCCTCTTCAACGCGTCTCATTGCCATTCAATCCCTCCCTCTCGGAGGATCGTAGAGCAGGTGCATGGCCAAATGAGAAGGCATTGATTCCACTACGTTTGTTTTCGTATTGCCGCGGCGTTATGCTGAAAACTGCCAAAATTCAGTAGAAATGTCTCCGAAGTTTCGAAGCGCTGTGAGTCGCTGCACCTCCGTAGAGGAAGTCGGGTCTCAGATGTCTTCTAGGGATTAGGGCGAGGCAGGAGGACTTGTCGATGCGAGTATCAGTCGACTTATGCGGTTCGGTGCTGAAAGATTTGCCGAAGCCCTTTTAGGAAACAGCGTTCGGTTTCTTCGGAGGTCAAGGTACGAACCGAGAATCCGTGAGTTTCAAGGGCAAAGGCCCAGGCAGTTTGGAGGTGCGGCAATCCGCTGAGCAGAACCTGCGGCCGGTTCGACTCGCCCGTCAACTTCTCAAGACAACGAAATTCCTGGGAAACTACGATACCCAGCAGGAACGAAGCAAGGTCTGCTTTCGGGTATCCCGAGTTGAGTTGCAGGACCCGAACTTCATAGAGTGCTCTGGTAAACCCTAAGGCCTGGCAGTGCTCCCAGCCTGCAGAGAAAAAGACCGGACTGAATGTCACGAACGGAACCTCGGGCAGAGAGCTGCGCAAGATCGTCTGCTCGAGAATCGACTGCGTCAGTTCTCCCGCCAACGTGCTCGCTCCGGATGAAATGCGCCGGAATACATCGAGCTGAATCAACTTTGTGTGCGACCCGAGGTGAACATAAAGAAGGGGACCATCCTGCAGCTGCGCGATCTCTTCCAGCGCACCCATGACTTCCGTTTCCTCGCCGCGAACAATATCGATCGAGCCGACATTGACTAGGTCGGCTGTGTCGGGTCCGGATCTCACACCAGGAATGAAGAAAAACGAAAGCCCTTCGAAGTCCGGGAAGCGTTTTCCCTGGATGTTCGAAGCCAGCTCGATCAGACCGGCAGGCGCTTGGACGTGCCTTACTTCATGCAGACCGAGGTTCGATGTGATCATACCCGCGGCGATCGCAATGTCCACGCGGTCTGTCACGTTGCTTTCGCGTTGCATCTCAAGCAAGGCTTGGCGAATGCCGGTAACCAGGGCCCGGTTATTTCCATCGATGGCTGTATTGCGCACGCCCACGGGTATCCGTTTTCGCGCGAGCACCTCCCGATCCCGCATGAGCCAGAGGCGGCTGTTTGTAGTACCCGAGTCGATCGCAAAGTAGAGCATAGGTTTTCTTTTCAGGCGCTGTCGCGCCTCCGAGGCAGCCTCTAGGCTGGCCCCGACAAGGCAGGGATAAATACTCTACCGACTGACAAAGTCAAGGGATTTTGGTAGCTTCTTCCCTCACAGCCTCACCCGGGTGGCTTGACAATCTATGCTTAACGTCGTGCAAGGAGCTCTCCCCTTGAACACTCCAGAAAACAAGACGGCCATTGTCCTAAATGAGGTACTCGATTCGGGAGATCCCGCAATCTTCGAACTCCGAACGAAGTCTCCGGGACCTCCGGGGAGGGTACCCATTACTGAAGAGATGCTGCGCAATTCCCCAAGTGGCCATCTGTTCGCCTATGCTCAAAACGCGGGAATGGGGTGGAGCCCGGATCAATTGCGAGGGAAGCAATTCCTCATTCTCAGTACTCAAGGTGGCATCCGAAACCCGGACGGTACGCCGGTCGCACTTGGCTATCACACGGGGCACTGGGAAGTGGGGCTTCTGATGCAAGCCGCCGCCCAAGAGCTGAGGTCTCGGCAGTGCTTGCCATTCGCTGCGTTCTGCACAGATCCTTGCGACGGGCGGACCCAGGGGACCACTGGCATGATGGATAGCCTACCCTACCGGAATGATGCGGCTCAGGTTCTACGCCGACAAATACGCTCTTTGCCAACCCGCCACGGCGTGATGGGAGTTGCCACCTGCGACAAAGGACTGCCCGCGATGATGATGGCGCTTGCAGGTACCCGCGATTTGCCGTGCATTTTGGTTCCTGGAGGCGTCACGTTGCCTCCTGAATCGGGAGAAGATGCCGGAGCGGTTCAGTCGCTGGGAGCGCGTTTTGCACACGGCGAAGTGACTCTCGACGAAGCGGCAGAGTGGCTCTGTACTGCCTGTGCCTCTCCCGGTGGGGGGTGCCAGTTTCTCGGGACCGCAGCGACCTCACAGGTCGTGGGTGAGGCGCTAGGGTTGTCACTCGTTCACACCGCGTTAGCACCTTCCGGCCAGGCGATCTGGCTCGACATGGCGAAGCGCTCAGCGCGCGCTTTGATCCGGCTGGAAGGACTCGGCCTCACGATGCGCCGGTTACTCACGGAGAAATCAATCCACAACGCAATGGTTGTGCATGCGGCATTTGGCGGATCGACTAACCTGCTGCTGCATCTGCCGGCCATTGCTCATGCTGCCGGTTTGAGACGGCCTGCGATTCGGGAATGGATCGATGTCAACCGCCAGGTTCCTCGCATTGTGGACGTTCTGCCAAACGGGCCGAAATACCACCCAACCGTTCGAGCTTTCCTCGCGGGTGGCGTGCCGGAAGTCATGCTGCATCTGCGCCGATTGGGCCTCTTGCACCTGGATGTCATGACTGCGTCGGGTCAGACCGTGGGGGAAGTGTTGGACTGGTGGGAGACGTCCGAGCGGCGAAGGCAGGTTCGTGCGAAACTCACCAAGGAGGATGGAATCGATCCCGATGACGTCATCATGAGTCCAGAGACGGCTCGCAAGCGGGGATTGACGAGCACCGTCACCTTCCCTTCCGGCAATTTGGCTCCCGAGGGTGCAGTGATCAAGAGCACCGCCATCGATCCATCCGTCGTCGATGCGGATGGCGTGTACCGCAAAGTTGGGCCGGCTCGCATTTTCACCATTGAGCGCGAAGCAATCGCCGCCATCAAGAGCCAGGGTCCTGAACGGGTCAAACCCGGAGAAATCCTCGTGCTCATTTGTCGTGGCCCGGCGGGTTCCGGCATGGAAGAGATCTACCAGATCACCTCGTCACTGAAGCATCTGTCGTTCGGGAAACATATCGCGGTCATCACCGACGCCCGTTTTTCAGGTGTCTCCACGGGAGCTTGCATCGGACACGTAGGTCCTGAGGCGCTTGCGGGAGGGCCAATCGGAAAACTAGTTAATGGCGATGTTGTCCAGATTGTCATCGACCGCAACAAACTGGAAGGGAGCATCGATCTCGTCGGGCACGCCGGGACCCTTTTTGGACCAGAGGAAGGGGCTCGCTTGCTGGCAGGGAGGCCTCCACGACCAGACTTGCTGCCCGATGCAGAAATCCCAGACGACACGCGTCTCTGGGCAGCCCTACAGAACGCAAGCGGCGGCACCTGGGGTGGCTGCGTTTTCGACGTTGATGCCATTATTGAGGCCTTAGAGGCTGGCAGGAAGGCCTTGGGCCGGTAGGCCCTGACAAGACGATGGTTTTGCCGGGCCTCGCTCAATGCCGGTCCGAAGGCGCCTACTGAGCACGAACATAGTCCTCGAATTGCCGCTGCAGATCTGCGTACTCGCTCCGCAGCGTGGCGCGCAGACCTGCCTCGAAGGCGCCCGTTTTCGCGTTGTTCTCCAGAAGTCTCTGGATATCTCCAAGTCCGTAGGCCTTCATGAGAAACTCGGTGGCCAGCAGCGATTGCTGGTAAGCCCAGGCAGCCTTGTGCGCGTCGAGATGAATGAAAGAGTCTTCCAGGCGGCTCAATGCAGGAAATTGCTTCTGGACAATGGCCCGTTTCGCTAATGGCAGAAAGGAACGAGCCGAATCGCCGCTCAAATATTGTGCTAGCCCTTCATTCAACCAAAGGGGGCAATTCCCGCCCGCCTTATGCCGGATGAAAGAGTGCGTCAATTCATGCTTTAGGATTGTCCGAACGCGATCATCGACGACTGTCAGGCCCTTGATGGGAAACCGGATCTTGCCATCGTTCAGGGCGCCCACCCAGCCGGGTACTTTCGTAACGTCCTGGAAAACCTCATCTGGATACAACACCACTGCGATCGTGTCACGGGGGGAATAGTTCAACTCGTTTGACAGTTCCAGAAAGGATCGCTCTAGTGCAGCCAGGATTCCTTGACCTAGCGCATGGCTCCGTTCCCTGCCTTCGTATCGAATGACGAAGTGCAGGCTGTTAGACTGCTTAAACTGATCCTCCGCCAAGTTCTCCTGCTGGATCTTCTTCAAGAGCGATTCGACCTCGGGCCGATATCGCCGCTCTAACGATTGCTGCAATTCCCGAACTGCCAGAGAGTTGCGATCCTGGTGATAGTAGACGGTACCCAGCAGATAGTGCAGTTCCGCCGACGGATCGTATTTCAGTTTGGCCTTCAGGAGGACGTTTTCGGCTTCCGCGAGATCACCCCGTTTGAGACGCAACCGAGCATGGGTTAGGTTTGCCTGCAAGCCGTCCGGATCGAGGCGTAGGTAGGCATCCATCGCCGAGGAAGCCGCGACCAAGTCGTTGCGCTGAATGTGCCACTGGATGGAGTGTGGATCTCATACTGGACATTAGCCTCACGACGCACGGACAGCCTTACGGAGCGGGCGAAGTGTCAACTCGATGGCGGGTCCCCAGCGGTCACTTAAGGCAAGGGCTCGCAGCTGCACAATGTGCTGTCCCGTTGCCTC
>Ga0194132_10006918_pt1 | contig 17228 bp, 13 predicted proteins | sample TA2KigOf80mmetaG_FD_148612 | JGI IMG/M metagenome (GOLD analysis project Ga0194132, IMG submission 148612) | Freshwater microbial communities from Lake Tanganyika, Tanzania - TA2015054 Kigoma Offshore 80m | ecosystem: Environmental > Aquatic > Freshwater > Lake | place: Tanzania: Lake...
CGGCGGGTACTACCAGGATCTGGCCCTGGGCGTGAAGTACCCGGCCTCGATGGTGAATTTCTCGGAAGACGCCTTGTTCGACGAGCTCGTCCAGGACGCTGCGACGCAGCGATGGGGCGCCTTCGGCGAGCTGGCCTCCTCGCGAACGATGCAGCCCGACGAGCGGAAGCTGTTTCGCGCGGCCGGACGCGCGCACGTGAAGACGAAGCTACCGGTCTTCACCCACACTCCGCACCAGGGCTGCCCGACGTGCGCGATCGAACAGCTCGACGAACTCGAGAAAGTCGGCGTCGATCCACGGCGGGTGTGCATCGGGCACCTGACGGCGATTAGAGCCGATCAGGAGCCGCTCGCGCAGACGGCGAAGGCGCTCGCGAAGCGGGGCGCGTTCCTGGGTTTCGATACCGTCGGGCATCAGATGGGGCGCTCGGCGATCCCCGAGCAGCACAAAGTGAAGCACGTCCTGGCCGTGCTCGACGCCGGCTTCGAAGACAACCTGCTGCTCTCGGCCGACTCGACGCCGACGAACCAGATGAAGGCGAACTGGGGACTCGGCTACGGCTCGGTGATCGGACAGTTCGTGCCAAAGCTTCGATACGCGGGCGTCAAGGACGGGCTGCTGCACAAGATCCTGGTGGACAACCCGCGCCGCTTCCTGGCCTGCAACCCTACGCAGGCGTGACGCGGCGCCCGCCGAGGATGGTCGCAAACGGGAACAGGCGCTGCGCGCCGACGCGCGTGTTCCCGTAGTTGTCGACGAACTCGAACCGTCCCTCGCGCAGCTCGAGCACCGCGACGTCGGCCGGCGCCCCGACATGGAGCGTGCCCTTGTCGCGGAACACCTCGAACACGCGCGACGGCATCAGCGTGGCGCGCGCGATCACATCGGCGAGCGGCATCCCAAGCTCGAGGAACTTCGACATGCAGTTTGGGAGATCGAACACCTGCGCGGTGCGTCCCTCGACGGTCCAATCGGTCGAGAAGCTGTCGGGCCAGAACCCGGCTCGCAGGACCTGCTCGACGGTGTCCCACCGCAGATGGCGAACCCGCCCATTCCCCACGTCGAACCAGACCCCCCGTCGCCTCGCCGCGAGGACCGCCGGATCGATGCGCCCCTGCTCGTCGACGAGCGCGCTCGGCGGCGGCGCGAACATGTGGGTCACGATGTCACCCGGGCGCATGGCGTCCATGATGGCGCCGATCGGCGACGTGGTCTGTCCCATGTGAATCATCACGTGGAGGCCGAACGGGGCGACGACCTCATGCGCCCGCCGGAGCACCTCGAGGTCGTGGTCGCCGGCGACCTCGCGCGACAACCGAGCCTTCACCCCCACCATGAGGTCGCGGTGCCGCTCGATCGCCCGGCGCGCCGCGGCCACGTCGGCGCGAGAGAGGTCGCGCGTATCTCCGTCCGGCAGGATGCCGGCCCGGCCGATGTTCACCATGACGCGGCACGCCTGCGGAGCGGTCCGGGCCACGGCGACGATCTCGTCGATCCGATCGGCTCCCTGTGAGCCGGCGTCGATGAAGCCGGTTACCCCATCGGCCAGACAGAGGCCGGGTCCCTCCTTGACCCGTGCGCAGTGCGTGTGGAGATCGATGAGCCCGGGCACGACGAGCTTTCCTCGCGCATCGAGGGTCTCGGCGGCCGTGTAGGGCAGGTTGGCCTGCACCGCGGCGATGCGACCGTTGGCGATGGCGATGTCGCAGACGGCGTCGAGCCTCACCGAGGGGTCGATGACGCGACCGCCTGTGATGAGCAAATCGACCCGACGCGCCTGGGTCGCGCCGGCCAGTCGCCCGGTCACGCTCGAGAGCCAGGCCGTGCCCGCCGCCTGCATGAACCGACGCCTGTTCATGACGTGTGCCTCCTTCAGCCTCCGGCGTGAGATGCGCGCCACATGGTAGCCCCTCTCTGTCTCTTCGCGGGCCCCGGTTCGGTGTCGGTGCGGTCGCGGCCGCAACTCCCGCCTGTCGCCTTGCTACACTGTGCGACATGCGCGACGTGCTCGCGATCATCCTCGGCGGGGGGCAGGGCAAACGTCTCTTTCCGCTCACGCGGCTCCGCTCGAAGCCGGCCGTTCCCATCGCCGGCAAGTACCGCCTGATCGACATTCCGATCAGCAACTGTCTGCATGCCGGCATCCGGCGCATCTACGTGCTGACGCAGTTCAACTCCGCATCGCTCAACCGCCACGTCAGCCAGACCTATCGGCTCGACATCTTCACACGCGGCTTCGTGGAGATTCTGGCCGCCGAGCAAACCCCGGACAACGCCAACTGGTTCCAGGGCACGGCCGACGCCGTGCGTCAAGCCGCGCGGCAGATGGTCCGGCACGACGCCCAGTACTACTTGATCCTCGCCGGCGACCATCTGTATCGGATGGATTACACCGCGATGATCGACGCGCACCTCGATAGCCACGCCGACATCACCATCGCCGCGCAGCCGGTGGGGTTCGACGAAGCGCCCTCGATGGGGATCTTTCGATTCGACCGTTCGGGGCAGATCGAAGGGTTCGAAGAGAAGCCCGACGAGGCGCGGTTGAGGGTCATCGGGCAGAGCGTGCCGCCGGGTGCGGCGCTCGCGGGCTTCGGGGCCGATCGGCCGTTCATCGCGTCGATGGGTGTGTATGTCTTCTCACGCGACGTGCTCCTCGAGATCCTGAGCCGCGAAGCGAGCCACGACTTTGGTCGCGAGGTCATTCCCGCGGCGCTCGGCCGCTATATGGTACGCTCGTACCTCTACCGCGGGTATTGGGCAGACGTCGGCACAGTGAGGTCGTTCTACGACGCCAACATCCTCCTGACACGTCCCGACGCCCCGTTTCGCTTCTATGACGGCGATCGACCTATCTACACGCATCCGCGATTCCTCCCCGGCTCGCGTCTGGTCGACTGCACCGTCCGTGATTCCATCGTGGCCGAGGGGTGCCACATCGACCGAGTCGCCCTCGAGGACTCGATCGTCGGCATTCGGACGCAGATCCAGCGCGGGACGAGCATTCGCCGGTCGGTGCTGCTCGGGGCCGACTACTACGCAAGCGACAGCGCGGCGCCTGCCATCGGCGGACCGGGCTTGGGGATTGGACGCGATGTCGTGCTCGACGGGGTCATTGTGGACAAGAACGCCCGGATCGGCGACGGCGTCCGGCTGACGAACGAGCGCCAGGTCGTCGAGGGCGACGGCCAGGGCTACTACATTCGCGATGGCGTCATCGTCGTCCCCAAGGACGGCGTCGTCGAGTCCGGAACCGTCGTGTAGGCGGGACACGGGGGAGAATCAACGCATGAATCAGCACCGCGCATGCGCCTTCGTGGCATTGGCTGCGTGGGCTGTCGGACTGGGCGCCCAGACCAGAGAGGCGCCCCCGCGGTCGGGCGAGCAAGTCGTGGCCACGCCGCTCATCCATGCGAGCGTGCAGCTCGAGCACGGCGGCCGGGTCGTCCAGGTCGATCCGTGGAGCCGAGGTCCGCTCGGGCAGGCAAAGCGAGCGGATCTCATCCTCATCACCGATGCCGATACCGGCGAGCACCACCTGGATCCCAGGAGCATCCAGGCCCTCAGGAAGCCGGGCGCGCCGGTCGTGATTCCCGCGATCGGCAAGGAAAAGATTCCTGACGGCATCGTGCTCGCAAGCGGGCAACGCGGCACGTTCGCGGGCATCGTCGTCGAGGCAATCGGGGCGTATGACTTGACGCCGGGCGAGCCCTACCATCCCAAGGGCGAGGCCAACGGCTACCTCGTCACGTTGGGCAGCCAGCGGATCTATGTCGCCGGCGTGACCGAGTGCGTCCCCGAGATGCGGGCCCTTCGTGACGTCTCGATCGCGTTCATGCCGATGAACCTGCCGCTCGGCCGCATGACGCCTCGCGCCGTCGCCGCCTGCGTCGGGCAGTTCAAGCCCAAGGTGGTTTATCCCTATCACTACGATCAGGAGTGGGTGCGGCGCGCGGGCGGCCGCGGCAGCGGCGCACCAGGCCCGGTCATCGCGGACACACTGCGCGAGCTGACCGACGCGCTCGGCGGCTCGGGCATCGACGTCCGGCTGGGGGACTGGTATCCAGTCCCGTGAGGGCGTTCAGCGAGTGTCCTGCCTCGGGAGCGCGTAGGCGATGAGCTCCCCCGGCATCACCGCCCCGCTCACGCCCAGGACGATGTACTGCCGGCCGTTCAACAGGTAGGTCATGGGCGATCCGGTCTGTGCGCCGGGCATGTAAGCGGCACCGACTTCCCGTCCCGTTCCTTTGTCGTAGGCGCGGAGCATCGCGCCCCGCTGACCGCCGGGCGTCGTGAACACGCCGCCCTCACCGGCGATGACCAGCGTCTTGGTCGTCAGGACGCCGATCCCACCCGAGCTGCCTCCGGCGCCGCCCGGACGCCCAGTGCGAGGAATCGAGAGCCCCTTGAGCGCCGGATGGTTCTTCACCGTGTCTGGCGTCTCGCCGTGCGCGATCTGCCAGACGATCTCGCCCTTGTTGAGATCGATCGCCGTGATGCGACCCCACGGCGGTTTGACGAGCGGCAACCCTTGAACCGTCAGTCCGCCCCCCTCGTCCGTCCCGCCGACGCTGATGAAGTTCATGTCGGATCGCTTCGGGTCGTTCACCATCGACAGCACGCGCAGGAGCGTGTGCGAGTAGACGTAGAGCAGCCCCGTGTCGGGGTCGAGCGATCCGCCGGGCCAGTTTGCGCCGTTCGGGATGAAGAGCGTGCCGATTTTCCCGCCTTCGCCACGGGCGATTGGCGGCGTGAAGAGGGGACCGACCTTGTACTGCTGGACGAGCTTCAGCGCTTCCGCCTCGAGCTCGGGCGTGAAATCGATCACGTACTCCTCGAGGAAGCCCTGCCGCTCGAACGGTGGAGGCTTCGTCGGAAACGGCTGCGTTGGCGCGTACCACTCCGAGGGCAGCGTGCCGCGTTCGACCGGGCGCTCCTCGATCGGCCAGACCGGCCGCCCGGTCACCCGATCGAACACGAAGAGATAGCCCTGTTTGGTCGGCTGGGCGATCGCCTTGATCGGTCTGCCGTTCACGGTGATGTCGGCGAGGATCGGCGCACAGGGGACGTCGTAGTCCCAGATGGGATGGTGGACGAACTGGAAGTGCCACCGCCGCCGCCCCGTCTCGAGATCGACCGCGACGAGACTCTCGGCGAAGAGGTTGTCGCCGGGCCGGTGGCCGCCGAAGTAGTCGCCGGTCGGGATTTCGACCGGCAGGTACGCCAGACCAAGCTCCTCGTCGACGGTCATCTGCGTCCACACACCCGTGTGTCCGGTGTACGACCACGAATCGTTCAGCCACGTGTCGTTGCCGAACTCGCCCGGACGCGGAATGGTGTGGAAGATCCACCGGCGCTTCCCGGTCCTCACGTCGTAGGCGCGGATGTAGCCCTTGGGATTCTCCCTGCTGCGAGGCGCGGTGCCGGAGCGATGGGCGGCACCGACGAGCACGACGTCTTTGCCGACGACCGGCGCGCCGTTCCACGAGATATCGGCGGTGTCGACATCGAGTGCTTGGTCGTTGTCGAGCCGCAGATCGACCACGCCGTTTCGGCCGAACCCCTGAAGCGGCCGGCCGTCTTTCGCGTTCAGCCCGACGAGCTGGTAGCCGGACGTCACGTAGAAGACTCGCTCGTCACCTCGGCCATCGGTCCAGTACCCGACACCGCGGCCCGACATCCGGCGAGACGACAGCTCTGCTCGGCGCCCATCCTCCAGTCGGTGCATCCACAGCAGCTCGCCTGTCGCGGCATCGAGCGCGACGGCGTTTCGGTGCGAGCCGGCCGTGAAATACAAGACGCCGTTCACCATGAGCGGCGTGGTCTGGAGATTGAAGTCGGGGCGTGGGCCGAGATTCTCGGTCTTGAACCGCCAGGCGATCTGCAGCTGGTGAAAATTCTGTGCGTTGATTTGATCGAGTGGCGAGTAGCGAGTGGAACCAGGGTCACCGGCCCAGGCCCGCCACTCCCCATTCCGTGCGCCGCGCTGCGCCGAGACGGCTCCCACGCCGGCCAGCGTGAGCAGGACCACCACGACCTGCGCGGTAAGCCGCGACATGGAAGGACACATTACACCGAAGTCCCGCGTCGGGTGTCAGCGTTTCAGCCTTCGGCGGTCAGCAGTCAGCTCTGAGCGGTCTGCCCTGAGCGGTCCGGGGCTGAGCCCGTCGAAGGGCGGGCCCTGCCCGCCCGGTTCGCCGGCAGGCGCGCTGACCTCCTTCAATCACATCTGCGGCGAAGGGTGAAGGTCATCTCCCTCGACTGGCCGCTGGTCTTCTCTTCTGCGTTACACTCGACCGGCAGAGGTCACCCTACATGTTCTCGACTGTTCCGCGTGGCACTGCTCGCATCCTGGCAGCTGCCCTGTGCCTCGGAATCGTGCGAGGACCCGGCGTTGGCGCGCAGGCGGCACCGCAGGTCGTCCCCTCCTCGCGTACGCCGGTCGACGTCTCGAAGCTCGGACCTCAAGTGGGCGAGTCCATCCCTGATTTCCAGCTGCTCGATCAAGACGGGCGGCTCCGCACGCTCCGGTCGATCGCGGGCCGGCGCGGCGCGATGCTCGTGTTCATCCGCTCAGCCGACTGGTGACCGTACTGCAAGACGCAGCTCGTGGAGCTGCAAGGGCGACTCGAAGACTTGCGGAAGCAGGAACTGGGCGTAGCCGCCATCAGTTACGACGCGCACGACGTGCTCAAGCGGTTCGCCAGGGAGCGCGGCATCCGATTTCCCCTGCTCAGCGACGGCGACTCGTCGGTCATTCGGCGGTTCGGGCTCTTGAACACGGTCGTCGACGAAGCGTTGGGTCCCAACAGAGACGATCCCAGCCTCAAGGCCGATGTCGCGCGGTACGTTTCGGCAGTCGGCGTGAACCCGCGGCAGGCCGGCATGGCCTTCCCAGGCACGCTCGTGGTCGACCGTCGGGGCCGCGTCACGTCGCGCTCGTTCGAAACCTCGTACGCCGAACGCAGCACCGCCTCGAGCCTCCGTCTCAAGGTGGGGCCCAGCGCGGAGCCCACCTTCTCGACCAGGATCGACACGTCCCACCTGTCGATCGTGTTGCACGCGAGCGACGCGGTCGTGGCTCCCGGCAACCGCTTCTCGCTCATCCTCGATATCACACCGCGCCGCGACATGCATGTCTATGCCCCTGGCGTGTCCGGCTATCGGCCCATCGCGCTGCGGCTGGACCCGTTGCCCTTCGTACGGGCCGAGTCGACTCGGTTTCCACCGTCCGAGACCTACGTCTTTCGACCCCTGAACGAGACCGTGTCGGTGTACCAGCGCCCGTTCAGGCTGGTGCAGGATCTCGTTCTCGCGGGAACGCGCGACGCGCAGGCTGCGCTGAAGGGCCAGGAGGCGCTCGTCGTGACCGGCACGCTCGAGTATCAGGCGTGCGACGACAAGGTCTGCTTCAACCCGACCTCGGTCTCCGTCGGATGGAGCCTGAGCCTCCGGCCGCTCGAACGCTAGCGAGCGCGTTCGACTTTCGTGTTGCGCGCTCAGGCCTCCGTGCGTGGGCCTTCGGTCCTGATCGAAGTCAAACGCTTCGGGAACGCCCAAATGCGGGCGGCGCTTCATGGATCGCGGCGCCGTCGTGGCGAGGATCGGAGGCGCCCGCGTTCACGCCCTCTCGGTCGCGCATGACGGCTTGCCCGTAGCCGAACGTCGCACTGCGGCGAGGCACCGCGAGGACGTCATGCCCCAGGGCCCTGAGGCTCTCGCGCGTCTCGTCGGCGACAAGCTCCTCGACATACACGTCGGTCCCCTCGAAGGTGGGCTTGGTGAACCGTCCGGCTTCGAGCGCCTGCTGAATATCGAGGCCGAAGTCGACGATGTGGCTCACAAATTGGGCGTGCGCTTGGGCCTGATTGAACCCGCCCATGATGCCGAACGCGATGCGCGTCTCGTCCCTCTCGAGAAATCCGGGAATGATGGTATGGAGGGGGCGTTTGCGAGGGGCCAGCACGTTGGGATGGCCGTCCTCGAGAGTGAACAGCGCGCCGCGGTTGTGCAACACGATGCCGGTGCCGGCTGGAACGATGCCGCTCCCGAACGGCGCGAAGATGCTCTGGATGAGCGAGGCCATGTTGCCCTCTCGATCGACCGCGCAGAGATAGATCGTGTCCCCGCCGTGGGCCGTCGTGAGCCCCGCAAACGTCGACGGCTCCACCGATGCGGCAGCGCGCGACCGATCGACGAGCGCCGCACGAGCGCGCGCGTGAATCTTGTCGAGCATGGACTGGACTGGCACCTCGGAGACCGACGCATCCCCGACATAGCGGAGCATGTCTGCGTAAGCGAGCTTCTTGGCCTCGATCATCACGTGGAGCGCACGCACGCTTTGGAAACCATACTCCCGCAAGGGAAACGTCTCCATCACGTTCAGCATCATCAACGCCGCGATTCCTTGCGTGTTCGGCGGAATTTCGGAGACGGTCCATCCGCGGTACGAGGTGGACAGCGGCTCGACCCACTCGGGTACGAACTCCGCGAGGTCCGCCGTTCTCATCGTCCCGCCCCGCTGCTCGGCGTCGGCGATGATGGCGTCGGCGATCGCCCCCGCATAGAACGCCTGGGGGCCCGCTCGTCCGATCGCGCCGAGCGAATGGGCGAGATCGCGGTTGACGAACACCTCCCCCGCGCGCGGCGCGCGGCCTCCAACGAGAAACGTCTGTGCCGCCTCGGGCTCCTGCGACAGGTCATCCGCGTGCCCGGCCCACGCCGCGGCGATGACCTCGGACACCGGAAAGCCGTGCTCGGCATAGAAAGCGGCCGGCGCCAGAAGGTCGCCGAACGAGAGTCGGCCGAAGCGCGCGCGGAGGGCCTCCCAGCCAGCGACCACACCCGGCACGGTGACGGAATGAATGCCGCCTGCGGGCATCGTCCGGTGGCCGGTGGCCAGGAGTCGGGCGGCAGACAAGCCTGCGGGCGCCCAGCCGCTGGCGTTCAAGCCGTACAGCGTACGGGTTCGCTGGTCGAAGTAGAGGGCGAACAAGTCGCCGCCCAAGCCACACGAATGCGGTTCGACCACGCCCATGACCGCGTTGGCGGCAATGGCCGCGTCCGCAGCGTTCCCGCCGCGCTCGAGCACATGCACCCCCGCGCGCGCGGCCAACGGTTGGCTGGCCGCGACGACGCCGTAGGTCGTGACGACCTTCGATCGCCCAGGAATCACCGACATGTGGGCCTGATGACCGTGTCGACGCGTGGTCGGAGAGCCGACGCGGTGCAGCGACGGTAGCATGAGAGGGCTTCGAAGCGACAGCAAGCCCCGTCGGGCCGCTCGCTGCGACCTGTCCTCGGAATCCGCAGCTGATGACTCCGCCTCGTCGGCGGATTGAGATCGCACTAGAATGCAAGACCATGTGGTCCTTCTTCGCGTCGACACCTGCGAGATGACGATGGCCGTTCGGATGATGGCTCTTGCGCTGGCAATCGTGCTGACGGTGGCCGGCTGCCGGTCCGTCGACGCGCAGTCGGGATCGGTTGTCGGCACGTCCGAGACCCTGATGGTGCGCGGCGAGTACGCGCCGCTCCCGCTCGACGAGGTCGCGAAGGTCGTGGTCGAGGACGGCAATCTTGTCGTGTCTGGATCGAGCACGAGCGTCACGCTCGACCTCCCGGCAGGCGCTGACGCGGCACAGGTCACACGCCGATGGGCGCTGACCACCGAGTCCGATACCGGTCGGAGCCGGAGCCTGACGTTCACCCACGCCGAAACCCTCGAAGAATTCACGATCGAGCTCCCGCCGAGCAGCGCCGAGGTCCGCTACGGCGTCTTCGGGGGGCCGAACGGATCCGAAGTCATGGTGCTGACGTGGGGCGCGAACCATCAATCCTACTGGGCGCACCTGGCCATTACACGGCATTCGCCGAACCCGACACGGTGACCCGAAGCGTCGGCGATTTGCTACTCTTGAGTACAGCGCTCGGGGGGCGCCAGGCGTGAGCCTCAGCGATTCTCGAACCGGAACGGTTCTCAAGGAGCGGACGAAGGACAAACAGCAGTCGCCGTCCCTTTACCAGGTCGTGCTGCTCAACGACGACTACTCGACGATGGAGTTCGTGGTCCACGTGCTGGAAACGGTGTTCCAGAAATCGCCGACGGAGGCGTACGGCACGATGATGCAGGTTCATCTGCAGGGCCGCGGCGTCGCGGGCGTCTATCCCTGGGAAATCGCCGAAACGAAGGTCGACACGGTCACGGTCATGGCTCGCGCAGCCGGGTTTCCGCTGCGCGCCATGATCGAGGACGCTTGAGGATCCTGTGTTCTCCGCCTCGCTGGAAATCGTCCTGACGGTCGCCTACCGCGAAGCGGTCTCACGGCGGCACGCCTACCTCACCCTCGAGCACCTGCTCTTCGCCCTCGCGCACGACCCCGACGGCGAGCGCATCTTGCGGGCGTGCGGAGCCGATCTTCCGCGTCTCAGACGCGAGCTGAGCGCCTACTTGGACGATGCCATCGAGCAGGTCCGGCGCGGGCACGAGCACGATCCGCAGCAGACGGCCGCGTTCCGCCGCGTGCTCCAAACGGCCGTCCTTCATGTACAAAGCGCGCAGCGGCAGGAAGTGCAGGCGGGCGATGTTTGCGCCGCGATCCTCCAACAGCCGGAAGCCGAAGCGGCACGGCTCCTCGCCGCCCACGGCGTCACGCGGCTCGACGTCCTCGAGTACATCTCGCACGGCACGACCAAAGCTCCCCTCCACGATGTGGATCGATCGCGTGACAGCGAGCCCGGAGCCGCGGGCGTGGGGGACGAAGGTCCGGCCTCGGCGCGGGATCCGCTCGGGGCCTACTGCGTCAACCTCTCCGAGCGCGCCCGGCAGGGGCGGCTCGATCCACTGATCGGTCGGACAGGCGAGCTGCAGCGCACGGTTGAAATCCTCACGCGGCGGCGCAAGAACAACCCGGTCTTCGTGGGCGATCCTGGCGTGGGCAAGACCGCGATGGCCGAAGGCCTGGCGCTGCGGCTGGTCGAAAGCCTCGAGCCTGGCCTCCAGGGCGCCGAGGTGTACGCGCTCGACACGGCAGCGCTGCTTGCCGGGACGCGGTTCCGCGGCGATTTCGAGGAACGGTTCAAGGCGGTGATCGCCGCCTTGCGCACGCGGCCGAACGCGGTCCTGTTCATCGACGAAATGCATACCACCGTGGGAGCCGGCGCGGTGACGGGCGGGACCATGGATCTGGCGACCATGTTGAAGCCGATTCTGGCGGCAGGCGATCTGCGCGTCATCGGCTCGACCACCTTCGACGAGTTCAAGCAGATCGAGAAAGACCGGGCGCTCGCGCGTCGCCTTCAGAAGATTGCCATCGACGAGCCCTCGGTCGAAGAGACGGTGAAGATTCTGGCAGGGCTTCGCAGCCGCTACGAAGCGCATCATTTCGTCCGCTACACCGACGCGGCGCTCGAGGCAGCGGCCAAACTGGCCGCTCGGCACCTACGCGACTCGCGGCTGCCGGACAGCGCCATCGACCTCATCGACGAGGCGGGTGCCGTGACCCGGCTCGCCGCGGGCCTGGTCGAGGTCGAGTCTCGCCCCGTGGTCGATGCCCCTGACATCGAACGGGTGGTCGCGCGGGCCGCGCGGATTCCCGCCAAGCAGGCCAGCTCCTCCGATCGCGAGCGCCTCCGCACCCTCGAGGTCTCGCTGCAGCGGGTCGTCTTCGGTCAAGACGAGGCGGTCCATCAAGTGGCGCAGGCGATCAAGCGGTCACGTGCCGGACTGGCCCATCCAGAGCGTCCTGCGGGGTGTTTCCTGTTTGCGGGTCCGACGGGGGTCGGCAAGACCGAGCTCGCCAAGCAGCTGGCGCTGCAGCTCGGGAACGAGTTCATCCGCTTCGACATGACCGAGTACATGGAAAAGCACGCGGTCGCACGGTTGATCGGTGCCCCCCCCGGATACGTCGGTTTCGAGCAGGGTGGCCAGCTGGTCGACGCCGTGCGGACCCATCCCTACAGCGTGGTGCTCCTCGACGAGATCGAAAAGGCGCATCCGGATGTCTACAACATCCTCCTGCAAGTGATGGATCACGCGACGCTCACCGACAACACCGGGCGCAAGGCGGACTTCAGAAACGTCGTCCTCATCCTGACCTCGAACGCCGGCTCGCGGGAGCTCAGCGAGAAGTCGATTGGCTTCAGCGAGGGCACGGGCGGAGCCGATCGCGACCAGGCGGCGCGACGGGTCACGGCTGGCAAGTCGAAGACGGCCATCGAACGGACCTTCACGCCAGAGTTCCGGAACCGGCTCGACGCGATCGTGTCCTTCGGGCCGCTGTCTGCCGCGGTCATGGAGACCATCGTCGAGAAATTCATCCTGCAGCTCGAGGCTCAGCTCGCGGAACGCCGCGTGGCGATCATGTTGACGCCCGAGGCCCGAGCGTGGCTCGCGGCGAAAGGCTACGACCCCGTCTACGGCGCGCGGCCGCTCAGCCGTACGATTCAGCGCGAGGTGCGGGATCCGCTCACCGACGAGATCCTCTTCGGCGCGCTCGAGCAGGGCGGAACCGTCACCATCGGTCTCTCCGGCGATCAGTTGACGTTCTCGTACGCCGCCGCGCGCCAAACGCAGGGCTGAAGCCCCACGCCACGGCCGATCCGCCGTCCGTCGTTCGCGGCGTCCTCCAGTTCGTGGCGCAGGGCATCAGCCATTCGAAGCGCTGTCCGTCCAGTTCGTGGCGCCGGGCTTCCGCCCTGCGACGCGAAGCGCCTGGCCAGCGCGCAAGAGTTCAACGGATGGCGTCGGCGCCAACATTCAACGATCGGGTCGACGTCGCTGATATTGCCGTCCGGCCCGAGACCGGGCATAGTCTGGCAACACGCGCGTGTCTCGCCCATGCAGGAGCTACTCATGAAGCGGCTGTTTGTCGGCACCATCTTGGCGGCGGCCTTCGGTCTTGTCGTTGCCGCCGGTCTGGCCCAGTCAGGCACTTCCAATCAGGGCGCACCTGTGTCCCAACCCGCGAGCGCGGATCCCTACCTCACCAATCCGGCTGCGGGCCAGACGGCGTTCCCCCTCGCCGCGCCGGCCGGGACGGACAGCAACGCCCGGGCGACCGCGCCGCCAGGCGCCGTCAATCAGGGCCCCTTCGATCCGGCGACCTGGAAGTACGGGCCGGCGTTCACTCCGCCTCCTGGCACCAGGATCTGGAATCCCGTGAAGCTCAAGATGCTGCAAGGCGGGAAGGTTACAGGAGGTACGGTCTTTGGGGCGACCGACCCGTCAACGTACTGCGCGATGGCGAACGCCGGGTACGACTTCATCTGGACCGAGATGCAGCACGACCAGCACGACTGGCAGGCGGTCGCGCGCATGTGGCGCACGTGTCCGATGGCCAACGCGGTGCCAGGCGCCCGCGTGGCTTATGCCGATGAACGCGAGATCCAGCACGCGGTCGATGCCGGCGCGCTGGTCGTGGTCGTGCCGACGGTCGACACGGTGGCCGAGGCCATCGCCGCCCGGGATTGGACCTACTTCCCTCCCCTTGGACGGCGGAGCAACGGAGGCGGCCAGGCGTTCGAGGCCGCAATGTGGGGGAGCGTGCCCGGCGGCTACCGCCACACCATCAACGACAACATCGTCCTCATTCTGATGATCGAGACACTCGAGGGCCTGAAGCACGCCGACGAGATCGCCAAGGTGCCGGGCGTGACGGCCCTGTTTGCCGCAAGCGGCGATCTGGGCAACTTCACCGGATATCGGCAGGGCACGCCGGACTACGAGCGCGCCATCAACATCGTCCACGACGCGGCGATCAAGGCGCGGGTCCGCCTGTGTGGCCCGCTCGCCTGGCGCGATCGCCCCGACTTCACCTGCTTCCAAGCCGGAAGCGAGATTGCAGCGATTACGCGAGGCGCGGCGGCCGAGCTGGGTCCGCTCGCCAACACACAAGGCAAGCCCGAGGTGGGTCCGTTCGCCGAGACGGCAAGGCGGTGAGCGGGCTCGATCGGGTCCCTCGGACGGAGGTCTGCGGCCTTGGCGTCGGTCAACCTGCCAGGGGGGCGACCAAGGCGACCCAAAGGCCTCAGGACCAAGACCCAAGGACCGCGAGTATCAGTTCGCCACAGGCTCGCGATCGATCCAACGCATGTGGCCGTACGCATAGCGCTCGCCGACGGCGGCCTCCGGAGGGAAAGCCGCGTCGATCTGCGCGACATCTTCGGGCGAGAGGATCAGGTCGTCCGCCGCGACATCCTCTTCGAGGTAGGCCTGTCGCTTCGTGCCAGGAATCGGGACGACATCCGACCCTTTGGCGAGCATCCACGCGAGCGCCAGCTGAGACGCCGTGCACCGGTGTCCGCGCGCCAGCTCCCGCAGCCTCGTCACGAGATCGCGATTGCGCGCGAGGTTCTCGGGACTGAAGCGCGGCAAGTTGCGGCGCAAGTCATCGGACGCCAGGCTGTCGAGCTCGATCGCGCGGTCGGAAAAGAGCCCGCGCGCCAATGGACTGAACGGCACGAAGCCAATGCCCAGCTCGCGGCACACCGGCATGACGGTGCGCTCCGGTTCCCGCCACCAAAGGGAGTACTCGCTCTGGAGCGCCGTGATCGGGTGCACCCCGTGCGCGCGGCGAATGGTCGTGGGCGCCGCTTCGGACAAGCCCAGGTAGCGCACCTTCCCGGCTCGCACCAGGTCGGCCATGGCGCCGACCGACTCCTCGATCGGTGTCGCCGGATCGACCCGGTGCAGGTAGAAGAGATCGATATGCGCGACGCCCAGGCGCGAGAGGCTGGCGTCGCACGACTCACGAATCGCACGGGGCGACCCATCGATGTTGCCGACGCTCCCCTTGGGGCCTCGGACGATGCCGCACTTGGTGGCAAGCGTCACCCGATCGCGCTGCGCACGAAGAATTGGGCCAATCAACGCCTCGTTGGCCCCATCGCCGTACGCGGCCGCGGTATCGAAGAGGGTCACGCCCAAGTCGAGCGCACGACGGAGCGTTCGAATGGACTCCGCCTCGTCGGCCGGCCCGTAGCCCTGAGACATGCCCATGCAGCCCAGGCCGATCGCCGAGACCCTGAGATCGCCAAGTTGTCGTTGATGCATTCCAGCTCCGACAACACGATAGTCCAAGTGTCAGGCTCGTAGCGGGGAGGTGCGCTGACGCCAGGGCAGCTGTGCTGGCAGGCCCGGAATCTGCCACAATCGGCCGAGGGGGTGTCATGTCCATTCGTCCTGTCAAACGCATCATCGAGGCTCAACCGAAGCTCGAAGGTGCCGGCGTCAAGCTTCGACGCGCGTTCGGGTTCGGAGACACCGGTGACTTCGATCCGTTTCTGCTCTTCGACGATTTTCGGGGCGACGACCCGGCCGACTATCTGGCCGGCTTTCCGTGGCATCCGCATCGCGGCATCGAGACGATTACGTATGTGCTCGCCGGGAGTGTCGACCACGGCGACAGCCTCGGCAACCGCGGCACGCTCGGCGCCGGCGACGTGCAGTGGATGACAGCGGGCCGCGGCATCATGCACCAGGAGATGCCCCACGGTGATCCGCAGGGTCGTATGCATGGATTCCAGCTCTGGGCGAATCTGCCGTCGGGATTGAAGATGACCGCGCCTCGCTATCAAGACGTCCCGAGCACCGCCATCCCCGAGGTCGTCGACGACGATGGCACCAAGGTCCGCGTCATCTGCGGCGAGTTCTGGGGCGCAAGCGGCCCGGTCGACGCCGTCGCGGCGGAGCCGACGTATGTGGACATTTCCGTTGCTCCAGGGCGACGCAAGACGCTGCGGGTCGATGTCACGCGTCATGCGTTCGCGTACGTGTTCGCCGGCTCAGGAACCTTCCGCGACGCCTCGGGTCCCCAGCCCATCCTGACCGAGCAGGTCGGCACAGCGGACCCGACCCCACGTCGAGAGGTCGGTAATCGCTCGCTCGTCCTCTTCGATCGCGGTGACGAGGTCACGGTGCAAGCAGGCCCCGAGGGCATCCGGTTCCTACTCGTCTCTGGTAGGCCGCTCGAGGAACCGGTCGCGTGGCACGGTCCCATCGTGATGAATACCAGAGCGGAGCTCCAGCAGGCGATCGACGAACTGCGGGCAGGCACATTCATCAAGGACGAGTAGCGCGAGTGTGGGGCAGAACCGGACGCCACGTCTGGCCGCCACTCACCTGCCAGCCATCCCCCGTGTCACGCCGAGAAACGGCTGGTGGAGATAGGCCGTCTCCATCTTCACGCCCGGGAAGTGGCGGCTCACGACTTTTGCCGGGTCGAAGAACCACTCGCCGAGGGGGCGCTCGCGTTCGGTCATGTCGAACCACCCCCAGGGTGGCCTTGCCTTGTTGGCGGCCCCCTCGAGACCGCGTATCGACGAGCCGAGCACACCCATCTTGATCGACCGTGTGAGCGGCTTCCCCTTTTCCGTGGCGGTCGCCGTCCGCACGACCCAGGTCCCGTAATCACGTGCGTCGGCGTACGTCTCGTTCTCGCCACCGTTGGCGCGCGCTCGCGCCCACCAGGTGCCATACGTTGGCAACAGGTCGTACCCCACGTCGCCGCTGGTCGCGTCGGGATCCTCCGCCTTCTCCGCGAAGCGGTAGATTCGGACCCTCTCGGCCCCTTCGAGATTCACGACCTTGCGGGCCTTGTTGATGCCGTTGACCAGGCCGCTGACCCGACCCACGAGCCCGTCGCCGCGAACCGCCGGCGCGCTCTCGCCCGGTGCAGCTCGCGTGGTCTGCGACGGCGCGGCTGGCGGGGTTCGATCCTGATCGTCGTACGCCTCCATGCCGTGCCCTTTGGGCTCGATGTAGATGAGCGGTTGCTGGCCCTCCTGCCTGAAGAAGCCGACGTCCTTCGCCAACGTCGCGTCGCGCTGGTGTTTGAGGTACCGGTTGTGGGCGAGCGTTTCGACGATGGTCACCTCGGCATCCTCGAGGCGCGGTCCACGTTTCTCTGCGACAACGAGACACCCCTCGAGATCGTTCTCGTGCGCCAGCACCACATCGTCGGCCATGGGCAGCTTCCTGGCACGCTCGGTCGACGCGCCTCGACGCACGACTTGGCTGAGGAGCGAGCCCGTGACTTGTCCGCCCTTGTAGTCCCGCGGATGGAACGCCGCGTAGTGCACGAAGTAGTGGGTCGGTGTCTCGCTGACGGCGTAGTAGATGTAGGCGCGCAGCGGATACTTGGTGTCGCCCGCGTTGCGCCAGTTGTTGTCGCCAACCCAGTCGCCGTCGAAGTCGAAGTTGGTGATGTAGTCGAGCCGTCCATTCCCA
>Ga0194132_10006920_pt1 | contig 17223 bp, 13 predicted proteins | sample TA2KigOf80mmetaG_FD_148612 | JGI IMG/M metagenome (GOLD analysis project Ga0194132, IMG submission 148612) | Freshwater microbial communities from Lake Tanganyika, Tanzania - TA2015054 Kigoma Offshore 80m | ecosystem: Environmental > Aquatic > Freshwater > Lake | place: Tanzania: Lake...
TGCTAAGCACCATCCCCTACCAGCGACCTGACAAACCGTTTAAAGGCGAGCTATGACTGTTCTGCGAACGCTGAGACTCGGTCACGTCCACGTCAAAAAAGTGTTCTGCGAACGCTGAGATTCGCCCGCTTACCGATTACGGGCACGGGGATCTTCGATGAAGCAGCACGCCGAACCGCTAGACAAGACCGTAGCCGCCGGACAACTGAAGAAGATGCTGCGCGACGGCGGCGAGATCGCGCTGCTCGACGTGCGCGAAGCGGGACAGTTCGGAACGTCCCATCTGCTGTTCGGCGTCCCGCTGCCCTACAGCCGTCTCGAGCTGGACGTAGGGCGGCTCGTTCCCCGGTCCTCGACGCGTATCGTGCTGTGCGACGATGGCGCAAGCGGCGTCGCCGCGCTCGCCGCGCGGCGGCTCGCGCATTTCGGATACACGGACTGCGCGGTGCTCGAAGGCGGAACGCGCGGTTGGGCCGCGGCCGGCTACGGATTGTTCGCGGGCGTCAACGTCCCCAGCAAGACGTTCGGCGAGCTCGTCGAGCACGCGTATCACACCCCTCGCATCACCGCAGCCGAGCTCGCGCGCATGCAGGCGGCCGGTGAGGATATGGTGATCGTCGACGGCCGCCCGTATGCCGAATTCCGCAGGATGAACATCCCGGGAGGCGTGTGCTGCCCGAATGCGGAGTTGCCGCTGCGCATCGGCGAGATCGCCCCGCGCCCGGAGACGAAGATCATCGTCAACTGTGCCGGTCGCACGCGCAGCATTATCGGCGCACAGACGCTGATCAACTTCGGCGTCCGCAATCCGGTCTACGCGCTCGAGAATGGAACGCAGGGCTGGGTCCTGGCGGGCCTTGAACTCGAGCGCGGAAGCGCTCGGCGTTACCCGGATGGCATCGACGAGAAGCGGCTGCCCGGGCTCCGAAAAAGCGCCCGCACCCTCGCCGAGCGCTTTGACGTTGAGTACGTGAGGGCGGCCTTGGTTCGGCAATGGCTGCGCGATCCGGAGCGAACGACCTATGTCTGCGACGTGCGCACCCCGGAGGAATTCACGAAGGGCTCGCTGCCGGGCGCGGTACATGCGCCGGGCGGACAATTGGTCCAGGCGACCGACCAATGGATAGGCGTGCGCGGTGCCCCCATCGTGCTCGTCGATTCCGAGGAAGTGCGCGCGCCCGCCGTCGCTTCCTGGCTCAGGCAGCTCGGGTTCGACGCCTACGTGCTCAAGGACGGGATCCGCTCGAGCCTGTCCGTACCGCGCGCACCCGTCCCATCGCTCCCCGTGCTCGCGCCGGTAACCGCGCAGGAGCTCGCCAGCGCGACGGCAGAGTGGCGCGTTTTCGACCTGCGTCCGAGCATGAATTTTCGGCGATCGCACATCCCGGGCAGCCGCTGGAGCACTCGCGTGCGGCTCGCCGCGGACGCGCTCCATCAGGAGACATCCATCGCGCTCGTGGCCGAAGACGTCGATTTGGCGCGGCTTGCCGCGGTTGATCTCGTCGAAGCCGGTGTGAAGAACGTGAAGCTGCTCGAGGGCGGGCTCGACGCCTGGACCGCGGCGGGCTACGCGACCGAGGCATCGCCTGGCGTGCCGCCGGACGCTGAATGCATCGACTACCTGTTTTTCGTCCACGACCGCCACGCGGGCAATCACGAAGCGATGAGACAGTATCTCGACTGGGAAACCGGGCTCACCGCCCAGCTCGACGAACAGGACCGGGCCTCGTTCAGAATCACCGCAGGGCTGTCAGCAGCCCCGCATTGAGCATCCGTGACGTAGCCCGTGACCGGTAGCTATGTACCTGCGGTACAAACCCGACCCGCGTGTTGAACGGCGGTCGAGCCGTCCGTTCCAACACGCGGACGTAAGCCGGCGCTCTTGCGTCCGGGCTTACGGTTAGTTGACCTGCAGCTTGAGTTCGCGCACGACCTTGCCCCACTTCGCGTACTCGACGCGAACGAACTCGCCGAAAGCCTTCGAATCGGCGGCAACGATGTCGGTTCCGGCGGTCTGAAACGCGTTCTTCACGTCGGCCGTCTGGAGCGCTTTGTTCAGCTCGGCCTGGATGCGCTTGATCGCCACCGCCGGCGTTCCCCGCGGCGCGAGAAAACCGGTCCACAGCGCGGCATCGTAGCCCGGCAAGGTCTCCGCAATGCTGGGAATGTCGGGCAGCTCCGCGGAGCGCTTGGCGGTTGTCACCGCGATGATCCGCAGCTGCCCCGCCCGGTGATTCGGAAGGATGCTCGAGAGGCCGAGGCAGCCGATCTTGATCTGACCGCCCAGCAGGTCGGCCCGCACCGGGCCGCTGCCCTTGTACGGGACATGCACCATGTCAATGTTCGCCATGTTCATGAACAGCGCCTGGAACAAGTGCATCGCGCCGCCTTGGCCCGAGGAAGCATAGTTGTGCTTGCCAGGCTCTTTTTTTGCCAGCGCGATCAGGTCCTTCACCGACTTGACGGGCAGAGACGGATGCACCACCAGCCCGTACGGCTGGCTGGCGATCTGCATGATCGGCGCGAAGTCCTTAATTGGATCGAACGGAACGGTCTTGTAGAGGTTCGGGAAAATCGCGTGCGGCGATCCGGTCCCGAGCAATGTGTACCCGTCCGCATTTGCCTTCGCCACGAGGTCCGTTCCGATCAGCCCTCCCGCGCCGGTGCGGTTGTCAATCACCACCTGCTGGCCCAGCCCTTCCGGCAGCTTCGCCGCGACGATGCGCACGAGCACGTCGGTCGAACCGCCGGCGCCGAACGGGACGACGATCCTGATGGGCCTTTCGGGGTATTGCTGCGCCGGGGCCGCTCCGGGAGCGGCGCCAACCACCACCAACGGCACAACGAGACTCCAGAAACGCAAGCTTGCTCTCATGGTTGCCCCTCCTGTCGTTGCGATTTCTTGCACCGTCACCGCCGGCGCCGGTACACGTTCCCTGTCGCGCGGCTCCACACTTAGGTTCTGATCACGCGCTACCGCCGGGCAACACGCATGATAACACTTGACAAAATGGACACGTAAACGCCCGCCAAGTTCCGTCCGGCCCGCCGCAGAGCGCGTGCTACCATCGTGTGGAGCACGGGAGACCACGCCATGAAGGATGCCCGCAGCATGATCCGCTTTCGCGGCGCGCTCGGCGGAGAACTGGCCGCGCGCCTGGACCTGCCTGATACACCCCCGCTCGCCTACGCTCTGTTCGCGCACTGCTTCACCTGCTCGAAGGACACGCTCGCCGCGGCGCGCATCAGCACGGCGCTCACCGGGCACGGGCTCGGGGTGCTGCGCTTCGACTTCACCGGACTCGGCGGGAGCGAGGGCGACTTCGCCAACACGAATTTTTCCTCGAACGTGGCCGATCTCGTCGCTGCAGCCGGCTGGCTCAGGCAGCTGCACCAGGCGCCGAAGATCCTCGTCGGGCATAGCCTCGGCGGCGCGGCGGTGCTGGCCGCCGCCGGGGAGATCCCCGAGGCCACCGCGGTCGCCACCATCGGTGCGCCGTACGAGCCCGCCCATGTGCGCCATCTCCTTACCGGCGCGGTGCCCGAGATCGAGGCGGCGGGCGAGGCCGAAGTGGAACTCGCCGGCCGGCGCTTCCGCATCAAGAAGCAGTTCCTCGACGACATCGCCCGCCGCGGCGGCCAGGACGCGATCGCCCGGCTGCGCAAGGCGCTGCTCGTATTCCACTCGCCGCGCGACACCACCGTGAGCATCGACAACGCGGCGCAGATCTTCATGGCCGCGAAGCACCCCAAGAGCTTCGTTTCGCTCGACAACGCGGACCACCTGCTTACGCACAGGCGGGACGCGGAATACGTGGCCTCGGTGCTCGCCGCGTGGGCGAGCCGTTATGTCGGCGCGCCAGAAAGCGACGGAAAGCCCCACGCGGCGGAGCCGGGCGCCGTCACGGTATCCGAGACGCACGAGGGCAAGTTCACGCAAGCGATTTCCGCCGGGGCGCACCGGTTGCGCGCGGACGAGCCCGCCTCGTTCGGCGGCAGCGACACCGGTCCCTCGCCCTACGAGCTGCTGCTCGCGGCTCTGGGCGCGTGCACCTCGATGACGCTGCGCATGTACGCGGACCAGAAGAAGTGGCCGCTCTCCCGTGTAAGCGTGCGCCTGACGCACAACAAGGTCCACGCCGCGGACTGCATGGACTGCGAGACACGGGAAGGCAGGATCGACCGCATCGAGCGTGAGATCGAGCTTGCCGGGGAGCTGGATGAATCGCAGCGGGCGCGCCTGCTGGAAATCGCGAACAAGTGCCCGGTCCACCGCACCCTGCACTCCGAGGTGTGGATCCCGACGCGGCTCGCCGGCTAGTTCGGCGCCTTCCGCGGCAGGAAAACACGCCATGCTGACGATACGCGGGCTCTCCAAGTCCTACGGTGGCGCGCGTCCCCGGGAAATCTTGCGTGGCATCGAGCTCGAAGTCGCCCGCGGCGAGTACATTGCGATCATGGGGGAGTCCGGCGTCGGGAAATCGACGCTGCTCAATCTCGTGGCCGGCCTCGAGCTCCCGGACCGCGGCAGCATCGCGCTCGACGGCGTGGAGACCACTGCGCTCGACGACGCGCAGCGCACTCTCCTGCGCCGCGCGCGCATCGGCTTCGTGTTCCAGGCCTTTCACCTGCTGCCGCACCTCACGGTCGCCCAGAACGTCGCGCTGCCTCTTTCCCTGAACGGCGTGCCGCCCGGGCAGGCGGCGGCGCGCGTAGCCGAGATGCTTGCAGCGGTGCGCCTCTCCGACGCGGCGCGGGTCCACCCGCGCGAGCTCTCCGGCGGCGAGCTGCAGCGCGTGGCGATCGCGCGGGCGCTCGTGCACCGCCCGCTGCTGCTGCTCGCGGACGAGCCCACCGGCAATCTCGATCCCGGCACGGCGGGGCCGGTCCTGCAGCTGTTGCGCGACCAGGCCAAGCGCGAGAGCGGCGCCGGCATACTCGTCACGCACTCCGCGGCGGCGGCGGCGAGCGCCGACCGCATTCTCACGCTCACGCCCGACGGGCTTCGTCCGGAAAACAAGGAAAAGCTTTAACGCAAAGGACGCAAAGGGTACTCGAAGAACGCGGAGATGAGGCAATTGAGAGGTTTGAGTCTTTTTGAAATGAGCACTCATTTTTTCTCCGCGTCCTCCGCGCCCTCCGCGATTAGAGGTTGTCTCTGATGACCGCGACCGCGCGCGTATTCACGGGCGGCCGCCTGCTGCTCCTTTATGCGCTCGTGCTCGGCCCGTTCCGCGAGAACCCCGGACGCACCCTGCTCGCGATCGTTGCGATTGCGCTCGGCGTCGCCCTCGGAGTGGCGGTGCACCTCGTAAACGCCAGCGCCGTGAACGAGTTCGGGCTCGCGGCGCGCCACCTCGCAGGCGAAGCCGATCTGGTGGTTCGCGGACCGCGCGCCGGCTTCGACGAAGCGCTTTATGCGCGACTGGCTCGCCTGCCCCAGGTCGAGGCGGCGAATCCGGCACTGGAAGTGGACGTTCCGCTCGCCGGTCGCCGCGAAACGCTGAAGATCCTCGGCTTCGATCCCCTGCGCGCGGCGCAGGTGCAGCCGGATCTGCTTCCCGAGCGTTCCGGAATGGTGCTCGATCTCTTCGATGCCGACGCCATATTGTTGTCCCGCGCCGCCGCCGAATGGCTCGGAGCGGAGCCCGGCGGTCCGCTCGCGATCTACGTCGGCACGCGCACCGTTACGCTGAACGTCATTGGCCTTCTGCCCGAGGGATCGTACCGCCAGCGCATCGGGGTGATGGACATATCATCCGCGCAATAGCGGCTCGAGCGGCTCGGGCGTCTGAACCGGATCGATCTCAGGCTGAAGCCCGGGGTGGACACCGGGTCGTTCTCCCGCGAACTGCAGGACCTGCTCCCGGCTGGCGCCCAAGTAGTCACACCAGGGGGCGAAGCCGAGCGCAGCGCGAACATGTCGCGCGCCTATCGGCTCAACCTCGATATGCTTGCGCTGGTGGCTCTCTTCACCGGCGCGTTCCTCGTATTCTCCTCGCAGGTGCTCGCCGTGCTGCGGCGGCGCACGCAGTTCGCCCTGCTGCGCGTACTCGGCATCACCCGCACCGCGCTCGCCGCACAACTCGTTGCCGAAGGCGCGGCGATCGGCGTACTCGGCGCCGCGCTCGGGGTGGTCCTCGGATATGCGCTCGCGTATTACGCGGTAGCGCTGGTCGGAGCCGACCTCGGTGCCGGCTACTTCCGCAGCGTCGAGGCAAGCCTCCATCCCGACGCACGCGCGCTCGCCGCCTTCTTTGCCCTGGGCGTGGCGTTCGCCGTCGCAGGCGCCGCGGCACCGGCGCTGGAAGCGGCACGGCGCGCACCCGCGCAGGCACTGCGCGCGGGCGACGAGGAGCAAAGCCTCGAAGCACTGGCCACCCCCTGGCGGGGCGGCGCGCTGGTCGCGGCGGGCCTGCTCGTCGTCCTGCTTCCGCCACTCAACGGGCTGCCCGTCGCGGGATATGCCGCGGTCGCGCTCATCCTGCTCGGCACGGTGCTGGCGATGCCGTGGCTTGCCGCCGCGTTCCTGAAACGCCTGCCGGCACCCGCGCCGGCGCCGGTGAGCATCGCGGTTGCGCAGCTCAAGGCGACTCCGCGGCAGGCCGCGATCAGCGTGGCGGCCATCGTGATCAGCGTGAGCCTCATGGTTTCGATGCTGATCATGGTGAGCTCGTTCCGCGCGTCGCTCGAAGTGTGGCTCGAGCGCATGCTGCCCGCCGACCTGTATCTGCGCGTGGCGCGCGGCGGCGAAACCGGCTATCTCACGCCCGAGGAGCAGGAGCGCATCGCCGCCACGCCGGGCATCGAGCGGGCCGAGTTCCTGCGCAGCCAGAATCTGTTGATGAGCCGGGAGCGTCCGCCGGTCACGCTCATCGCGCGGCCGGTCGCGCCCGAAGAAGCCGAAAAAGTGCTGCCTTTGGTTGCGCCGGCCCGCGTGCCGCGGGCGGACGAGCCGCCGCCGGTCTGGATCTCGGAGGTGGCCGCCGACCTGTACGGGCTGCGCCAGGGCGACTCGCTGCGGTTGCCGGTTGGCGCGGCGCCGTCGCAGTACACGGTGGCGGGAGTGTGGCGAGACTACGCGCGGCAAAGCGGCGCCATCGTGATGGACCGTGCGCGCTACATCGAGCTCACCGGGGACCGCAACGCCAATGACGCCGCGCTGTGGCTTGCGAGGGGCACCGCCTGGAACGACGCCGCGCTCGCTCTTCGCGAACGGCTCGCAGCAGCGCAGGGCATCGAGATCTCCAGCACGCGCGAGGTCCGGGCCGCCTCGCTCGGTATCTTCGACCGTACTTTCGCCGTGACCTATGCACTCGAGTTCGCGGCGGTGCTGATCGGGCTGTTCGGCGTGAGCGTGAGCTTCAGCGCGCAGGCCCTTGCGCGGCGGCGCGAGTTCGGAGTCCTGCGCCACATCGGCATGAGCCGCCGTGAGATCGCAGCGATGCTCGGCTGCGAGGGCGCGCTCACCGCCGCGCTCGGGGTCGCGTTGGGGCTCGCCGTGGGCTGGCTGGTGGGACTCATCCTGATCCATGTCGTCAACCGCCAGTCCTTCCACTGGAGCATGGATCTGCACATGCCGTGGCTCGCGCTCGGCGCGCTTGCGCTGCTGATCGTGGCGGCTGCGGCGGCGACCGCCGTGCTGAGCGGCCGCTCGGCGATGCACGAGGACGTGGCGCGCTCGGTGCGCGAGGACTGGTGACGACAACAGGATTGGGGATCGAGGAGTGAGGATTGAGTAACGACCGGTTTTCTCGTCGCAGGCGGCGGCTGCTGGTTGGGTTGACAGGCGCGTTTACTTCGCCTGCGGCCTTCGCACAGCTCACGAATCACGAATCACGAATCACGCCGTTCGCACCGGTGGTGCCGGGCTACGTCATGCGCTTCCCGCACGACGAAGGAGCCCATCCCGAGTTCCGCATCGAATGGTGGTACGTGACGGGCTGGGTCAGCGAAGCGAGCCGGCCGCTCGGCTTCCAGATCACGTTCTTCCGTGCGCGGCCGCAACTGAAGCATGACAACCCGAGCGCGTTCGCCCCGCGCCAGATCATGATCGGCCACGCCGCCCTGTCGGATCCCGCGCGCCGGCAGTTGGTCCACGCGCAGCGCGCAGCGCGCGCCGGTCTCGGTGTTGCCGGGGCGGATGAAGGCCGCGCGCGGGTCTGGATCGACGAATGGCGGCTCGATCAGGAAGGCCGCACCTACCGGGCACGAATTCCAACGCGGGAATTTTCCATCGACTTGGCGCTTGACGCAGTCCAGCCGCCATTATTGCAGGGAGAGAACGGATTCAGCCGCAAAGGACCGGCGCCGGAATCAGCGAGCTACTACTACAGCATCCCTCATCTCCAGGCGAACGGAACAATAACCCGTAGCGGGGAGCAACTTCCGGTAGCCGGCGCCGCTTGGCTGGATCACGAATGGTCATCGCAATATCTTGAGAAAGACGCCACGGGTTGGGACTGGATCGGCATCAACCTCGACGGCGGCGCGGCATTGATGGCGTTTCGCATGCGCGACAAGACCGGCGGCCATCTTTGGGCGGGCGGCACACTGCGCCATCCAGATGGCCGCGTTAAGGTGTTTTCACCGGAGGAGGTGCGTTTCACTCCCCGCCGCGTGTGGAAATCGGCGCGCACGGGAACGAGTTATCCGGTGTCGTTCCTGGTACGAGCGGGTGAGCTCGAACTCGCGGTCGAGCCGCTGTTCGACGACCAGGAGCATGATGCGCGCGCGACGACCGGTACGATCTACTGGGAGGGCGCGGTGCGCGCGCTGCGCGAAGGGGAAGCGATCGGGCGCGGCTACCTCGAGCTGACCGGCTACTGGCGCAGGCCGGAACTCTGAAATAACGCGACGAGCGCCACGAGCTCAAGCGGCCGCGTCGCTCACGCCGCAGCGGCAGCCGGCTTGCCCTTGTCGAAGGTCATCGCGCCCTTCTTCACGTCCACGCGGACCGTGTCCTTCGGGCCGAATGCGCCCTCGAGTATCGACTTCGCGAGCGGATTTTCGATCTTCTGCTGGATCGCGCGCTTGAGGGGCCTCGCGCCGTACAACGGGTCGAAGCCGATCGAGGCGAGCTCCGCCAGCGCCGCCTCGCCCACCTCGAGGCGGATCTCCATCGCGGCAAGCCGCCGCTCGAGTTCCCCGAGCTGGATCCGGGCGATCGTCTTGATGTGGTGCTCGTCGAGCGCGTGGAACACCACGATCTCGTCGATGCGGTTGACGAACTCGGGCCGGAGCTGGGCCTTCACCTCGCCCAGCACGGCGAGCTTGATCACCTGGTAATCGTCGCCCGCCATGCCCTGGATCATGTGCGAACCCAGATTGGAGGTCATGACGATCACCGTGTTCTTGAAGTCCACCGTGCGCCCCTGCCCGTCGGTCATGCGCCCGTCGTCGAGCACCTGCAGCAGCACGTTGAAGACGTCGTGGTGCGCCTTCTCGATTTCGTCGAGCAGAATGACCGAGTAGGGCTTCCTGCGGACCGCCTCGGTGAGATACCCGCCCTCCTCGTAGCCCACGTAGCCGGGCGGCGCCCCGATCAACCGCGCGACCGAGTGCTTTTCCATGAACTCCGACATGTCGATGCGGATCATGTGCTCCTCGGAGTCGAACAGGAACTCCGCGAGCGCCTTGCACAGCTCGGTCTTGCCCACGCCGGTCGGGCCCAGGAACAGGAAAGAGCCATAGGGCCTGCGCGGGTCGGACAGACCGGCGCGCGAGCGCCGTATGGCGTCGGAGACGAGCTTCACCGCCTCGTCCTGCCCGACCACGCGCCGGTGGATGCGCTCCTCCATCCTGATGAGCTTCTCGCGCTCGCCCTGCATCATCTTCGAGACGGGGATGCCGGTCCAGCGCGAGACGATCTCCGCGACCTCCTCGGCGCCGACCTGCGTGCGCAGAAGCCGGGGCCGCTCCGTCCTCGGCTTGATTTCGCTTTTCAATTGGGACTCGAGCTGCGGGAGCTTTCCGTATTGCAGCTCCGCCACCTTGTCGAGCTTGCCCTGGCGTTGCAGCTGCGCGATTTCGGCTCGCACGCGGTCGATTTCCTCCTTCACGTGCGCGCTATCGTGGACCTGCGCCTTTTCCGCCCTCCAGATTTCCTCGAGATCGGCGTATTCCCGTTCCAGTCTGTCAATCTCTCCTGACAAAAGCGCAAGGCGCTTTTGTGAGGCCTCGTCCTTCTCCTTTTTCACCGCCTCGCGCTCGATCTTCAACTGGATCATGCGCCGGTCGAGCCGGTCCATCTCCTCGGGCTTGGAGTCGATCTCCATCTTGATCCGCGAGGCCGCCTCGTCGATCAGGTCGATCGCCTTGTCGGGCAGGAAGCGGTCCGTGATGTAGCGGTGCGACAGCTCCGCCGCCGCGACGATCGCCGGGTCGGTGATGTCCACGCCGTGGTGCACTTCGTATTTTTCCTGCAGGCCGCGCAGGATGGCGATGGTCGCCTCGACCGACGGCTCATCCACCAGCACCTTCTGGAAGCGCCGCTCGAGCGCCGCGTCCTTCTCGACGTACTTGCGGTATTCGTCGAGCGTGGTGGCGCCGACGCAGTGCAGCTCGCCGCGCGCGAGCGCGGGCTTGAGCATGTTGCCGGCGTCGATCGCGCCCTCGGCCTTGCCGGCGCCGACCATGGTGTGCAGCTCGTCGATGAAAACGATGGTCTGTCCCGCATCCTGCGCGATCTCCTTGAGCACCGACTTGAGCCGCTCCTCGAATTCTCCGCGGTATTTGGCACCGGCGAGCATCGCCGCCATGTCCAGCACCAGCACGCGCTTGCCCTTTAGCGACTCCGGCACCTCGCCGTTCACGATCCGCTGCGCGAGCCCCTCGACGATCGCGGTCTTGCCCACGCCGGGCTCGCCGATCAGCACCGGGTTGTTCTTCGTGCGCCGTTGCAGAATCTGGATCACGCGGCGGATCTCGTCATCACGCCCGATCACCGGGTCGAGCTTGCCCGCGCGCGCTCTCTCGGTGAGCTCGATCGTGTAGCGCTTCAAGGCCTCCCGGCTCGCTTCCGCTTCCGCGCTTTGCACGGACTCTCCGCCGCGCACGGCGCTGATCGCCTTCTCGATCGCGTCGCGGCCGGCGCCGTGCTGCCTGAGCAGCTTTCCGGTCTCGCCCTTGTCCTGGGTGAGCGCGACCAGGAACAGCTCGGAGGCGACGAACTGGTCGCCCCGCTTCTGCGCTTCCTTGTCGGTAAGATTGAGCAGGTTGCCGAGCTCGCGGGAGACGTTGACCTCGCCGCCTGCCCCCTCGACCTTGGGCAGCCGCCCAATCGCGCTCTTCAGCCCGCCGCGCAGCCCGCCGACGTTGACTCCGGCGCGCGAGAGCAGCGAGACGGTGCTGCCGTCCTGCTGGTTGATGAGCGCCGCGAGCAGATGCTGCGGCTCGATGTACGGATTGTCGTTGCCGACCGCGAGGCTTTGCGCGTCGGCAAAGGCCTGCTGGAATCGCGTCGTGAACTTGTCAAAGCGCATGGCGTGGCCGCTCTCGTTGACCTACTGGACATATAAGGGGCCGATATCGCATTTTCAAGTGTCGGATTTCGCGCAGGATTTGCATGTGCCGCGCGCCACGGATACGAGGCCCATGTCCCCGGATACAGTAGAATTGCAGCAACCCACCGGAAATTGCAAGCGTGCCCAAGTCCAGAGCGAGCGGCACCCGGAAGCGGCGCACCGCGGGTACGAGGCGTGCGGGGCCGAGCCTGCTCGTCGGCACTCGCAAGGGCGCGTTCATACTGCGTGGCGATGCCGGCCGCCGCGCCTGGAGACTTTCCGGTCCGCATCTCCTCGGCAACATCGTCCACCATTTCGTGGCCGATGGGCGCGACGGCCGCACGATGCTCATTGCCGCACGCACCGGCCATTTGGGTCCCACGGTCTACCGTTCGACGGACGGATGCAAGACCCTGGTCGAGGCGCGCCGTCCCCCGGCATTCCCCAAGGCGCCCGACGGCGAACTCAAACGCGAGGTCGACCATGTGTTCTGGCTCACGCCCGGTCACGCGTCGGAGCCGGGAGTATGGTATGCGGGAACGTCTCCTCAAGGCCTGTTTCGCTCCGAAGACGGAGGGCTGACGTGGGACGGCGTCTGCGGGTTCAACGACCATCCGTCGTGGATGGAATGGACCGGTGGACCCCAGAACGGAACCCCGGACGGTCCCAAGATGCACTCGATACTGATCGACCCGCGCGATGCACGCCATATGTACATCGGCATGTCGAGCGGCGGCGTGTTCGAGACCCGCGATCAGGGGCGCTCGTGGCGCCCGCTTAACCAGGGCTGCCGCGCTGATTTTCTGCCGGACCCCTACCCCGAGTATGGTCACGATCCGCACTGCGTGCGCCTCCATCCCCTCCACCCCGACCGGCTCTACCAGCAGAACCACTGCGGGATTTACCGCATGGAGCGCGCCGAAGGGCGGTGGGTGCGGATCGGAGAAGCCATGCCCAAGAAAGTCGGCGACATCGGCTTCCCTCTGGTGCTGCACCCGCGCGACCCCGATACACTGTGGGTATTCCCGATGGACGGCACCACGGTATGGCCGCGCGTGAGCCCCGATGGCAGGCCCGCGGCCTATGTCACGCGCAATGCGGGAAAATCATGGCAGCGCCTCGATCGCGGACTCCCGCGCAAGCAGGCGTGGTGGACGGTCAAGCGCCAGGCAATGTGCGCGGACACGCAAGACCCGGTAGGAATCTATCTCGGCACGACCAGCGGCGAAGTCTGGGGCAGCGTGGACGAGGGCAAGCGTTTCACCTGTCTCGCGCGCCATCTGCCGGAAATTTACGCGCTCGAGAGCGCCGAAACATGAAGGTCTACATCCCGGGCGCGCTCCATAGCTATACCCGCGAAGCAAGTTCCGTGGATGCGGCGGGCGCGAGCGTCGGCGAACTGCTCGACGATCTCGACCGGCGCTATCCGGGCATCCGCTTCCGGATCATCAACGAGCAGGACGAGATCCGTCGCCATATCCGGATCTTCGTCAACTCCGACCAGGTCGCCGGCCTTTCCGCGCCGCTGCACAGGGAAGACGAAATCATGATCGTCTGCGCGCTCTCCGGAGGGTGATTTGGAAGCGAGCGATACCCTGCTTCTGGCGCGAGCCCAGTTCGGGCTGAACATCGCATTTCACATCCTGTTCCCGAGCATCACCATCGCGCTCGCCTGGATCCTGGTCTATTTCCGCGCCCAGTATGCCCGCACCGGAGAGGCCGCGTGGCTCGAGACCTACAAGCTGTGGACCAAGATCTTCGCGCTCACTTTCGCGCTGGGCGTGGTCTCGGGTATTACGATGTCGTTCCAGTTCGGAACGAACTGGCCCGGTTTCATGAACACGGTCGGCAACATCGCAGGGCCGCTGCTCGCGTTCGAGGTGCTCACGGCGTTCTTTCTCGAGGCCACCTTCCTCGGCGTGATGCTGTTCGGAATGAACCGCGTGCCGGGATGGGCGCATCTCGGCTCCACCGTGATGGTGGCGGTGGGCACCTCGCTCTCCGCGTTCTGGATTCTCGCCCTCAACTCGTGGATGCAGACGCCCACGGGCCACACCTACGCCGACGGCCAGATCATCGCTGCAGACTGGTGGCAGGTGATCTTCAACCCCTCGTTCCCCTACCGGCTCACGCACATGATGCTCGCATCGGGCCTCACCGCGGCATTCGTGGTGGCGGGCCTCTCGGCGTGGAGGCTCCTGAAGGCCGGGACCGACGCAGCTGCGCGCAGAACGTTGCGCTCGGGCGTCGTGCTCGCCGCGGTGCTCGCGCCGCTGCAGGCCGTGGTCGGAGATCTCCACGGCCTGAACACGCTCGAGCACCAGCCGGCGAAGATCGCCGCGATGGAAGCAATCTGGAAGACCGACAAGGGCGTGCCGCTGGTGCTGTTCGCGATTCCGAACGAGCAGGAGCGGCGTAACGACTACGCGATCGAGATTCCCAAGGGCGCGAGCCTGGTACTCAAGCATTCTCCGGACGCGGAGCTGCTGGGCCTCGACGCGTTCGGGCCCGACATCCCGCCGGTGGCTCCGGTGTTCTTCTTCTTCCGCCTGATGGTCGGGATGGGCATGCTGATGATCGCGCTCTCCTGGCTGGGCGCATGGATGACGCGCGGGACAGCGGCGGCGCCGCGGTGGCTGCTGTGGGCGTTCGCTGGATTCACCTTCTCGGGGTGGATCGCCACGCTCTCCGGATGGATGGTGACCGAGATCGGGCGCCAGCCTTGGCTCGTAACCGGCGTGCTGCGGACCGCGGATGCGGTAGGGCCGGTCACCGGCGCGCAGCTCGGGGCGAGCCTCACCGGTTACCTCATCACCTACGGATTGATGCTGCTCGCCTACATGGTGGTGCTCACCCACCTCGCCGGCAAGGGCAGCTCTCCCCCATCGTACCCGTCCACGGCGCTGCGGGAAGGAGCGGCCGCATGACGCTCGATCTGCCCGTCATTTTCGCGATTCTCATGGGTACGGCGATTTTCGCCTACGTGGTGCTGGACGGCTACGATCTTGGCGTCGGGATGCTGCTGCCCGCCGCCGAGTCCCGCGAGCAGGACGTCATGGTCTCTTCGATCGGCCCGTTCTGGGACGCCAATGAAACGTGGCTCGTGCTCGGCATCGGGCTGCTGCTCGTCGCATTTCCCGCGGCGCACGGCATCGTCCTCACCGCGCTCTACCTCCCCGTGGTGGCCATGCTGATCGGATTGATGCTGCGCGGGGTCGCCTTCGAATTCCGGATGAAAGCCGAGGGATGGCACCGCGAGCTGTGGAACTGGCTGTTCTGGTTCGGCTCGTTCCTCGCCTCGCTCGCGCAGGGGCTGATGCTGGGAAGCTATATCACCGGGTTCGAGTCGGGCGTTGGTTATTTTCTCTTCGCTCTGGTCGTGGCCGGCGGCGTGTGCGGCGGCTATGTGCTGCTCGGCGCAACCTGGCTGATCTGGCGCACGGAAGGAGCGTTGCAAAAGAAGGCGATCGGCTGGACACGGTGGGGACTGCTGTGGGTGGCGCTCGGGGTTGCCCTGGTGAGCCTCGGGACACCGCTCGCGAGCGAGACCGTGCGCGCAAAGTGGTTCGACCTTCCGCGCATGCTGCCGCTCATGCTGCTGCCGCTCGCGAGCGCCGCTGCCTGGCTCTGGATCTGGCGGCTGACCCGCCGCCTCAGGAAGGGCGAGGCCGTGCCGGACTGGAGCCCGTTCTCGGGTGCGGTAGCGATCTACCTGGTTGCGTTCACCGGCCTTGCTTACAGCCTGTTCCCGTTCGTGGTCATGGACCGCATGACGATCTGGGAGGCGGCCGCCCATCCCTCGTCGCTCAAGGTGGTGCTCATCGGGGCATTGATCGTGCTCCCGTTCATCGTCGGCTACACCATCTACTCGTACTGGGTGTTCCGGGGCAAGGCTTCCGCGAAACTCTACGAATAGTCTTTGCGCGCGCCCGCAAACCCGAGAAGGATGCAAGGCATGGCGATCAAAGCGCTCGTATTCGACGCCTACGGCACGCTCTTCGACGTGCACACGGTCGCCGAGCTCTGCGAGAGAACCTTTCCCGGGAAGGGCATGGCGCTGTCGCAGCTTTGGCGCGCGAAGCAGCTCGAATACACGTGGCTGCGCAGCCTGATGGGGCGCTATGAAGACTTCGCGCGCATCACCGCGGACGCGCTGCGCCACGCGTGCAGCGCGCTCGAACTGAAGCTCGAGGCGGCGCACCTGCTGCGGTTGATGGATGCCTACGACCGGCTTGCGCTTTTTGCGGATGCGCGCGAGGCGCTGCCCGCGCTCTCCGGCTACAAGCGCGCGATCCTCTCCAACGGTACGCCCGCGATGCTCGATGCGCTGGTGAAACACGCCGGGCTGGAGCGCCAGCTCGACGCCTTGCTGTCGGTGGATGCGGCGCGCGTTTTCAAGCCCGACCCGCGCGTCTACCAGCTCGCGGTGGACCGGCTCGCGCTGCCGCCGCCGGAAATCGGCTTTGTGTCCTCCAACTACTGGGACGCGGCCGGCGCCAAGTCGTTCGGCTTTCGCGTGTTCTGGATCAATCGCGGAGGGGTAACGCCCGACGCGCTCGGAATCACGCCCGACGCCGCGATGAAAAGCCTGGCCGAGTTGCCGCAGCACCCAGCCTAGTCGGTATCCAGGCTGCCCGTTCTCTCTTAGAGCGAATGGCCGGCGTGGCCGTTCGGCAGGCAGCGGTGAACCGGGTATTACGACGGCCTCGATTCGGAGTCCTGCCCCGGGCATACAAGAATTGTATCCGCCCATAGACTGCATTTATCTCCAGCATAATCAAGGGCGAATCAACCCTCGCCAGCAGATCGACGTGGCGACGTCAAGGATTCTTGACAAAACCTTACGGGCATCCAACACTACCCGAGTTTTCCGCTGCCCGCAGAAAACAATGCCAGTCGATTCGTAATCGGAACGGCACGCGCGGGCGCGCGGAACAGCCAGCGGTGTAGTAGAGAAGCAGAAGCAAGTGCCCGGAACAATCTGCCCGGTTGGATTCGACCAACATTGAAGGCGATCGGAGCACGCGGCAGGGCGGACCGGCCTCGGTAACAGCCTGACAACGAAGTAAACAGAAAGGGGGAGCTACACATGCCTGCTTCGAAATGGCGTACGGAAGACTGGATCGCCGTCTATCTCGGCGGGGTGATCATCGCGGTCATCATCGCCGCATTCAGCTGGAAACTCTTCGATTTGCGCAATGTCGTGTCCACCTTCCGGTGGACGACCGACGCGCAGATCGCGCAGAGTACGCCGGGCTGGATCGGTGCCCTCGACACCGTCATCAAGGACGCCACGGCCAAGGATCAGAAAGCGATACTGGGCCCAGCCACGGCGCTCAGGGAAGCACTGCAAAAAGGAGACCGGAAAGCGATCGACAAAGCCGGCCGTGCACTGGAAAAAGCCGGCGGCCGGTCGGTCGCGGGCGCGCTGGGCCGGGAGATACGCGGGCATGCCGGCTCCGAGGTCTCGAAGGTGTTCGCGTGGGACAACATCTCCAAGGTCGTCTACGTGGGGATCGCCTGGCTCATCGTCGCGGCCATCGGATTCAAGGTGCTGGGCGGAAAGGTGGGCGCGTTCATCGTGGGCTTTCCCGTGGTCTTTCTCCTCGCCTGGCTGTCGCGGTGGCTGGCGGGCAACGGGATATTCATAGACTGGGGCATCGAGTACGTGTTGTTCGCGCTGTTCGTGGGACTGCTGATCAGCAACACGATCGGCACC
>Ga0194132_10006922_pt1 | contig 17220 bp, 20 predicted proteins | sample TA2KigOf80mmetaG_FD_148612 | JGI IMG/M metagenome (GOLD analysis project Ga0194132, IMG submission 148612) | Freshwater microbial communities from Lake Tanganyika, Tanzania - TA2015054 Kigoma Offshore 80m | ecosystem: Environmental > Aquatic > Freshwater > Lake | place: Tanzania: Lake...
ACCCTAGCCTGGATGGCGGCCGCCGCCGGGCCGACGCCCACCGCCCGGCCGGTTTCACCGTCACCGGCGCCACCTGCACTCGCTGCGGGGCCGACGGGGCCGGCGGTGGTTGACGCTGAACCGAACCGCAGGCTAGCTTGAGCCGCCCTTGCCGGCCGCTTCCGCCAGAGAGCGGCTCGCGTGGGATTCGCGCGGCGCCCGAGAGCCGCGATGCCGACGTAGCTCAGGGGTAGAGCAGCGCATTCGTAATGCGCGGGCCGGGGGTTCGAATCCCTCCGTCGGCACCACTTCTCCTCCCTGACCTCCGCCACCGACGGGATCGGCCCGCGCGCGCGTGCCCTACGCCTACGAAGAAGGACCTCACGGGTCACGGGTCTGCGGCGCTTACGCCCTGACCCATGCCCATCGCCAGCGCCTCTCCCGTCTCTCGTTCTCGGCCTGCGTCGCGTGCTACCTTGCCCGGCTCGTGCAGGGCGACAGATCACGCGGAGGTCGTGCGGTGAAACCGGTGAAATGGGGCGTGCTTTCGACGGCCGCGATCGGCGTCAATTTCGTCATCCCGGCGATGCGCAAACAGCCGACCTGCGACGTCGTCGCCATCGCCTCGCGCGATCGCGAGAAATCGGAGGAGATCGCCGGCGCGTTAGGCATCGCCAAGGCCTACGGCTCCTATGAGGCGCTGTTGGCTGACCCCGAGATCGAGGCGATCTACAACCCACTGCCCAACCATCTGCATGTACCGTGGTCGATCAAGGCCGCCGAGGCCGGCAAACACGTGCTGTGCGAGAAGCCCATCGGCCTAGATGCCACGGAGGCCGAGACGCTGCTCGAGGCCCGCGACCGCTGCGGTGTCCTCATCCAGGAAGCGATCATGGTCAGGACGCACCCGCAGTGGCTGCGCGTGCGCGAGATCGTGCGCCAGGGCGGCTTCGGCGGGTTGCAGTCGATCCGGAGCGTCTTGAGCTATCACATCCTCGACCCGAAGAACGTGCGCAACCGGGCCGACATCGGCGGCGGCGGCATCTACGACATCGGTTTCTATCCGGTGACGACGTCGCGCTTCGTCTTCGAGAAGGAACCGGAGCGCGTGGTCGCCCTGGTGGAGTGGGACCCGGTGATGAAGATCGACCGCCTCACCAGCGCGATCCTGGATTTCCCGGGCGGCCAGGCGAGCTTCATCTGCGGCACCCAGATGGTCACCTATCAGCGCTGCGAGATCTTCTGCTCCGCCGCCCGCATCGAGGTGACTGATCCTTTCGGCGCACCCAACAACCGGCCGTGCCGGATCGTCATCGACCGCGGCGGCGACCTGTTTGCCGGGACCACGAACTACACGGAGGAGGCCATCGACACCATCGACCAGTATGGCCTTCAGGGCGAGCTGTTCTCGCAGGCGATTCGCGGCGCCATCCCCCAGCCGATCCCGCTCGAGGACGCGGTCGCCAACATGCGGGTGATCGATGCGCTCTACCGCTCGGCCCGCTCCGGCCGTTGGGAGCCGGTCGGCTGACGGCTAGCGCCGGGCGCGCGCCGCGCGGCTCTGTTCGAGCTGTTCGGGGGAGAGCTGGAAGCCGAGGAGGATCTCGAAATCGCCGCCGCCCTGGCCGGGCCGGAGCGCGATCGTCTGTTCCAGATCCTCGGTGTACGTCACCGGCCCGCGCCCGCGGAAGCGGACGTCGCGGGTGAAGACCCGCTTGCCGAGGATCGTACCCTCGAAATCCACGACCGCCACGAACAGCGGGATGCTTGCCCGGTCGATGCGCGCGAGAGGCCCCGGCTGCGCTTCGACGGTCACCTCGAGCTCGACGTCGAGCGCGGCCTCGCCATAGGAGCAGCGCCGCGTCAGACCGCTGAACTCGGCGGCGAAGCTCACATCGCTGAGCTCGCGGCCCGGCCCCGGGTTGAAGACGACCAGGCTCTCTGCATCGCTCACGACAGCCACGTGGGGGCAGAGCGGCGCCGGACCGGCGCCGAGGAGCTCACAGCCGGCGAGGAGCGCCGCCGCGAGCCCGGGCACGAATCGCATCCGCGGCGTGCGCACGGTGTGTCGGCGGGCTGCGCCCGTCACAGCGTGTTGTGCGTACCGTCGCAGAAGGGGCGTGTCCCGGTTCGCTTGCAGCCGCACAGCCACACCTTCTCGTCGGCGGCCGCTACGAACTCCACGGGCTCGAACCCCGTACCCTTGTGCGAGCCATCGCAGAACGGCTGCTTCCGGCTTCGCCCGCAGGCACACCAGAAATACTTCCGGTCGCGTTTGACTGGAACCTCGAACGGTGATTGCTGCGCGATCTGCGGGGTCAGCATTGACGCTCCTCTGCCGGGCTGGGCGGCGCGGAGTGTATCAGAGCGCGGAGTCGCGAACGAGCACGCGCGCGGGTGCGCGGCTTCCGACGCTCATGCTAGGGTCGCCGTGGGAGGGCTAGGGCCATGGAGCTTCCCGGCTTGCGCGGGCGGACGGCGCTCGTCACCGGCCACCGCGGCGGCATCGGCGCCGCCATCCTCGCCCGGCTCGAAGAGGCCGGGGCCAGGGTGGTGGGACTCGACCTGCCCGAGGTCGATCTGAGCGAGATCGGAGCGATTGCGGCACACGTCGGCCGCGCGTCCACGGCGGGTCCGATCGATATCCTGGTCAACAATGCCGGCACCACCAGCCTCGGCAGCATCCTCGATACCCCCGTCGAGGAGGTCGAGCGCATCTTCCGCGTGAACGTGCTGGCGCCGTTCGCGCTCATCAAGGCGGTGCTGCCGGCCATGATCGAGCGGCGCCGCGGCGCCATCGTCAACATCGCGAGCGACCAGGCGCTGATCGGCAAGCGCGTGAGCGCTGCCTACGGCGCCAGCAAGGCGGCTCTCGCCCAGCTCACCCGGTCTGCCGCACTCGACTGGGCGCCCTACAACATCCGGATCAACTGCCTCGCGCCGGGCTCCACCGACACCGCGATGCTGCGCGCTGTCATTGCCGACCTGGCGCGCCTCTATCCGGCGGCCTACGCCGGCACCTCGCTCGAGGCCTATCGCGCCGGCGTGCCGCTCGGCCGCTTCGCCGAGCCCGAGGAGATCGCCTGGATGGTCGCCGTGCTGGCCTCCGAGGCGGCCTCGTTCATGACCGGCGCGGTCATTCCGGTCGACGGTGGCGGTACAGCGCAGTGACCCGGCGGACGGTTCTGGTCACCGGCGGCACGCGCGGTATCGGTCGCGCGATTGCCACCGCCTTCGTCGCTGTCAGCGAAAACGTCATCGTCTGCGCCCGTGGGAAGCCCGAGGAGCCTTTGACCGAGGGCGCCGCGTTCATCGCCTGCGACGTCGCCGACCGTGCCGCCGTCCAGCGGATGTTCGCCGAGATCGAGGCGGCGCACGAACGGCTCGACATCCTCGTCAACAATGCCGGTGCGGCCGGAGCCAACCCCCTCGCACCGGACGCGGACGATGGGCTGTGGGATCTGATCCTGGCCACCAACCTCTACGGCACCTACTACTGCAGCAAGGCGGCGCTCGGGATCATGCCGGCGGGCAGCGGTCGGATCGTCAATATCGCTTCGGTCCTGGCGCTGCGCGGAGTGCCCGACCAGACCGCCTACTGCGCCGCCAAGCACGGCGTCCTCGGCTTCACGCGGGCGTTGGCGCACGCGGTGGGACCGCGCGGCATCACGGTCAACGCGGTGTGCCCGGGTTGGGTCGATACCGAGATGGCGCGACGGCGCTTCGCCGAGCTGGGCTTGAGCACGGCGGAGGCGGCGGCCGGCTCGCCGCTCGGCCGGATCAGCGATCCGGCGGAGGTCGCGGCACTGGTGCTGTTCCTGTGCTCGCCCGCGGCCCGCAATATCACCGGACAGGCGATCGGGATCGACGGCGGCTGGCTCGCCTGACGCTGGGCTTGCTTGCACCGACATCGGTCGGGGGCGCGACCGTGATGGCGAGTTGGCGCAACGCCCGGCGCAGGCCATAGACTTGGTCGAGCAGCGACAGGACCAGCGGCAGGACGGCGGCATCGATCGCCAGTTCGCGCCGCAGGCCCTGGATCAAGCGGACCCGGGCGACATCGATGTCATCGAATCGGTACCCCCCGGCGGCGGCGCTCGCCCGCACCCAGCCGGCCGCCACCCAGGCCCTGAGCTCGCGCCGGCTAAGACCCTCGACGAGGGCGATCAGCTCACGCTCGTCGATCATCCGCCGCCCGTACGGCGGGGGTCGTAGGGCCGCCGCCGCCCCCAGTCGCGCGCGAAGGACTCGAGCTCGTCATCGCCCGCGGGCGGCAGCACCACCTTGAGCCGCGCGTAGTGATCGCCGCGGGTCTTGGCGCGCCCGCTGAGCGCACCCTTGCCGCGCAGCCTGAGCGTGGTGCCGCTGTTGGCGCCCTTCGGCACCGTCACGCTCACCGGGCCGTTGACCGTCTCCACCGTGATGCGCCCGCCGAGCACGGCCTCGGGCAGCGAGATCGCGACCTCCGAGTGGATGTCATCACCGCGCCGCTCGAACACCGGATGCGGGGTGATGCGGATCCCGACAAGCGCATCACCGGGCGGCCCGCCGCCGAGCCCGGGATGTCCCTGGCCCTGCAGGCGAAGCGTCTGGCCCTCGTGCACGCCTGGGGGAATCTGCAGATCCAGCACCTTGCCGTCGGGCGTGGTGATGCGGCGCTTGGCGCCGTTGACCGCGTCGAGGAACTCGACGGCCAGCTCGTAGCGTGCCTCGCCGCCACGCATGCGGAAACGGCTGCCGCCCGGTCGCGCCTCGCCGAACAGGTCGGTGAAGATGTCGCCCAGGCCCTCGATGTCGGCATAGCCCGCGTGGGAATCGTAGCGCTTGCCTGGTCCGGCATCGGCGTACCGGCGGTAGAAGTCATGCTTCGGCCGTTCGGCGCCCGCCGCGTCGATCTCGCCACGATCGTAGCGGGCGCGTTTGTCGGCGTTGCCGAGAATGTCGTAGGCCTGCGACACGCGCTTGAAGCGTTCCTCGGCCTTGCGATCGCCGGGGTGGAGATCGGGGTGCAGTTGCTTGGCGAGCTTGCGATAGGCCTTGCGGACGTCTTCCTGGCTCGCCGCCCTGGGCAGGCCCAATACCTCATAGGGGTCGTCGGCCATCACGCGCTCCGTCGCCTCGCTGCGCCTCGCGAGCGATCATATGGGAAGAATCGATGCTCAGCGTAGGTGGCATGCGACGTGGTGCCGCGGCCGTACCTCGCGCAGTACCGGCTCCGCGCTGCGGCAGCGCGCCTCGGCCAGCGGGCAGCGGGTATGGAAACGGCAGCCGGTCGGCGGGTTCAGCGGGCTTGGGACCTCGCTCGCGACGGCGCGTTGGTGCTTGCGTTTGAGCCGCGGGTTCGGGATGGGCACCGCGTTCAGCAGCATTTCGGTGTAGGGATGCAGCGGTCCCGCCAGCAGCGTCGCGCGCGGCGCGATCTCGACCAGCTTGCCGAGGTACATCACGGCGATGCGCTGGCTGATGTGCCCGATCACCGCGATGTCGTGCGAAATGAACAGGTAAGCGAGCCCCAGTTCGCGCTGCAGGGTGGTCATCAGGTTGATGACCTGGGCCTGGATCGAGACATCGAGCGCCGATACCGGCTCATCGGCGACGATCAGCCGCGGGTTCAGTGCCAGGGCGCGGGCGATCGACAGGCGCTGGCGCTGGCCGCCCGAGAACTCGTGCGGATAGCGCTGCATGTGTTCGCGGCGCAGACCGACGCGATCGAACAAGCGGGCGACCTGGTCGCGAATCTCGCCACGTGCGGCGAGCGAGTGGATGGCGAACGGCTCGGCCACCATTGCGCCCGCGGATTGGCGCGGATCGAGCGAGGCGTAAGGGTCCTGAAAGACCATCTGCACCTCGCGGCGGAACGGCTTGAGCTCGCCGCGGCCGAGGTGTGCGATATCGCGCCCGCGGACCAGGACGCTGCCGGCCGTCGGCTCGAGCAGGCGCAGGATCAGGCCTCCAACGGTCGATTTGCCGCACCCCGACTCGCCGACGAGGCCGAGCGTCTCTCCCTCCGCGAGCGCGAAGGAGATGCCATCGACGGCGCGGACGTGCCCCACCGTGCGCTGCAGTAGACCGCGGCGCACGGGGAAGTGCATGGCGAGGTCGCGGACCTCGAGGAGCGGCGCGCCCGCCGCCGGACGCGCTGCGGTCATGGCAGCCGGCCGGCTTCCCAGCAGGCCGCGTAGTGGCCTGGGCTCAGTTCCTCAAACGCCGGCTCCTCGGCATGGCACTGCGACGTCGCGAAAGGGCAGCGCGGGGCGAAGGCGCAGCCCGGCGGCATGGCATAGATCGAGGGCACGAGCCCCGGCATCTCGTTCAGCCTCCCTTCCTCACCGCTCGCCGACAGCCGGTCGAGCCGCGGCAGGGCGGCCATGAGCCCGCGGGTGTAGGGATGGCGCGGGTGGTCGAACAGGCCATCCACCGGCGCCTGCTCGATGATCTTGCCGGCGTACATCACCGCCACCCGATCGGCCATTTCGGCGACCACGCCGAGGTCGTGGGTGATCAGGATGATGGCGGTGCCGAGGCGCTCTTTCAGCTCGACCATCAGGTCGAGGATCTGGCGCTGGATGGTGACATCGAGCGCGGTGGTGGGCTCGTCGGCGATGAGCACCCGCGGCTCGCACGCGAGCGCCATGGCGATCATCACCCGCTGGCGCATGCCGCCGGAGAGCTGATGGGCGTACTGCGCGAGGCGCGCCTCGGGATCGGGGATCTGCACCAGGCGGAGCATCTCGACCGTGCGCTCCCGCGCCTCGCGGATGCCGAGGCGCTTGTGGAAGATGAGCCCCTCGGTGAGCTGGGTGCCGATCGACAGCACCGGGTTCAGCGAGGTCATCGGCTCCTGGAAGATCATCGAGATGGCGTTGCCGCGCACGGCATAGAGCTCTTCGGGTGCGAGCGCCAGGAGGTCACGCCCGTCGAACTCGATCGCGCCGCCCGCGATGCGGCCGGGGGGCGAGGGAATGAGGCGCAGGATCGAGAGTGCGGTCACGCTCTTGCCGCAGCCGGACTCGCCGACCACCGCCAGCGTCTCGCCGCGCTGCAGCTCGCACGATACGCCATCGACCGCCGCCGCCAGCCCGAGCCCGCCCTGGAAGGTCACCCGCAGATCGCGGATCGACAGGATCGGACGCACGGTGTCCGCCGCCATCACCGGACCTCGCGCCGCTGCCGCGGGTCGAGCACGTCGCGAATGCCATCGCCCAGGATGTTGAAGCCGAGCACCGTGACGACGATGGCGAGCCCGGGGAAGACCAGGATCCACGGCGCCCGGGCGATGTAGTTGCGGCCATCGGCCAGCATCTTGCCCCACTCCGGCGCCGGCGGCTGGGCGCCGAGACCGAGGAAGGAGAGCGCCGCGGCGGAGAGCACGGCGGCCGAGAAGCCGAGCGTTGCCACGACGATCAGCGGTGGCACGATGTTGGGCAGGAGATGGCGAACGACGAGGCGGGGCCAGCCCGCACCGATGGCGGTGGCCGCCTCGAAGTAGGGCTTGTTGCGCTCGACCAGCACGACGCTGTAGGTCACCCGCGCGTAGTACGGCACCACGCTGATGCCGACCGCGACCATCGCGTTGGTCAGGCTCGGGCCGAGGAAGGCGACGAGGCCGAGCGCGATCAGGATGTCGGGGAAGGTGTAGAGGAAGTCGACGCCCCGCATCAGCACCGCCTGCACCCAGCCGCCGGCATAGCCCGCGCCGATACCGATGGCGGCGCCCGCCAAGAGCCCGATGCCGACCGCGACGACGCCAACATAGAGCGTGAGCTGGGTACCGTGGATCACCCGGCTGAAGATGTCGCGGCCGAACTCATCGGTGCCGAAGGCGTGTTCCCAGGACGGCGGCGACAAGCGCTTGCCGGCGGCGAGTTTTGTCGGGTCGTAGGGCGCCAGCACCGGAGCGAGGAGCGCGACGATGGCGAGCACGGCGATGAGCACGCCGCCGAGCCAGATCGAGCGATTGCGCGCGGTTCGCCGCCACCAGCGCGTGCGCGGTAGCTCCTCCGCGGCGACGTTCGTCGGGTCGTAGGGCGGTGCAGTGGCCGCCATCGCCCCGCCTACCGGTAGGTGATGCGCGGATCGAGCCAGGCGTAGGCCAGGTCGATCAGGATCGAGATCAGCACGATCACGGTGGCGAACACGAGGATGAAGCCCTGGATCATCGGGTAGTCGCGCCGATTGATCGATTCGAGGGCGATGCGGCCGATGCCGTTCCAGGCGAACACGTTCTCGACCACGACGGCGCCGCCCATGAGATAGCCAAAGACCACGGCGATGATCGTGACCACGGCGATGAGCGAGGGCTTGAGCGCGTGGCGGCGGAGCACGAGCGCCTCGGGCAGTCCCTTGGCGCGCGCGGTGCGAATGAAATCCTCGGTGAACACCTCGATCATGGCCGAGCGCGTCATCCGCGCGATGATCGCCGAATAGGTCACGCCGAGCGTGACCGCGGGCAGGAGCAGGCTGCGATAGTCGCCGCTCGCCACCGGCAGCCACTCGAGGGTGAGCGAGAAGAAGAGCAGGAGGATGAGGCCGAGCCAGAACTGCGGGATCGACACGCCGAGAACGGCGCCCACCATGAGCACGCTGTCGATCCAGGTGCCTTGGCGATAGGCCGCGAAGAAGCCGAGCGGCAGGCCGATCCCGGTCGCGATCACCATCGCGGCCGCGGCAAGCGCCAGGGTGTTGGGCAAGCGATCGAACAGCAGCATGGCCACGGACTGGGAGCCAAAGATCGAACGGCCGAGGTCGCCCGAGAGCACCTTGCCGAGATAGATGACGGTCTGCTCCCACACCGGCCGGTCGAGGCCGAGCGCCTTGCGCATGTTCTCGATCTGCTCGGGCGAGGGGTTGGAGTTCTGCGCGATCATCATGATCACGGGATCGCCCGGCACGACGTGGATCAACAGGCTCACGCCGATGATCGAAGCGAACAGGATCGCGACCGCGACGATGAACCGCCGGATGATGTAGTTGGTCATGCGCGGGAGCGCGGGAGCGGCTCCGGGCGGCAGCCGACCGCCCGGAGCCCGATGCCGAGTGCTACTCCTTGATCTGGACGTCGTTGAACAACGGCATGGCGACCTGGATCTGGATGAAGCCGTCGACGTTGCTCTTCGAGGCGCTGAGCCAGAACCAGCCCGGCGAGAACAGCGGAATCTCGTAGCCGTTCTCGAGCAGGAACCGCTGGATGTCGAGGAGCTTCGCCGTGCGCGCCTCGCCGGTCAGCGCCCTCTGCTCGCGCAGCATGCCATCGAGGGTCGCGTCCTCGATGCCCTGGTTGGCGTAGCCCGGCCGCTGCCACAGGAATACGAGGTAGTCGGGATCAACGCCCGACATGCCCATGGTCCAGATCGTGGGCGTGCCCTCGGTCATGTCATTGACCTTGGACATGTGATCGACCCAGGCGGCGAACTGGCGGGTCTCGATCTCCGCCTCGATGCCGACTTCCTTGAGCTGCTGCTGGATGATGACGTGGCACTCGTCCCAGCCTTGGAGCTGCGAGACCGAGAAGATGGCCTTGAGCGGCTTGTCCAACCCATAGCCGAGTTCGGCCAGGATCTCCTTGGCCTTGTCCGGATCGTAGGTCGTACCCCACTCCTCGCACTTGGCGCCGTCGTGCCCGACGAGACCCGGCGCGATCGGGCAGGCCGAGGCCTCGACCAGGCCCTGGAAGCCGATGTCGACGCAGGCGTTGCGGTCGATCGCGTAGCCCACCGCGCGGCGCGCGCGCGGATCGTCGAACGGCGGGATCTTGTGGGCGAACGCGACGTAGGCCTGCTGTCCGCTCAGCGGCGCGGTGTAGACCTTGTACTCGGGGTCGTTCTTGAGTTCGGCCGCGTCGGCGAGCGAGGGCTCGGCGAAGGTCGCCTCGCCCGAGCGCAGCGCCGCCATGCGGGCGGGGCCCTCGGGGATGGTCTTGAACACCAGGCGCTTCATGTAGGGCGCGCCCGGGTTCTTGATCAGCGGGTGGACGTTCTTGTAGCCCTCGTTGCGCTCCAGCACGAGTTCGTTGTTGCGATCCCAGCTCACGTACTTCCACGGCCCGGTGCCGACCGCGGTGACGTCCTCGCCCTGGATCGCCGAGGGACACATCATGATCGAGAGCACGCCACCGAGGAACGCAGGGAGCGGCGAGTACGCGGCCTTCAGTGTGACTATGAGGTCCTTGCCCTCGACCGCGGTCGAGGCGACCTCGCCGTAGGACGAGCCGTTCGGGCTTGCCGTCTCGGGGCTGGTGACACGGTCAAAGTTCCACTTCGCGGCCGCAGCGTCGAACGTCGAGCCGTCATGGCACATCACGCCGTCGCGCATCGTAAAGCGGTAGGTGAGACCGTCGTCGCTGACTTGCCACTTCTCGGCCATGCCGGGGTGAATACCGCCCTTGTCGTCCAGGCTGAACAGTGTGTTGTAGACCTGCTGCATCACTTGGAACGAGATCGTTGTCGACACTTTGTGGGCATCGAGGCTGTCGGCGTCCTGGGGCCGCGCGTAGATGATCGTATCGGTCGCGGCGGCGGCGGCGCCGGCGCCCAACCCGACGAGAACGGTGCACACCGCGAGGCTGCGCCTAAGTTCACATTGGTACCTCACGACACTCTCCCTCGGTTCATTATGACGCGCGATTATTCCACGCCCTGCCGGCCCCGACCACTCGGAATTTCGGGCCGGAAGCTATGCGGCGGGATGCGCCCCTCCCACGGCCGCGCCGACTCGAGCTGGCCGGCCAGGCGGAGCAGGAGCGGCTCGCTCGCGACCTTCGTCGCGAACTGCACCCCGATCGGCAGCCCCTCGGCGCTCCAATAGAGCGGCACCGACATGGCGGGCGAGCCGGCGATGTTGAAGGCATGGGTGTAGGGCATGTAGCCGAGATAGCCCTGCCAGAACTCGCGCTCGCTGATCTTCGTCATGTCGAAATGGTCGTGCGCTACCGGGGGGACCGCCATGGTGGGCGTGAGCAGCGCATCGTAGCGCTCGAAGAAGGCGCCGAAGTTGCGGGCGATGCGGTGCAGCACCTTGACCGCCGCGGCGTAGGCCACGGCCGGGATGCGCCGACCGTGCTCGATGAGGTCCCACAGGATGCCATCGAAGTCGGCCGGGCCGAGCTTGCGGCCGAGGCGGACCTCGTCATCGGCCACGCCAGCGGCGTACTCGCAGTAGAGGAAGGTCTCGAACGCCTGCCAGCCGTCCGCAGGCAGCGGCCACGCCGCCTCTTCGATGTGGTGGCCGAGCTCGCCGCAGAGTTTGGCCGCGGCGGCCGCGGCGGCCAGGCAGTCCGGATGAGTCGCCGCGCCGTAGGGCGCGCTGGTGCAGAGCGCGATGCGCAGCCGTCCTGGGTCGCGCCCGACCTCGGCCAGGAACGGTCCCGCCTTGGGCGGGGCGTTGTAGAAGGCGCCGACGTCGATGCCGGCGGTGGCATCGAGCAGCGCCGCGGAGTCGCGTACCGAGCGGCTGATGGCGTGATCGACCGCCATGCCCATCCAGGCATCGCCGATGACCGGTCCGAACGGATTGCGTCCGCGCGTCGGCTTGAGCCCGAAGGTGCCGGTGCACGAGGCCGGAACGCGGAGCGAGCCGCCGCCGTCGTTGCCATGCGCGATCGGCACGATCCGGGCGGCGACCGCCGCGGCCGCGCCCCCGCTCGAGATGCCGGGATTGCGCGCGAGGTCCCAGGGGTTGCGCGTCACCCCGAACAGGCGCGAGGCCATGGCCCAGGTCATCGCCAGCTCCGGCACCGCCGTCTTGCCGAAAATCACCAGTCCCGCCCGCTTGTGGCGCGCCACCAGCTCCGAGTCGACCGCTGGCACGAGGTCGGTGCGGAACGTCGCGCCCCACGTGGTCGGCACGCCGGCATAGTCGGCGCCGAGATCCTTGAGCAGGAAGGGCACGCCCGTGAACGGCCCGTCGGGCAAGCCGGCCCGGGTCTGGGCCCTCGCCAGCTCGTATATCGGTGTGGTCACGCAGTTGAGTTGCGGATTGAGCCGCTCGAGCCCAGCGATCGCCGTCTCCAGGAGTTCTGCCGCGCTCACCTCACGGCGCCGGACCAGCTCGGCTAGCCCCAAGGCGTCGTAGCGCGCATAGTCGGCGAACATGGCTCCCTCCCCTGTGGCCGCGGGCGGGCGCCGGATATGGCCGCCGTCCTCGCCATGCCATTATGACCCTGCGGCGAGACGCAAGGGAGTCGGGGAGGGCAGTATGACAAGGAGACTGGACGGCAAGGTCGCGATCGTGACCGGTGCGGCGCAGGGCATCGGCGCCGCGATCGCCGAGGTGTTCGTCGAGCACGGCGCCAGGGTCATCATCGCGGACACCAACGCCGTGACCGGAGCGGCCACCGCGGCGCGCCTCGGCGCCCACGGCGAGACCCGGTTCGTGCACTGCGATGTCAGCGACGCGGGGTCGGTGTGCAGTCTTGTCGATGCCGCGCTGAAGGACTTCGACCGCATCGACATCCTGCACCAGAACGCGGGGGTCTTCCCGCAGCATGCGATCGCGGACATCGCCGTGGCGGAGTGGGACCAGGTGCTTGGGGTCAACCTGCGCGGCTGCTTCCTATGCGCGCAGGCGTGCTTCCCGGCGATGAAGGCGCAGGCTTACGGCCGCATCGTGTTCACCTCATCGATCACCGGGCCGCATGTCACCTCACCGGGCCACGCGCACTACGCGGCGAGCAAGGGCGGGATCAACGGCTTCATCCGCTCCGCAGCGCTCGAGTTCGCACCGTTCGGCATCACCGTGAACGGCATCGAGCCCGGCAACATCCTGACCGAGGGCATGCAGATGCATCGCAGCCCGGAGTTCATCCGCGCGATGGAGGCCTCGGTGCCGCTCGGCCGCCTCGGCACCCCGCGCGAGGTCGGGTACGCCGCGCTCTTTCTGGCGTCGGATGAGGCCGCTTACATCACCGGCACGACCATCATTGTCGATGGCGGCCAGATCCTTCCGGAAGGAAAGGTCTAGCGCCGACGGCGGCGGACCCGCTGGCGACGCAGCTCGGGCCTCTGGCGCCGCGCCGGTTCGGCCGCGGGCGCTGGCATGGCCAGCCGGTGGGCGTGGTCCATCACCGGGATCGCCTGGCGGATCAGCTTCTCGATGTCGCGCAGGTACGCGCGTTCCTCGTGGTCGCAGAACGACATCGCGACGCCCGAGGTGCCGGCGCGGGCCGTTCGGCCGATGCGGTGGACGTAGCTTTCCGGGATGTTCGGCAGATCGTAGTTGATGACGTGCGTCACGCCGTCGATGTCGATGCCGCGCGCGGCGATGTCGGTGGCCACCAGCACGCGGGTGCGTCCGGCCCGGAAGTCAGCGAGCGCGCGCTCGCGGGCTCCCTGCGACTTGTTGCCATGGATCGCGTTCGCCGAGACGCCTGATCGCGCGAGCTGCGTCGCCACTTTGTCGGCGCCGTGTTTGGTCCGCGTGAAGATCAGGGCGCGGCGGATGCCCCCATCCTTGAGCAGCATGTCGAGCAGCGGGCGCTTGTCGCCGCGCGCGACGTGGAGCACGCGCTGCTCGACGGTCTCGACCGTGCTCGCGACCGGGGTCACCGCCACGCGCACGGGGTCGGACAGGATGCGGTCGGCGAGCGCGGCGATGTCGCTCGGCATGGTCGCCGAGAACAGCAGCGTCTGCCGGCGCGCCGGCAGGGCGGCGATGATCCGCGTCACGTCGTGGATGAAGCCCATGTCGAGCATGCGATCGGCCTCGTCGAGCACGAGAGTCTCGACCGCCTCGAGCCGGGCGTGGCGCTGGCCCATGAGATCGAGCAGGCGGCCGGGCGTGGCGACGAGAATGTCGAGGCCGCGCGAGAGCGCCCTGACCTGGGACGCCTGGCCGACGCCGCCGTAGACGACCGCGCTCTGCAGACCGAGATGGCGGCCGTAGGCGCGGAAGCTGTCGCCGATCTGCGCGGCCAGTTCGCGGGTCGGCGTCAGTATCAGCGCGCGTACCCCCCGACTGCCCACCGGGCGCCGGCGCTCGGTCAGCCGCTGCAGGATCGGCAGCGCGAACGCCGCGGTCTTGCCGGTCCCGGTCTGGGCACAGCCCAACAGGTCGCGGCCGGCCAGAAGACTGGGAATCGCCTGGGCCTGGATCTCGGTCGGCGTCGCGTAGTTCTCACCGCGCACGGCGCGGCGCAGGGGCTCGATCAGCCCGAGATCGTCGAAGCTAGCGCGTGGCGCGTCGCGCGTAGCGGCGATGGCGACGGGCGCGCCTGAGGGTATCGTGTTCGTGAACAGCATGAAGATGGGGTGCCTTCAATGATCCGGCGACCGCGCCGCAGCGCGAGAGGCCGTGGTTGAGGAAAAACGTCAGGGACCGGGCGCCGCAAGGCGGCCGCCTCGCTTCGTGATCGGCTCGACCTGGCGCGGACGGGGGAGCCGGTTGTGTCTGGGGTTTGCTCTCGGGACGGAGCGCTTGGCCGGCTGAGCCGGGCCGTGAGCGCTTCGCGCGCATCGCGAGACAAGAAGGCGATACCGCCTCACGACATGACATGGCCTCTTTTGCCGAGCCGGTCAATGGGCAATCGACCGCGCGGGGCGGCCCCGCGTTCTCTGCATGTCGCTTCGCCCCGCTCCGGGCCACGTGTAGCATGCTCCGATCTCGCTCGCGGGTCCGCGCCCATGCACTCCGTCTCCATCCCGATCGACAAGATCTACATTCCGCAGGCCAGGCGCCTGCCGGTCGATGCCGCAAAGGTGGAGGCGCTCGCCGAGAGCATCGCCGAGAAGGGCCTCGAGAACCCGATCCTCGTTCGTCCCGACAAGGGGCGCTTCGTGCTGGTGAGCGGACTGCATCGGCTCGAGGCGTGCAAGGCGCTCGGCGAAACGGCGATCGCCGCCAACCTGGTCCAGGCGCGCAGGTTCTAGAGCGACGGTCCGCGAAGGTGCCCGCCGCTGCCGCGCGGGCCCGGACGGCTGACGGCTCAGACCGGAACGCGGTCGGCGGCCCGCAAGCGGGCCTCGGCGGCGGCGAGAATGAGTGTCAGCATCTCGGCGTAGGAGTGGCCCGCCATGCGCGCCATCATCGCCAGCTTGCCATCGTGCGCCCAGGCCGGGTTCGGGTTGACTTCGAGCAGCTTGATCACGCCGTCGGCATCGGTGCGGAAGTCGATGCGCGCGTAGTCGCGACAGCCGAGCCGCTCGAACAGAAGGCACGCCGCTGCCGTCAGTTGTTGCTGCGCCGCGGGCCCGCGGTCGGTCGCGCGGTAACGCACGTCCGACCAATAGGGCGAATCGGGCACCGCCTTCGCCTCGTAGGGGAGGATCGCCGGGAGATCCCCCGGAAGCGCGCCGAAATCGGTTTCGATCACCGGCAGGACCGTCAGCCCTGTCGCCGGATTGCCGATCAGGCCGACGGTGTACTCGGCGCCCGACAGGAACTCCTGCACCAGCACGGCGCGGCCGGGCATCAGGTCCGCGAGGTAGGTGAGATACGCGCGCGCCGCCGCCTCGTCGTGGATCAGCGCTTGGCGCGTAATGCCGAAGCTCCCGTCCGCCAGGTTTGGCTTAATCAGCGCCGGATACCGTAGCGGCGGCAGGCTCGAGGGGTTGGCGAGGTAGTGTTCCTCGGGTACCGGGATGCCGTGCGCGGCCGCGATCGCACGCACCGCAGCCTTGTCGAAGCACAACGCGAGCGCCGCCGGCGGCGCCCCGGTATAGGGGATGTCGAGCATCTCCAGCAGTGCGGGAACGTGGAGCTCGTGCTCGGGCTGGTTGCGGTAACCGGTATCGCACAAGTTGAGGACGAAGCGAGGCGGATTATGCAGGAACGCCGCGGGCAAGCCGCGATGGCGCAACAGAAAGCGCATCCGATAGCCGGGCAGCGTCGCGAGCGCCGCCATCGCGGCACGGATCGTCGCGTGATCCTCTGCCGCGTAGCGCCCCGTGCGCTTGGTCGGGTCGGGCCGCTCGGGATCGCCAAACAGCACGGTGACCTCGCGCGGCGCCATCGCGTCCGCCGCGTGCGCTCGCCCGACCCCCCCGATGCGCGTTAGGCTTCCGGCCACTTGGAGGCGCTGTGGAGGACGGCGATGACCTGAACGACACCCTCGGTCACGGTGAAGGGAACGACGATCACGGTGCGCGGCACGCGAACAGAGGCGTCCCCGTGATGACCAGTTCGCGGGTGTCGGGCAGGCGGTCGGGACGGCCGGCTGCCGGATTCTCGGGTAACCGCCCGATCGCACCCAGAATTGCGGCCCCCAGTTGGGCCGCGGCGGCCGGGCTGCGTGCCCCGATCGCGTCGTGAACGTGGCGGAGATCGCCCGCCGCCGCCGCCGGGGACCAGAGGATGCTCATGCTCAGGGGTTGGGCTCGTGCTCGGAGGGCGGCGAGAGGTCGCCAATCCTGCCGGTATCGACCGCTTCCTCGACCCAGCTTCGGATGCGGCGCGCGACCTCGTCGTGGCTCACTCCTTCGCCCCACCGCAGCTCGCCCAGGCCCCGCTCGATGTGGGCGATCTGCCATGCCTGGGCGTCGAGATAGGCCTCCAGAGCCTGATCGAGGAGCCATGAGCGCGCGCGGTTCGTCGCCTTGGCAAGCTGATCGAGCCGCTCGATCTTGTCTGGCGTCGTTCTGAACGATAGTGAGTGCCGGTCGGCCATCGGGGATCGTGTGCATCGCCTACAATGCGGACGACCATTATGAGTGCGGACATCGAAACGCAAAAGCGCGAGCGTCACAAGTCTCGCTGGCGCCCCAGGTTGGCTTGGCCGGCGGCGGCTTGACCTCATGCCGGTGCGGTCTATGCTCCAGCGCCAATCGTGTGCCCCTGTGGCGGAAATGGTAGACGCGGCAGACTCAAAATCTGTTGCCCGCACGGGCGTGCTGGTTCGAGTCCGGCCAGGGGCACCAATAAAAGCAATGGGTTATCCGATCGCGGATGCCAGGGCACCAGCGCGGAATGTTCTCGGGACACCACCGCAGCCTGCCCGCCGCCTCCGGGTCTGCAAGGAGGTTGTTTGCGAGCAGCGCATGAAGATTGAGAGTCGTATAGCGGTTGAAGCCGATGTCATCCGGCGCGCCGATTAAGAACTCGATCGCGTCGTTGTGGTTCAGGATCATCTGCGCCTCTAATCGCTGCTTGGATGTCTCCGAGGCCATGATCCATGTCGCCCTCGGAAGCCTCTTGCTCCGAAGAATAAGCCATTGAGCCAATTCTCAAACGGACTCTGATAGAGGTTGATGATTTCCATGCTGGCCTGGACCTGCGAGTCTGGGCGCATGAGGGGAGGCGTTGAGGTCCGGC
>Ga0194132_10006923_pt1 | contig 17217 bp, 19 predicted proteins | sample TA2KigOf80mmetaG_FD_148612 | JGI IMG/M metagenome (GOLD analysis project Ga0194132, IMG submission 148612) | Freshwater microbial communities from Lake Tanganyika, Tanzania - TA2015054 Kigoma Offshore 80m | ecosystem: Environmental > Aquatic > Freshwater > Lake | place: Tanzania: Lake...
ATCCGGAATGGAAGCTGACACGGGTGACGCTCCCGGCCGACCTGCGGAAGAGCACCGTCGTGCAGGTCGAGCGGCCCGGTGCCGAGAAGGGCTCGCTCCCGGCGGTGTTCGTCAACCCGTACACGGCGACGGTGATCGCCGATGGCGATGTCCGCTCCCCGTTCTTCTCCGCAGTGCTCACGCTGCACCGCAGCCTGTTCGCCAGCACGTTCGGCAGGGTGGTCGTGGAACTCACCACGTCGTGGACACTGGTGCTGCTGGTCAGCGGGGTGTTCCTCTGGTGGCCGAAGCGGTGGGACCGCGTGTGGGGCGTCTGGCTCCCGCGGTTGCGGAATCGGCCGTACGTCGTGCTCCGCGACCTGCACACGGTCGGCGGAGTATTCCTGGCACCCGTCATCGCCCTGATCGCGTTCACGGGGCTGTTCTTCACGGTCGTCTGGCTGTGGTTGTTTAACGGTGTGTCGAACGGGGCTGGGAACTTTCCCCGCGACCTGCTCGCGGCCCCGCCGTCCCACGCCCCGACCGCGAAGGCGACTCCGGTGTCGGTCGATGTCGCGGTGGCCGCGGCCCGCGAGCGGTTCCCTCATCAGACACTCAGTTTGACGCTGCCCAAGAAACCCACCGATTCCTTCGCCTTCACTGCAAGAAGTCGGAGCGGGCCGTCCGTGGACGGGTCGGTCGCCGTCGATCAGTACACCGGCGCGGTACTGAGCGACAAGCGGGCCGAGCACTTGTCAACGGTTGAACAGGTCCGGCTGTACGTGCTGCCGATCCACATGGGCACGATCGGTGGGACCGCCACGAAGGTGCTCGCGCTAGTCGCATGTCTGGTGCTCGCTGGTCTTGGGGTGAGTGGTGTCTGGATGTGGCTGGCCCGTCGACCCCAGGGCCGCTGGGGGTTCCCGCGAGCGAGCGAAGCCCCTATTCCCAAGCCGGCCGTCGTCGTGATCTTGGTGTTGGCCGTCGCGCTGCCAACCGTCGGCCTGTCGCTCATTGTCGTGCTCGCCACCGAGTGGCTCTACGGCCGCCTCCGGTATCGCTCGCACGTTCCGTATTTGACTGGAACTGCGGTCGAAGTTCCTGTTCTCTCTGTTCCTCACGAGGGATCGAAATGAATCGTCGTCGAAGTGCCTTTACGCTGATCGAGTTACTGGTGGTGATCGCCATCATCGCCATCCTCATCGGTCTGCTTCTCCCAGCCGTGCAGAAGGTCCGTGAGGCTGCCGCCCGCACCCAGAGCCAGAACAATCTGAAGCAGATCGGGCTGGCCGTCCACAACTTCCTGGGCACGAACAACTCGTTCCCGCAAGCCAACTACTACCCCGCGGCGCAGAATCCCGACGGAACGTGGACCTCGGTCGATCCGAACTTCCACGTCATCAGCAGCGGGTGGGCGGTGATCCTGCCGCACCTGGAGCAGGATAACCTCGCGCGGCGTTACAACCCGCGCCTGCACCCGTTTGACACCGTAGAAGTGCGCGATGGGTGGACCAACAAGATGATCTCGGATACGCCCCTGAAGACCTTTGTGGCCCCGTCCGACCCGCCGCCGGCGGCTGTGCCGTACCCCGGTTGGTCAAGCTACTACTGGTGTGCCGGGAACCGCTACTTCCGCGGGGTCGGGCAGCCAGGAACGGGCCGGAATGGCTTTACCCCGGATGACGGGGTGATCATTCCTGGAGAGTTCGGGAAAGTCACCTTCGCGTCCATCACCGATGGCACGTCCAACACGTTGATGGCGGGTGAAGCCCACCACACTCTCAAAGGCTACACGTTCACCAGTGGTCCGAACTCAGGACAAGTTCGCACCGGCGACACGACCTGGAATTACGGACACATCTACTTCAGCTACACCCACACCATCACGCCGATGAACCTGCAACAGGTCGCCACCTGGCCGTATGACCCGGCGCGGGTTGGGGAGGACGGCAAATACTCGTTCCGCAGCGCGAATTCTGGCGGCGTGAACTTCGTGTTTGCTGACGGGTCGGTCAAGTTCGTCCGGCAGTCGATTTCGATGGATACCTATCGGGCCTTGGGCAGTCGCAATGGCGGCGAGGTCATCAACGGCGACTACTAACGGAGACCGCTGTGCCGCGACTGATCCTCCTCGTGCTTGCCCTCGCCGTGGTCGGGTGTGGCTCCTCCACACCGGCCACCGGCGACCCCGCCAAGAAGATCACCTGGGCCGAGTACCAGAAGATGGACGCGGAGCAGAAGGACGACCCGTACGTCGTCGACAACCTGGACGACGAGGCGAAGAAGAAACTCGCTGAATCCCAGCGCAAGAAGAAACGCTAACCTCAGACCCCATACCCGGAGCTCCCCATGAATCGGTTGATGCTGTCGGTTGTCGCCCTCGCCGCGTGTGCGGCCGCGACCCACGCGCACATGGTGTACGTCGTCCCGGCGAAGGACGGCGGGGCCGCCACCGTCGTGTTCAGCGACTCGCTCGAACCCGACGAGAAGGTGAAGATGGACAAGGTCGCCGGGCTGAAGCTCGTCGCCCGGATCGACGGCAAGGACGTGCCGGTCGAGTGCACGAAGGGCGATCACTCGTTCGCCGCGAAGCTGCCGAAGGGCGCGTCCGTGGTCTACGGCACCGCGGCGTACGGGCTGCTGTCCAAGTCCGAGAAGCCGACCCTGCTCGTGTACCACCCGAAAGCCGTGCTCGCCGGTGCAGGGGCGAAGTCCGCGACCGTTGGCGACGCGGCGGCCCTGGAGATCATGCCCGTCACGGAAGCCGGGAAGACGCGGTTCCAACTGCTGGCGAAGGGCAAGCCGGTCGCCGGCGCCGAGGGCACGGTGGTGTTGCCGGACGGCACCAAGGAGAAGGTGACGACGGACAAGGACGGGTTCACGCCCGGGTTCGAGAAGACCGGTCGGTACGCGGCCTACCTGAAACTGACCGAGGCCAAGGCCGGCGAACACGACGGCAAGAAGTACGAAGAGGTCCGGCACTACGCCACCCTCGTCGCGGACGTGGCGAAGTAACGCTCACACTTTAACCTGGAGGATCATGTATGAAACCGACTGTGACTTGGGACGTGGCCGCCGCGTCCCACCTACTCAGCCGCACGGAGTTTGGTGGTACCCCGAAGCGGAGCGAACAACTCGCCGCCCGCAACCTGCACGATGTCGTCGCAGCCCTACTTGATGAGGCCAAGGCGGCCGTGCCACCGCCCAAGCCTGGCTGGGTGAAGGAGCCGTGGGTGAACACTGAGCGGGTGTACCCCGAGACCACGCCGATGGAGCGGATGGAGAACCACCGCAAGGCCGGCCAACGGCAGAATTCGGAGCGGAACGAACTGCGGTGCTGGTGGCTGGATCATATGATCCGCACCTCAGCCCCGCTCCGCGAGGTGATGACCCTGTTCTGGCACGGGCACTTCACCACCGAAGCCAAGCGGATGTTCGTGGCCCAGCCCCTGTACACCCAAAACGCCGCCCTCCGCAAGCACGCTTTGGGCAATTTCCGTGAAATGCTCGAGGCCGTCACGCTCGATGCGGCGATGATGATGTACCTGAACATGGAGGACTCTGACCCCAAGAAGCCAAACGAGAACTTCGCACGCGAACTGCTGGAGTTGTTCACGGTCGGCATCGGCAATTACTCGGAGCGGGACATCAAGGAGATCGCGCGGGCGCTCACAGGGTGGACGCTTGACGCCCCGCCCGGCACCGCGAAGCGACCGCTGGTGAAGGACGCCCCGCGGTCGTTCTGCCGCGATGGGCTCGTTCCCACGTTCGTGAAGGAGAAGCACGATGGAGGTGAGAAGACAGTGCTCGGCAAGACTGGAAAGTTCGGGGTCCAGGAGGTGCTCGACATCGTCGCCGCGCACCCGGCGACGGCACGGTTCGTCAGCACCAAGCTGATCGCGTACTTCGGCGCGAGCGACTTAAAAAACGAACTCCGCGACCGCATGGCCGCGAAGTTCGGGCAGACGAAGGGAGACATCGCCGCGGTACTCACGGTGCTGTTCACGTCGCCGGAGTTCTTCGCCAAGGAGAGCCGGGGGACGCTCATCAAATCTCCGGTTCATCTCCTCGTCGGCGCCTGCCGTCTCCTCAACCTGGACGTGACTGCGACACCGAGTCTGGCGCAGGTGACGGCGGCGATGGGGCAGGAACTATTCAACCCGCCGAACGTGAAGGGCTGGCCTGGCGGCCGCGACTGGATCAGTTCCGGCACGTTGGCGGTGCGTTATCACCTCCCCGAGGCGTTGTTCGACGGGACGGAGCCTGCCGGGTTTGAGCCGATCGGCCGGGAGCGATTCTTCCCTCTGCCGGCCGATCCGGACGAGCGGCGGAAACTGCTCAAAACCCTCGACTCCCTGGATACCCAACGGGCGGCGGAGCGGAAGAAGGACGGGTTCAAGGTGACGTTCGACCCGGCGAAGGCGGTCGGCGGGGCTGTGCCGGAGAAGCCCGAACAAGTGGCCGAAGTGCTGCTGACCCGGTTGCTGGCCGTCCCGCCGCGGGAGGGTGCTCGGGCTGCCCTGGTCCAGGCTGTCAAAGACGTCGCCCCGGCCGAGCGAGTCAAACTCGCCTGCCGACTAATCCTCACCACCCCCGAATTCCAACTCGCGTAAAGGAGACTCACATGCTTCCGCAAATCGACCGCCGCCGCTTCCTGAGCATCGGCGCGTTGACCGCCACGGTTCCCGGCTTCCTGGCCAAGACCGGCGCGTTGCTGGCCGACGACAAGTCGCTCGGCAACCGGGATCGCGTTCTCGTCGTCGTCCAACTGGCCGGCGGGAACGACGGGCTGAACACGCTCATACCGTTCAAGGACGACGCGTATTACAAGGCCCGGCCGAAGCTGGCCGTGCCGAAGGGGAAGTCGCTCAAGATCGCCGACGACTTCGCCCTGCACCCGGAGGCCGGCGACCTCCGCGGGCTGTTCGACGCCGGGCACCTGGGGGTCGTCACCAACGTCGGCTACCCGAACCCGAACCGGTCGCACTTCCGGGCCACCGAAATCTGGGAGACCGGGGTGCCGGACAAGGACACCCTCACGGGTTGGGTGGGCCGGTACTTCGACAACGAGTGCCGGGGGAACCCGTCTCCGATGCTCGGCCTGCAACTCGGGGAGAAGCCGGCGATGACGTTCGCCCACCCGAAGGCCCGGGCCGTAACACTCACCAATCCGCGGCTGTTCGAGTGGGACGCCGGGGCCGCGAAGGCGATGGAGCAACTGAACGCAATCCGACCGACGGCCAACCCAGAGCTCGACTTCCTTCAGCGGACGGGGAACGACACCCTGACGCTGTCCCGAAAGATTCAGGACGCGCTCAAGGATACGAAGACCGGGGCCGAGTACGCCCCGTTCAACTTCTCGCAGTCGCTCAAGGTGGTCGCCCAGATGATCGCGGCGGACGTGCCGACGCGGGTGTACTACGTCACCCTCGGCGGGTTCGACACGCATACGTCGCAGGATCGCCGGCACGCCGGGCTGCTCCAAGAACTGAGCATGGGTCTGGCCAGCTTCGCCCGCGACCTGAAGGCGCTTGGACACCTCGACCGCACGCTGGTCCTGACGTTCAGCGAGTTCGGCCGGCGGGTGAGCGAGAACGAGCAGCAGGGTACCGACCACGGCACCGCGGGGGTGATGTTCCTGGCCGGCGGGAAGGTGAAGGCGGGGGTCCACGGATCCCGCCCGGACCTGTCCGACCTCGACGAGGGCGACCTCAGGTTCAAGACCGACTTCCGCTCGGTCTACTCGGCAGTACTGAAGGACTGGTTCGCGGCCGACGCCAGCAAGGTTCTCGGGACCGAGTTCAAGCCCCTCCCGATCATCGCCTGACACCTTCAAGGATCGCCCGGCTAACCGAAGTCGGGCCATCCGATCAACACCTAACACGATGCGGATATCCATGCTTCTGCGATTATTTCCAATGCTCGGCCTTGTTGTCGCGTTCGCCAGCGGTCCGGTCGCGGCGCGAGAAGCCCCGGCTCTGCCTGCCCTCCCGCACGCGGTGTCGAGCCTCGGGGCGGTCGAGTGCGACGGCTACCTGTACGTCTACGGCGGGCACGCCGGCAAGACGCACACCTACTCCACGAAGGACGTGATCGGCACCTTCCACCGCCTCAAGCTCGACGGCGGCACCAAGTGGGAGGAACTCCCGGGCGGGCCGATCCTTCAGGGGATGAACCTCGCCGCACACGGCGGCAAGGTGTACCGCGTCGGCGGCATGCGACCCCGGAACGAGCCGGGCCAGCCGTCCGACAACGTGTCGGTCGTCGACGCCGCCCGCTACGACCCGAAGTCCGGCAAGTGGGAACCGCTCCCGCCGCTCCCTGCCGGACGCTCGTCGCACGACCTCGTCGTGGTCGGGGACAAGCTCGTCGTGGTTGGCGGGTGGCAGAGCCGCGGGCGCGGCGTCGCCCCGGTCTGGCACGACACGGCCGCCGTGCTCGACCTAGCCGCGAAAGAGCCGGCGTGGCGGGACGTGCAGCAGCCGTTCCAGCGGCGCGCGCTGACCGCCGCGGTGCTCGGGACGAAGGTGTACGTCCTGTGCGGCCTGGACGCCAAGGCCGACGCCCACAACCGCGTGGACGTGTTCGACGAGGCGACCGAGAAGTGGACGACCGGGCCGGACGTGCCCGGCGGGCGGATCGGGTTCAGCCCAGCCGCGACCGTGATTGATGGGCAACTTGTCGTCAACACGTCCGAGGGCAATCTGTTCCGCCTGACCGCGGACGGCAAGGAGTGGGAGAAGGTCGGAATCAGCACGACGAAACGCATCGTGCATCGACTGGTGCCGCACGGCAAGGGCGTGCTGCTGGTCGGCGGGGCGATCCCTGCCCTCAAGGAGAACGCGACCGACTTGGAGTTCATCCCGCTCGCACCCAAGCGACAAAGTGGTGGTGGTCAATGACCCGGCTGGCGACCAAGCGCACACCACTTGCTCAAGTGGTGTTCTGTCAAGGGTGTTGTTGTGGGCGGACGGATCGCGGCCGACCGGCACTCCCGGTCGAGATGTTGAAGAGCGTCTGGAAGTCCGAGAAGCTCAACAAGACAGTCCAATTGTCAATATCCGGCTGTCTCGGGCCTTGCGACCTGGCAAATGTCGCTTTGATCATCAGCCCGGACGGCAACGAGTGGATCGGCGGGATGGCCGGCGACGCCGTCTACGAGTCGCTTGTCGAATGGGCGCGAGAGTGTCACCGCGAGGGCCGATTGCTGCCGCTCCCGACCGAGTTAAATGATCGACAGTTTGAACGATTCGGCAGCGAGGCAACGGAAAAGGTATGACGAAAACTGCACCGGAAGTGGCATGTGTGAGTGCCTGGGATCGGGCAGCGGTCGCGGCGTTCGACGCGGGCCGGGATGACATCCTCGTCATCGAGCGACCGGCATTTTCCGAGGTGGCTGAAGCGATGAGGACGGCTCGCGTCCACGACTGGCGTTGTGAAGTGACGGCGGCCGACGCCCACGCACGCGCCGGCGAGGCGCTGAAGGCACTGCACCTCGATTGCCCCGCCCTGGCGGCCGACATCGCGGCGGTGGCCCGCAGCTTCCTCGCGCAGTTCGAGGCGGTCCGGGCATCGCTGCGGGTCGAGGTGGTGACCACCAACACCTGCCCGAAGTTCCACTGCGACAACATCCGCGTCCGGGTCGTGACGACGTACCACGGACCTGGCACCGAGTACGTCTTCGTGGCGGCCCCGGACGACGTCCGCCGGGGGCCGACCGGCGCGCTGATGTTTCTGAAGGGGCACCAGCATCCGATGCACTCCGACGCGGTGCTACACCGCTCCCCGATGGTCCCAGCGGGTGTGAAGCGGTTGTGCGTGGTTCTGGACGTCTGATCAAGACGAGGAGCGGCCGATGAATCGAACCAGGCGGGCGTTCTTGCGGGCGGCGGTCGTGTCGCCCGTGATCGCCGGGGCGTGGGTGGTGTGGGAGACCAAAACCGGGCGGCTCAAGGTCCGACAACAGCCGGCCGTGTGCTGCGTCTCGGGCGGCACGCCCAACCGCTCGTGCACCCACCCCGCGCCGCCACCTCAACCCAAGTCGCGTGAGGGCCAGGTGTGACGACCCGCCGCACCCGCACCGACCTCCGCCGCAGGGCCGTCGCGCTGCTCGACCAGCAACTCTGGTGCTGGGGACGCGATGTCGCACGCCCGGAGGGGAACGTCCTGCTCGGTCTCGGCATGTGCCGGTATCCCTCCGCCGTTCCGGGGTCGGACCGCACCGCGTACACCGGCCGGACCGGCAACGGGGTGGTGTGGCTGTGGGGGTTCGGGCTCGTGTACTGTTTCCCGAACCTGGGCGGCGTCTTTCTGCGGCGGTACGGGTTCGATCCGGTCCTCGTGGAGGAACCGCGGCGACCGGTTCACGCGCCGGAACACCTCGCCCCCTTCGTCCGGCCGACCGCGGCCCGGCAGCGGGCCACCGCCGGTGAACTGGTCCGGGCCGCGGCCGCGTGGATCGCCGGGTACGAGCACTGGATCGCCGAGTCGCTCGGCACCACCTACCGCGAAGCAACTCTCGCGACCCGCGACAAGCCGCCCACGGTGCCCGCGAAGGAGATGGCACGGTCGTGGGAGCACCTCGCCAAGAAGTCGGTGCGGCTGTCCGACACGACCCCCTCGCAACATGGCCCGTGGGGGTCGGTACTGACCGCCCTGCGCACGCTGGCGTCCGTGCCGCTACCGCACCCCAGAGACCGTTACGCCCCGAACACCCGCAAGAGGTTCCCGACCCCATGACTGCCGACACATCGACTTCCCGTTCCACCGCCCGGCGGTTGCCCGTGACCGTGTTGTCCGGCTTCCTCGGGGCCGGCAAGACCACGCTCCTCAACCACGTCCTCACGAACCGCGAAGGGCTGAAGGTCGCCGTCATCGTCAACGACATGTCCGAGGTGAACATCGACGGGGCGCTGGTGAAGGGCGGCGACGCGGCCCTGTCCCGGACCGACGAGAAGCTGGTCGAGATGCAGAACGGGTGCATCTGCTGCACTCTGCGGGAAGATCTGCTCAAGGAGGTGGCCCGGCTGTCCGCCGAGGGCCGGTTCGACTACCTGCTGGTCGAATCGACCGGCATCTCGGAGCCGCTGCCGGTTGCCGAGACGTTCACCTTCGAGCACGAGGACGGCAGCAAACTCGGCGACGTGGCCCGGCTCGACACGATGGTCACGGTCGTGGACGCCGCGAACTTCCTGGACGACTACCTGTCGTCGGATGCCCTTGCGGACCGCAACCTCTCGCTCGGCGAGGAGGACGAGCGGGACGTGGTGAGCCTGCTTGTCGATCAGGTGGAGTTCGCCGACGTGATCATCGTGAACAAGACCGACCTCGTGTCCAAGAAGAAACTCGAGTCTCTCGAAGCGGTACTGCGGTCACTAAACGCTTCGGCCAAGATCGTTCGGTCAGTTCGCGGCAAGGTTCCGCTCGCCGAGATCATGGACACCAAGCGGTTCGACTTCGACAGGGCGTCCGCCGCGCCGGGCTGGATGGCGGTTGCACGCGGCGAGGAGCTGCCCGAGACGGCCGAGTACGGCATCACCAGCTTCGTCTACCGCGCCCGCAAGCCGTTCCACCCCGAGCGGCTCTACCGCTTCATGACCGACAAGAAGATGACCGGATCGCTGCTGCGGTCCAAGGGGTTCGTCTGGATCGTCACGCGGCCGAAGTGGACCGCCCTGTGGTCGCAGGCCGGGCGGGTGATGGAACTGTCCCCCCAGGGCGTGTGGTGGGCCGACGTGCCCCGGGATCAGTGGCCCGACGACCCGGCCGAGCAGGCCGACATCCTCGCCAACTTCGAGGGCGCGTTCGGCGACCGCCGGCAGGAACTAGTGTTCATCGGCAAGAAGCTGGACGAGCCGGCGATCCGGGCTGCCCTCGACGCGGCCCTGATGACCGACGCCGAGATGACCGGCGGCCCGGCCGTGTGGTCGAAGATCCGCGACCCGCTCCCCGAGTGGCCGACACCCGAATCGGTGGATGCGGGAGCAGCCCACCCCGAGGTGCCCCGATGATCAACCTGTTCGACAGGGGCCCGCGGCCCGACCCGGCGGCCGCCGACCGCGTCAAGGGCTGGATGCGCGAGATACTGGGGTTGCCCGACGACGCGGTCGTGATGGTCACCGAACTGCGGTGCGACGAGCCCGACTGCCCGGACGTCGAGACCGTCATCGCGGTAATGGGCGAGCCGGGCAAGGCCCGGCACCACAAGCTCCCCAAGCCCGTCGGGGACGTGACCCGTCACGACGTGCTCTCGCTCGCCGCCCGCGGCACCCACGGCTGACCCGGCACCTGACCGCAGAACACACGGCCGATACGAACCACTCACCCACGGAGAATCGACATGAATACTACGAAGGAGCGGGTCCCGGTGACCGTGCTGACCGGGTTCCTCGGGTCCGGCAAGACGACCCTGCTGAACCACATCCTGACCGCCAACCACGGCAAGCGGATCGCCGTCATCGAGAACGAGTTCGGCGAGGTCGGGATCGACCAGGACCTGGTGATCCGGGCCGAGGAAGAGATCTTCGAGATGAACAACGGGTGCATCTGCTGCACCGTCCGCGGCGACCTCATCCGCATCCTCGGCAACCTGATGAAGCGGAAGGACAAGTTCGACTACATCGTGGTGGAGACGACCGGCATGGCCGACCCCGGGCCGGTCGCCCAGACGTTCTTCGTGGACGACGAGATCGGCCGGAAGACGGCCCTCGACGGGATCGTCACCCTGGTGGACGCGAAGCACGTCCACGACCACTGGGACTCGGACGAGGTGAAGGCCCAGATCGCGTTCGCCGACGTGCTCCTCCTGAACAAGACGGATCTCGTCACCCCGGCTGAACTCGACGCCCTGGAGGCCAAGATCAAGGGGATCAACGGGGCCGCCAAAGTCTACCGGACGCGGAACGCGGTGGTCGAGATGGACCGCATCCTGAACGTCGGCGGGTTCAACCTGGACCGCGCGATGGAGGTGGACCCGCAGTTCCTCGAACCCGAGTACCCGTTCGAGTGGGGCGGCGTGTACCGGCTCGACGCCGGGAGCTACGAGTTCGTCTGCCAGGATGGTCCGGACCCGGCCATGGGCGTCGTGCTCCTGCCGTGCCCGTCCGCCGATGAGGCCGGTTGGAAGGCGGCCGAGATGGACGCGGTCCTGACCTTCAGCGACGACGAGACCGCGGTCGCCCCGGGCGGAGCGATCACGATCGGGAAGACGTTGAACGCCCTCCAATTGCCGGAGGGCGGCGAGAAGCGGTTCCGGATCACCGTCGCCGAAGCCGGGTGCTACGCGCTGTTCACCGAACACAGCCCGGACGAGTTTGGGGCACGGTTGACGGGCCCGACGGGCGAGGTCGAGGCGGCTGCGACGCACCACTACAAGCCGGACCACGAGCACGACGACGAGGTGTCGTCGGTCGGAATCACGATCCCCGGCGACCTGGACATGGACAAACTGAACGCGTGGATGAGCACGCTCCTCCAGACACGCGGGACCGACATCTACCGGATGAAAGGGGTGCTCTCGATCAAGGGGGACAAGAACCGGTTCGTGTTCCAGGGCGTTCACATGCTACTCGACGCCCGCCCGGACCGGCCGTGGGGTTCGGAGCCGCGGGGCAACAAGCTCATCTTCATCGGCCGCAACCTCGACCGGGAGGCCCTCACCGAGGGGTTCCGCGCATGTTTGGCCTGAGCGGGTTGTTCGGGGGCGGGGTGCGGTTGAACGAGGCATGGCGGGCCGACGCCGGGGACCATGTCATCGCGCTCGCGTGGTCCCCGGACGGGCGACACCTCGCGGCCGCGGGCGTGGGGGGAGGCGTTCACGTCATCGACGCGGAAACCGGGGCCACGCGACACCAGTTGCCCGGACACGCGGGCGGCGCGACTTCGGTCGCGTGGGCGGACGAGGGCACGGTCGCCTCCGCCGGCCAGGACGGCCGGGCCCGCCTGTGGGACGTTCGGAACGGATCGGAACGCCTCGCACTCGACGCCGGGGCGAGGTGGGTGGCGCGTGTCGCGGTCAGCCCGTGCCAGACCTACCTCGCGGCCGCCGCCGGCAAGAAGGTGCGGATCTGGGACCGCGACGGCCGGGCGCTCCAGGACTCCCCCGACCACGCCAGCACCGTGACCGATCTGGCCTGGCGCCCCGGTGTCGCGGAGGTCAGTGCCTCCGCCTACGGCGGTGTGACGCAGTGGTCGCCCGGCTCTGTCGAACCGGCAGCGAGGTTTCCCTGGAAGGGCTCGGTGGTCCGCCTGGCGTGGTCACCGGACGGGAAATTCCTCGCGACGGGCGACCAGGACGCGACCGTGCACTTTTGGGTCGTGGGCTCGAACATCGACCTGAAGATGTGGGGTTACAAGAAGAAGGTCACACAACTGGCGTGGGATCACACGTCCCGCTACCTGGCGACCAACGGGGGGCACCGGGTGACCGTATGGGACTGTTCGGGTAACGGGCCGGAGGGAACGCGTCCGCTACTTCTCGACGCTTACGACGAATCGACCGGGGTCACCGCGCTGGGGTTCCAGCCGCGAGGCCCGATGCTCGCGTCCGGCGGCAGTGACGGGCGGGTCGTGCTTTGGCGGCCGCGGGACGGGCACCGGCCGCTCGCCGAGGCGCGGTTCGATTCCGCGATCACACAGATCGCCTGGCAGGACGACGGGTCTCGTGTGGGAATCGGCACCGACCACGGCGCCGTCGTCGCCCTCCGGGTGGGGTGAGTGGTTGGGTGCCTGGTGGAGATCGCCGCGACGGGGGTGACCATGTTCCGTTCCACTCGCAAGAAGGCAAACCGACTCGCCGCCGCCTGGACCGCGGACGCGACCGACCACGTCGTCTCGCTCGCCTGGTCGCCGGACGGGCGGGTCGTGGCCGCCGCCGCGGGGACCGGCTTCGTGTCCCTGTTCGACGCCGCCACCGGGGCCGCCCGCACCGTCATCCGCGCCCACGAGCGGGGGGCGACGGCGGTCGCGTTCCAACCCGGCGGCGGGGCTCTGGCGACCGCCGGGATGGACGGGGCGGCCCGGCTCTGGCACCCGCGAACGGCCGCCCCGGTCGCCGACCTGCCCGGCGGCGGGGCGGACTGGGTCGAACGACTGGCGTGGTCGGCCGACGGTTCGCGGCTGGCAGCCGGGGCCGGCCGGGTCGTTCGGGTCTGGGACTCCGCCGGCGTGCAACTGGCGAACCTCGCCGGGCACCCGAGTACCGTGTCGGACCTGGCGTGGCGGCCGGGGAGCGACACGCTCGCCGCGCTTGTGTACGGCGGGGTCATGCTCTGGACCCTGCACGGGGACGGCCCGCCGACGTTCCGACTGTTCCCCTGGAAGGGGTCGCCGCTGCGGATGGCGTGGTCGCCGGACGGCACGATGCTGGCCCACGGGAACCAGGACGCCACCGTCCACTTCTGGTACGCCGAGACGGGCGAGGACCTCCAGATGTCCGGCTACCCGACCAAGGTTCTGGAGCTGAGTTGGGACCCGACCAGCCGGTTCCTGGCCACTGGCGGCGGGCACGTGGTGTGCGTCTGGGACTGCGGCGGGTCCGGTCCGCAGGGGTCGACCCCGCAGATGCTGGACGGACACGCCGAGGGGGCACCGCTCGCGGCCGTGCAATACCAACGTCGGGGCCATCTGCTGGCGTCCGCCGGGGCCGACGGGCAGGTGTGCCTGTGGCAGCCGGCCAACAAGAAGCAACCGCTCGTTGGTGAGGCGGACGGGGACGGGGAGGCGACCGCCCTGTGCTGGTCGCCCGACGACAGGTTCCTGGCGGCCGGGTACGACTCGGGTGCGGTGGCCGTCTACCGCGTCGTCTGACCGGGACGGTGTCGTGGGTGTCGGGGGAACGATCGTGCGGAACGGAACACTCGGCCTCGTGCTCGTCGTCCTCGTCTGGGCCGCCGGCCGGTGTGCGGCCGCGGACCCGCCGACGGCGGACTCGTTGGCCCTGCGAATGCTCGACGGTGAGGGGCTGTACACCGTGACCAGTGGCCTCAAGCCGGTCAGTGATGGGTTCTGGCAGACCCGGCTCCCGGCCGCCCAGGACACGTCCGCCGAGGTCGAGGCGGTCCGACGGCACCTGGGCTCTCTCCCGCTCGGCCACGACCTGGAGGCTGGCGTCCTCGTCTTCGCAACCCCGTTCGACGGCAAGCGGACGGCGTCCGCGTTCGTGGCCCACAAGCCGGCCCTGCGGGCGCTGATCGCCCGGCGGCCGGACGTGTTCGGGCCGCTCGGGGTCGCACCGGGCAGCTCGCCCCAAGAGGTGATGGAGCGGATCGACCGCGGCCCGCGGTCGGCCCGGTGGCGGGCGTTCGGGCTGGTGTTCGGCTACCCCGAATACGCCGTCGAGTTCTTCGTGGCTGTGGGCGAAGAGCAGGCCCGCAACGGCAAGTATGTGGCGAGGGACTTCGTGAACATCCCGACGTTTGGCGGCGACCGGGGGCGCTTCGTATACGCGGTGCCAAAAGGGCATACCGAGCGCGGGGAGGACCACTGGTTGAAGGCGATGGCCGGTCCGATTCTCACCCGCTACCGGGCGTGGCGGGAGGTCTACCTGCGGGACCAGAAGTTGGGCGCGGTCGAATTGCTGCGGAACTGGATCGCCCCGCCTATCGTCGTCGGGTGCATGCCGGCCAACCAACCCGAAACTTCAGTCCCGTGTGGCCGGTTTCCGATCGGGTGCATTCCGGGATCCGTCGAGAGCATCTACTGTCGCCGACAAGGTGAGTACCGCCCTGCCACGGTTCCCCGGTGGTCGTCGGGACACGGCATATGGAGGTGGCGATGAGTGGGGAGTTCGCACGCGATCGGCTTCGGCTCACGGGTCTGTGCCTGCTGGCCGCCGTCGGGGCGTTGTTCTTGGCCCAATTACCCAACGACACCCGGAGCGAGTGGTTCCGCTCGCTGGCCCGCCCGGATGTCCTGCCGCGAACCCTCGAACGCAAGATCGGGCTAATTTGGACGGCCATCTTCCTGCTCGCCGGCGTGGGCACGGCCGCGGTCCTCTCGTCCGACCGCTCCACCCGTTGGAAGGTGGCCGTGGTCGTGCTGACCCTGACGGCCCTGGCTCTGAACCTGGCCTACACCTACACGTTCACCCGGCGGTATGAGTTGGAGGCCGCGACCTGGGTCGCGGGCGGACTGGCCGGGGTGCTCGCCGCACTGGTCGGCACGTGCCTGGCGGGTCGCCTGTGGGTCGCGGCGGCGTGCCACGCGCCGCACTTGGTCTGGGTGTGCTTCGCGACCCTCGTCACCGCACGGATCGCGAAACTGAACCCGTGACCAACGCCCGGCGGGCTGGACCGCACTCCGCACCGGCCCCACGACTGCCCTGGACAGTTGATCTCCCGCGGAAAACCGGCCGTGAGACCGCGTGGTGCGGAATGCGCACGCCGCGAGGCACGGAACGGCAGCACGGCGGCCGCTTGGTGTGCGGTGCGGAACGGCAGCACGGCGGCGGATGAAGCAGATCAAACTTCACACACATCTCTCGCTCTGCTTGACAGGTCGCGGGTGGATGTTCGCAAGACGTGATCTTGGGACACGAGAGGAACACGGTCGCAAAAGGGGTGGGTCGGGCACTTCAAACGGTCAAATCGGCGAAACCCTGGAAATCACAGCACTTGCTGCGTGTAGAAGTGATACTCTCTCGCGCGTCAGGGTGAGGTTTGTTACGAAGAGTGTTTCGCACGGGGAGGGGCGCGGTCGATGCGTTCCCAGAACGACCACGCGGTCGGCAACTCGAACGCGACCAGCGCGTGGCTGTGGACGATCGGCGAGAACACGACCTCGCCCGCGCGGAGCAGCGCGGCGGTCGCCCGGCTCGCGGCGCGGAACCGCTGCTCGCGCACGGACGGGTCGGGGTGCGAGTACGGGGAGGCCAGGTAGATCATGCCGGCACCTCCTCGGTTCGTTGCGATCGATCCTCGAGCTTGTAGGTCGCCCCCTTCGGTTCGCGTTTGTCCCACCGCCGATGACGGGAGACGCACAGCCAGCGAACCCGCAATGGCTCGTCGGAGGCGAATTGGGCACCTTCGATCGGTCGTCCCGTAGCCCCGCATTCCTCGCAGGCGTCCGGGCGGGCGATGTGTCCGGCTTGCACGTGATAGCGAAGCAGGCCCTGCGCGTTTCGTGCCTTGGTCGTCGTCCGGCGGCACGTTCGCCGGCCGGTCGTCTGTGCACGCACTTTGCAGGGATACGAGCAGAACCGACGATCTACACGGTCGAGAACGAAGACGGCCAGACAGCTCGGGCAGATTGTCCACGTCCGCGGCTTACGGTTGCCGCCCACTTTACCCCTTCGATGCGAGCCGATCAGATCGAGAGGTTTGAGTTCCTTCAGAATCGACACAGGTCGGCACCGCCGACCGCCCCGGCCTGCAGCGCCTGATGGCCGACATCGACGCCGGCAAGGTCGACTGCGTGGTGGTGTACAAGGTGGACCGGCTGAGCCGGTCCCTGCTCGACTTCGCCCAGATGATGCGGACGTTCGAGCACCGGCAGGTGGCGTTCGTGAGCGTGACCCAGCAGTTCAATACGGCCAACAGCATGGGGCGGCTGATGCTCAACGTGCTCCTGTCGTTCGCGCAGTTCGAGCGGGAGATCATCGGGGAGCGGACCCGGGACAAGATCGCGGCCACCCGGCGCAAGGGGAAGTGGGCCGGCGGGCACCCGGTGCTCGGGTACGACATCGACCCCAACGGGTACAAGCTGGTGGTGAACCCCCAAGAAGCCGAGCGGGTGCGGCAGATCTTCGCCCTGTACCTCGAGCACGAGTCGCCCGCCCCGGTGCTCGCGGAACTGGCGCGCCGGGGCTGGGCCGGGAAGCGGTGGCAGACGAAGAAGGGTCCGGCCCGCGGCGGGGAGCCGTTCGCGCGGGCCGGGTTGTACCGGCTGTTGCGGAACGTGGTGTACGTGGGGCAGGTGCGGTACAAGACCGAGGTCCACGCCGGGGAGCACCCGGGGATCGTCGACCCGGGGGTGTTCCACCGGGCGCAGGCCCTGCTCGACCGCAACGGCTCCACCGGGGGCGCGCCGGTCCGGAACGCGTTCGGGGCACTGCTCAAGGGCCTGCTGCGGTGCGTGCCGTGCGGGTGCGCGATGTCGCCCGCGCACACCGCGGTGCGGTCCCGTTCCTGCGGTGCCTGAGCGCGGTGAACCAACGGTTCGTGGCCGAAGTGCCAGCAAACTTCAGCATCCGGGAGAAGGCCGGTGGTGTGGCGCGTCGTGCGGACGTCCGGTTGACCGGGG
>Ga0194132_10006924_pt1 | contig 17212 bp, 21 predicted proteins | sample TA2KigOf80mmetaG_FD_148612 | JGI IMG/M metagenome (GOLD analysis project Ga0194132, IMG submission 148612) | Freshwater microbial communities from Lake Tanganyika, Tanzania - TA2015054 Kigoma Offshore 80m | ecosystem: Environmental > Aquatic > Freshwater > Lake | place: Tanzania: Lake...
CGAGCCCGGCTTCGCGCGCCTTGTCGGCGAATGGGAGACGCGGCTCGCTCCCCTCGCCGAGGCGACCGCGCCGGTGGCGCCGCCGTCGGAGGTGTGGGACCGCATCGCCCACCGCACGGAGTTCCTGCGGCGCGGGCGCGCCTGGGCGCGCACCGTCGCCTGGCATACCCTGCCGCGGCCCGGCTGGCGGCAGGTGCTGGGCGGCGCGGGGGTAGCCTTCGCGCTCGCTCTCCTCCTCTGGCTGACGCCCTTCACGCGCACCCCCACCTGGATCGGCGTCACCGGCGACCCGAACGCGCAGATGGCCTGGGCGATCAACGTCTCCCGCGACGCCGCGGGCAACACGGTGCTGACGGCGCGCCCCGGCAATCCGGACGCAGCCGCCGCGGCGGCGGTGGGCCGCGCCGCGGAGCTGTGGCTGATCGCCGGCGATGCGCCGCCGCGCTCGCTGGGCCTGCTCGACAAGCGGGGATCGCGCTCAGTCTTCCTGCCGCCCCGCCTGCGCGGCACCGTGGCGCTGGCCGTCAGCCTGGAGCCGCCGGGCGGATCACCCACCGGGGCGCCAATCGGCCCTGTGGTCTATCAGGGGAGGCTGCAGGCGATCTGAGGTACGCTGCCCTCGTGGACGCCGCCCCGCTCCGGACCGCCGTCGAGCTGCGCGAAGAGCGCCAGCGGCTCTCCGAGCGCGCCACCGCCCTGCGCATCCTCCTGCTGGAACAAGAGGCCCTGCTCGCGGTGCTGACGCAGGAGTCGGACGACGTTTTGCGCCAATGCCTGGCGGCGCGCGTGCACGTCATGCGCCAGCGTCAGCCGGCCGGCGCGTAGCCCTCAGCCCTTGTCGTAGGGATTGGTGCGCGCGCTCTTGCGCACCGACATGCGGATCGGAACGCCGGGCAACCTGAAGCGGGCGCGCAGGTCGTTGACGGCGTAGCGCACGTAGGAGTCGGCCAGCTCGCCCGGCCGGCTGGCGAACAGCACGAACGTCGGCGGCCGCGCGCTCGATTGCGTTATGTAGCGGATGCGGATGCGCCGGCGGTTGACGACCGGCGGCGGATTGGCGGCGAGGATCCCCTCCAGCCAGCGATTGAGCGGCGCGGTGGGAATGCGCGTGTTCCACAGCTCGTACTGCTTGAGCACCGCCGGCATCAGCTTCGGCACGCCGTGCCCGGTAAGCGCAGAAATCGGCACGACCGGCACTCCCTGCACCTGGGAGAGCGAGTCCTCCAGGCAATCGTGCAGCGCGCGCAGCACTGCCTTGGGGTCGGCGACCGTGTCGATCTTGTTGAGCGCGATGACGACGGCGCGACCCTCGTCGATGGCGAACGCCGCCGCCGACAGGTCGGCGCGGCCCATCGGCTCGGTGGCGTCGAGCACCAGCACGCACACCTCGGACATGCCGATGGCGCGGCGCGAGTCCATGGACGACAATCGTTCGAGGTCGCCTGTGACCTTCTGGGCGCGCCGCATGCCGGCGGTGTCGACGAGCTGGACCGGCTGGCCCTCGTATTCCCATGCGACGGCGATGGCGTCGCGGGTGAGACCGGGCTCGGGTCCGGTGATGACGCGCTGCTCGCCCACCAGGCGGTTCACCAGCGTGGACTTGCCGACGTTCGGCTTGCCGACGATGGCGAGACGCAGCGGACCGTGGGGCGCGGTCTCTTCCCGAGCTTCACCGGCGGCCGCGGGCGACTCATCCGCAGGCGGAAGCGTTGCGTCCTTCTTCCTCCGCCGCCGCTGCTTGGGGTCCTTCTCCGCGTCCGGGTCGTGTGGCACGTGCGGCGCCAGGGCCGCGTGCAGGTCGGCGAGGCCCAATCCGTGCTCGGCGGACATGGCGACGGGCTCGCCCAGCCCAAGGGAGAAGCCTTCGTAGAATCCGGCGTCGGATGCCTTGCCCTCGACCTTGTTGGCGACGAGCACCACCGGCTTACGCGCGGCGCGGACGACGCGGGCGAAGTCCTGATCGGCGGGGGTGACGCCGGCGCGGGCGTCCACGACGAGCAGCGCCACGTCGGCGTCGGCGAGCGCCGCCTCGGTCTGGGCCCAGGCGCGCGCCTCGATGCTGCCCTCGCGGCCGGGCTCGTAACCGGCTGTATCGAAGACGCGGAAGCGCAGCGGCCCGAGCTTGGCCTCGCCTTCGCGGCGGTCGCGCGTGAGGCCCGGCGTCTTGTCCACCAGGGCGGCGCGGCGGCCAACCAGCCGGTTGAACAGCGTGGACTTGCCGACATTGGGCCGGCCGACGATGGCGACGGTGAAAGGTCTTGCGGGCATGAGCGGCGAGTCTTCTTACACCCTCACCCGACCCAAAATTTCTGGGCGCTTTTGGCCCGCGCGCCCCATCCGGAGCGACGCAAGCGGGAGAGGAAGGTGCTAGCGGAGCGCGTACAAGGTGGCGTTGTCGGTGAGGATGTAGAGCGTGCCGTCGGCAACGACCGGCGGGACCGCGACGCCGCCCGACACCCGGAAGGTGCCGAGCACGCTGCCGGTGTACGGCGACAGCGCAACCACTTCGCCCTGGCTGGAGCCGAGGATCAGGCGATCGCCGGCCAGCACAGGACCGTACCAATGCACGGGGTCGCGCCGGCGCCTGGGATCGCCATAGCGCGTCAGGGCGTGCACCCAGTGGATGCCGCCGCCGTCGCGGGCGACCGCCACGACCTCGGCCGAGGTGGTGACGAGGTAGAGGTATTCGCCCGCCACCCAGGGCGTCTGCACGCCGGCGAGGTCCTGCTCCCACACGCGATCGCCGGTAATGATGTCGATGGCGGTCAGCGTGCCGGCGTGGCTGACGGCGAACACCCGGCCGCGGTCGGCGACCGGCAGGCCGGCGATGTCGCTGATGTCGGCGAGCGCCACCAGGCGGCCGGTGCGGGTGAGGGTGTCGGACCAGGTCTCGCGGCCATTGTCGGCGCGCAGCGCGAACAGCTCGCCGGACGTGTAGGGCGCGAGCACGAGGCCGCTGACCACGGCCGGGCTGGCGCCGTTGACGAGGCCGGCGACTTCCTGGATGCCGGTGTGCGACCACACGACTTCGCCGGAATCGACCGCCAGTGCGTGGAGCTTGTTGTGGACGGTAAGCACGAAGGCACGCCCGGCGGTCACGGTCGGCGCGCCGCGCAGCGGCGAGCCGAGCCGCCGCGTCCACATCGATTCGCCGTTGTCGGCGCGCAGGGCCATGACGTCGCCATAGCCGGTGGCGACGTAGAGAACGCCGCTGTCGAGGGCAACGCCGCCGCCGATGGCGCCGCGCTCCTCGCCGCGCGGCACGACCTCGACGCGCCATGCGCGCGCGCCGTCGGTGGCGCGGAAGGCGCTGACCGACCCGGTGGCGTCCATGGCGAACACCAAGCCGTTGCCGACCACCGCCGCGCTGGTGATCTTGCGGTCACGATTGGCTCCAGCGCCGATCCTCTCGGTCCAGCGCGTGGCGATCTGATCGGCCAGAGCCAGGTGGTGCATCGCGTGGGTGGGATGCCCGCCCGCCTGCGGCCAGTCCGGGTTGCGGTACGGCGCCGGCAGGCGGATGTCCATCCGCGCGAGCTCGGGATCTGGCGTGAGCTTCGTTTCCAGCGTGAGCACTGAGAGACGCGCGCCGGGCAGCGGCGGCTCGTCGGCACCGGTAAACAGGTCGCCCAGCCAGGCGCAGCTGCCCAGCGCAAGCAGCGCCGGCAGCGCAGCCGCGAGGCGCGCCGGTGCGCGCGGATGGACGCGGCTACGCGCCAATGGCGGCCAGCATTTCGGTGGCGCGGGCGCGGGCGCCCTGCGGCGTCGCGGGGTCGTCGGCAAGCGCGGTGAGCAACGCCTTGGCCGCCTCGGTGTCGTTCGCCTTCATGGCGGCGAGCGCGAGCAGCTCGCGGGCGGCGAAGCGGTAGGGGTTTTCCTCGAGGTTGAGCCGCGCGGTGCGCCGCTCGATCGTGGCGCGGTCGGCGGTGTCGATCAGAGCCTGCGCGGCGAGCAGCGCGGCGAGATCGCGCAGCGATTTGTCGATGCCGGTGTCGGCGGCGACCTGGTCATAGATGTTCATGGCTGCGCGGCGATCGCCCACCGCGACCAGCGCCGCGGCGCGCTGCAAGCGCGAGAGCGTGACATACCCCCCGCCCGCTTCGCCTTCCAGCGCCTCGAGCAGCGTGATGGCGGCGCCCGGCTGGCCGCGCTGCACGAGCTGTACGGCGGCCATGAAGCGCTCGCCGTTGCGTTCGTTCTTGCCGCGCTGCCAGGCCGTCCAGCCCTGCCAGGCGGCCGTCACGACAACCACGCTGACGGCCGCGCCGATGAGGAAGCGGCCGTATTTCTTCCACAGCTTCTCGTAGTGCTCGGAGCGTAGGTCTTCGTCGACCTCGCGAAAGATGTCCGACACCCGCGGGTGCTCCTATTGGGCCGCGGCGGCGCGATCTTCACGCCACTTGATGGAGCAGCCCATGCTCGGGATCTGCTGCGCCGGACCCTTGCCGCTCTTGGCCACCTGCAGCATCGCCTCGTAGAGCTCGCGGCGGGCGGCCGGCGACGCGGCCTCTTTCTTCGATTCGTCGAGGCGGCCGCGGTACTGCAGCTCGAGGTTGGCATTGAAGCCGAAGAAGTCCGGCGTGCACACGGCTCCGTACTTGTGACCAACCTCCTGGCTGGGATCGACCAGGTAGGGGAACGGAAAGTTCTTCTCGCGGGCCCAGCGCTGCATGTTCTCGTAGGAATCTTCCGGGTACTGCACCGCGTCGTTGACGTTAATGCCGGCGACGCCGATGCCGTGGGACTGGAGGTCGCGGGCGTCGCGGATGATGCGGTCGATCACCGCCTTCACGTACGGGCAGTGATTGCACATGAACACGACGAGGGTGCCGTTCTTGCCCTTCACGTCGGCGAGGCGACAGCGCTTGCCGTCAATGCCGAGGAGGTTGAAGTCCACAGCCTTCCAGCCGAAGTCGCAGATCGGTGCGGTGACGGCCATTGGCAGCCCTGCTAGAAATGCCCGAATTGGGCGGAATGTCTTGTTTCGGTAAGGCTTTCCGGCGGCGGTGGCAAGGCCTCGATTCGGCCTCTTCACGTGCCGTCTAGAAACGCAAAGGCCGCCGAGCCGGAGGCTGGGCGGCCCAACCGTACTTGCGCGGTCGGCTACTGGTTGCTGGCGCGCTTGCGGGCGAGCTTGCGCTGGCGGCGCAACGCCTCTGCAACCTTACGAACGCGCTTCTCGGAGGGCTTCTCGTAGGCCCGGCGCATCTTCATCTCGCGCCATACACCCTCGCGCTGCATCTTCTTCTTGAGGGCTCGAAGGGCCTGATCGACGTTGTTGTCGCGGACGATAACTTGAACCACTAGCGGTCTGACCTCTCCAATCGAATCCTGCGCCCGACGACCCCTTGGGCCGATCAGGTGACGCGCGGAGATAGCAGGTTCGGCGCCCATAGTCCAGGGAGCGGGCGGCCCTGTGCTGGGTGATTTGGGCAGCCCCCGGCTTCCCCCGGCGGCCGACCGGCCGCCGTCGCCGGCCCCGGCCGCGCCTTGGTCAGGCCGGCTTCTTGAGGACCCGCGCCTCGAGGCGGTCGTAGCTCTGGCCCATGCCGTCGGCCATGCCGGACGCCATGGCGACGTTCCCTTCCATGGTCCCGGTGTGGACGATGCGCTTGAGAGCGTCGGCGCGGCGGCGGCCTACCGTTGCCCGGTGTACTGCTTCAGGTAGTTGCGGGAGACGCGGCCGCCGGCAAACGTCCCGAACAAATAGGACGCCAGCACCACCGGCACGCCGACGACGCCGAACAGCCACGCCGGGCGGGCGCTGATGAGGGCGACGATCACCACGCCGCCGATGAGTCCGAACACCCAGCGGGCCACGGCGGCGAAGCTGCCGACGCGCTTGGCGTCGTCGACCGGAATGAGACCGCCGCCGAACTTGGTGGGATCGCCTGCCGGCGCCGCGTGCGCCTTAGCGGCGGGCGCCGCTGCAGGCGCCGTTTTCTCGGCGAGCGGCTTGTCGGGGTGACCACCCTGGGCATGGGCACCCTTGTCCTGGGCTTTTTTTTCGCCGCCCGGCTTGATCATGGCTGACCCCCTGCCTTGGCAGAGTGGCCCAGCAAGCCGGCGCAGGGCGTGGCGTGAGTCACACCTTCCGGTGAGGCCCAGTGCGCCTCTATCTTCGTGGGGGCTACGACACCCCGGGGGACTCATGCCGGCCGCTATCAAACCGATTCCCGACGGCTACACGTCGGTCACACCATGGATCATCGGCGAAGACACCGCCGGCCTGATGGAGTTCCTGAAGGTCGCGTTCGACGCCGAGGAGGAAGGACTCATCAACGGCCCCGACGGCCGCATCAGCCACGCCGAGATGCGCATCGGCAACGCCATGGTGATGATGTTCGACGCGCCCGAGGGGTGGCCACCGACGCCGGGATTCCTGCGCCTCTACGTCGAGGATGTCGAGGCGACGCTGCAACGCGCCGTGCGCGCGGGTGCCGAGGTGGTGACGCGCGTAACGCTGCTCGGCTTCGGCGACAAGGTCGGACGGGTGCGCGACCCGTTCGGTAACGCCTACTGGATCCAGCAGCGCGTCGAGAACGTCAGCGGCGAGGAGATGTTGCGCCGCTGGGACAACCCGAAATGGCAGGACGCGATGGCGTACTTGCAAGGCGCCCTGGCCAAGGCGGTGCGCTAGGCCGGGCTAGACCCGCTTCTTCAGCGTCAGCTCGATCTCGATCTTCATCTTCGGATCGGACAGCGCAGCCTCCATCATGGTGATGGCGGGACGCACGGCGCCGAGGTACTTGCCCATCACCGGCTAGCACGATTCGAAGTCGGCGGCGTTAGGCAGGATGTAGACGCAGCGCACCACGTCGGCGAAGGCGAAGCCGGCCTGGTCGAGCGCCGCCTTGATATTGACGAACGCCTGCTCGCACTGGGCGACGACATTGTCGGAGATCGTGCGCTTGGCGTAGTCGAACCCGGTGGTGCCGGACATCCACATCCAGTCGCCGTCGACCACCGCGCGGCTGTAGCCGATCTTCTGCTCGAACTCGGACCCCGACGAAATCAGTCTGCGTGGCATGCGATCCCCCTTGGGGAGAGCGTTCTAGCAAGCAATCGACGATCTTGCAGCGGCCTGCGTGCTTGTCTATACTGAACCATATGGTTCCGTATACAGCACCCCGCCTCAGTGCCTCGTTCGGCGCCCTTTCGGACCCCACCCGGCGCGGCGTCCTGGAGCATCTCGGGCGCGCCGACGCTTCGATCAGCGAGCTTGCCGACAAGTTCCACATGACCCTGACCGGCATGAAGAAGCACGTCGGCGTGCTGGAGCTGGCGGGCCTCGTCACCACGCAGAAGGTCGGACGCGTTCGCACCTGCAGGCTCCACCCGCGCGGACTAGCCGAAGAGGCGGCGTGGATCGAGAAGCAGCGCCAGCTGTGGGACGCTCGCTTCGATGCACTGAACGATGTTGTCGCGCACCTGCACGGCAAGGAGAAGGCCGATGCACGCAAGAAATAAGGCCACCACCGTGAACAATCCAACCACCGGGGAACGGACGTCGGAGCGCGAGCTGGTGTTTGCGCGCACCATCCACGGGCCCGCGCGTCTCGTCTTCGAGGCGTGGGCCAAGCCCGAGTTGTTCCAGCGGTGGTGGGCACCAAAGTCGATGGGGATGACCATCCCGTCCTGCGAGATCGATGTGCGCGTCGGCGGCGGGTACCGCTTGTTGATGCGCCACGCCGCATTCGAGCAGCCGATGGCGTTCTTCGGCAGGTACCTCGAACTGACACCGAACGCGCGAATTGTCTGGACCAATGACGAAAGCCCGGACGGCCCCGTCAGCACCGTCGCCCTCGAGGAGACCGCCGGCGCGACGCGGGTCGTGCTGCGCGACCTCTATCCGTCGAAGGAGGCGCTCGACGCCGCCATCGCCTCCGGCAGCCCCTGCGGCATCACGGCTGAGACGTTCAACCAGCTGGAGGAACTGGTTGCCGCTCTGCGGTCCAATAGGAAATGTTGATGCGCTCTGCCGCGGCGCGGGCGGCGGCCCGCGCCGTGTCGGTATCCCCGTTCGGATCGAGGGCGAGTGCGACGCCCATGCGGCGACAGGGCCGCGTGGACGGCTTGCCGAATATGCGCACGTCGACGCGGATGCCGGGCACGGACGGACGCAGCGCGTCGTTCAGTCCGGTGACGCGGAAGGTCTCGGCGTTGCGGGCGGCGAGGATGACGGCCGACGCCGACGGTCCGAGCTGGGCGATTGACGGGATCGGCAGCCCGAGGATCGCGCGCGCGTGCAGGTCGAACTCGGTCAGGTTCTGCGAGATGAGCGTCACCATGCCGGTGTCGTGCGGCCGCGGCGACAGCTCGGAGAAGATGACGCTGTCGCCCACGACGAAGAACTCGACGCCGAACAAGCCGTACCCGCCGAGGTTGTCCACCACCTTGCGCGCCATGTCCTGCGCCGACGTGAGCGCCGCCGCCGACATGGCATGGGGTTGCCACGATTCGCGATAGTCGCCGCGCTCCTGGCGGTGGCCGATGGGATCACAGAAGAGCACGCCGTCGCGCGTGCGGATCGTCAGCAGCGTGATCTCGTAGTCGAAGGCAACGAACGCCTCGACGATGACCCGCGTGCGGTCGCCGCGCATGCCGGTAATGGCGTAGTCCCACGCTGCGTCGACCTCCTCGGCCTTGCGCACGGTGCTCTGGCCCTTGCCGGAGGACGACATCACCGGCTTGACGACGCAAGGCAGGCCGACATTGGCGACGGCGGCGCCGAAGCTCTCGCGCGTCTCGGCATACAAGTACCGCGAGGTCGGCAGACCGATGTCCCGTGCCGCAACCTCGCGAATGCGATCGCGGTTCATGGTCATTTGCGTCGCGCGGGCGGAGGGAACGACGTTGAAGCCACGCCCCTCGTACTCCTTCAGCACTTCGGTGCGGATGGCCTCGAGCTCGGGAACGATGAAGTCCGGTTTGTGCTTCTCGATGACGGCGCCCAGCGCCGAACCGTCGAGCATGGAAAAGACTTCCGCTCCGTCGGCCATCTGCATGGCCGGGGCACCGGCGTAGCTGTCGCAGGCGATGATCCGACATCCCAGCCGCTTGGTGGAAATGACGAACTCGCGGCCGAGCTCGCCGGAGCCAAGCAGAAGGATTTTGGCGGTGGGGACCATGTTCATTCCCACTCAATCGTGCCGGGCGGCTTCGAGGTGATGTCGTAGGTGACGCGGTTGATGCCGCGCACCTCGTTTACGATGCGGTTGGCGACGCGGCCCAGGAACTCGTGCGGGAACGGGTAGCTGTCGGCGGTCATGCCGTCGGTGCTGGTGACGGCGCGCAAGGCGCAGGCGTAGTCGTACGAGCGGCCGTCGCCCATGACGCCGACGGTGCGCACGGGCAGCAGCACGGCGAACGCCTGCCAGATGGCGTCATACAGTCCGGCGGCGCGAATCTCTTCCAGGTAGATGGTGTCGGCCTGGCGCAAGAGCGCGAGCTTCTCCGCCGTCACCTCACCCGGAATGCGGATGGCGAGACCGGGCCCGGGGAACGGGTGGCGGCCGACGAAGCTCGCCGGCAGGCCGAGCTCGCGCCCCAACGCCCGCACCTCGTCCTTGAACAGCGCGCGCAACGGCTCCACCAGCTTCAGCCTCATGCGCTCCGGCAGGCCGCCGACGTTGTGGTGCGACTTGATGGTGACCGACGGGCCACCGGCGAACGACACCGACTCGATGACGTCGGGATAGAGCGTGCCCTGGGCGAGGAACTCGGCGCCGCCGACCTTCTTCGCTTCCTCGTCGAACACATCGATGAAGGTGGCGCCGATGATCTTGCGCTTCTTCTCGGGATCGGTGACGCCGGCGAGGCGTCCGAGGAACAGCTGCGACGCGTCGCGGTGCACGAGCGGGATGTTGTAGTGGCTGCGGAACAGCTCGACGACGGTCTCGGCCTCGCCGGCGCGCAGGACGCCGTTGTCCACCAGGATGCAGGTGAGCTGCTCGCCGATCGCCTCGTGCAACAGTACGGCGACCACGGATGAGTCGACGCCGCCCGAAAGGCCGCAAATCACCTTGCCCTTGCCTATGCGCTTGCGCAGGGCGGCGACCTCCTGCTCGCGGAAGGCCGCCATGGTCCAATCGCCGCGGCAGCCGGCCACCTTGTGGGTGAAGTTGCGCAACAGCTGCGCGCCATGCGGGGTATGCGCGACCTCGAGGTGGAACTGCGTGCCGTAGTACTTGCGCGCGTCGTCGGCGATGGCGGCGAAGGGCGCGCCCTCGCTCTCGCCGACAATGCGGAAGCCGGGCGGCAGCTTGGTGGCGCGGTCGCCGTGGCTCATCCACACCTGCTCGCGCGCGCCGGGCTTCCAGACGCCCTCGAACAGCGCGCAATCGTCCTTCACCGTGACATGGGCGCGGCCGAACTCGCGGTGGTGCCCCGCCTCCACCACACCGCCGAGCTGCGCGACCATGGCTTGCTGGCCGTAGCAGATGCCGAGCACCGGCAGGCCGGAGCGGAAGATCTCGTCGGCGACGCGCGGGGATGCTCCTTCGAGGACCGAGGCCGGGCCGCCGGAGAGGATCACGCCCTTGGTCGGCTGAGCGGCGAGCGCCGCGGCCGCGGACTGGAACGGCGCCACGTCGCAGTAGACGCCGCTCTCGCGCACGCGCCGCGCGATCAGCTGCGTGAACTGCGATCCGAAGTCGACGATGAGAATTCGATCACTCATGGGGTTTCTTGGTTTGTGCGCCTCCGGCGCGACGGTCGGACATTCAGCTCTTGCGGTATAAGATGGCGATGAAGAAACCGTCGGTGTTGTTCTCCAGCGGGGTGAGCAGCAGGAGCGGCATCTCGGACGGCGGATCGGGTCCGATCACCTCGCGCCAGCGCGCCGCCACCGATCCGAGACGGAAATTCCGGTGTGCCGCGAGGAACCCGTCCACCTGGTTCTGGTTCTCGGCGCGGAACAGCGAGCAGGTGACATACACCAACGAGCCGCCCGGGCGAACCGCCCCAGCGGCGGAGGCCAGAATGGCCTGCTGCTGGCCGGCGTGGCCGGCGATGGTGGCAGGCGTGGTGCGCCACTTGGCGGCGGGATTGCGGCGCCAGGCGCCGGACCCGCTGCAGGGCGCGTCGACGAGGACGCGGTCGGCGCCTTCGCCGATCGAGCCGAGCACCGTGGCCGCCTCGTGCATCGGACGCGTCTCGATGATGGTGACGCCGGCGCGGGCGATGCGGTGGGACGCCGCCTCCAGACGCGTCTCGGCGACGTCGAAGGCGATCAATCGGCCCTCGTTCTGCATCTGCGCGGCAAGCGCCAGCGTCTTGCCGCCTCCGCCGGCGCACCAGTCGATGACGGTCTCGCCCGGCCGGGCACCGACCAGCAACGCGACAAGCTGCGAGCCTTCGTCCTGTACCTCGACGAGGCCGTCACGAAAGGCGTTCGAGCCGGCGACGTTGGCCCGAGCGTCCAGGCGCAAGCCTACGGGGGACAACGGCGTCGGCTGCGCGGTAATGCCTTCCCGGGCGAGAGCGGCAATGGCAGCGTCGCGGTCCGCCTTCAGCGTGTTGACCCGCAGGTCCGCCGGGGCGCGCTCAGCGAGCGCCGCCGTCTCGGCAGCCGCGTCGTCGCCGAACACCTCGCGCAGGGGCTCGTCCAGCAAGGGCGGATAGTTGCCGAGCGCCCAGTCCGGTGCGCCGTCACCCACCGCGCGCACGGCAGCGACGGCGGCGCGGTCGGTATCGGTCAGCGGTGGCGGCGCGTGCTCGGCGCCGGAAAAGCGATCGGCAAGCGCGGCGTCGTCGAGCCCCTCCTCCGCTACGAGGGAAGCGAGGACGAGCGAGCGGGCACTAGCCTCGCCGACATCCGCGTGGCCGAGCGACCACTCGAGCGCGCCGCGGCGGCGCAGGACCGACCACACGAGGTTCTGGATGTAGGCGCGGTCCTTGGCGCCGGCATAGCGGCGCTGGCGAAACCAGCCGGCGACGACCCGGTCGGCGGGCTCGCGCGGTTGGGACAGAATCTGGTCGAGGAGGCCGATGGCGGATTCGGTCCGCGCCGCGGGCGTCATTATTCCCCGGAGTACATCCCGCCCGGATAGTTGGGCGACTCGCGGGTGATGTGCACGCCGTGCACGTGGCTTTCGCGGCGGCCGGCGCCGGTGATGCGCACGAACTGGCAGTTCTTCTGCATCTCGGCGATGGTGGCGTTGCCGGTGTAGCCCATCGCAGCGCGCAGGCCGCCGACCAGCTGGTGCAGCACCGCGGCGGTGGGGCCCTTGTAAGGCACGCGCGCCTCGACGCCTTCCGGGACCAACTTCAGCGAATCGTTGATCTCGGCCTGGAAATAGCGATCGGCGGAGCCTCGCTGCATGGCGCCGACCGAGCCCATGCCCCGGTAGGACTTGTACGAGCGCCCCTCGTAGAAGAATGTGTCGCCCGGCGCCTCTTCGGTCCCGCCCAACAGCGAGCCGATCATGGCGACGTCGGCACCGGCGGCGATCGCCTTGGCGAGGTCGCCGGAAAAGCGAATGCCGCCGTCGGCGACCATCGGCACGCCCTTCTTGCGGCACACCTCGGCGACGTCCAACACGGCGGTGAGCTGCGGCACGCCTACGCCCGCCACGATGCGCGTGGTGCAGATCGAGCCGGGCCCGATGCCGACCTTGACCGAGTCGGCGCCGTTGTCGATCAGCGCCTGGGCGCCCTCGCCGGTCGCCACGTTGCCGGCCATCACCTGCACGTAATTGGACTTCGACTTGATGCGGTTGACGGTCTTGAGCACCGAGGCGCTGTGCCCATGCGCCGTATCCACCACGATGACGTCGCACCCCGCTTCGATGAGCGCGTCGGCGCGGGCGATGCCGGAGTCGCCGACCGATGTGGCGGCGGCGACGCGCAGTCGGCCCTGCTCGTCCTTGCAGGCGTCCGGATGGGCCTGCGACTTCTCGATGTCCTTCACCGTGATGAGGCCAATGCACCGGTAGTAGTCGTCGACGACCAGGAGCTTCTCGATGCGGTGCTTGTGCAGCAGGCGCTTGGCGTCCTCGCGGCTTACGCCCGCCTTGACCGTGACGAGGTCGTCCTTGGTCATCAGCTCGCGCACCGGCTGCTTGCGGTCGGTGGCGAAGCGGACGTCGCGGTTGGTGAGGATGCCGACCAGCTTGCCGCCCGACTCCACCACGGGGATGCCGGAGATGTGATGCCGCTCCATCATCTTGAGGGCGTCGGCGAGGGTCTTGTCGGGCCCGATGGTGAGCGGGTTGACCACCATGCCGGACTCGAAGCGCTTCACCGCGCGCACCTCTTCGGCCTGGCGCTCGATATCGAGGTTGCGATGAATGACGCCGATGCCGCCGGCCTGCGCCATGGCGATGGCGAGGCGCGCCTCGGTCACCGTGTCCATGGCGGCCGAGATCAGCGGGATGTTGAGCGTGATGGTGCTGGTGAGGCGGGTCTTGGTGTCGGCTTGGGCAGGCAGGATCGAGGAGGCGGCGGGCTTCAGGAGGACGTCGTCGAACGTATAAGCCTCGCGAAACTCCATGGGGCTCCTTTTGTGCGGCACCGTGGCCGAACTACCGGCCCGCCTAGCCGGCCCAACGAATTGGGGGCGGAATATAGGGCGTTCGCCTCCCGAATCCTAGGACTCTGGGAACGGCGGATTCCCGCGCTGCGACGTGCCGTGGCGGCGGGATTAGAATTGCGGTCCGGGCACCGGTCCGGGAAGGAGACCCCATGCGGTCCTCGGACGGCTTCTTCTACGAAGGCGAGGTCTTCTATCCGTTCCAGGACATGCTTTTCAACGCGTTGTTGAGCTTCACCTTCATGTTCCTGGTCGCCTTCATGCTCATCAACCCGACCGACACCGAGAAGAAGACCGATCCCAAGGCCGAGTTTCTCATCACGGCGACCTGGCCCGACAACCATCCTGACGACATCGACCTCTACGTGCAGGATCCGCTGGGCGGCACCGTCTGGTATCACCAGAAGGACGCGGGGCTCATGCACCTCGACCGCGATGACCGCGGCAACTACCGCGACACCATCGCCATGCGCAACGAGGCCGGCGGCACGGACAGGATCCGGAGCCCGATCAACCAGGAGACCGTGACGCTGCGCGGGTTCATTCCCGGCGAGTACATCGTCAACGTCCATCAGTACCTCGCCACTTCGCGCGACGAGCTGGTGCCGGTCTCGGTGACGGTGGAGAAGCTCAACCCGACCGTGTCGATCATCCACTACGCGACGCTGCACATGGTGGGTAAGCGCGAGGAGACGGTGATCCGCTTCACCCTCGACGAGCGCGGCGAGGTCACGGGCACCGGCACCGAGTTCAAGCGACTGGTGCGGCGCTAAGGTCCGAGCCCCGTCCTTGCGTCGTACACCGCCCTAAACCGCTGGCAAGCAACATGTCTCGACGAAAGAAGCGTGAACAACTGGTCATCCAACACCTCGAGAATCTCTCGCGCCGTGCGCTTGAGGAGTATCAGGACGTGATCCGCGAATTTGTCCGCCGCCGCCACGGCATTTATGCGCTCTATCGGAAGGACCGCCTCTACTATGTTGGGCTCGCCAGTAACTTGGGCGGCAGATTGAAGGCTCACTTGCGTGACCGACATGGCGACGCCTGGGATCGTTTCAGCGTTTACCTCACTGTCAACACGGCTCATATGCGCGAGCTTGAGGCACTAATCCTTAGAACCATCAAAGCTTCTGGAAATAGGCAGAAAGGCAAGTTCCTCCGTTCGGAGGACCTGAAGCGCGCATTCAGACGCAAGGTAACTGAGAAGATTAAGCGGGTCGTAGATGAGATGGTTGGGCGTTTGCGCGTATCGTCGAATGACGGTGAACGTCGCGACGGCGGGGCACCTCAAAGGCTAGCTCGGCATGCACCAGCGCCGCTGAGAGCAACCTACAAGGGCAGAGAGTTTCGGGCGCGTCTACGAAGGGATGGCTCGATTCGCTGGAATGGGGACGTCTTCGAGAGCCCTTCAGCGGCGGCCATGGCAGTTGTCCGGCGACGCGGTGTGAACGGCTGGTGGTTTTGGACCATCGAGCGCAGCCCAGGCCTCTGGGTGCGTCTGAGGGAACTTAAGCGCTAAGCTAGCCGCGGAAGTCGGTGGCGACGGCGTAAATCTCGGCCGAGTCCTGGCGGCTCGCCTTGGGCTTGAAGGTGCGCACGCTTTCGAAGCGTTCCTTCAGCGCGGCAACGAACGCGGTCTCCTGGCCGCTGCGCATGACCTTGGCGACGAATGCGCCCCCGGGGCGCAGCACCAACTCGGCAATCGCCAGCGCCGACTCGGCGAGCGTAGCGGCGCGAAGGGCGTCCACCGTGCGGTTGCCGCTCGCCGCCGGCGCCATGTCGCTGAGCACCAGATCGACGAGATCGCCCAGCCGCGCCGGCAGCGCGCCGATGACCGCATTCTCGGAGAGATCGAGCGCCAGCACGGTGGCGCCGGCGATGGGATCCATCGGCGCGACGTCGACGGCGAATACCGCGCCGCGCTCCGGCGCCGGCCGCACGCGCTCCACGGCAACCTGGGTCCAGCCGCCCGGCGCGGCGCCGAGATCGAGCACGCGCTTGCCGGGACCGAGCAAGCGGAACTTGTCGTCGATCTCGGCGAGCTTGAACGCGGCGCGGGAGCGGTAGCCCTGCGCCTTGGCGTCGGCGACGAATGGGTCCTTGTGCTGGCGCGCCAGCCAGCGCTGCGAGGAAATCGAGCGGCCAGCTTTCGGTTTGGGCGCGCGCACATCGCCGGCGCTGCGAGAACGACCTTTGCTGCCGCGGCGCGCCTTGTCGCGGCCTGGGCCTTTCCCGACCACCGCCGTCAGGCGCGCGCGGCGCCCACGACGGCGTGGTTGCTTATGAGCGAGCGCAAGATGCCTTCGCGGAGGCCGTGAGCGGCCACGCGCACGCCACCCGACGGCCACGTGCGCAGGATCGCCTCGAGCGCGGCGCAACCGGGCAGCACGAGATCGGCGCGACCGCGGCGAATGCACGGATGCGCCATGCGCTCGGCGTGCGTCATGTTGGCCAGGTGGCGCGAGACACTGAGGAGATCCTTGGTGGATACGAAGGTGCCATTGACCAGCGAGCGGTCGTAGCGCGGCAGGTCGGCAAGGACCGCGGCGAGCGTCGTGACCGTGCCGGAAATGCCGACCATGCGGGCGCCCCTCTCCTCGAAGTAGCAGCGCAGCTGCTGCTTGGCCTCGAACGCGACCAGGCGCTCCTGCACGTCCCGCACCATGCGCTCATAGGCGGCGGCATCGGGTTCCCGCCCGCCATGCGCCTCGGCCAACGTGACGACGCCGCAGGGGAGCGACGTCCACGCCAGCATGCGCGGCTCCTCGCCGGCGACGAGGCGCGCCCAGATCAGCTCGGTGGACCCGCCGCCGATGTCGAACACCAGCGTGAACTCCGACGCCGAATCGAGCATCGGCGCGCACCCTGAGAGCGCCAAGCGCGCTTCCTCCTCGGGCGGAATGACGTCGAGGCGCAAGCCGGTCTCTGCCTCCACGCGGCGCAGGAACTCGACGCCGTTCCGCGCGCGCCGGCACGCCTCGGTGGCGACATGGCGCTCGCGGGTGACGTTGTTGCGGCGCATCTTCTGGGCGCACACCGACAGCGCAGCAACCGTGCGGTCCATGGCCGCCTCGGACAGCGCGCCCGTTTCGGCGACGCCGGCGCCGAGACGCACGATACGGGAATAGGAGTCCACGACCCGGAAGCCGTCGCCGGCCGGCCGTGCAATCAGGAGGCGGCAGTTATTGGTGCCAAGGTCGACCGCGGCGTACGTCTCTTCGGGACGTACGGTGCCATCGACCTCGTCGCGCGCGTTGCGCAAAGCGCCCTGGCTCGATCGCCCGCTCGCGGCCTGGCCCAAGCCTCCGTTAGGTGAACGCACCGTACTCATCCCTCGCGCTGCGGCGGAACTTTGCCGGCGCGTTTGTGGCCACTGTAACAGGTTCGGCGAGGCAGTCGAGCGAGGGCCAGAAAACCAACGGCGCCGCGGCTTTGACGCGCCCGTGGACGCGGCCGGCCGCGTTGACATCGCCGGATGTGCCTCCTACTTTGCCCGCCATCCGCGCTGTCCCTGCTGGGGGATAGTTTAACGGTAGAACTACCGGCTCTGGACCGGTCAGTCTTGGTTCGAATCCAGGTCCCCCAGCCAACTTGCATGATCCGGCCGGTTGACCATCAGGTCGAACGGCGAACGCAAGGAAACCTGCAGCTCTCGGCCCTTCAGGGCGAAGTTCGAAA
>Ga0194132_10006932_pt1 | contig 17198 bp, 18 predicted proteins | sample TA2KigOf80mmetaG_FD_148612 | JGI IMG/M metagenome (GOLD analysis project Ga0194132, IMG submission 148612) | Freshwater microbial communities from Lake Tanganyika, Tanzania - TA2015054 Kigoma Offshore 80m | ecosystem: Environmental > Aquatic > Freshwater > Lake | place: Tanzania: Lake...
ACGCCGAGCTGCCGCCAGCGCACGAACCGGTTGTAGCACGTCGTCGCCGGGCCATAGCGCTCCGGGATGTCCGCCCACGGCGAGCCGGTGCGCAGCCGCCGGTAGATGCCGTTGAGCACGCGACGGTCGTCGGCGCGCGGCACCCCGCGTGGCTTGTTCGGCAACAGCGGCTGCATGATCGACCATTCGAAGTTCGTGATCTCGTAGCGACGTAAAGGCACCCTCGGTCCTCCTCCAAGACCTTGGATCACCCTTCGCCAACTTTGTGAATCCCCTTTATGAGTTCATGGCCTAGAGCATCCGCCGATGCCTGGGAACGGTTGGTTCGGGCGCACATTGACAAGGCCGGGATACCCACCAAGACTCGGCCGTTGCGGCCGCCAGACGGCGCGTGGGGAGGCTATCGTTGTTCAAGGTCCGGAGTGAAGCGCGGGCGGTTCCGATCAGCGCGGAGGCGGCGGCGCGTCTGGTCAAATCGGGGGACTGGGTCGACTATGGCGTGACCCTGTCACAGCCGGACGTGTTCGACCGAGCGCTGGCGGCGCGCAAGGAAGAACTGCGCGACGTGAAGTTCCGGTCGTGCATCTCGGTCAAGCCGCGCGCCGTCCTCGAGGCCGACCCCGGAGGTGAGCACTTCTTCTGGTTCAGCTGGCACTTCTCGGGCTACGACCGCGTGAAGCACGACGCCGGCATCAGCCACTACATCCCGGTCAACCTGGGCGAGGTGCCCGGCTACTACCGCCGCTTCATCGACGCGGTCGACGTGGTCGTGCTCAAGACATGCCCGATGGACGCCGATGGGGTGTTCAACTTCGGCTGCACCGGCCTGTGGCACCGCGCGCTGGTCGAGACGGCCAAGATCGTGGTCGTTGAGGTCACCAAGGGCCTGCCCTACTGCCATGGCGCGAACAACGGGGTCCATCGCGACGAGGTCGATTTCGTCATCGCCGGCGACGACGCGCCGGCGGCCGAGCTGGCCAACCCACCGCCCACGGACGTCGATCGCGCGGTCGGGCGGCTGATCGCGGCCGAGATCGAGGATGGCGCGTGCCTTCAGGTGGGCATCGGCGCCATGCCCAACGTGGTGTGCGACGCCTTGAGGGAAAGCGGCGTGCGCCGGCTCGGCATCCACTCGGAAATGCTGACCGACGGCATGGTCGAGCTCTATCGGGCCGGCCAGGTCACCGGCGAAGCCAAGCGGCTGCACAAGGGCACGAGCGTCTACAGCTTCGCGCTGGGCTCGAAATCGCTCTACGACACCATCGACCGCAACGCGGATTTCGCATGCCTGCCGGTGGATCAAACCAATCCGCCGCACATCATCATGCAGAACGATCGCGTGGTCGCCATCAACAACACGACGCAGATCGACCTGCAGGGTCAGGCGGCGTCGGAGTCCGACGGGCATCGCCACATCAGCGGCACCGGCGGCCAGCTCCAGTTCGTGCGCGGCGCCTACGCCTCGGAGGGAGGCAGGTCGTTCATCTGTCTGTCGTCGATTTACGCGCGGCGCGGCGTGCGCAAGAGCCGCATCGTGCTGACGCTGACGCCGGGCAACGTCGTCACGACGCCGCGCTCGGACGTGATGTACGTGGTCACCGAGCATGGCATCGCCAACCTGAAGGGGAAGTCCGTGGCCGACCGCGCCAAGGCGCTGATCGCCATCTCGCACCCGGACTACCGCGAGGATCTGGAGCGCCAGGCGCGCGAGCACCGGCTGATCCCCAAGGGCTACATCTGACGCGATCGCGGCGTCCTGACCCGCCACCATCGAGGAATCGCCCCATGTCGAGTTCGGCCTATCCCGACTGGCGTACCTTCATGGCGACCAGCTTCGCCGCGCGGCGCGCCTTCCCGCTGGTGGCGCCCGAGACGCCGTCGTTCCTGGGCCAGGCGGTGGCGATGACCGCGGCGGACCTGAAGGGCGCCGACGTGGTGGTGATCGGCGCGCCCTATGTGGCGGCGCAAGACGGCCTGTACGCTGGGGTGCCCATGGAGGAATGGGTCTCAGCGCCCAAGCGGGTGCGCCAGCAATCGGCACGCTATCCGTCAGGCTAAATCCAGGACTTCGACCTGGACATCTTCGATCACATACGGCTCGTGGACTACAGCGATGCCGCGATCCCGCCCGCGGTCATGACGAACCAGACACCCGAGCTGATCCTGGAGGCCCAGGCGGCAGTCGATGCCAAGGTGCGCGACGCGCTCCGCGCCGGCGCGGTGCCCGTGGTGATCGGCCAGAACAGCCCGTGCGGCTCGTTCGCCATCGCCAAGGGTTGCGCCGAGCACGTGGACGGCGCGGTGGGCTGCATCAGCCTGGACACCCACTGGGACGCCGGCGAACTCGACTACCTGACGGGCGATCCGCGCATCGCGGGCGCCGCCGGCGTGGCCGCAAGCGGGCGACGGGAGCTCGGGCGCCGATCATCGCCGTGACACGGCCGAACGCGCGCTGGTCGATCGACTTCGTCCACGACCAGTTCGCCCATGGCCGGCGGTTCCGCATCCTGAACGTGACCGACGATGTCACCAAGGAATGCCTCGCCGCGATCCCGGATACCTCGATCTCGGGCAAGCGGGTGGCTCGCGAGCTGAGCGCGCCGGTCGAGCGGCGCGGCAAGCCTGGGCTGATCGTCAGCAATCATGGCGCCGAGTTCACCTCGAACGCGATGCTCGCCTGGTCGGGCGAGAACCATGTCGCCTGGCACTTCATCGCGCCCGGCAAGCCGATGCAGAACGGCATCTGCGAGAGCTTCAACGGGCGCATGCGCGACGAGCTTCTGAACGAGACGTTGTTCCTCGATCTCAACCACGCCCGGCGAGCTATCGCCGGACGGGTCGTGGACTACAACGCCCGGCGGCCCCGCTCCGCCCTCGGCTACCTCACGCCAGCAGCCTATGCCGCCACCTTCGCCGCAACGGTCGATCGGCGGCGCAACCCCGACCAGCTCCGCCGATCGACCGTTGCTCCACCGGCGCACACGCGCCATTCTCAACCACGGACCCTGGCCGCAAATGGATGAACGTCGGGGGGCAGGTCACTCGCGCATCGAACCGGCCGACCGCCGAACCCACTTTTCACCAAAACTGCGAGCCCGCATACTCCCTAAACACTACCTAAACAATATGCCGCCTGTCGATAACCTATTGATATAGTTGGCGTCCCCTACGGGAATCGAACCCGTGTCTTCACCGTGAAAGGGTGATGTCCTAGGCCGCTAGACGAAGGGGACGAGGCCGCAGTCCACATAGACGGCCGCTCCGCCGAAATCAAGCCGCGTGCCGAGTCTGTCGTGGCGCCGGCCAGCGCACCCAGCCGCGCGCTCAGAGTCCGGTCAGCGCCGCGCGCAGGCGTGTGACCCACGCGGTGCGGTCGGCGTCCGCAAGTGTCGCCGACGTGACGCCCCACACCGGGCCTGGCCAGGCCAGATCGCCCGCGCGGCGCGCCACCACATGGACGTGGAGCTGGGCAACGATGTTGCCGAGCGCGCCCACGTTGATCTTGTCGGCGCCCGCCGCCTGCTTCAGCCGGCGCGCCACGGCGGCCGTCTCGCGCGCGAGCAGCGTGCCGTCCGCGTCGCCCAGGTCGAACAGCTCGACCGCGCCCGCGCGCCTGGGCACCAGCACCAGCCAGGGCCACGCCGCGCGGTCCATCAGCCGTGCCTGGCACAGCGCCAGATCCGCCACGAAGTGGGAATCCGCCACCAGCCGCGCGTCCAGGCCCCACGCCTCGGCCATCAGCGCACGTAGGACGCGCCGTTGACGTCGACCGTCGTGCCCGTGGCGTGGGGCGCCAGGCCCGAGGCGAGGAAGGCGACCACGTTCGCCACGTCGCCGACCGGCGCGATGTCGCCCATGGGGATTTCGGCCTGAACGGCCGCCTCGTCGATGCCGTGGCGGAACGAGTGCTCGGCCATCTCGGTGCGCACGAAGCCCGGCGCCACGGCATAGACCAGCACCCCCTGGCCCGCGTGGGCGCGTGCGTGCGTGCGGGTCAGCGCGATCATGCCGCCCTTGGACGCCGCGTAGTTGGCGTAGTCCATGGCGTCGCCGCGGAAGGCCGCCCGGCTGGCGACGTTGACGATGATCCCGCCGCCGCGCGGCACGAAGTGGCGGACGGCGTGCCGGCTGAGTTCGGCCGCCGCCACCAGGTTGACCTGCAGCGCGCGCCGCCACGCGGTACGCCAAGCGTCGTCGTCGCCCTCCAGCACGGGCGCGGGTTCGTAGATGCCGGCGTTGTTGATCAGGATGTCGATATGCCCCCGCCACGCCAAGGCCGCGCGCCACAGCGCGGCGGCCCCGTCCTCGGCCATTAGGTCGGCCTGGAACACGGCGGATCGCTTGGGTGCCGCCTCGGCCGCCACGCGCTCCGCCTCCGGCCGGCGGCTCGCGCAGTGCAGCGCCACCTGAACTCCTGCCCTGCCCAGGACCCGCGCGATGCCCGCCCCGATGCCGCGCGACGCCCCGGTCACCAGGGCCACCTTGCCGGCGAAGTCCATCATCGGCCACGCTCCCGCGCCAATTCCGTCACAAAGGCACGCTACCACGACGGCGGGCGTGCGGCGGACTTGCGCCGCACGCCCCTCGAAGCCACGTTAGGAGCGATGAGCAGCAAGGACCGCAACGGCCCGCCGACCCGACCCATCGCCGTCGCCTTCGCGAACGCGTGGTGGCGCCCGGTCGTGATCGGCGTCGGGCTGCTGCTGCTGCTGCTCGCGCCGGTCGTCGGGCTGCTGCCGGGGCCGGGCGGCATCCTGGTCGCCGGTGTCGCCCTGCTGGTGCTGCTCCGCTATTCGCAGGGCGCCAAGCGTTTGTTCGTGCGCCTCAAGCGCCGCTACCCCACGATGATGTGGCCGTTGCGCAAGGCCATCGACCAGTTCCGCACCAAGCTGCTGCAACGGCGCGAGGCCCGCGCCGCGCGCCGCGCCCAGGCCGCGACTGGGCGACACCCGCCCCTCGGATGATATAGGGCCGTTTCGGCCCTTAATCGTTCTTTACGGAAGTATCGGTACGATATCGTTCGTTGGGGCCGTCAGGCCTCGCAACGACGAAGCAGGACCATGACGCGATTTCTCGCGACCGACGACAATCCCAACGGCTGGAAGCTCGAGGACATCCTGAGCACCATCCAGGACGACATTGTGCGCCGCCGCAACAAGATCATCGACGACCATCGCGACGATGCGCGGCGCTTGTTGCACAACAACATCGAGATCCTGCGGCTCCTGACCGAGTGCATCGATCTGGCGCGCAGCTCGACCAACGTGCTCGCCTCGCTCGGGCCCAGCCGGGCACCCGGCGGCCCGCCGCGCATCGGCGTCATCTAGACGCGGCGCGGCGCCGAGCGCCGACTTACGCGGCGCGGCGCGCGGGCAGGCCCTGCTTCAGCGCCTTGACGTGCGCGACGCCGGTGCCACAGCAGCCGCCGATGATCTGCGCCCCCCGGCCGATCCAGCCCCTGGCGGCGGTCACCAGGTCGGCCGGCTTGATGACGTCGACGAACTGCCAGTTGGGCATGGTGAAGTAGCCGGATTCCGGATAGGCGCCGGTCGGGCCCTTCCAGCGCGCGCGCACCATGTCCAGGCCGGGGCCGCTGTCCTGCACCAGGCTGTGCATGACCGTCATCGCCTGGGCGCGCCCGGCCGCCCGCTCCACCAAGGCGTCCAGCAGGTCGGCGTAAAGGACGTCGCCGTAGTTGAACGCGGTCATGACCCCGTCCTCCTTGCGCCGCTCGCAGCTCGTGCCGATCCACACCGGCAGGCCGGTCGCCAGCGCCGCGTCGAGCGCCGGCAGGCTGCGTTCGGGCCGCATCATCATCTCGAGCGCAATCAAGTCGCACCCGGCGTTCGCCAGGGCCTCGGCCTGCTCGGTGAACGTGGCGCGCAGCGTTTCCGGCTTCAGCCACTTGGGGTCGACCGACTTCGCGCCGCCGGCCCCGCCAGCGATGAAGTGCGAGATCGAGCCGGCGATGGCCACCGGGCGATCGGCGGCGTTGCCGCGTGCCTGACGCGCGATCTCGACCGCACGCCGGTTGGCCTCGACGACGCGGTCGCCGAAGCCCGCCGGCTCCAGCATGTGCCGGGCGGTCGAGAACGTGTTGGTGATGATCACGTCGGCGCCGGCGCGGATGTAGTCCTCGTGCACCTGGCGCAGGGTGTCGGCGTGCTCGTAGTTCGCCGCGCCGCACCAGGCGACCTGGTTCATCGGCACGCCACGCGCTTCCAGCTCGGTCCCCGTGCCGCCGTCGATGATGATGATGTCGCCGCGCTTCAGGCGTTCGTCCAATCGCACCATGGCGTGTCGTCTCCCCGGCTCGTGCCATCGCGACGATGGCAGGAACCGCGCCGGTTTGCTAGAAGCTGACCGGCATGGGCACGAAGACGACCTTCTCCGGCCGCCTCGTCATGCTGGGGTACGGCGCCATCGGGCAGTGCTCGCTGCCCATGCTGCTCGACCTGTTCGACCTGCCGCCCGAACGCTACCTCGTGGTGGCGAAGGACGAGGTCCCCCAGCGCTTCGCGCCCTACGCCGCCCGCGGCATCCCGTTCCTGCGCCGGACGATCACGCGCGGCAACGTGGCCGAGGTCCTGGCCGAGTGCGTGCGCGCGGGCGACCTGGTGCTCAACCTCACCGTCGGTGTCGATTCCATCGCCATCGCGGACTGGTGCCATCGCCACGGCGCCGCCTACGTGGACACGGCGATCGAGCCGTGGGAGGACGCGAGCGTCGATTTCACGCTGCACCCGGCCCAGCGCACCGAGTATGCGTTCCACACCCGCGCCCGCGCGGCGGCGCGGTCCTGGCGCGCCGATGGCCCGACCGCCGTCTACACCCACGGCGCCAACCCTGGCATCGTCAACCACTTCGCCAAGGCCGCGCTCGTCGACGTGGCGCGCGCCATGAAGCTGGACGTCGACGTGCCGACCGACCGCGCGGGCTGGGCCCACCTGGCCCGCGCCACAGGCACCAAGGTCATCCACATTTCTGAACGCGATACCCAGGTCACGCGCGAGCCCAAGCGCCCCGGCGAGTTCGTCAACACCTGGTCGATCCCCGGCTTCGTCGAGGAAGCCATGATGCCGGCCGAGCTCGGCTGGGGCACCCACGAGAAGCGCCTGCCCGCCGGCGCCCACGAGCACGCCGAGGGCCCGCGCAACGCGATCTACTTCACGCGGCCCGGTGGCACGGTGTTCCTGCGCTCATGGGTACCGCTAGGCGGGCCGATCGCCGGCGTCTCAATCGCCCACAGCGAGACCGTGACGCTCAGCGACTATCTGACGCTCGTCGAGGACGGCCGGCCCGTCTACCGGCCGACCGTGTGCTTCGTCTATCTGGCGTGCGACGCGGCCATGGCCAGCCTGCACGAGACCATGATGCGCGGCTGGTACATGCAGGAGACCGAGCGCCTGCTCAACGAGGACATCGTCGAGGGCCGCGACGAGCTCGGCGTGCTGCTGCTCGGCCACGGCCTCGGCGGCTGGTGGTACGGCTCGCAACTCGACATCCACGATGCGCACCGCCTGGTGCCGGGCAACAACCCGACCGCGATCCAGGTCGCCGCCGGCGCGGTGGCGGCCACCGTGTGGGCCGCGCGCAACCCGGCCAAGGGGTTCCGCGAGCCCGAGCACCTGCCGCACGACGAGATCCTGCGCATCGCCTGGCCGTACCTCGGCCCGATGGTCAGCCGGTCGACCGACTGGACCCCACTCCAGGGCCGCCGGATGCTGTTCGACGAGCCCCACGGCGACGCGGGCGACCCCTGGCAGTTCGGCAACTTTCTGGTTGGCTGAGAGCCCTGGCCATAGAGCCTCGCCTGTCATCGTGCGAAGCGATCCTCGAATTCAGTGGAGATCCGAGCGATGACTTCCTAGAATCGGCAGCCCCGCTCGCGTACAAACCCCAAGAAATTTGGACATCGACCCCCCCCAACTGATCACAGACGTCGGGGATTCGCGACTTGTCGAGGTTTCCACTCGCCGTCTCGCCTGTCACGACAATGACAGCCCGTTTGAAAAGGGGTTCACATTCGGACTTCGGCGTGATTCAAGCTGGGTATGTGGACCCCAGCGAACCGTGGCCGAATGGCCGAGATCAAGCGCAAGACCAAGGGGTACCCTACTGATCTGACCGACGAAGAGTGGTCGCGGATTGAGCCATTGCTGCCTCGGCCTAGCAAGACCGGCGACGACGGCGAGGCGATCTGCGCGAGGTTTTGAACGCGATCCGCTATGACCTGCTCCCCTGTGGCTCCCTCGGTTGATATGAGGGTCCGTCACGAGGAGGCGGACGATGAGGAAGAGCAGGTTCACGGAGGAGCAGATTATCGGCGTGCTGCGTGAGCACGAAGGTGGGACGGCGACGGCGGAGGTATGTCGTCGGCACGGGATCAGCGAGCAGACGTTTTACCGGTGGAAGGCGAAGTACGGCGGGCTGGAAGCGTCCGATGCCCGCAGGCTGAAGGGGCTGGAGGACGAGAACCGGCGTCTGCAGAAGCTCCTGGCGGAGGCGATGCTGGACGTGGCATCGCTCAAGGACCTCCTTGGAAAAAAACTGACTTCGCCTGCGGCACGGCGGGCTGCGGCGCTCCGCCTGATGGTGGAGCGGGACTACTCGCAGCGCCGGGCCTGCAGGCTGATCGAGGTGGATCCGAAGACGGTTCGGCACCCGCCGGTGCCCGACGCTCCGGCCGTGCGGGAGCGGCTGCGTGCCCTCGCCGGCGAGCGCCGCCGCTTCGGCTACCGCCGGCTTGGCATCATGCTGGCACGGGAAGGCATCGTCATGAACCACAAGAAGCTGCTCCGGCTGTACCGGGAAGAAGGCCCATCCGTGCGTCGTCGCCGTGGCCGGAAGCGAGCCACCGGCACGCGGGTGCCGATGGCGATCCCTCAGGGTCCCAACCAGCGCTGGTCGCTCGACTTTGTCGCCGACGCCCTGTTCTGGGGCCGCCGCTTCCGGGTCCTGGCGGTGGTCGACGACTTCACCCGGGAGGCCCTGGCGCTCGTCGTCGACACCTTGATCGGGGGCGTTCGTGTCGTGCGCGAGTTCGACGCGCTGATCGGCGTCCGTGGCAAGCCGGCGACGATCGTCTCGGACAATGGCAGCGAACTGACTTCGCGGGCTGTGCTCGACTGGACCAACCGGACCGGCATCGCCTGGCACTACATCGCGCCCGGCAAGCCGGTGCAGAACGCGTTCGTCGAGAGCTTCAACAGCCGCTTCCGCGACGAGTGCCTGAACGAGGAGGTGTTCGCCAGCTTGGCCGAGGCACGAACCGTCATCGCGTGCTGGCGGCGGGACTACAACCAGGTGCGGCCACACTCGGCCCACGGCGGCCTCACGCCAGAGGCAGTGCATCGCCGGTCCGCGGTCGACCGGCTGCGCTATCCCGACCAGCTTCGCCGGTCGACCGCTACCATCCAGACCGCAGAAGCAGTAGGAAAACCAAGGGCTCTCACAAAAAACGAGGGACCGGAGGGGACCAGGTCAAGTCCGGTAAGGGTTAACCGCGCTACTGCGCGTCGGCCGCGACCTGCATCTTGACGATCTTGTCGGGCTTGGCGGGCGGCTCGCCCTTGGCGATTCCGTCGACGTGCTCCATGCCCTCGGTAACCTCGCCCCAGACCGTGTACTGGCCGTTCAGGAACGAGCCGTCGGCAAACATGATGAAGAACTGGCTGTCGCCGCTGTCGGGGTCCTGCGCGCGCGCCATGCCCACCGTGCCGCGCACGAACGGCTGCTTCGAGAACTCCGCCTTGATCTTCTTGCCCGAGCCGCCGCGCCCCGTGCCCGTCGGGTCGCCCGACTGGGCCATGAACCCGGCGATCACCCGGTGGAACACGATGCCGTCGTAGAAGCCCTGACGCGCCAGCTCCTTGATGCGCGCCACGTGATTCGGCGCCAAGTCCGGGCGCAGGCGGATGACGACCCGGCCCGCGGCCAGGTCGAGATAGAGGGTGTTCTCCAAGTCCTCGCTCCCTTCGGCTGTGAACGGCTGGGCGAAAGTGCAACCGACCGCCGCAATCAGGCCGAGAAATCGTCGCCGGGTCATCGGTACCCCTCCAGTGTGTCGATGGTTCTAGAACAGGACCCGATCAGATGGGATCACCCCTGTGATCCCATCTGATCGGGTCCTGCTCTAGCGACGGAACCGCCCCGCAGTGGGCCCCACGCGCCGCGACGCGCCACGATCCCCGCTCATGACGCGTCGGGAAAATGGCACTCCACCTGGTGCGAGGCGCTGAGCGCCTGTTCCACAGGGGCGACCTGCGTGCACCGGTCCTGGGCCTTCGGGCAGCGGGTGTGAAAACGACACCCGGTCGGGATGTCGAGCGGGCTCGGGACCTCGCCCTGAAGGACCGGCTTACGGTGGCGCCGTTCCGGCACCAGACGGGGAATCGCGCGCACGAGGCTCTGCGTATAGGGATGAGCCGGCCGCTCGAAGACGTCCTCGGCGGTACCGACCTCGACGATGCGGCCCAGGTACATCACCGCCACCCGATGCGACATATGGCGAACCACGGAGAGCTCGTGGGCGATGAACAGCATCGCGAGCCCGAGCCGATCGCGCAGGTCGACGAGCAGGTTCAGGATCTGCGCCTGGATCGACACGTCGAGCGCGGCCACCGGCTCATCGAGAACCAGGAACGTCGGCTCGAGCGCCAGGGCGCGGGCGAGGCCCACGCGCTGACGCTGGCCGCCGCTCAGCGTTTTGGGCCGGCGGCCGGCAAGCTCGGGCGCCAGGCCGACAAGCTCGAGCAGCGCGGCGACCCGGCCTCGGATCTCAACGTCCGGGAAGACGCGATGGAACCTCAGCACCTCGGCCAGCATCTGCTCGACCGTCATGCGCGGGTTGAGTGAGGAGTAAGGGTCCTGGAACACCATCTGCGCCCGCCGACGCATGGCGCGCAGATCACCGCCGCGCAGCCCCAGCAGATCCACGCCGCCCAGGCGGATGGACCCGGCGGTCGGATCGAGAATGCGCATGATGGCGCGCCCGAGCGTCGTCTTGCCGCAGCCGCTTTCACCCACAAGCCCGACGGTCTCGTTGCGCCGCACGGCGAGCGAGACCCCGTCGACCGCCCGGACCAGGCGCGCGGTGCGGCCCAAGGCCGCGTCGATCAGGCCGCGGCGCGCGCCGTACTCGACGACCAGGCCGTCGATCTCGAGCGCGTTCTCCCGGTCGGTTGTCATCATGCGGATGCCGCGGTCATGCGCTCGGGAAACAGGCAGGCGCTCAGGTGCGCCGGACCGACCGGCCTGAGCGCCGCGGGCGTCACCCGGCATTCCGCGGACGTGAAGACACAGCGGTCGGCGAACGAACATCCGGGACCCAGCTCGACGAGATTGGGAGGTTGTCCTGGAATCGGCCGCAAGCGCGTATCCCCGGTGTTGCGGGGGATCGAGCCCAGCAGGCCGAGCGTGTAGGGATGGCGGGGTGCGCGGAACACCGCGGCCGTCGACGCCAGCTCGACGATGCGCCCGGCATACATCACCGCGACCTCGTCGCTGGTCTCGGCGATCACCGCCATGTCGTGCGAGACGAGGATCATCGCCATGCCCGTCCTCTCCTGCAGTTCGACGAGGAGAGCGAGGATCTGGTCCTGGATCGTCGCGTCGAGCGCGGTCGTCGGTTCGTCGGCGAGCAGCAAGCGGGGCTCGCACGCCATGGCCATGGCGATCATGGCGCGCTGCAGCATGCCGCCGGACCATTGGTGGGGGTACTCGTCGTACCGTTTCTCAGGGCTGGGGATGCCGACCTGCTGCATGAGGGCGACCGCGCGGGCGCGTGCGTCCCGCGAGGCGAGCCCGCGATGGACCCGGAGGCCCTCCGAGATCTGATCCCCGACCGGCCACACTGGGTTGAGGCCCGACATAGGGTTCTGGAAGATCATGGCAATCGCCGTCCCGCGCACACGCCTCAAACCAGCCTCGTCGAGACCAAGGAGCTCACCGCCCTCGAAGCGCACGCTGCCGGCGGTCACGAACCCCGGCGGCGACGGGATCAGGCCAAGGAGGGAGCGGCACAGGACCGACTTACCGCTTCCCGATTCGCCGACAACCCCGAGCGTGCGGCCCGCCGTCAGCGTGAAACTCACGTCGGCGTTGGCGCGAACAACGGCATCCCCGGTCCGGAACTCGATGCAGAGCCCTGCGACATTCAGGAGCGGTGCAGTGGTTGTCATAGGAAGCTTCTTTGGCGCTGGCCGAGGCGATGGGCGAGACCATCGCCGATCAGGCTCAGAGACACTCCGGTCAACACGATCGCAAGCCCGGGCAGCGTCGCGATCCACCAGGCGTCGAAGATGAAATCCCGGCCCTCCGCGATCATCGCGCCCCATTCGGGCAGCGGCGCCTCGACGCCGAGGCCGAGGAAGCTCAAGCCGGAGACGAGGAGGATGTTGAGGACGAAGTCCGCCATGGAGAAGACGATCGACGAATTGATCACGTTGGGCATGGCATGGCGGAAGATGACCCGGCTAGTGGGATAGCCGAGGGTGCGCGCCGCCAGCACATAGTCCTTGCCCCGTTCGACCAGCATCTCGCTCCGCGCGAGCCTCGCGTACATGGTCCAGGCGAGGATGAAGACCGCGATGTAGATCGTGTGAACGCCAGGTCCCAGGATCGCGATGATGACGATGATCAGGACCAGAAAGGGAAACGCCACGGCCACGTCCAGGAGGCGCATGAGGACCGTATCGAACCAGCCGCCGAGATAGCCGGCCAGCGCGCCGAGCAGCAGGCCATAGCTCATCGGCACGTAGGTGGTCAGGAACCCGATCTGGAGGTCAATACGGATCCCGTAGAGCACGCGGGTGAACACATCGCGGCCGACCTGATCGGTGCCGAACGGATGCTGCCAGCTCGGCGGCTGAAGGAAGTTGGCCAAATCCTGGGTGTAGGGATCGTAGGCCGTGAGCCAGGGCGCGAACAGCCCGGTCAGCACGATCAAGGCGAAGGAGGCGGATCCCACCTTCAGCGATGCGGGCCACCGAGCCAGCTCGGCGCGGACGGCGGCAGTCATGGATCTAGCGCCGCAGCACGCGCCGGTCGATCGCCATGTAGCTCAGATCGGCCAGCAGATTGATGATCATCACGATCACCGCGAACACGAGGGTCAACCCCTGGATGACGGGGTAGTCGCGGAAACCGACGGCACGCACAAGCAATGAGCCGAGCCCTGGAAAGGCGAAGACATACTCGACGATGACGGCGCCACCGAGAAGCCAGCCGATGTTCACGGCAAGGACGGTCACCACGGGGATCGCCGCGTTGCGCAGGACGTGCTTGACGACGATTCGCCGCCGGCTGAGACCCTTGGCCCGCGCGACCTCGATGTAATCCGCCGTCATCACGTCGAGCATCGCCGAGCGCAGCGATTGCACGAGGAGCGGCGCCAGGAACACCGCAATCGTGACCGATGGCAGGAACAGATGCCAGAGATGCTCGACGAACGAATCGCCATAGCCCGAGATCGGGAACCAGTTGAGCACGAGCCCGAACAGCACCATGAGCAGCAGGCCGATCCAGAACGGCGGCATGGCGAAGCCGACCACGCCCAGGATGCGGATGCTGTGATCGATCAGTCGTTCCGCGCGAAGGGCCGCGACAACCGCCAAGGGTAGGGCGAACAGCACGGCCAGGACGGCGCTGTAGACGAGCAGGAACAGCGACGGCCCCAGGCGTTCGCCGATGATCTCGTTCACCGGCGCCTTCTGGATGATCGATTTGCCGAGATCGCCGACGATCGCGCCGCCGATGAACCGCAGGTACTGCTCGGGAAGCGGCTGGTCGAGCCCCAGCTCGGCGCGGACCGTGGCCAGCACTTCCGGGGTCGCGCGGCCGTGCATCATGATCTGGACCGGATCGCCCGGCACGAGATGGATGCAGAGGAACGCGACCAGCGAGACCCCGAACAGGACAGGGACCATCTGCAGGATGCGGCCGACGATGTACTCGAGGATAGCCATGGCGAGCCCGCCGGCGGCTCTCGTTGGGCCGCCGGCTACCTCTGAAGCGGGTCGATGCGCCTACTTGTCGACCCAGACGTCCTTGAGCCACCACCAGCCGTTAGCGACCACGCGCCAGCCGTGGACATAGTTGCGGTGAGCGTTGATGGAGGGCAGGAAGTTCAGCGGCACGCTGTAGCCGTCGTGATAGACGGTGTTTTGGACCTTGGCGTAGATCTCCGCCCGCTCCGCCGGGTCGGGCGACTGCCGCGCCTTGGCCAGCATATCGATCACGTCCGGGTTGTTGTACCAGGTGAAGAAGGCGTTGGTGCCACTGTTGATGTCGGCCTCGATCACGGCGAGCTCGTCGGTATCGTTGATGTCGCTCGTGATATAGCTCACGTAGGCCTGGTACTCGCCCTTGGTCGTCATGTCCCAGGCCGTGCCGCCTTCGAACTCGACGATATTCGCGTTGAGTCCCGCGGCCTGCCAGGACTGCTGCAGGATCGTCGCGATCTGCTTCGCGGGCGCGTCCCCGGTCGAGAACATCACATCGATCGGCGTTCCGTCATAGCCGGCCGCCGCGACGAGCTCCTTGGCCTTCTCGATGTCGTAAGGGATCTTCTCGACGGCCTCGGAATGGTAGTTGACCTTCGGCATGTACGAGTTTGGGATCTCGCCGTAGCCGAAGTACACGGTGTTGAGAATGGCCTCGCGGTCGGCGGCGTAGTTGAGCGCCAGGCGGATCTCCTTCTTGTCGAGCGGCGCCTTGGAGTGGTTCAGATAGACATAGTCGAGCCGGTAGATCGGCCGGGCCTCGACGGTAACCTCGGAATCACCCTCGAGCTGACGGGCCTGGTTGAACGGCACGATGGCGATGACATCGTAGTCGCCGCTCCGCAGGCCGAGGACGCGCGCGTTGCTTTCGGGCACGTACAACATCTCGATGCGATCGAGATAGGGCAGCGGCTGACCATCCACCCCCTTGTCCCAGTAATGCTCGTTGCGAACCAGCACGACGCGTGAGCCGCGCGAATACTCCTCGACCTTGAACGGTCCGGTGCAGACGGGCTTCTGGCCGAACGCATCAGAATCGGCCTCGTACGCGGCCTTCTGGACGATGGCGGCGGCGAACAGCGAAAGCACCGAGATCAGCGGCGTGTACGGACGCTTCAGGACGACCTTCACATGCCTGTCGTCGACCGCCTCGACCGACTGGATCGGTTCGAACCCGAAGGCGTAGGCCGCCGTCGGTCCGCCAGCGGTCTGCAACGAGAACACGACGTCCGCGGCCGTCAGGGCCGCGCCGTCGCTGAACTTCGCGTCGCGCAGGGCGAAGGTGTAGGTCAGGCCATCGGCGGAAACCTCCCACGATTCGGCGAGGCCGGGGCGTATGCCGAGGCCCGTGTCGTCGGCGAGGATCAGGGAATCGCAGACCTGGACGATCGCATAGATCGAGCCGTTATCGGCCGGGACGTAGGGATTGAACGTCAACGGCTCTTCGGGCCGGGCGAAAACCAAGGTTCCGCCCCGCTTGACGTCTTCCGCTTGCGCGGCGAACGAAGATACCGCCGCCGCGGCCAGCAGCAGCGAACTCACAATCCGACTTCTCATAGTGCCCACAGTATCCTCCCCTATCTTGCGGTTTTCGTGAACGACACCAGCACTCTCTTACGGCCCAGGCCACCCTTCAGGGCAGCCTGGCTTCGTGGAATATCTGCCCGAACGGCTCGTGGATCCCGGTCAGGTAGAAGGAGTTGAAATCGCCGGCGCCGGAGTTCTGGATCAGCATCGCGGTAACCCCGCTCCGCTCGTCGCGGCCCATGAGGCTCGTGTGCCCAGGGATCTGCCCCAGGTGACCCTTCACCAGGATGTCCTGGTAGGTCATGCCGAGAACGCCATGGCCGTTCAGGGTGACCGTCGAGCCAGGGAAGCTCGCGCCGTTGACGTTGTCCTTCATCTCCCAAAGCTGCTTGGGTCCCAGCACCCTGCCGTCGAACAGGGCGTTGAGGAACGTCACCACGTCGCGCGGCGTCGAGACCATGTCGCCCGCGGCGTTCGCGCCGGAGAGCGGGAACCACTGGGTCGAATCCCACACGCCATCGACCGGATCGCCGGCGCCCGTCACGTCCCACTGCGGGTTGTCGTCGTCGCCCGTGTGCATGTAGCCCATGGCCTCGCGCTCGATGGGAAAAGGTTCGTGCGTCCCCACCCATGTGTCCTTCATGCCGAGCGGTTCGAAAATGCGCCGGCGCAAGTGATCCGCGTAGGGCTTGCCCGTTTCCTTGGCGATGATCATGCCCGACAGGACATAGCCCGTGTTGGAGTAGCTCATGCCATGCCAGGGCTCCTTGCGCTCGCCCTTGTCGAAGGCCAGCGCCACGATCTCCTCGGCCGTCCAGACATGGGTCGAGATCATCGGCATGACGGTCTCGAAGTCGGGCAGCCCGCTGCGATGGTTGAGCAGGATGCGCACGGGCATCGCACCGGCCTTGGGTATGGACGGGAACCACCGTGCGATCGGCTCATCCAGGCTGACCTTGCCATCCTCGACGAGCAGATGCAGGCCTGTGGCGATGAACGTCTTGGTGCAGCTTGCGATGCGAAACGTGTGGGCCGGCGTCATCGGCGTCCGCTTGAACTTGTCGGCCAACCCCGCGGTCAGCAGAAGCGGCTCACGGCCAGGGCACGACAGGCACAGGGACACGCCGACGATCCCCTTGGCGATGTACTCGTCCAGGATCCTCTGCATGCGATCACGCAACACGACCATGGTTCCGCCCCAATGTCGATCCACCCGTTCTTGGACGTAGCTGATTCAGATCAGGCGTGATTTCGGCGCGCGATGTTGATACCGCTTGATCCGATTCTGTATACCAACGGTTATTGATATTAATGGGAACACCTCCCAGGGTCAATATCAAAGTCCGCTGGTACTACAAGCACCTGGCGGCGTCGGCGTCTAGAGCAACATCCGATCGGACTGGATCGCATGGGCGATCCGCCGATCGGATAAATTTGCTCGATTCACAAAGTGCTAGAGCAGGGCCCAATCAGACGGAAGCATTCATGTGATTCCGTCTGACTGGGCCCTGCTCTAGGTCACCGACTCATAAGCACGCATCCAGATTCGTGCTGCGGCGAGCTTGATGAGGGCGAGGTAGTTGGCGTCGTGCTTGTCGTAGCGCGTGGCGATGGCACGGAAGTGTTTGAGCTTGTTGAAGAAGCGCTCGACGAGGTTGCGGTAGCGGT
>Ga0194132_10006936_pt1 | contig 17194 bp, 18 predicted proteins | sample TA2KigOf80mmetaG_FD_148612 | JGI IMG/M metagenome (GOLD analysis project Ga0194132, IMG submission 148612) | Freshwater microbial communities from Lake Tanganyika, Tanzania - TA2015054 Kigoma Offshore 80m | ecosystem: Environmental > Aquatic > Freshwater > Lake | place: Tanzania: Lake...
GCCGCCGAGGCCCGGACCGAGGCCCCCCAGGGCGTGGTGGCCCGCGCCGACCCGGTCGAGCCGGCCGACCTCGAGGCGCTGCTCGCCGAGCCGGCCGCCTTCCTGGTGGCCCTCGACGGCGTCACCGATCCGGGGAACCTCGGCGCGATCCTCCGCGTGGCCGGGGTGGCGGGCGCCACCGGGGTGATCGTGCCCAAGCACCGGTCGGTGCTGCTCACCCCGACGGCGGTGAAGGCCGCGGCCGGCGCCGTCGAGCACGTGCCGGTCGCACCCGTGGCCGGCATCCCCGCGGCGCTCGAGCGGGCGAAGCGGGCCGGGGTCTGGACCGTCGGCCTCGCAGCCGAGGGCCAGGGTTCGGTGTTCGACCTCGCGGTGGCCGACCAGCCGGTGATGCTGGTGCTCGGCGCCGAGGGCCGGGGCCTGGCCCGGCTCTCCCGGCAACGCTGTGACCTGCTGGTCGGCATCCCCATGCCGGGCCCGGTCGACTCCCTCAACGTCGCCACCGCGGCGGCCGTGGCGTGCTTCGAGGTGGTTCGACGGCGCGCCCCGGGTGGGTGCTAGCGTCGGTGCGTACGTCTCACGAGACAGACCTGGAGTCGACGATGGTCCGCCCTGTTCGAGCGCTGCTCCTGGCCGTCACGGCCGCGGCCCTGGTCACCATCGGCACCGGCGGGGTCGCGTCGTCGGGTGGCGGAGTCCCCCCCCGTCACCGGATCGGGGACGGCGTACACCGTCGAGACCCAGGTGCCGGCTGGCATCCCTGAGTTCTTCGGCACTGCGTGCCGGCTCGCCAGGATCGACCTGGCAACCGGTGACGTGACCCCCCTGGGCCCGTACGTCAAGGACGAGCTCAGGTGCGCGACCGACCTCGCCTTCTCGCCTGGCGGAGCCCTGTACGGCATCGCCGGCGTCGAGGGCGAGGACGACGAGGAGTCGGTGGAGCTGCCGTCGGTCGACGGAACCACGCCGACCACCGAGGCCCCGGCGGGTCTGGGCGAGTCGATCGACGAGGTGCACCTCGTGCGGTTCGACACCGCCACGGGCGCGGTCACCGACCTCGGCGCGATCGGAACCGCCGAGGCCTGGATCGGGCTTGCGGGCGGGCTGACCTTCGACCCGAGCGGCAACCTCTACGTGTACATGGCCGGTGACGACCCGGGATGCGACGGCGACGCGTTCTGCCTCTACCGGGTGGACCCTGCGAATCCCGCGTCGGCCACGTTCCTCGGCAAGGACCCCCAGGAGACCTACCTCTTCGGTCTGACGACGGCCTGCAACGCCGGGCTCTACACGATCGAGTTGCTGGAGTCGGGCTCGTCGATCGACGCGACGGCTGACATCCTCGCGGTGATCGGCGGTGAGCAGCTCGACATCGTGAACCCGACACCACCGGCAAAGGCCACCGCCGTCGGCGGCCTGATCGGGAAGGGTCGTTTCGTCCAGTCCATCGACTTCGCGGCCGACGGCAGTCTCTGGGCGCTCGGCTCCACCAGCCCGCGCGGCTACCCGCGGGCGCAGCTGTCGGTCCTCGACCGGGCTACCGGGGCCCAGACCATGGGACCGGTCCTCATCCGGGGCGGCGAAGGCGTCTCGGCGGTGTTCGGCCTCGCCATCTCCAGCCCGTCGTGCCCGGTGGAGATCCAGCCGAACTTCACCGGCTGAGGTCGGTCGGAGCCCGTCGGGCGCCTCGGGGCGGCGTAGCCTGGGGGCCGCGCCGGGTTAGCTCAGCTGGTAGAGCACTCGACTTGTAATCGAGCGGTCGTCGGTTCGACTCCGACACCCGGCTCTGGGCCCACGTGGCCACGCGACCGTCCATCGGGGACGGCGAAAGTCTCGACCTCCACTGGAGGTTGGGAAATCCCCCGATTCCCCATGCCGCGCGAGCAGACTGGTGGGCCCATGGACCTCTCGGCCCGCGATCGCGCCCTGCTCGACTTTGAGCGCACCTGGTGGCAGCAGCCGGGTCCGAAGGGCTCGCGCATCCGTGCCGAGCTGGGCTACTCGCCCACTCGCTACTATGACCGTCTCGCGACGCTGCTGGACGAGCCGGCCGCCTTCGTGTACGACCCCCTGACCGTGATGCGTCTCCGTCGCCTCCGCGACCAGCGCCGGCGGGCCCGCTTCGAGGGCAACACCGCCGACCCGAGGTCCCGATGACCGGATCTCCGCGCGGCCGGGGCTCCGAGTCGCACGGCGCCGCCATGTCGGCGTCGCGCGGGGGAATGCTCATCGGCGTCGCCATCGTCATCGGCCTGCTGATCTTCTCGGTCATCAGCCGGGGCGGCCCGTCGGGCGGCTCCTCCACCAGCACCGCCACCACCCCGACCGTGGTGACGGTGCCGGCCACCAACGCCGACGGCACGACCGTCGTGACCGAGGCGCCCACCACCGCCACGACCAAGGCCAAGAAGAACAACAAGACGGCGCGCACGAACGACCAGGTCGTGGTGCAGGTCCTCAACGGCTCCGGGGTGCAGGGCGCAGCCACGCAGCGCTCCAACGACCTCAAGGCCAAGGGCTACCAGGTGCTCCCCGCCGGCAACGCGCCCCAGACCCGCGACGGCACCGCCGTCCAGTGCGTCGCCGGCTACGAGAAGGAGGGTGAGGCGCTGGTCGCGACCCTCAACGAGCTCGGCGTCCCCGCCGCGGTCGAGCCCCTCCCGAGCCCGCTGCCCGCCGGCTACGACACCGCGGCCAACTGCTACGTCCTCCTCGGCAGGTAGCCCGGCGGCCTGGGCGCCGCTGACCCGCGACCCCGGGCGGGCCGCGCTCCTCGTCGACTTCGACGGGACGCTCGCCCCGATCGTCGACGATCCCGCGTCGGCCGCACCCGTGCCCGAGGCGGTCTCCGCTTTGGGCGTGCTGGCCACCCGCCTGGGTCGGGTCGCCGTCGTCACCGGCCGACCGGTCGCCTACGTGCGTCGGCACCTCCCCGACCCGACGGTCGGCGTCGTCGGCCAGTACGGGCTGGAGCACGACCTCGGTGGCGACGTGGTGACCGACCCCCGGGCTTGGCCGTTCGAGGATGCCGTCGCCGCCGCGGCGGCCGCCGCGGCGGCGCGCTGGCCCGGGCTCACCGTCGAGCGCAAGGGCCGCGTCGCGGTCACCGTCCACTGGCGGACCACGCCCGACGCGGCGCCCACCGAGTCGGCGCTGCGGGCGCTCGCCGAGGCCCACGGCCTGGCCCGGTTCCCGGGGCGCATGGCCTGCGAGCTGCGGCCACCACTGCCCGTCGACAAGGGCACGGCCGTCGCCGCCCTGCTGGACGAGCCGGCGTTGACCGCGGCGGCCTTCGCGGGCGACGACCACGGCGACCTCGCCGCCTTCGCCGCACTGGCCGACTGGGCGGCGAGGGCGTCCGGGCGGGTCGGGATGCGGGTGGCCGTCGCCTCGGAGGAGTCACCGCCCGAGCTCGTCGACGCCGCCGACCTCGTGGTCGAGGGGCCGTCGGCCTTCGCCGTGCAGCTCGTGGCGCTGGCGGCCGCGCTCAACTGATGGCGGCGACCTGGTCGTCGAGCCAGGTCTGCGGCGTGCGGGCGGCGGCGAGCCGCCGGAGGTGCGCCGCGGTCACCGCGCGCTCGTCGACGGGCATCGTGAGCGCCCGGTGGAGCGCGTGCGCCCCCTGTTCGATGTCGAACGGGTGCATCGCGACCGCCGCGTCGGCCAGCTCCTCGAACGCGCCGGCCTCGGGCGAGAGGCACAGCACACCGTCACGCGTGTTGCACAGCGGGCCTTCCTTCGCCACGAGGTTGAGGCCGTCGCGGATCGGGTTGACGACGAGCACGTCGTAGCGGGTGAGCGCGGCGATGCTGCCGGCGAAGTCGTCGCGGGTGTCGAGCACCACCGGCTGCCAGTCGGCGGTGCCCCACCGTTCGTTGACCATCGCCGCCGCGCGCTCCACCTCGTCGCGGTACGCGAGGTACTCGGGCAACGACTCGCGCGACGGGTTGCACAGCGCGACGAACACGACGGCGCCCCGCCAGTCCGCGTGGGCCTCGAGCATCCGGTCGTATGCGGCGAACCCGCGCGCGATGTTCTTCGACGGCTCGACCCGGTCGATCCGCAGGATCATGCGGCGGTCCCCGATCAGCGCCTCGAGCTCGTCGAGGGCGCTGCGGGCGGCCGCCGAGCCACCGACCTCGGTCAGCTCGGCGGGATCGGGCCCGAGCGACGCCGCGTACGCCCGGGGTGCGACGTGCGGACCGAGCAGCTCGCGCACCGAAGCCGTGTACGCCCGAGCCCACCGTTCGGTGTGGAAGCCGCACGGCACCGCGGCCATCGATCGCAGCAACGCGTCGGCGGCGGCGGCGGGGAGCACCCGCATGCCGTCGGGCCCCGAGAACGGGGTGTGCGTGAAGAACCCGACCCGGAGGTCGGGGCGGTCCTCGGTGACCATGCCGGGTACGAGCGTGAGGTGGTAGTCCTGCACGAGCACGACGTCGTCGCGGGGCGCACGGGCGACGACCGCGTCGGCGAACGCCCGGTTGACCGCGACGTACGCGTCCCAGGCCTCGCTGAAGTGCCGGTCGAAGCGTGGACGGTGGGCGAGGTCGAACATCCCGTGGTGCAGGAACCACAGCACCTGGTTCGACACGACGTCGTAGTGCATCCGGGCGAGGTCGGGGTCGAGGTCGAGCAGCACGAGCTCGAGGTCGGGCACGTGCGCCGCGCCGGCGTGCAGCGCGGCGCGGTCGTCGGCGCTCATCGCCGCGGCGATCCAGCAGGCGTCGACGGCCGGGTCGGTGAGGAGCGGTCGGAGCGCGCTCGACAGACCGCCGCCGCCGGGATGGGCCGTGAACGAGCCGTCGGGCTCGGTCGAGAACCGGAACGGACCGCGGTTGGAGACGACGAGCACGACGTCAGGCGCGCAGGTCGCCCATGAGGCCCAGCCAGTCCTGGAGCTCCCGGGTGGAGAGGAAGTTCTGGCGGACGTGCTCCTTGCCCTGCGACCCCATCGCGTCGGCGCCGACGGGGTCGGCGAGGAGGTCGATGATCCGCCGGGCGCACGACTCGACGTCGTCGACGAGGTAGCCGTCGAAGCCCTCGCGGATCTGGAGCTTGATGCCGCCGGCCCGTCCGCCCACCACCGGACGGCCCTTCCAGAGCGCCTCGCTCACCGTCAGGCCGAAGCCCTCCCGGAGCGACTTCTGCACGATGACGTCGGAGATGCGCTGGAAGGCGTTGATCTGCACGGCGCCGACCTGGTGCAGGTTGGAGAGCAGGTGGATGTCGCGGTCGCCGGCTCGGGCCTCCTCGGTCTCCTCCCACACCCGGAAGCCCTCGGGGTCGTCGGTCGCCATCGAGCCGGCGAGCAGCAGCTGCGCGTCGGTCACGTGCTCACGCACGATGCGGTACGCCTCGATGACCCCGGTCGGGTCCTTCCACGGGTCGAATCGGCTCACCTGGCAGACGATCGGCCGGTGCGGGTCGATGCCGTACTGGCGGGTGATCTCGGTGGCGAACGGCATCGCCAGGTCGAGGTTCTTCACCGACAGCGGGTCGATGCACGGCGGCGCGTGGACGATCCGCTCCATCCGAAGCGTGCCGGGAACGAACTCGGGCATCGTCCACACCGACGCGTCGTACTCCTCGACGAACGGCCGGAAGAACTCCCACATGTCGGGCTGCGCGTCGGTGAGGTCGATGTGGCAGCGCCAGATCCACTTCGTGTTCGCGAACGCGTCCTTGCGGTCGGCGAGGTAGTGGAGGATGGCGGCCGGCTGCGGATCGTGGACCACGACGTAGTCCCACCCGTTCTCGAGCTCGAGCGCGTTGTGGAGCACCCGCTCGAGGTAGATCCGCCGCATCGCGGGGGTCATCTCGATCGGTGCACCCTGGAGGCCGTTGTGGACCTCCTTGGTGACGCCGAAGAACTCGTCGCTGCCGCGGAGGACGTGCCACTCGGCGTCGATGCCGACGCTGCGCAGCAGCGGCACGTGGGTCGCGAGCAGCTCGGCCACGCCGCCGCCGTAGGCCGTGGCGTTGAGGTGCAGCACCCGCGCACCCTGCAGCGGGGCCGCCAGTGCGTGGATCTGCTCGCACACGTCGGCGCCCACGATGTCGCCGTAGTCGTCGAGCCGCTTCTCGAGGAGGGGGACCTTTTCGAGCATGATGAGTGGGTACCCCGATTCCGTGCCCGCCAGTGACTTTGCCAATCTATCGACCATGCCGGTGGCCACGATCGCTCCCGACAAGTTCAAGGGCAGCCTCACCGCGGCGGACGCGGCCGCCGCGATGGCGCGGGGCGTGCGCTCCGCCGGCTTCGACGAGGTGCGGATCGTGCCCTTGGCCGACGGCGGCGACGGCACCCTCGACGCCCTGGTCGCCGCGGTCGGCGGATCGCGACGCACCGCCCGCGTGACCGGTCCCCTCGGGGACCGGGTCGACGCCGAGTGGGCGCAGCTCGCCGACGGCACCGCGGTGGTCGAGATGGCCCGGGCCAGCGGGCTGCTCCTGGTGGAGGGCCGCAACGACCCGCTCCGGGCCACCACCCGGGGCACCGGCGAGCTCGTCGCCGCGGCGCTACGGGCCGGGGCGAAGCGGGTGGTCGTGGGCGTGGGCGGGAGCGCGACGACCGACGGGGGCCTCGGTGCGGTCGAGATGCTCGGCTGGTCGCTGCTCGGTGCCGAGGTGACCGTCGCCTGCGACGTGACGACCACGTTCGTCGACGCCGCCCGCCTGTTCGGTCCGCAGAAGGGCGCGTCCGACGCCCAGGTCGCGTTGCTCACCCGTCGGCTGGAGCGCCTCGCCGAGCAATACGAGTCGCGCACCGGGGTCGACGTGCGCGAGATCGAGGGATCGGGCGCCGCCGGCGGGCTCGCGGGCGGCCTCGCCGCCATCGGGGCGAAGGTCGCGTCGGGGTTCGACGTGGTCGCCGAGGTCGTCGGGTTGGAGGCCGCACTCGACGGCACCGACCTCGTCCTCACCGGTGAGGGCCGCTTCGACGCGACGTCGTTCTCGGGAAAGGTGGTCGGCGGCGTGCTCGACTGGGCGGCCGAGCTCGGCGTGCCGCACCGCGGCGTGATCGCCGGTCAGGTGACCGACGAGGCGCGTGAGGAGGCGAGCGTGTGGGGCGCGCAGGTCGAGGCGCTCGTCGATCGCGTGTGGCAGTCGGGCGAGGCCTTCACCCGCGCGGCCACGCTCGCGGAGGAGGCCGCCGCCGACCTCGCCCGCCGCGCCCTCGCCTGAACCGCCCGGAGCGGGCGCCGAGGATCAGGCGGTGAGCTCGCGGCCGAATTTGGCGCGGTAGGCGGGGACCGTGAGCATCGGGGGACGCTCGCGCGTCTCGACCTCCACCACCTCGAGCTGTTGGTCGACGTCGTAGCGGACGAGCGAGTGGCCGAGGCGGTCCTCGGGGATGCCGGCCCGCCGGAGCGCGGTGAGCAGCACGGCCATGGCCTGGGGCGACAGCTGGTCGAGCGGTCGGTTGCGGTGCTCGCGCACGCCGAGGTCGGCCTGGGCGAAGATCCCCTCGCCGTAGCGCTCGGCGAGATCGATGAGCAGACCGATCTCCACCCCCCAGCCCTGCACGAAGGGCACCGCTTCGAGCAGTGTGCGCCGACCGGCGTACTCGCCGGCGAGCGGCTGCACGAACGCCGTCAGCTCGGGGAACAGCGCGCTGAGCACCGATCGGGCCATCAGCTCGGTGACCCGCCCACCACCGGTGGGATCGCCGAGCAGCGGACGCCGGTAGTAGCCCTTCACGAACCCGATCTCGGGCCGGGTGAGGAGCGGCTCCAGGAGCCGGGTGACGAAGTGGGAGCCGAAGTTCCACACGTCGGCGTCGAGCCACACCACCAGGTCGCCGTTGCTCACGTAGAGCGACTTCCACAGGGCGTTGCCCTTGCCGGTGCCGGGCGGGAGGTCGGGGAGGATGTCGGCCGACCCGTAGACGAGCGCGCCCTCCCACGCGGCGGCTTCGGCGGTGGCGTCGGTGGAGTCGTCGTCGATGACGATGACCTCGTCGACGAGCTGGACGTGCTCCATCAGCGTGCGCCGCACGGTGGCGACGGTGTGCCCGACGGTGGCTTCCTCGTCGCGCGCGGGGAGGCACACCGAGACCGACATCCCGGACCGGGCCTTCGCCGCGGCCAACTTGGCCGCCAGGGACACTTCGGGCATCGGACAGCAGCCTACGCGGGGGGAAGGGGGCGTTCGTCCGGGGCGCGGGCCCGACCAGGCGGGAGGCGAGCGGGAGGTCCGGGGCGGGGAGTGCTACTCTTGCCGGCGGTACGCGCTCATCGAGAGCGGCTGAGGGACAGGCCCTGTGACGCCGCGGCAACCAGCGAACCCGGACCCGAAAACCGGGGGAGCCAGGTGCCAATGCCTGACCGATGAGCAGCCAAGAGCGGCCCTCCGCTCGAGGCGCTCCGAGCGCGTCGAGACCGACGACGTGCACCCGGTGCGTCGTCATCCCGGAGGAGAGCCCACACCATGTCGGTCGGAACCGCCCTTCGTTGTCGGGAATGTGGTCGCGAGTACGCCATCGCCCCGATCTACACCTGCGAGTGGTGCTTCGGCCCGCTCGAGACCACCTACGACTACGACGCGATCCGTGCGTCGATCAGCCGTGAGGCGATCGCGAACGGCCCGGCGTCGATCTGGCGCTACGGGCCGCTGCTGCCGGTCGACGAACCCAAGGGCAACGCCCTCAACGCCGGCTGGACCCCCCTGATCCTGGCCGAGCGGCTCGCCGCCGAGCTCGGTCTGGGCGAGCTCTGGATCAAGGACGACACCCGCAACCCCACCAACTCGTTCAAGGACCGGGTGGTGGCGGTCGCGCTGGGCAAGGCGCTCGACTTCGGCTTCAAGACCGCGGCGTGCGCGTCCACCGGGAACCTCGCCAATGCGGTCGCCGCCGCGGCCGCCCGGACCGGGCTCGACAGCTTCGTGTTCGTCCCGTCCGACCTCGAGGCCGGGAAGATCCTCACCACCGCCGTGTACGGCGGCAACGTCGTCGCCATCGACGGCAACTACGACGACGTGAACCGGCTCTGCGCCGAGCTCGCGGCCGAGTACCCCTGGGCGTTCGTCAACGTCAACGTGCGGCCGTTCTACGCCGAGGGCTCGAAGACCCTCGCCTACGAGACGGCCGAGCAGCTCGGCTGGGAGACGCCCGACCACGTGGTCGTGCCGATCGCCAGCGGCTCGCTGCTCACGAAGATCCACAAGGGCTTCGGGGAGCTGCACAAGGTCGGCCTGCTCGACGAGGAGCCGGTCGTGCGCGTGTCGGGCGCGCAGGCCGCCGGCTGCTCACCGGTCGCGACCGCGTTCATCGACGGTGTCGACGACGTGCACCCGGTGCGGCCGAGCACGATCGCCAAGTCGCTCGCGATCGGCAACCCGGCCGACGGGTACTACGCGCTCGACGTGATCCGCGGCACCGGCGGCGGCTGCGGCTCGGTCACCGACGACGAGATCGTCGAGGGCATCCGCCTGCTCGCCCGCACCGAGGGCGTGTTCGGCGAGACCGCGGCGGGCGTCACCATCGCCACGCTGAAGAAGCTGGCCGAGGCGGGTGTGGTCCGCCGCGACGAGCGCGTCGTGGCGTACATCACGGGCCATGGCCTGAAGACGCTCGACGCGATCGAGCCGCACGTGAGCGTCACCACCACCATCCCCCCGTCGCTCGACGCGTTCCGTGCCGCCTTCCCGGGCGTCACGGAGGAGGTCTGATCCCCGTGGCCGTCGTCCGCATCCCCACCCAGCTGCGCAACCTGGTCGACAACCAGTCGGAGCTCACCGTCGCCGGCGACACCGTCGGCGAGGTCCTGAAGGCGCTCGACGCCGCGCACCCGGGCTTCGGCGAGCGCCTCTTCGACGAGAGCGGCAAGCTCCGCCGGTTCGTCAACGTGTTCGTCGACGACGAGGACCTGCGGTTCCTCCAAGGGCTCGACACCCCGCTCACCGAGAGGTCGGTCGTCAGCATCGTCCCTGCCGTCGCCGGCGGCTGACCGACCGGCGGTCGGCGCCGGGCGCTCCGGACGCAGGCCGGAGGGTGGATCAGACGGTGACGTAGAGCTGCTGGGCGACGTCGAGCGGCACCGTGTGGTCGCCGTCGGTGGTCTGCACGACCACGCCCTCGGGCGTGCGCTCGACCACGGTGACCGCCGCACCGGGGATGAGCCGGGCGTGGGCCACGAAGTGCAGGTGGTCGTCGGAGATCTCGAGCTTCTCCGACACCCGGGCCACCTCGGTCGCTCCCGGCGCGGCGTCGATCAGGGGCGTGATCGCCCGGTCGGGGAGGGCGCGGGCGGTGCCGGGGATCGGGTTGCCGTGGGGGCAGGTGGCCGGGTCGCCGAGCAGCTCGATGAGCTTGGCCTCGACGTCGTCGGAGATGACGTGCTCCCACCGGTCGGCCTCGCGGTGCACCTTCTCCCACTCGAGCCCGATCACGTCGAGGAGCAGCCGCTCGGCCAGGCGGTGGCGCCGCACCACGGTCGTGGCGAGGTCGCGTCCCTGGGCGGTGAGGCGGATGCTGCGGTCCTCCCGCAGCTCGGCGTAGCCGTTGTCGACGAGGCGGTTGACCGTCTCGGACACCGCGGCCGCCGAGAGGCCGAGGCGTTCGACGATCCGGGCCCGCATGGGGACCGTGCCCTCCTCCTCGAGCTCGAGGATCTGCTCGAGGTACTCCTCGGTGGTGTCGTGCATCTCGGCCACGAAGGTCACCCTACCGTAGGGGTGGGCCGGCTCCGACCGGAGACCCGCCTCCACTGGCGCCGTGCCCGGCCGGGGACCGGGGGCGAGGTGGGCCGATCGGCGGGACGCAGCGTCCGAGGCCATGGAGGAGGAGCAGGCGGTTTGCACTCTCGGGTCGCGAGTGCCAACATGGTTAGCACTCGAACCACCCGAGTGCCAGATGCCGCGACCAGCTCGCCGGCGGTGCTCGGGTGGGACTGCGAGTCAGCCCTCCCAGTTCCGTCGCAATCCCGAGCAACCCCAGGAGAAGATCAATGCCGAAGCAGGTCGCCTACGCAGAGAGCGCCCGCCGGTCGCTCGAAGCGGGCATGAACAAGCTCGCCGACGCCGTGCGCGTCACGCTCGGCCCGAAGGGTCGCAACGTCGTCCTGGAGAAGAAGTGGGGCGCCCCCACGATCACCAACGACGGTGTCTCCATCGCGAAGGAGATCGACCTCGAGGACCCGTTCGAGAAGATCGGCGCCGAGCTCGTCAAGGAAGTCGCGAAGAAGACCGACGACGTCGCGGGTGACGGCACCACCACCGCCACCGTGCTCGCCTGGGCCATGGTCCGTGAGGGCCTCCGCAACGTCGCCGCCGGCGCCAACCCGATGACCCTCAAGAAGGGCATCGAGGCCGCGGTCGTCACCGCGGTCGCCTCGATCAAGGCGGGCGCCAAGAAGGTGGAGACCGACCCGGCCGCCATCGCCAACGTCGCCGCCATCTCGGCCGCCGACAAGGAGATCGGCGCGATGATCGCCGAGGCGCTGGAGAAGGTCGGCACCGACGGCGTCATCACCGTCGAGGAGAGCCAGACCTTCGGCATGGAGCTCGACCTCGTCGAGGGCATGCGCTTCGACAAGGGCTACATCTCGCCGTACTTCGTGACCGACCCGGAGCGCATGGAGGCCGTCCTCGAGGACGCCTACATCCTCCTCGTCAGCTCGAAGATCTCGGCCGTGAAGGACCTCCTCCCGGTGCTGGAGAAGGTCATGCAGTCCGGCCGTCCGCTGGCGATCATCGCCGAGGACGTCGAGGGCGAGGCGCTGGCCACCCTGGTGGTCAACAAGATCCGCGGCACCTTCAAGTCGGCGGCCGTCAAGGCTCCCGGCTTCGGTGAGCGCCGCAAGGCCATGCTCCAGGACATCGCCATCCTCACCGGCGGCCAGGTCGTCTCCGAGGAGGTCGGCCTCAAGCTGGAGAACGTGGGCCTCGAGCTCCTGGGCCGCGCCCGCAAGGTCGTGGTGACCAAGGACGAGACCACCATCGTCGAGGGTGCCGGCAAGAAGGCCGATGTCCAGGGCCGCATCGCCCAGATCAAGGGCGAGATCGACAACACCGACAGCGACTACGACCGTGAGAAGCTCCAGGAGCGCCTCGCGAAGCTGTCGGGCGGCGTGGCGATCATCAAGGTCGGTGCTGCCACCGAGGTGGAGCTCAAGGAGAAGAAGCACCGCATCGAGGACGCGGTGCAGACCACCAAGGCCGCGGTCGAGGAGGGTGTCGTCGCCGGTGGCGGCGTGGCCCTGCTCCGGGCCCAGGAGAAGGTGCTCGAGCTCACCAAGACCCTCGAGGGTGACGAGGAGACCGGCGCCCGCATGGTCGCCCGTGCGCTCGAGGAGCCGCTGAAGCAGATCGCGCTGAACGCCGGCTACGAGGGCGGCGTGGTCGTGGAGAAGGTGCGCAACCTCAAGGGTGGCAACGGCCTCAACGCCGCCACCGGCGAGTACGAGGACCTGGTCAAGGCCGGCGTCATCGACGCCGCCAAGGTGACCCGCTCGGCGCTGCAGAACGCGGCCTCGATCGCGGCCCTGTTCCTCACCACCGAGGCGGTCGTGGCCGACAAGCCCGAGCCCGCGCCGGCGATGCCGGGCGGCATGCCGGGTGGCGACATGGGCGGGATGGACTTCTAGGTCCGTACCTCTCGCTCGTTCGCGAGCTCACTCGCTGCACAGGGGCGCCCTCCGGGGCGCCCCTGTCGCGTCCGGGCGGCGTCCGGGCGGCGACGTCGTGTCCGGTTTAGGCTCCCGGGACACGACGAAAGGGTAGGGACGATGTCCAGCGGACGACGGGCGGGTCGGTGGCGCGCCGGCGTGATGGCCGGCGCGTTGATCCTGGGCGCCGCTGCCTGCGGTGGTGTGGGTGACGGCGCGGCGTCGATCTCGGCGGGGGCGATCGCGCGTGCGGCCGAGTCGTCGAGCGACGAGGACACGGCGCGCTTCGCGATGGCGATGGAGATCGCCGGCCAGGAGCTCGAGATCACGGGCCAGATGGCCATGGACGGGTCGGCGATGGCGACGTCCTTCGCGATGCCCGGCATCGGTGACTTCGAGCAACGTCTCGTCGACGGGCGGCTCTACCTGCGCATGCCCGGGGCCAGGGCCGAGGTCGGCACCGAGTGGGTGCACTTCGACGTCGACGGCCTCCTCCCCGAGCAGCGGAGTCGGTTCGACGGGGCCAACGGGGCGGATCCGCTCGGGTCGCTGCGATCGGTCGCCGGGGCGGACGGCGAGGTCGAGACGCTCGGCGTGGACGAGCTCCGCGGGGGTCGCGCCACGCACTACCGGGTCGTGATCGATGCCGACACCGCCCTCGAGCGGCTCCGGGAGCAGGGCATCGAGCCCACCGAGCAGCAGCTCGAGGGCGTCGAGGCCATGAACGGCGAGCCCATGGACGTCTGGATCGACGAGGACGGCCGCATGGCCAAGATGACCTTCCGGTTGCGCCTGCCCCAGGGCACGGCCCGCGTCTCGATGGAGGTCTTCGACTACGGCATCCCGCTGTCGATCGACCCCCCGCCCGCCGACGCGACGACCGACATCACCGAGCGGGTGCGGTCCCGGATCACGGTGTGAGGTGCGGCGCCGCGCCGCGCTGGTGGCACTGACGGTCGGCACCGCCGTCCTCGCCGCATGCGGCGGGGATGGCGACGCGGACCGGGCGGAGCGCGTCCGATCGCGCCCGACGGCGACGACGGCGACGACGGTGCCGACCACCACGCCGACCGTCGCCGCCCGCGCGACGTCGCCGGTCGACGCGCTGTTCGGGGTCGGCGACGCCGGGCAGGTGATCGCGGTCGTAGCCGACGCGCCGGGTGACGTCACCGCCCAGCTGACCGCCTACGAGCGGACCCCCGACGGGTGGGTGCAGGTGCACGGGCCCTGGACGGCCAACCTGGGGAGCGCCGGCTTCGCCCCGGCCGGCGAGAAGCGTGAGGGTGACAAGCGGACGCCGACGGGCGCGTACGACCTGGGCTTCGCGTTCGGCGTCCTCGCCGATCCTGGCGTGGCTCTCGAGTACCGGCGGATCACGAGCGACGCGATCGTGTGGGACGACGACCCGTCGAGCCGGCGGTACAACGAGTGGGTCGATACCACGAGCCAGACCGCGGGCGAGGATCCCGAGCCGATGTACAACCCGCCGGCCTACAACCACGGCGTCGTCATCGACTACAACGTCGAGCGCACGCCCGGGCTGGGGAGCGCCATCTTCCTGCACGTCTCGAAGGGCAGGTCGACCGCGGGGTGCGTCGCGATCGCGCAGAGCGACCTCGTCGCGCTGATGCGATGGATCGATCCGGCGAAGCGGCCCCGCATCGTCATGGGCACCCGCGACGCGCTCCTCCCGTGAGCCGCCGGGTCCGACGGGCGTCCGGCCGCTCGTTGCGCCGTCCGTGACATCGTGACGTCACACGGATGACACACCTGGCGGCGCCGGTTGGGCAAGACTCGCGCATGGCGCACACGACGGTCAGCGAGCACGCCGTCCGCACGGTGGTCCTGGGCAAGTGGGCCGACTACCGGCCGGTCCTCCCGGGGGCCTCCGTCCGCTTCCTCCCGCGTGACGAGTACGTCGACGTCGCCCGCGACGATCCGGTCGTCGGCATGGAGCTGGCGACCGGCTGGCTCACCGACCTGGCGGCGGAGCTGCGCGATCCCGTGCTCGCCGACGCCACCCGGCAGGTGGTCACCGTGTGCCCGCCGCTGATGGCCGAGATCGTGGAGCCGGAGCCGCCGCGCATCCGCCGGGCCTACGTGGAGGGGGCCTTCCTCCGGCGCCTGTTCCGCTTCCTCGTGGAGGGGGAGGGCTGGGAGATCGACGCCAACGTGCGTGACGTGATGGCCCGTCACTACCCGTTCCACCTGGCCGCGGTCGAGGCCGTCGAGGGGATCGAGCGCGTCTAGCCTCGGCCGCGATGGCCGACAACGACAGCGTCGAGCGGGTCGAGGCGGAGAGCGGCTGGGGCGTCCTGCACCTCTTCTACGCCGTCGACCGGGAGCGGGCCGCCGCCGACCCGGCCGGGGCGGCGCGCGTCCTCGACGCCGTCGCCGCCTTCGCCGACGCCGAGCACCAGGTGCTCACGTTCGCGGTGCTCGGGCACAAGGCCGACCTCGGGATCATGGCCCTCGGCCCCGACCTCGCCCGGCTCCAGCAGCTCCAGCACGCGCTCGCCGCCGCACCGCTGCGGGCCACCTGGTCGTACGTGTCGCTCACCGAGGGCTCGGAGTACACGACCACCGAGGACGACGAGCGGGCCCGTCTCGCGGCCGAGGACGGCGTCACCGACTCGGCCGAGGTCGAGGCCCGGCTCGCCGTCTGGCGTGACCGGATGGCGCACTACCGGGAGAACCGGGTGCACCCGCGCCTGCCGATGAAGAAGACGATCTGTTTCTACCCGATGTCGAAGCGCCGCACCGGCGACGACAACTGGTACTCCCTCGGGTTCCCCGAGCGGAAGCGCCTGATGGGCGGCCACGCCCGGGTCGGGCGTGGGTACGCCGGCCGGGTGCTGCAGCTCATCACCGGGTCGACGGGCCTCGACGACTGGGAGTGGGGCGTCACCCTGCTCGCCGACGATCCCGGCGCGCTCAAGGAGATCGTCTACGAGATGCGCTTCGACGAGGTGTCGGCGCGCTATGCCGAGTTCGGTCCGTTCGTCACCGGGCTCGTGCTCGAGCCGGCCGACGCCCTGCGCCGTGTCGGCCTCGGCACCTGACGCCTTCGGACTCCCGGGTGGACGTCGCCGCGGCCCAGGTCCGACTCGACGAGGCCAGCGCCGCGATCGTCGCCGGGGTCGCGCGCACCCTGCCCGACTGGATCGAGTCGCGCGTCGCGTTCATCGCCGATGCGTGGGGCCGCCTCGACGATGCCACCCGCGACGCGCTCGACCTCGCCGCGCGGGAGGTCGCCGGGTCGGCGAGTGCGCGGGTCGTCGCCGACCTGCAGGCGCTGTTCGCGGCCGACGCCGCGGCGCAGCGCAGCACGCCGCTCGAGGTCGTGCGCAGCGCGACCGCCGACGTGTCGGCGCTCCTCGCGAGCGTGGGCATCCCGCCGGTAGAACGCGACGCGTTCGCCGAGCGGGCGTTCCCCGAGGATGTCTACGGCATCACGCCGGCGTCGCTCGCCGACCTCGGCGACGACGCGCTCGGCCCGCTGCAGCTGGCCTGGGGCCTGGCCAAGACCCAGGTGCTGCGCGCCACGCTCTGACCGCCCGGCGAGTCGGCGCGGTCGCCGGAGAGACGGGACGGCGCGGTCGTGGCGAAATGTGATCACCGCGCGACGGCGGCCTCGTCGGCGGTCACGAGGTGCATCAGGTAGCCGCGGCGGTGCACGGTGCGGATGTCGACGCCGGTGCCCGCGAGCAGGCGGCGGAGCTTGGCCATGTGCACGTCGAGCACGTTGCGGCCCGCGGGGGCGCCGTCGGGCCACGCCCGCCTCGCGAGCGCCTCGCGGCCGACGACTGCGTTCATCCGCTCGAGCAGTGTGCTCGCGAGGCGGGCCTGGATGGGGGGGAGGACGACGATGCGGGTGCCCGCCCGCAACACACCGTCCTCCAACGAGATCGCGGCGGAATGGCGGGCGGCCCGCTCGCGCAGGGTCGCGAGGCGGATGCGGAGATCGGTCTCGTCGGCCGGTGAGCGCAGCCAGTCCTCGAGCTCGTCGGTCGTGACCGGCGGCTGACCGTGCTCCACGATGACGAGTCGAGGCTCGCGCGCGGCGCGCAACCGCTCGAGTCGCTCTGCCTCCGCCGGCCAGTGCACCACTGCCACGTCCACACGCTGAACCTACGAATCGGATGTTTCGCGTTCGTTCCCCAGTGGTGAACGGCCCGATGCCCGATCCTTCAGCATCGCGTCAGGTGTCCGCCGTCATCGGTTCACGGTCTGGAACCGGTCGCGAAATCGGACGCGCATCTGATGACGGCGTCGCTCGCGCCAACGAAGCCGCGACGGCTCCGAAACCTCGGCCGTGAGGGCGCTCGAACCCGGGCGCCGGCGGCCTCTCGGACCGGGTGGGAGTGACCGGTCCCCGAATAAGGAGGAATCATGCGAGTGACGAAGCGCAGGCTGGTGGCCGTCTCGGCCCTGGCCCTGCTCTTGGTGGCGCTCATGTCGAGCAGCGCGTTCGCGGGGGTCGACCCGTCGATCACGTTCGACCCGAAAGGCGCGACCGCCAAGGAAATCGGTGAGGTCGCTGGGAGCCTCAACCTGCTGTGGGTGGTGCTGGGCGCGTGCCT
>Ga0194132_10006942_pt1 | contig 17187 bp, 12 predicted proteins | sample TA2KigOf80mmetaG_FD_148612 | JGI IMG/M metagenome (GOLD analysis project Ga0194132, IMG submission 148612) | Freshwater microbial communities from Lake Tanganyika, Tanzania - TA2015054 Kigoma Offshore 80m | ecosystem: Environmental > Aquatic > Freshwater > Lake | place: Tanzania: Lake...
CTTTTCCTCGCGCAGCACCTGCGCCCCTTGCCACTGGCTGCTCTGCGCAATGGCAGCGGACTCGGTCACCACCAGTCGCGGCATCGCCGGACACTGCCTGGCGAAAAAGGCCAGCGTGTTGTCGAACAGCAGGCGCGCCAGGCGCTCGCGTTCGTTGCTCTGCAATGCCATCCGCAGTCGCGACTTGGCACTGGCGGGATCTTTCATCGGAATCACGATTAGCGTGCTCACGGCAAGGTCTCCGAGGCAAGGGTTTCCCGTCGTAGGAAGGCGATGGGATTGACGCCTTCGGCACGGTCCACCAGCGGCGGGATCGCGGGCGGATCGTGGTCATCGAATACATCGAGCGGTCGGTACAAGGTGTCGCGCTGCACCGGTACGCGCCCGGCTCCACGGATGATCTCCACCATTTCGAGTGGCGTAATCTCCTGTCCATACTTGGCGCCGGCAGCGCGCGAGATGCTTTCGTTCATCAGGGTTCCGCCCATGTCGTTGGCTCCGCAATTCAAAATGCGCTGTGCCAGTTCCGGTCCGAGCTTGACCCAAGACACCTGGATGTTGTCGATCTGCCCCGCCAGCATCAGCCGGGCAACGGCATGCATCTTCAGATGCTCGTCGATACTGGGACCTGGGCGAGTATGTTCATGCTCATGAAACAGGCGCGTGTGATCGTGAATGAAACCCAGTGGCACGAATTCAGTGAAGCCGCCAGTGTCTTTCTGGATCGAGCGGATCAGTTCGATGTGTGAGGCCCAGTGGGAAGGCCCGTCGATATGGCCATACATGATGGTGGCGGTGGAACGCAGACCGACGGCGTGGGCATCGCGAATGATGCTGACCCACTCTTCGGCGGAAAGTTTGTTGCGCGTGAGCTGGAGACGAATCTCCTGGTCGAGGATCTCTGCCGCCGTGCCTGGAATGGTGCCCAGGCCCAGCGCCTTCAACTCACCCAAGAATTGGCGAGGCGACGTGCGGGCTTTCTTTGACCCGTACCAGATCTCGAAGGGTGAAAAGGCGTGGATATGCATCCGCGGCACGCGCGCCTTCACGCGGGTGACGAGCTGATGGTAGTAGTCCGCCGGCAGATCGGGATGCAATCCGCCCTGGATGCAGACTTCGGTGCCGCCCCGCAGCCAAGCCTCCTGGGCGCGACTGGCCACTTCGTCGAGCGACAACCACTGGGCCTGCGGCGCGTCGCGATGCACGCCGAAGTTGCAAAACTTGCAGGCCATGTAGCAGACGTTGGTGAAGTTGATGTTGCGCACGGTGACGAAACTGACGCGCTCGCCCACGCGGACCTTGCGCACGGCATCGGCAACGACCAGCACAGCGGCCAGGTCATCCCCCTGCGTGCGGAATAGTGTCTCACCGTCGTCGCGGGAGACTTCAGTGCCGCTCAAGGCGTCTTCGAGTATGCGACGCACGACCGGAGTCGCTCGGCGCAGAGCAGCGACCTCGTTCATGTCAGCACCTGATGCCGCGCCAAACCACCCTCCCCCGCAAGTGTCGCGAGGACGGGTTCCAGCTGGGGATCGAGGAAGCGCGCATGGTGTTCACGCTCGAGGTAGCGCGGATAGACCGTGAGCCGCTCGCGCAGGTCATAACCCGTGGCTTGTGTGCGGCGCGCCAGTTCTGCCACGGCGGGCCAGGCACGCTCCGGGTTGATGTAATCCAGGGTCACCGGCGAGATGCCGCCCCAGTCATTGATGCCACAGTGGACGTAGGCGGCGAAATCCTCTTCCAGGTTGGGTGGTGCCTGCAAACTGATCTCCGGAGACAGCAACAGGCGCGCGACCGCCAGCGTGCGTGCCATATCCACGGCAGTGGGTTCCGGATGATCGGCCATCGGTGTGCCCGGTTTGGCGCGGAAGTTCTGTACGATGACTTCCTGAATATGACCGTGACGCCGGTGTGATGACTCGATGGCCTGCAAACTCGCCACCCGCTCCGCCCAGGTTTCGCCAATGCCGATGAGAATGCCGGTGGTGAAGGGTACGCCGGCCTGTCCGGCCGCTTCCAGTGTACGCAGGCGCAGCGCCGGAGCCTTGTCTGGACAGGCGTGGTGCGCGGCGCCGGCGCCTTGCAACCGCTTGCTGACCGTCTCCAGCATCATGCCCATGCTGCCGGCCACCGGCTTCAGTGCATGAAGCTCGGCAGCGGTCAATGTTCCGGCATTGACGTGGGGCACCAGGGAGGTTTCGCGCATTACCAGCGCGCACATGTCGCGCACATAAGAGATGGTGCTGTCGTAGCCCAGGGCAGCGAGTGCGTCGCGTGCTTCGGCGTAGCGCAGCTCAGGTTTTTCGCCGAGTGAAAACAGGGCTTCCTTGCAACCCAGACGTTCGCCGGCACGCGCCACCTCGAGTACATGCGCGGGTGTCATGTAGCGCGCGCCGGCTTCACCGGGTCGCTTGTAGAACGTGCAATAGCCGCAATCGTTGCGGCAATAGGTGGTGAGCGGGATGAAAACCTTGCGCGAGTAGGTCAACACACGGCCCCACTGGCGATCGGCGCGAGCACGGGCGCGGGCACACAACGCCGCCAGCGATTCGCCGGTCGCGTCTACCGCCTTAAGGGCTTCGCCCTCGTCCATGTCGCATCTGCAAACTGCGCAGCGCTGCGTTAGTTCAACTGCGGGAAGGCGAACTGGGCACCCTTGGCGATGCTGTCGGGCCAGCGCTCCATCACCGCCTTCTGCCGGGTATAGAAGCGCACGCCTTCGGGACCGTAGGCGTGATGATCGCCAAACAAGCTCTTCTTCCAGCCACCGAAGCTATCGAAGGCCATCGGCACGGGAATCGGCACGTTCACGCCCACCATCCCCACTGGGATGCGGTAGGCAAACTCTCGCGCCACGCCACCGTCACGGGTGAAGATCGCGACACCATTGCCGTACTCGTTGTCGTTTATGAGTTTGACCGCGCCGGCAAGATCCGGCACCCGCACCACACACAGCACCGGCCCGAAGATCTCCTCGCGATAGATGCTCATGCTGGGCTGGACGTTGTCGAACAGGGTGCCGCCAACGAAGAAACCTTTCTCGAAACCAGCGATCTTGCAGGCACGGCCGTCGACATTCAGTCGCGCGCCCTCACTGACGCCCTTGCCGATGAGGTTTTCGATGCGCTGCTTGGCGGCGTCGTTGACCACCGGCCCCATCTCGACGCCGGCCTGATGGCCTTCACCGATCTTCAAGGTTTTGATTCGAGGCTCCAGCGCATTCACCAGCTTGTCGCCCATGTCGCCCACCGCGACCGCCACCGAGATCGCCATGCAGCGCTCGCCGGCGGAGCCGTAGGCGGCGCCCATGAGCGCATCGCAGGCCTGATCCAGATCGGCGTCAGGCATCACCACCATGTGATTCTTGGCGCCGCCCAGGGCCTGCACGCGCTTGCCAGCGGCACAGCCGGTGGCATAGATGTACTTGGCCACCGGCGTCGAGCCGACGAAACTGACGGCCTGGATGTCGGGGTGCGCCAGGATGGCGTCCACCGCCACCTTGTCGCCTTGGATGACGTTGAACACCCCGTCGGGCAGACCAGCTTCCTTGAGCATGTCGGCGGTCATCAGGCTGGCGGAGGGATCCCGCTCGGAGGGCTTCAGCACAAAGGTATTGCCGCAGGCCAGGGCTACCGGATACATCCACATGGGCACCATGGCGGGGAAATTGAAAGGGGTGATGCCGGCGCACACACCCAGAGGCTGGCGCACCGACCAGGCATCGATACCGCGCGCCACCTGTTCGGTAATCTCGCCCTTCAACAACTGCGGGATGCCGGTGGCGAACTCGACCACCTCGATGCCGCGCATGACTTCGCCGACCGCGTCGGAAAACACCTTGCCGTGCTCATTGACGATGAGTTCGGCCATCGCTTCCTTGCGCTCCTGCAGGATCTGCAGGTAGCGGAACATCACCCGGGCGCGCGCCAGTGGCGGCGTCGCGGCCCAACCGGCGAACGCGGCCTTGGCGGATGCCACCGCGGCATCGACCTCGGCGCTGTCGGCCAGATGCAGCCGGCCGGCAACTTTACCTTGGGCAGGATTGAAGATGTCGCCATAGCGCCCGGTCCGTGTCGGGACGCGCCTGCCGGCGATGTAATGGGTGACGTCATACAAACCGGCGGCTTGGCCGGTGGCGGAAGTGCTGTCGAGAACGGCGGACATAAGAACGGCCTTATGCGTTGATTGAATCCGTACCGATGCTATCACCCTTACCCCTGCTGATTGACGCATTTCGCTCAACCGCACGCCACCCATCCCATTAGAATGCCAAGGGTTATCCATACGGACCATCATTCTCGACTTGGCCTCGAACCACTCCTCAAATCCGGCCACTGCCTGCAGCATCTCCTGCAATCTGTGCGACGGTACTGATGTGGAACAGATCCGCAGCAAGGATCGCGACGGCAATCCGCTGCGTTCGGTCATCTGCCACGACTGCGGCCTGGTGTGGACCGACCCGCGCCCGACACCTGAACAAGTACGCGCGTTTTACGCCAGCGAGTACCGGCTCGATTTCAAGGGCACCTACCAACCCAAGCTCAAGCACACCTTCCGCTCAGGCAAGGTGGCCATGGATCGCTTCAGCCGCATGCGGCAGGTGCTACCCAAGGACGCCCGCATCCTCGATGTGGGTGCCGGCGGCGGCGAGGTGGTCTATGTCTTGCGCGCCCTCGGTTTTGACGCCTCCGGCCTGGAACCCAACGAGGGCTACGCCCGCTACGCCGCCGAGACTCTGGGCCTGCCGGTGCGACAGGGCTTTCACCAGGATGAATTGGTCGAAGCGCAATCGCAGGACGCAATCACCATGTTCCACATGGTCGAACATCTGGAGAATCCGCTTGCGACGCTGCGCAATGTGCATCGCTGGCTGCGCCCCGGCGGCGTACTGGTGGTGGAAGTGCCCAATGTCGAGGCCGTCTGCCAGCAGCCCCACTCGCAGTTCCACCGTGGTCACCTTTATCACTTCAACTTCGCCACGCTGGAGAAACTCGGCGAGCGCGCCGGCTTCAATGCCATCGAGCGGCACGCCTCGGCGGACAACGGCAACATCATGGTGATATTCCGCAAGCGCGAGGTCGCGGCCGTTGGACCGTGGCGGGTTCCGGGGAACTGCCAGCGCGTGACCGCCATCCTGCGCGGACATACCGCGCTTACCCACGCCTTCAATGCGCAGTTTTATCTGCGCCCGTGGCGCAAATTGGCGAATGGCCTAGCCGAGAAGCGTGCGGTGCGCCGCTTTGGCAATGCCCGGGCCCTGCTCGATGCCGCGGTGACGCAAGGGCCTGACCAAAGGAGAACACCATGAGTCAGATGGCTCAACGAATCAGCCGTCACTTGAGCGTGCTCATAGATCGCACAGCCCTGGTATCAGCGCCTTTTGAGTTCGTCACGCTCGATGGTGTATTCCCCGACGAGGTCTACAACGAATTGCTGCGATTGTTGCCGGAGAACAGTTACTACCGCGAGCTGAAGCACAGCGATGCCATTCTGGCCAATGGCCAGAGCGCGCGTCTTCAATTCCCGTTGCAACACGCCAACATTACGCGACTGCCGGACAGCCAGCGCGCGTTCTGGGACGAGGTCACCGATGGCGTGTCGTCGGCGCAGGTTCAGGATGCATGGCGACGCAAGTTCCGGATCACGCTGGAGCAGGTGTCGCGCAAACCCATCGCCGACATCAAGTTCCGACCCGAAGTCACGCTGTTCCGCGATTTGCGCGGCTACAAGATTTCCATCCACCCAGACTCACCACGCAAGGCCGTGACCACGCAGTTCTACCTGCCGTCAGATGATTCGCAAGTCCATCTGGGAACCATCTTTCACAGCCGCGATACCGCTGGTGGATACCACGAAGCGCAGACCATGCGTTTCGCACCCAACTCGGGTTACGCCTTCGGCGTGTCGCCGGTGAGTTATCACAGCGTGAACCCCATGCAGACCGGGGACAAGCCGCGCGATTCGCTCATGGTCATGTGGAAGTACGACCGTGGCCCGCTGGTGGAGGGGTTCAAATCCGGCCGCACGCAAGTGCGGGCCTTGTACGACCGCCTGCGCGGGCGATCGCCCGCCGAGGTAGGTGAAGGTCAGTACGAATAGCAAGAAGCCACCCCCTCTCCCGGAGGGAGAGGGGCTCAAAGGCGAGACGCTCGGACGCTCATCTGTCCCAACGAAATGTCATGCAGACCGTGACGTAGCGCCCGTCACCGCAGCCGATCCATTGCCCCAGCGATCGCTGACGTAGGCGATCAGTTCGCCGGAATTCTGGAACCGGTCCTCTGGACGTTTCGCCATCAGCTTGTTCACCAGTCGCTGGAGCACCGTAATGGACTCGGGTAGCGCTGGAACCGGCTCGTGAATATGCTTGTGCAGCAGCTGCGTCACCGATGAGGCCACGAAGGGTTTGCGCCCAGTGAGCATCTCGAAGAACAGCACTCCAAGACTGTAAAGATCGGCGCGACGGTCGACCGCCTTGCCTTGTGCCTGTTCGGGACTCATGTAGAACGGCGTGCCCAGCACCTCGCCATCCAGGGTGATCATGTTGTCACTGGCGGCCAGTTTTGAAACACCGAAGTCCACCAATGCCAGGGTGCGATCAGCGCGGAACATGACATTGTGTGGTTTCAAGTCGCGATGCACGATGCCGACGCCGTGGATGACATCGAGGGCAAGTGCGATTTCGAGTAGAAGAGTCATTGCGCGCTTCGGGGCAAAGGCCTCGCGCATGGCGCGCTTCAGGTCACCGCCTGGAAAATACTCCATGGCAATGAACACATGTTCGTCGGTGAAGCCCTGGTCGTAGATTTTCACCACGTGCGGGCTGACGATATCGGAGACAATCTGGTACTCGTGCATGAAGCGCTGCAGCACACCGTCTTCCTTGGTGAGGCCGTGGTCCAACACCTTGAGCACGAGTTCCAGCCCGTCCTTTTCGCGGCGCGCCAGAAACACCCGGGACATACCGCCCTCGCCGATTTCATTCACGGTGCGGTAACCACGGATACCCAGGTCGTTCACGCTGGCGGCATAGCGGGTGTAGTTACCACTGCGGGTCACTTTGAGCTGAGGGTCGAAAGAACCGGTCCTGTTGCGACGTTGTTCCCATTCTCGACGCCGGGTCTGACTATCGTTCACGGCAGCGACCAGGCAGCGGCGATTGACGGCCGTGCGCGGCAGAAAACTGATGGCGGCGTGGCGCGCGCTGCCCGCCAGTTCGTCGTTGACTGCATCGGCCCCTACCAAGACCGTCGCTGGCACGTCACGCCGTTGTACGAAAGGTCGTGCACCATCAAAACTGCCATCCTCCGCCGGGCAGCCCACTATCACGATGTCGAACTCGGCGAGCTTGAAGCTGCGCGATTGCAATGCGGCTTCATCGACGGCGTACTCCTCCACCTCCACGTCAGGCCACTCAATCGCCAGAATCTGACTCACCATCAGCCGGAAGTCGACGTCGCGGTCGAGCACCAGTACCCGCATGGAAGAACACCATCTATCGAATGGCAAGGATCCTCCTATCGACCGGCCGCAAAGGAGTCTTTAACTTCTTAGTAGAGATCGGCCCACTAAAGTCACCACAGAAATTGCCGATGCTTGGGCGATCCTTCTGGTCGGACAGCATTTCCAGACTTTCACGCAACGAAACGATTCCCCATGGAAAGCACCTTCGGTAGCTCATGTCGCAACCTACTCTAGCCGGAATCCGAGTCATGGTGACTGACGATAGCAACACCATCCGCCGCAGCGCCGAAATCACCTTGAAGCAAGCGGGCTGCGAGGTCATTCTGGCTGAGGACGGTTTCGACGCGCTGGCCAAGGTGATCGACCATCGGCCAGATCTCATCTTTCTGGATGTGATGATGCCGCGCCTGGATGGATATACCACCTGCGCCATGATCAAGCGCAACGCCCAGTTTCGCGACACGCCTGTGGTCATGCTATCGAGCAAGGACAGCATCTTCGATCAAGCGCGCGGCAAGTTGGTGGGCGCCAACGAATATCTGATCAAACCCTTCACTAAGGAAAGCCTGCTGGGCACTGTGGCCAAGCATGTGCGATCCGATCCCTACCCGACTACACCGGAGACAAGCCATGCCGATTAGCCGAGTCCTGATCGTGGACGACTCACCCACCGAGAGACAATTCCTCACTGAACTGCTGACCTCAAGCGGGTATCAGGTGTTCACCGCCGACACGGGCGAAGAAGGTGTGGAGAAGTCCAAGTCCTTGAAACCCGACCTGGTACTGATGGACGTGGTAATGCCCGGCCTCAATGGCTTCCAGGCCACCCGCATAATCACCAAGGATGCGGCCACTCAGAACATCCCTGTGATTCTGTGCACCACCAAGAGTCAGGAGACTGATCGGGTCTGGGGCATGCGGCAAGGCGCCAAGGACTATGTCACCAAGCCGGTGGACGCCAAAGACCTGCTCAAGAAAATCAAGGCCATTGGGTAGATGGCACAAAGAACCAATTTGCGTGAGTTCCAAGAACGGCTCACGCGTCGTCTGACCCACGCCGATAGCCATCAAGCCAGTACCGCGCGACTTGGCTTCCTCGCCGGCGGCAAACATTGGCTGGTCGATCTGGACAGCATCGAAGAAGTACTGCCGGTTCCTCCTATGGACAACGTCCCGCTCACCCGACCATGGTATGTGGGCGTATCCAATGTCAGGGGAACCCTGTACAGCGTCATTGATCTCGGAGCCTTCGCCGATCTGGCTGGCGCGGAACTGACGCGCGCCAGCCGCATCATGCTGCTCAAGGACACACTGATTGCGGGATCGGCCTTGCTGGTGGACGCCATTGCCGGGTTGCGCAGTCCCGACGGCTATCGGCCGGAAGCTCAGTCCGAGCACGCCTGGATCCGCGACATCTTGGTGGACGAGGATCAGGTAGCGTGGCACGCACTCGACGTCAAGGCCTTGACCCGGGAGCACGCCTTCATCGAAGTTGGACTGCACTAGCACGTCATTCTATCTACGCCCCGAGCAACGCCGGAGAACGCATATGTCAGCCAAGGCAAGCAACAAACCCAAATCAGCCTCCCCCGCCCCCAAGGAAAAGAAGGGAGGGGACGCGCCGGCAAGGCCCAGCGTCAAACTTGGCGAACACGTGCGCGCCCTGATGGGGCGCATGGGCCTTAAGCAAACCTTCGCGCTACTGGGCATCTTGTTTACGACCCCGATCGCGCTGCTGCTGTACTACTTCGTCACGGAGACCAACGCTTCCATCGCCTTCTCCGCCAAGGAACGACTGGGCGTCGAGTACAGCCATGCCTTGCTTGATTTCGTGCAGGCGGTGCCGCGACATCAGCACTACCTTTCCGCGCGCGCCGGTGGACAGACGGGCCTCGCCAACCAAGTAGAGGCCAACCAAAAGCAGATCGACGCCGCTGTCGCCACACTTGATGAATTGAACAGGCGCCTGGGTGATCAGCTGGAACTATCCGCCGCCTGGAAGGCGCTGCGCGCCCAATGGCAAGCGCTCAAGGGTGCCAGCAGCAGCATGTCTATGGAGCAGAGCGCTTCGGCCCACACCAACCTAAACACGGCACTGATGTCATTCGTGCTGGACGTGGCCGACAAGTCGAACCTGACTCTGGACCCGGACGTAGATTCCTACTATCTGATGACCAGTGTCACTACGTTGATCCCCAACGCCGTCAGTATGCTGAGTGAGGCCCAGGCACTTGGAGCAGTCGCGGTCGCCACCGGCTCGTTCACACCCGAAGCGCGTGGCCAGTTCACCATCCTGGTTCAGGGCAACCTGGACAAGACCCTGCAACAGATCGGCGACGCCATGAATCGGACGTTCGCCGCCAACAACGCCGTACAGGGTCAACTGGAAAGTCGTGTGCGATCCGCACTGGTCCCCACCACCGATGCCTTGAAGGAGGCGCGTGCCCAGTTCCTGGCCAGTGCGACACCCGCGACCAATACCGTGAGCTGGCAGACGCTTATGGAGCGGTCGCAAAAGGCGCTTGTGGAAATGTCCAGCGGCGGCATCCAATCACTGGACGAGTTGCTGGTGCTGCGGGTCGAAAAGATGCGCAAACGCCAGATCATCAACACCGCACTCAGCGCGACGCTGGCGGTGGTGGCCATCACCATTCTGATCCTGCTCGCCCGTTCCGCTGTGCGCACCCAGCGCGAGCGGGAGGAGCAGTCTTCACAGATCGAAGCCACCAACAAACGTAACGAAGCCGCCATTTTGCGCTTGCTCGACGAAATGGCCAACCTGGCCGATGGTGACCTCACGGTGAAAGCCAAGGTGACAGAAGACGTTACAGGGGCCATTGCCGATTCCATGAACTACACGGTGGAAGAGTTGCGTAACCTCGTGCGGCGCGTGAACGAAGCCTCCGCCGAAGTGGCGCAGAAGGCCACCGACGCCGGCCAGCTTTCAAGGACCCTACTGGATGCCGCTCGGCAACAGGCCGAGCAGATCCAGCGCAACAGTGAGAAGGTCAAGCAGGTGGCCACCTCCGTGCAGGTGGTAACTCAGGGTGCGACCGAGTCCGCCAACGTAGCGGCGCGTTCCCGCAGTGCCGCTGACAAGGGCGCTTCGGCCGTGCAGGATTCCATTCGCGGCATGAATGAGATTCGGGAACAGATTCAAGACACCTCCAAGCGGATCAAGCGACTGGGCGAAAGCTCACAAGAGATTGGTGAGATCGTGGAGATGATCTCGGACATTACCGAACAAACCAACGTGCTGGCCCTGAACGCCGCCATTCAAGCCGCGGCCGCCGGCGATGCCGGCCGCGGCTTCGCGGTGGTGGCGGAAGAGGTGCAGCGCCTGGCCGAACGCTCGGGCGAGGCCACCAAACAGATCGGCACGTTGGTAAAGACCATTCAGCGCGACACTCTCGACGCCGTAGCGGCCATGGAGAAGAGCACACAGGGCGTGGTGGAGGGCAACCGGCTGGTGGACAGCGCCGGTCACGCGCTGTCGGAAATCCGCAGCGTTTCGTCCGACTTGGCCAACCTGATCGACAACATCTTTGGCGCCACCAAGGAACAAGCGGTCGCAGCCACCGAAATGTCGCAGCGCATGGAATCTGTGCTCAAGATCACCCAGCAGACCACCGACGGCACTAAGCGCGCGGCGGAGACCATTCAGCAGCTGGACAAGGTGGCTGTCGAACTGAAGAACTCGGTCTCCGGTTTCAAGCTCTAGTCCCTATCATCCGAAGGAATCCGCTCCAATGGCCAACGCCGGCGCGCTCGATCTGACTGTACTGCAATGGATCAAGGGCGAGATCGACCAGAGCTTGCACGCCCTGGCCCAGCAGTTGCGCAACAGCGTGGACGCTGCCCGCCTCAGTCAGTGCATCCAAGAAGTGCACCGGCTCGGTGGCGCCTTGCAGATGGCCGGCGTCGAAGGACTGAACAATCTGTGCGATGCCATCGAAGGCGCGCTCGGCGCCTCGAACTCATCGCCCGATCCGGTGCGCACTCGCACCCTCGCCATAGAGGCGATTGAAGCGCTATCACGCTATATCGACGAGCTGTTGCAAGGCGCCCCTCACCGGCCCATGCACCTCTTCGCGGTGTACCGCGAACTGCGCCTGGCACAGGGTCACGACAAGGTCAGTGCAAGCGACCTGTTCCTGCCGAACCTCGCGATATCTTTGCCAGCGTACGATGGGCACGTCAAGCTCAGTGCAGACGTCGCCGAGGACATACGAGCCGCGCGCAAGGCCTTTCAGCGCGGCCTCCTGGTCTGGCTCAAAGGTAACTCAGCCGGGCTCGCCAGCATGCGCTCGGGCACCACGCGTATGGACGCGCTACGCCGCGCCAGTACTGGATTCTGGTGGTGCACGCACGCCTTTCTGGATGCCATCGAAAAGGGTGGTTTGCCGGTCGACTCACAAATCAAGAAGCTCTGTGCCCGCATCGACGCCCAGCTCGGCCGTCTGGAAAAGGGGTCGGAAAGCATCGCCGAAGGCCTGCATCGTGAGTTGCTGTATTTCGTATCGATCACCCCTAACCCTACGCCCATGACGCAGACGCTGGCCCGTGTCTACCGGACCCGCGAGCTGTTGCCCCCTCAGAATGACAGCGAGGACCGCAACCAGAGTGCTCGCACCATCGCACTACACGATCAACTGCGCGCTGCCAAGGAACTTTGGAGCCGGTACTGCGAGGGTGACGCCGAGGCATTGGCTGCGTTCAGCACGAGCCTGCAGACGCTCGCCACCGACGTGACCCGCGAGGCACCCGTGGAGGTGGGTTCGCTGGCGCAGGCTATCCACTCCAATCTTGCGCAGGGTCCGGAAGGGCACAACGCCGAAGTAAGAATCGCTGTCGCTGGTGCCCTTCTGGTGGCTGAAGAATCGCTGCTATGTGCAGCTTCACAGCGCGGCGCCCTGACACCACGCGTGCTGCAAGCGATTCGCAGCCTGAGCGCGGAAGTCCCGGACGCAACGGGTGACGGAACAACTACGTTGGCCGACGGGATCGACCCCACACTGGTGGCCGAAATCATGAAGGGCCTGCGCCAGGTCGAGCAGCATGTCGGCGCATTCTTGCGCGATGAACGCAAGAAGGACGAACTCGCCCCGGCAGTCAAGCACCTGCGGCAGGCAGAGAACATCCTGCAGGTGGTCAACGCCGCGCAGGCCTGTGTCGTCACGCGACACTGCCTGTCGACACTGACCGACTGGCAGGGGCGCGAAGACCCCACACGTGAGAGCGAACACGAGTCCTTTGCTCAGGCACTGACCGCGCTCGACTATTACCTGCAGGCGAAGTCGCGTGGAGACCATCACGCCGCCGAGTATGTGCGTCCCGTCCTGACTCAATTGGGACTGCAGGACGACGCCGCGCCCGCGATCCAGGTCCGAGACGAAGAAGCCCGAGAAGCCACACCCTCGGTAGAGACGGAGATTCGCACGGAGTTGCGTCAGACCCTCTCGATCCTGGACAACTGGATGCGCGCCAATGCCAGCACGCTAGCCACGCTGGAAGAGCGAGTAACCGCCATCTACCAGGACGCCGTGCTGGTCGCGGACAAGCACACCGAACAAACCTCTTCCCAGGCGCTTGCTCTTATTCAGCAGGCACGCAACGCACCGCTCACTCAGCTGCCCGAGGCCATCAGCGCCATGGAGAACACCGGCACGGTGGTCGAGGCGACGGGCGCCAGCATCGACACGCCCAGCGATCCCGAAATCGCCGAGGTGTTCCTGGAAGAGGCCGACGAGGTGCTGCAATCCTTGGCCGCGCAACTGCCGCGGCTACAGGCCGCCTCGACAGAGCGCGAGGCCTTGACGGAGATCCGGCGCGGATTCCATACGCTCAAAGGATCCAGCCGCGTGGCAGGCTTGAACAACTACGGCGAAGCCGCCTGGAGCGTCGAGCGCACCTTGAATCACTGGATGGAACAGGAGCTCGCCATCGATGCGAGTTTGATCGCGGTGATCGAGGGCGGCATGAAGGCATTGCAGGCCTGGACGGCACAGCTGCGAAGCGATGGTCGCTGCGCCGTGGATGGACGCGCACTGGCGGCACTGGCCACGCGCGCACTGTCGGGCGAATCCGAACCCACCGCGCAACCCCCGGTCACCCCACCGTCGGTCGCACACCGGGATGATCCGATCACGCTGGGCGACGGTGCCTCCATCTCCTCAACACTGTTTGCCATATTCCGCGCCGAGTCGCGTCAACACATCAAAGCCCTGCGCGAAGAGTGGACGAACGTCGCTGAGGGAAAGCCGGTTGGGCATCGTTTCATGCGGGCGGCCCATACGCTGGCGGGAATCGCCCGAACGGTGCAGTTACCGGCGCTTGCCGATCTGGCGTACGCACTGGAACAGCGGCTACAACAACACTTGGATGCCAGTTCACAGCCGGATACCGAGGCGCTGACTCTTTATCAAGCCGCCATCGACGAACTCGACCGGACGGTAAGTGCCGTTGCAGCGCTGCAGGGTTCGCCACCAGCGAACGCAGAGCTTCTCGCGCGACTGAATGTGAGCCGCGCCAACGAGCCGGAATCGACCAGCTCGGTGCCGACCGCCTGCGCTGACCTCGGCGAATACATCTCTGACGGCACGCTGGAAGGAACACTGAATCGCACGCTCAGTGGCTCACTCAGGTTGGAGGAAGTGGATCCGGAATTACGCGCCACCTTTCTCGAGGAAGCAGTGGATCTGGGCAACGCCTTGGGCGCCGACTTGCAGATGTGGCGCGCCGAGCCTGCCAGCGTACACCATGGCGCTGCTGTTGCGCGCGGCTTGCACACGCTGAAGGGTTCCGCCCGCGCCGCCGGGGCCATGCGCTTGGGTGAACAGGTTCATCAGATCGAAGAACGCGTCCAGCTGGCCATGGATGAGGGTACGGTTTCCCCGCGCCTGCTTGACACCCTACTGAAACACTTCGATCGCTGGTGTACGACCTTTGAAAGCCTGCAGAAACCGATGGCCCTGCCCACACCGGCGCCGAGCGCCTCGCTGGCGCGGGACTTCGATCGTGCGGACAGCGAGGAGGCGGAACCCTCGGTCGCCGCCCAGATGGCGGCCGCACAGCTGCGCGTACGTGGTGACGCCATCGAGCGCCTGGCGGACGCCTCCGGCGAACTCAACATCGCCCGCGCCCGCATGAGCGAAGAAGTGCGTGGCGCACGACAGGTGAGTCTCGACCTCAACGATAGTGTCAAGCGTCTGCGCGGGCAGTTGCGGGAAATCGAGATCCAGGCGGAGAGTCAGATGACCGCGCGGCTGTCGCGCATGGACGAGGCCGACGCCGCCTTCGACCCACTGGAGTTCGATCGGTTCACACGCCTGCAGGAGCTGACCCGTTTGATGGCCGAGTCACTGCACGACATAGGCTCCGTTCAGCAGAACCTGCTGCGCCATTTTCAGGACATCGACGCGGTGCTGGTCAGCCACACCCGGGTCAATCGCGAGCTCCATCGCGAGCTGTCCCAGATCCAAACCGTGCCTTTTTCCAGCGTCGCCGAACGTCTGCAACGGTTGGTGCGCCAAACCGCTGCGGAGTTGGGCAAGCACGCCGAGCTCGTGATCGATGGCGCTCAGGTGGAATTGGATCGGCGTCTGCTCGATCAGATGCTGTCACCGTTGGAACATATTCTCCGCAACGCCCTCGCGCACGGCCTGGAAACGCCAGGCGAGCGTCGCCAGGCGGGCAAAGCCGAAACCGGCCGCATCAAAATCGCCCTGAGGCAGGAAACCAGTCGCGTGCTGGTGGATCTTTCTGATGATGGCGCGGGGTTGGATCTGGCTCGTATACGCGCCAAGGCCCAGGCGCGCGGCATGATCAGCGCGGATGATGAGCTGAGTGACAGCGAGATTCAGGATCTCATATTCATGGCTGGATTCAGCACGGCGGAGCGTGTCACCGAGGTGTCCGGTCGCGGCGTGGGCATGGACGTTGTCCGCAACGTCGTGCACTCGCTGGGCGGAGACGTGCGCGTTGGCAGTCGAACCGGTCACGGCACCATCTTTGCGCTGTCGTTGCCCCTGACGCTGGTGGTGGTGCAAGCCGCCATGGTGCAGGTAGGCGGGCGCCCCTACGGGGTTCCCTCCAGTGTAGTGGCACAGGTCAGTCGCTGTACCGGCGACGAGCTGGGTGCGATGTACGGGAGCGGCACGGCGCTTTGGCGCGAACAGAGTTTCGCGTTCCATTCCCTTGCAAAACTGCTGGGACAATCGCAACCCTTGCCGACTTTGGCGCGCAACAACATCGTGCTGTTCCTGCAATCCGGTGACCAGCGCGTGGCGATCCACGTCGAATCCATTGCGCGCAATCAGGAGATCGCGATCAAGGATGTGGGACCACAGCTCTCGCGTGTGCCCGGCATCGCGGGTGCCAGCATCGGCGCAAATGGCCGTGCCCTCCTGTTGATCAATCCCTTGTACCTTGCCACCCGTGGTGCAGAAGTGGTGGTACCGGAAACCAAAGATGAAAGCGCACAGCAGGCTCCGCTGGTACTGGTGGTGGACGACTCCGTCACGGTTCGCAAGGTCACCAGCCGGCTGATGACCCGCGCCGGCTACCGTGTGCAGACCGCCAAGGATGGCGTCGAAGCTCTGGAGCAATTGCACAAGGAGGTGCCCGTGGTGGTGCTCATGGATATCGAGATGCCGCGCATGGATGGATTCGAATTGGCGCAGCACATCCGCACCGACCGGCATCTGGCGAACCTGCCCTTGATCATGATCAGCTCACGTACCGCCGACAAGCACCGCAAACACGCCGAATCACTCGGTGTGAACGTCTTTCTGGGCAAGCCCTTCCACGAGGAAGAGCTGCTGGACCACGTCAGGCAGTTTGAGAGCGCCGTGATGTCAACCCCCACGCCAGCGCTGCAACTGGCTTGAACTCAGTCAGCCAACGGGCCAGAGCGGTTGCCCTACGACGGCGGTGATCGCATGAGCGGGCTTCGCTACAGGCCCGATGCGATCGACTAGCGCGGGCGGACTTCCGTTCGCCTTATGCATGAGCCGGCACAAAGTGGGTTTGGTGCATTCGCAGTACAGCCTAAACAAGCGCCGATCCGATTCCAATGCGCAGTCAGCGTAACCACTCTTGCAATGGGTCACGAGAAGGAACGTCCGTCGACCCTGAATCCCTCTGATCGGCTGTCGGTTGCTTCTTGAACTCTTCTATTTTCGCCTTCAACATATCGCGCTGTCGGCACCCACGAGGACACAGCTCTTCCAACCTGCGTAGCTCATCTTCGGCTTTTTCGAGAATGTTGATCATCAAATAAGCTTCGCCGAGATACTCTCGGGCGCTGCGGTGTCTTGGGTTGAGTTTCAGTGCCTGTTCGTAGTGCCAGAACGCCTGCTCGAAGTTACGCAGGTTGCGATAGGCGTAGCCAAGCAGATTATGAATGTCGGCGTTGTCACGGCTTTTCTCCGCTGCCTTGTTGAGTGACTCGATTGCCGTGCGCCACTCCTTGTTCTCCAGCGCGTTGAGCGCTGCATCGAAGTTCGGTCCTGTACTCACAATCTCGTCTTCCTCTGGCACGTTGGCGCCTGTTTCCGATGCGCACAGCGCGAAAGTAATCAGGATAAAGAGGAAGGTACTATTGAGTATTACGGAACCCCGTGACATCAGAAGAGTTCGGCTTGCTTCCAGAACGCTGCGATCAGATTTGTGCGCCGCTGCGCCGACCTGAGCTTGCTTCGTGTCGTGCTGGCCAACTCTTCCATG
>Ga0194132_10006943_pt1 | contig 17187 bp, 19 predicted proteins | sample TA2KigOf80mmetaG_FD_148612 | JGI IMG/M metagenome (GOLD analysis project Ga0194132, IMG submission 148612) | Freshwater microbial communities from Lake Tanganyika, Tanzania - TA2015054 Kigoma Offshore 80m | ecosystem: Environmental > Aquatic > Freshwater > Lake | place: Tanzania: Lake...
GTCCCGCCGGCGGCCGCACGCTGGGGGCCGCCCGCGCCAGCGCCGCCGTCACCTCGCGCAGCGCGGCCAGGTCGCGCTGACAGGCGTCGCACCCGGCCAGGTGCTCCTCGAAGGCCCGTTCCTCGTCGCGGCCCAGCGCGTGCAGCGCGTAGCCGTGCAGCAACAGGTCGAACTCGTTGTGGTTGGTCATGGCTTGCCCAACGTCGCCCGTCCGCCCAGCGCGAGCCGCAGCTTGCTCATGCCGATGCGGATGCGGCCCTTCACCGTGCCCAACGGCACGCCCTTCGCCTCCGCGACCTCGCGGTAGGTGAGGCCTCCAAATTAAGCCAGCTCGATTGCCTCCCGTTGGTCTCGCGGCAGCAGCGCCAACGTCTCCCGCAGCGACTCGTTGTCGAGCGCGCGCAGGGCGTCCCCGGCCACGTCCGACGACGGCCCCGCCTCCGTGGCCGCCTCGACCACCGCGTCCAACGTGGCGAGGCGGCGGCGCTCGCGCAGCGCGTCAACCGCGCGGTGGTGGGCAGTCGCCAGCAGCCACGAGCGCACGGTGCCCCGCGACTGCTGGTAGGTCCCCGCGTTACGCCATACGCGCAAGAACGTGTCTTGGACTACGTCCTCGGCGGCGGACGCGTCGGCCAGCATGCGGACGGCAAGCGAGTAGGCAGCGGTGGCGTAGCGGTCGTACAGCTCGCCGAGCGCGCGGTCGTCGTGGCGCGCGATGCGCTCCATCAGCTGTTCGTCGGTTGGCGGGGGCAGCGGCGTTGCTCCGGTGAGGGTGCGTGGGCATCGGGATTATCGCCCGATGTGCATACGATCAAAAAGTGGGGAGCGATGCAGTCGCGTTCCATGTGGATGACGATGGAGACGGCCGTGCCGGATGTGGGGCCGCCGCTCGACGCGCTTAGCCGCCGGGCAGCTCCACCGCGTCTCCGGAAGCGGGTCGCCGGCTGTCGCGGTCGGGCATCAGGCGCACCAGCGGCAGGCTTGCGAGCACGAGGACGCTCATGCCCAGGAGCACGTACCGCATCGCCGCGGCCTTGTCGTCGAAGAGGCTCAGCACCAGCGCGATCGTCGCCGTGCTGCCGATGCCGCCAATGCTGCGGAACATGCCGCGCAGCCCCGCGGCGGCGGCGATGTTGCCCGGGGTGATGTCGAGCGCGGCATTGTTCGCGGCGGGGTTGGTCATGCCGGCGCCCTCGCGGCCGCGCCGCCGGTTAGCGAACCCGCTTGATCGGCGCGATGTCCGGCGACGTTAGGAAGCGGGTGGCCGCGTCCTCGAACTGGCGCGGCGCGTGGCCCTGCGGGTTCTCGCCGCCATCGTAGATGACCGCCAGGCGCGGGTGGGGCGTCAGGTCGTATTGCTCGATGCCGTACTGCACCAGCAATGGATCCGCGTTGTCGCCCCAGACGTGCAACACCGGCATGTGCATCGTCGGCAGCAGATGCCGCGGGCTGTACCGCTCGCGGACGCCGAGGTCGCCCACGTAGTCGCGGATGGCGATGAAGGCCGCGTCGCGGCCGGGACGCCGCACGCGCCGCTCCAGCTCGTCCAGCATCTCCTCGGTCACGCGCACGTCGCCGCGCCACAGCGTCTCGTGGATGGCGCGCATGCGCGCGCGGTCGGGCAACTGGAACGCCCCGGTGAGGCCGCTCGGCGGGGGATTGAGGCCGGCGTTGACGACCAACACCAGGCGCCGCACCAGCTCCGGGTGTTGGTGCGCGAAGAACATCGCGCTCCAGCCGCCGAGGCTCTGGCCGATGACGTCGACCTGGCCCAGCCCCAGCGCCCGCGTGAATTGCGCCAACGTCTCCGCCCATCGCTCGAACGAATAGCCGGACGCGGGCAGGTCGCTCAGGCCCCAGCCCGGCATGTCCAGGCTGTAGACGTGCAGGTGCTTCGCCAGCGCGTCGTAGTTGTTGATCCACTGGTCGGCGGCCATGGTGATGCCCAATCCGTGCACCAGCACGACGGGACGCCCTTCGCCCCTTTCGAGGTAGCGGATGTTGAAGCCGTTGGGCAGCTTGACGTAGCGGTCGGTCAGGTCGGCGCGGAGCGACACGGCGGCACCTCGCGGCGGTTGGATTGCCGTGGATGGTACATGACGCGGCAGCCGCCGGAACAGGAGCGCGTCGCGCCGCTCGCGCGTGGCCTGGTGGCGCCAGGCCGCCGTCGTTTGGTATCATGCAATCCGTGACATGGCGATGAAGCGGGCACGCATCGGTGAGGAGCACTCACATGGCCCGATGGCAACTGGTCACCGCCCACGGAGCGATCTTCCTCTACCTCGCGGAGAACCCGCAGGCGACCGCGCGTGAAGTCGCCATCGCCTCCGGGCTCACGGAGCGGACGATTTTCCGCGTAATCCGCGACCTGCGCGACGCGGGCTACATCGCGGTCACCCGGCTTGGGCGCGCCAACAAGTACCAGGTCAACCACGAAGCGCCGGTCCGATGGCCGCTGCCCGCGTCGGGCACGGTTGGCAGCTTCTTCGCGACGCTGGCTGGCAACACCGCCGAAGCCTACCGGGCCGAGCGTTTGCGCGACTCCAGCGCCAACCCCAGCCGCCAGCACCCCGGCTAGCCCATCGCGAGGCCGGGGCCGCTCAGTCGCGCAGCAGCGCCTCGACGATCCGTTCCGCGCCACGCAGCGCGTCGTCCGACGGCCGTGCCGTGTAGTGGAACGCGACCGAGCCGATGAGCGTGCCGCCGTCCACCAGCGGCACCGCATGCACGAGCAGTAGCGGAACTTCCCGTGCGCCCGCGAGAAGCGTTCCAGATCGTCGAGGCGCTCCGGCGTGGCCGGGAGGTAGCGCATCGCGCTCAGGCCCGAAGGAATGCCAGCACCTCGCGGTTGTAGTCGTCGGGCTGCTCATAGGGCGCCCACGACCCGCAATTGTTGAGGATAACCAGGCGAGAGTCGCCGATGTAATTCAGGATCATGATTGCCTGCTCCACGGGCACCATGCGGTCGTGGCGGCCGTGGATGATGAGCGTCTTGTGCTTGATGCAGGGCAGGTCGGCCATGTTGGAGTGCGGCATGCTCACCGAATCGCGCCGCGCCGCCACGTGGTCCGGGTGGTCCAGAAAGTTCCGCAGCAGGTAGTCCACCAGTTCGTCGGTCACGAGCGACTGGTCGTGGAAGTTGACCTCGAGGTACTCGCGGAACGTCTCCCGCGTGGGGTTGTTGAAAGCCTTGCGGGTGACGCGGCTCATCTCCGGCGGGCGGTTCGCCAGCAGGTAGGGATCGCCGCCGGTGGAGGCGTGGCAGCCGCCCACCACCAGGCGCCGCACGCGCTCTGGGTGGCGCAGCGCGAAGTCGATGGCGGTGGTGCCGCCGACCGAGTTGCCGACGAAATGCGCCTGGCGTATGCCCAGCGCGTCGACCAGCGCCAGCACCGCCCGCGCCTGCACGTCGTGCACCGGCTCGTGGAAGGTGACGGGCCCCGTCTTGCCATAGTTGACCAGGTCCATCGCGATGCAGCGGAAGTGCCGCGATAGCGCCGGCAGGGTCTTCGAGTAGTGCAGCCAGGCCGTGCTCGCCGGCCCATTAGACGGCCCCGCCGGCAGCAAGACGACCGGCTCGCCCTGCCCGGCCTCGTGATAGTGGATGGGCATGCCGTTCACGGTGACCGTCTTGCTGGTGCTGGCCTCGGTGAGCGCCGGCGTGGTCGTCATCGCGCGCCTCGAATGCGGTTTGATCTGGCGCTACTTTACTCCGCGCCGGAGGGCGGGCAAAGCCCGGCGGCACGCCGTCTTCCACGCCAAGGGAAAGCGGGGGATATCGCGCTGCCGTCGCGCGGGCGGCTAGAATGCGCCCAACCCAGCGAGGAGGCCCTCCGTACCCTACGATCTGCTGCTCACCGGCGCGCGCGTCATCGACCCCGGACGCGCCGTCGACGCCAATCTCGACGTCGCCGTCAACGGCAACCGCATCGCCAAGGTCGCCGCCGGCATTCCCCGGACCGAGGCGAAGCAGTGGTATGACCTGCGCGGGAAGATCGTGACGCCCGGCCTCATCGACGTCCACGCGCACATCTTCGAGCACGGCACCGACATCGGCATGGACCCGAACCTGGCGGGCGTGAAGTCGGGCGTCACCACCATCGTCGACGCCGGGAGCGCCGGCAGCGGCACCTACGACGGCTTCCACCACTACATACTGCCCCGGTCGCACGCGCGCGTCCTCAGCATGATCCACCTTGGCCGCGGCGGCCTGGCCTACATGCCCGAGATCCGCGATGCCAAAGACATCGACATCGACGCCACCGTCGCCATGGTGAACAAGCACCATGGCGAAATCCTGGGCATCAAGGTGCGCGCCGTGGGCCCCGCCGTGCGCGAAATGGGCGTCGACCTCATCAAGAAGGCGCGCGAGGCGGCGAAGGCCAGCGGCACGCGCGTGATGGTGCACATCGGCGACCCGCTCTGGAAGGTCGAGCCCACGCTCACGGCGCGCCTGCTGCCCCTGTTGGAGCCGGGCGACATCGTGACGCACCTCTACACCGGCGCTCCGGGACGCCTCGTCGACGACAACGGCAAGGTGCTGCCGGAGATACTCGACGCGCAGCAGCGCGGCCTGATCTTCGATATCGCCCACGGCCGCTTCAACATGAACTTCGACGTGGCGCGCCGCCTCATGGACAAGGGCATCGTGCCGCTCACCGTCTCCACGGACCTCACGCCAGGTGGCCGCGACGACATGCTGAAGTCGATGAACCACGTCATGAACAAGTTCCTCGCGCTCGGCTTCAGGCTCGACCACGTCATCCGCATGGCGACCTACAACGCCGCCGAGCTCATCGGCATGCGCGACGACCTCGGCACGCTGGCGGAGGGCACGACGGCCGACATCACTGTACTGGAGGAGCACGAGGGCGACTGGACCTTCACCGACTCGCAGCGCGGCACGCTCAAGGGCACGAAGGCGCTGGCGCCGGTGCTGACGTTCAAGGACGGCGTGCGCTACGACGTGGAATATGGCCCGTTCCCGTGGGGCTGGCTCCCTAACCCGCGGCCGTAGCGCGCCCGCGCCACGCGGTCCACGCACCGGCGCCCGTGGCGAGGGGCGAGTGCCCGCCGCCGGTCGGCCACGACATGACGGACTCGGGCAAGTTCGGCGGCGCACCGTTCTGGGTGCCGCCCGGCGGCACGCCGGAGGACGGCGAGGGCCTGCCGCGACGCGCCGCGCGGCCCCGCTTTTTTCGCGGATGGTGTACCCTACAGCGTCAAGCGTGACCGAGAACGTCAACCGCCGGCCCCATGCGCCGAGCACCGACATCGCGATGGATGGAGGACCGCCTTGGTGACTTCGACGATCAAAATCCAGCGGACGGAACACCCGAAGCAGCGGCCCCTGGACAAGGATCTCGGCTTCGGCACGGTGTTCACCGACCACATGTTCATCGCCAACTACGACGAGGGCCAGGGCTGGCACAGCCCGCGCGTCGTGCCCTACGGCCCGCTGGAGCTGGACCCGGCCACCGCCGTCTTCCACTATGCCCAGGGCATCTTCGACGGCCTGAAGGCATTTCGCGGCGTGGACGACAAGGTGCGCCTGTTTCGGCCGGACCGCCATGTGCAACGCATGAACGAGTCGGCGGCGCGCCTTTGCATCCCGCCGCTGGACCCGGAGCTGGCGCTGGACTCCATCGCCTCGCTCGTCGCGACCGACCGCGACTGGGTGCCGCGCACCATCGGCACCTCGCTCTACATCCGGCCGACGATCATCGCGACGGAGCCGTTCCTGGGCGTGCGCGCGGCTAAGTCCTACATCTACTTCGTCATCATGTCGCCGGTGGGGGCCTACTACCCGAAAGGGATGGCGCCGGTGGACATCCGCGTGGAGGAGCAGTTCGTGCGCGCGGCCATCGGCGGCCTGGGCGGCGTGAAGACCGGCGCCAACTACGCGGCCAGCCTCATGGCGAGCGAGCTTGCCAAGCACGAGGGCTTCACGCAGGTGCTGTGGCTCGACGGCGTCCACCGCAAATACATCGACGAGGTCGGCACCATGAACATCATGGTGAAGATCGGCGACGAAATCGTCACGCCGCCGCTGGGGGGCACCATCTTGCCTGGCGTCACCCGTGACTCGGCGCTGACGCTGATGCGGCGCTGGGGCCTGCGCGCGAGCGAGCGCCAGCTGTCGATCGACGAGGTGATCGATGCGCATCGCGCTGGCGAGCTCGCCGAGGTGTGGGGCACCGGCACCGCCGCGGTCATCTCGCCGGTCGGCGAGCTGACGTACAAGGGCCACAGAATGCCGATCAACGGCGGGGGCATCGGCCCCGTCACGCAGCGCCTTTACGACTCCATCGTGGCGATCCAGTATGGCAAGGCGCCCGGCCCGGACGGTTGGACGCTGGCCGTCTAGGCTCGTCTTCACGTCTCGCGACGGACATAAAACGGCCCGTGAGTTCAACACTCACGGGCCGTTCGTTGAAGCCATCGTCCATATCCCGCGAGGCGGGACCGGCCGAGGCTGCCCGGTATGGATCACCCGCAACGCCCTCGCTAGTTTTATCCCGCGAGGGATTCCATCCGCAGGAGAGCCCGCTTCGACCTGGCCTGCTCCTAGCGCGACGATGCGGGTGATGCAGCAGCGGCTTTATGGTCACTAGACACTACTGGATCACCCCCTTTCTACGCCCTATCGGCGCACGACCCATGATAGGCACAACCGGTAGGAGGCACAAGTGGCGTCCGTGCGTTTTGCCTCGAATTCCGAGCAAATGGCCGGGTAATCCCGTTTCGAGCCGCGGCCGCTTCCGCCGCCGGCCGGCATCGCGTCACGAGGCGGAGAGCACCGCGCGCAGGTCCGCGAGCGTCGTGCGGCCCGCCTTGGCGAGCCGCCGGAATTCCGACGCGCGCGCCGCCAGCGAGCCACCGCCGACGCCCAGCGACTTGGCCTGCTCCTCGCGCGCGAACGTGTCGTCCTCCCGTCGCCAGCGGTGCAGCGTGCGGCCCCGTGGCGCGCCGTTGCTCACGGTGTCGAGCTCGAACACCCGGGCCACCCGCCGGCGGATGTTGGGCCAGCCCCCGCCGACGTGCAGCGTGATGACGTAGCCGAAACGCGCGGCGTCGGTGTCGGCGATGCGGCAATAGGCGAACAGCTGCTCGATCGCCTCCTCCGGCTCGCTGGCGTGAATGGTCCCGGCCATCGCGTAGGTGCCCGCCTTCGCCGTCGCGAACGCCTGCCGCGCCGTTGGGCCCCAAAGGTAGTTCGGCATGTGGTTCGAGAACTCGGCGGCCACCAGGTAGCCGCCCGTGGCAGCGCGGGTCAAATCCTCCAGCTGGCCTGTCGCGCCGCTCAGGTGGTGGATGGGCGTGCCTTCCGGCACGCAGTCCAGCACCGCCTCCAGCGTCGTGGTCTTGCCGCCCTGGCTCGGCATCGCCGCGACGAGGAACGACTTGCGCGCCTGGCCGATGGCGCTCATAGTCGCCGCCGTGTCGGCATCGAGCGTGCCGTTGGCGATGAGGTCGAGCAGCGTGAGGTGGCGTGCCGCGCCCTGGCGATACATACCGCCAACGATACGTCGTCGCGCCCCCGGTCGCAAAGGCCGCCAACTGCTCGCAAGTCCGGCTCGCGAGGCGGGCGCGCCACCCGCCCGTGCAACAGGACCGGGTGAACGACGATAATGGGAAACCGTGGGGCGGCGCATCGGTGCCCGCCGGCGCGACGGCCTTCACCCGCGCCGCGCGACGCCATGCCGCCGGCGCCAGCGGGGGTGGCAGATGCAAGCGGCCGCGACCTTGTTCCAAGAACGGCAACGGTTCGATTTTTGGTGGCTGCGCGCGCTCTTCCTGTTGTTCGTGGCGCTGTCGGCCTGGAGTTTCACGCAGCAGATCGTCTTTGGCGTGCCGTGGGGCAACAACCCGGCCCCCGACGGATGGGTCATCGTGCTTGGCGTGATTTGGGGCATCCTGTTCCCCGCGTTCATACTCTCGGTCACGCTGCGCGTGGACGTTCGCGCCGATGGCGTCCGGGTGCGGCTCTTTCCCATCATGTGGCGCCCGCGCGTGATTCCTCCCGGCGAGATCGTGGCGCACGAGGTCGTGACCTACCGCCCGCTGCGTGACTACGGCGGCTGGGGCATACGGCTCGGTCCCAAGGGCATGGCCTACAACGCCGGTGGCAACCGGGGCGTCATGCTCACCCTCGCGCGCGGCCGTCGGGTCCTCATCGGGAGCCGGCGCCCCGAGGAGTTCGCGCTGGCGGTAGAGGCGATGCTGCGCCTGCGCCGCTGATGGGGGCGAGGGGCCCCGCATGGACGGAGACCCCCTCGCGTCGGGCGGTATCGCGCCACGTTAGCGGGCGGGCGTCGGCGTTGGCCTGGCGCCGGGAATCGACGGCTCGCCGTTCCAAGCGCCGTCCTCGCGCTCGACGTAGAACTTGAAGTAGTCCACGTACTGGTCGTACAGGGCAAGGTAGTCCCGGTTATCTGGGTCGTACGGCACGAACAGGCCCTTGTTCCAATGGAACGCAACGATGCGCAGCGTCTCCTCGTCGTCCAGGCCGTGCAGCCGCTTGATGAGGTGGAACGCCGGCACCGCGTAGGCCGTCGAGAAGCGGTCCAGGTTCTGCTCGGGGTCGAAGGAGTCCCTCAGGCGCGACACGTCGCTCATCCGGTTCCACGCCCCGAACCGTTCGAAGTTCATGTCCCAGCCCCATTGCGGGTGCGCGTCGTCGGGCGCCCGCAGGCCGTGCGGGTAGGGCATGCCCGCGTACCAATCCCCCGCCAGCTGCGTCAGGCCGAAGTCCGTGCCCGTGTCGGCGTTTGGGTCGAAGCTCGATTCGCGCTGGACAATCGCGTAGTAGAACCAGCGCGGTAGGTTATATCTTGCCACCGCGCCGCGGATCGCCTCGCCCACTTCGCGCGACGCCTGGTATGGCCGAAAGCCGCCGTCCGGCCGCTGGGTCGCCGTTGGCGCCGGCACCGCCGCCTGCCCCAGCGTCGCCGCATCCGCCGGATGCAGCGCCGACAGCGACAGCGCCAGGAGACCCAACAGCATGCCGGCCATCACCGCGGCAACGGCCCGCCGCGCCGCGCGCGTTCCAGAATGAAACACCACACTCCACCTCCACCGCATTGATTGACCGACCGGGCACAGTGAACCGGACTCACGCCCGACCCGGCACGCCACGCTCGGACGAGCGCGCCTCAACGTTTCGTCGCTCCTTGGGACGATTCGCGGGCCCACCGGAGGCGCGCCGGCGCGCACCGTGGCCCGTGGCGCCGCCGCCTGCTACAATCCCGCAAGACCGCCTCAACGCCGCGCAGGAGACACCGCATGGCAGTCGTCCGCATTGGCATAGGCGCCGCATCGCCCCCGGCCCGCGCCGGGCGCGACACATTCCTCAAATACCTCGACACGCTCGAAGCGCAGGGCTGGGACTCGCTCTGGTTCTCGGACCGCATCGTCGGGCCCGGGTGGGTCATCGACCCCATCGTCGGCATGTCGATGATCGCCGCGCACACCAAGAAGCTGAAGTTCGGCACCAGCGTGCTGCTCATGTCCGTCCGCAGCCCCGTCGCCATGGCGCGCGCGCTCGGCACCATCGACTTCATGTCGAACGGCCGCCTCATCCTCGGCGTCGGCGTTGGGCAAGAGGCCGACACCGAATACGTCGCGATGGGCGTCCGCAAGAACGACCGCGGCAAGCGCCTCGACGAGGCGATCATGCTCATGCGCCGCTTGTGGACGGAAGACAAGGTCACCCATGCCAGCCCGTTCACGAGGCTCGCGGACGCGCAGCTCTACCCGAAGCCGGCGCAAGCCAACGTGCCCATCTGGATCGGCGGGCGCACCGAGGCGGCCATCAAGCGCACCGGCCTCATGGGCGACGGCTGGCTGCCGACGCAGGTCACGGTGGACGAGGTCGCGCGCGGCATCGCCCAGGTGCGGCGGTACGCGGCGGACGCGGGACGCCAGGTGCCGGACGACCATTTCGGCGTGCAGCTCGGCTGCTACATCGTCGAGAATGGTCCCGTGCCGATGGACAAGGTCGGCCAGCACCTGCTGCGCCGCCGCACCGACGTCGGCCTGGAGCAGCTGCACCTGCTGGGCACCGCCGAGCAGGTCAACGCGCGCCTGCGCGAGCTGATCGACGCCGGCGCCACGAAGTTCGTGCTCAACCCGGCGTGCGGCATGGACGAGCTATGGCGGCAGCTGGAGTTGCAGTCCGAGCTGGTGGTGCGGCCGTGGCATGCGAAAAAGGACGCCGTTGGCGCGGGCTGAGGAAGGCGGCGCGAGTGTGGCCTCGCCGCCGACGGCGTCCGTCGGCCACCGCAGCCGGGATCGCATCGCGGGCAAGCAATCGGATAGCGCAGGAGTGAGTTTCGCAATGGTCAAGGTCGGCATCATCAACGTCACCGGCTATGCGGGCGTCGAGCTCGCGCGCTTCCTATCGCGCCACCCCGACGCCGAAATCGTCAGCGTCACGGGGCGCTCCGCCGCCGGGCAGAAAGTGTCGGACGTATTCCCCCACCTCGCGGGCGAGGTCGCCGACATGACGATCACCCCGGAGGTCACGGAGAGCGTCGACGTCGTCTTCTCCGCGCTGCCGCAGGTGGAGAGTGCCAAGGTGTGCGTGCCGTTCGTGCGTAACGGCACCAAAGTCATCGACATCAGCGCCGACTTCCGCCTGCACGACCCCGCCGTCTACCAGCAGTGGTACAAGGCCGAGCACCCCGCGCCCGACCTGCTCGAAACGTCGGTCTACGGCCTCACCGAACTCGACCGCGAGGGCATCGCCGGCGCCGACGTGGTCGCGAACCCCGGCTGCTACCCCACCGGCGCCATCCTCGGCCTGGCGCCCGTCGTGAAGGCCGGCCTCGTGAAAGACCAGATCATCGTGGACGCCAAGAGCGGCGTCTCGGGCGCCGGACGCGGCCTCAGCCTCGGCACGCACTTCTCCGAGGTCAACGAGAACGTCTACGCCTACGGCATCGACGGCCACCGCCATCTGCCCGAGATCACGCAAGAGCTGGCCCGCCAGCGCGACGGCTTCGATCCGAAGGTCATCTTCCTGCCGCATCTCATCCCCATGACGCGGGGCATCCTCGACTCCATCTACTGCGACTTCGTGGACGGCGCGTTCAGCGGCCCGGAGCAGGCCGGCAAGGCGATCAAGGAGCTGTACCGCGACTTCTACAAGGGCGAGCGGTTCGTGAAGGTGGTGAACGCGTCGCCGCAGACGAAGCAGACCTGGGGCAACAACGATTGCTTGATTTACCCCACGGTGGACAAGCGCACGGGGCGCCTCATGGTCTTTTGCGCGCTCGACAACCTCGTCAAGGGAGCGGCCGGCCAGGCAATCCAGAACATGAACCTCATGTTCGGCCTGCCCGAGGCCGAGGGCCTGGACTTCATCGCCATCTATCCGTAACCGCCGCGATGCGTAACGCCTCACGGCGCGTTGCGCTACAATGGCCTCGCTGCGGCTTCGTGCCGTGGCCGTCCCGGTGCCGCCCCGCCAGGGAGCGGCGCTGGAGGGGTGGGCCTTCCGTCCCGTGCTCCATGATGCGGCCAGCCGCCGCGACACGTCCGCCCCGGTCGTCTAGAGGCCTAGGACGTCGCCCTTTCAAGGCGAAAACCAGGGGTTCGAATCCCCTCCGGGGCACCATTCATCCCCAGTTCTTGCTCTCTGGCGTGACGTTCGCGCGCGTCTTCACCAGCACGGTGGCATTACTCGCGACGACGTCGGGCGTGCCGTCGCGCTTGGAGAGCGCCGTGTAGGCCGCGCGCCCCCCGGCGGGAGCAAGGCGGGCGAAGGTGTGAATCCGTCTACCCCGCCGGGTGCGCGCCCTCTTGCGGACGCCTCGCGTCGGCGCCGGCTTGCGATGGCGCGCGGTGCGGCATCTTGGCCGCGTGCATGTGGGCGTCCAGGCGGCGCAGCGGGCTCCACGCCAGCGTCAGTGCGACGGTGACGGCCAGCAGCCCGCCGCCGCTCAACGCCAGCGCGCCGCGCAGACCAATGGCGTCGGCCAGCGCGCCGATGGGCAGCGTGCCGACGAACATCATCGAGGCGCCGCCCAGCAGGAAGCTCGCCATGCGCCCCTGCAAGTCGCCGGGCACGGTGAGCTGGATGATCGAGTTCATCAGCGAGATCACCATGGTGCTCGCCAGGCCCAGCAGCCCGATCGCCAGCAGCGTCACCGGCAGCCAGGGCCCGAGCGCGAACGCTATCACCGCCAGCGGGAACAGCAGCGCCTGCGCGATGAGCAGCTGCGTCTTGCGGCGCGTGTCGCCCATGGTGACGAGCGCGATGCTGCCGATGATGGCGCCGATGCCCGTCGCGGTGAACAGCAGGCCGGTGCCGTCGGCGTCGAAGCCCAGCACCTCCTTGCCGAACGCGGTGGTGAATTGGATGTAAACCATGCCGAACATGCCCATCGACAGCCCCAGCAGCGTGATCGCCAGCATGGCGGGCGTGGCGCGGACGTAGCGCGCCCCATGCGCGAGCTCGCCCAGCGTCGACACCCGCCGCGCGGGCCCCTTGGTCACGGCGGCCTGGCTCACGCTGCGCGAGCGCGCCCGGAATCTGCGCCGCCACGCCGACGCCGGCCAACCCGAGTCGCCCTCGGCCAGGGCCTAGGTCCTGGCCGCGCCAGCGGACTGCCTACGCGCGGGCGGCGGGCGGCTCGTTCCACCCGCGCCCGGTGACCATGCCGCGCACGTAGCCGATTGAGCCGGTGTGCTGCATGAACCCCGTGAGCATGTTGATGAGGAGCCGCGCGCCGGTGAGCGTGCCATAGGGCACCACGAACTCCCGCGCCAGGTGCGCCTCCGTCACCATGCCCAGGCGGCGCATCGCGGCGCGGTGCGCGGCGGCCGCGTAGGGCCGCAGCAGCCCCACGTCGGGCCGGAATGCCGCCACCATCTCCGGCGTGTCGCGGTAGCCCGTCGCCTCCGCGCTCATGCCGTAGCGGCCGGCCCAGCCCTCGCTCGCCCACGCCTGGGGCTCGCCCGTCAGCGCCCCCGTATACACGTCCTTCCACCGGCTCAGGCTCCACGCCATCCATGCGATGGAATTCGACTCCGGCGTCGGCAGATAGTAGAGCTGATCGGGCCGCAGCCCCTCGATCGCGCGCGTCACCGTCTCGAAGCATCTTTCCATTCCCGCCGCGATGGCCCACACTTGCGGGGCCGTCGGTGTCGGTATCATGTGGTTTCCTTTCGAGGTTGTTGTCGGAGCCGTTATACAATCGCCGGCCCCATTGGCCTAGCCCGTCGCGCCGCCGGCGCACCGGAGGAGATTCATGGTCAAGAGCATCTGGGTGGACTATCTCGGCGCCGAGATCAAGTTCGTGCAGGGGCGGAAACATCGCAGCCGCGTCGCGGAAGCCGGCCGCGACCATGCCGAAACCCTCGTGATGGTGCATGGCGGCGGTGGGCACCTGGAAACCTTCGCCCGCAACGTCGTGCCGCTCGCCAGGCACATGCGCGTCGTCGCCGTCGAAATGCTGTGGCACGGGCTGTCGGATTGCCCTCCCATCGGCGAGAGCACGTTGGCCCAGGTGACGGAGCAGGTGCTGGACATCATCGACACCATGGGGCTGGGCAAGGTGTGGCTGCACGGCGAGGCGGGCGGGGCCAGCGCCATCACACCGCTCGTGCTGGACCACCCGGAAAGGCTGAAGGGCGTGATTTGGGAGACCGGCATCGGCATGGCGTTCAAGGAGGGCGGCATCGAGCCCCCGCGCGCGCCGGTGGGCGGCATTCCCATGGGCGAGCGCACCTTGCAGCTGCTGGACAACCCCACCTGGCAGGCCGTCAAGGACCGCCTGCTGATGGTGATGCACCACGACCACCCGGAGCGCGTGACCGACGAGCTGGTGGACGTGCGGCTGGCCCACTACAGCCGCCCCTCCACCAACGACGGCCAGCGCCGCTACTACCAATACTCCACCTCCGGCAAGGGTCGCCGGTTCCTGGCGAGCGAGGAGCGGATCGCCCAAATCAAGCTGCCCACCCTGGTGCTCTGGTCGGACGGCAGCGGGGGCAACGGGCCCGACGCGGGGCGGCGCGTGGCATCGCTCATCGAAGGAGCCCAGTTCAAGGTGTTGCGCGACTGCGGTTTCTGGGGACACTGGGAGCACCCCGAGGTGTTCAACGAGGCCGTGCGCCAGTTCGTCATGGGCGAGCGCGTGACGTAGCCGGCTCGACGCGGCGAACGTCTAGTCGGTCCAGCCACGGCCGGTGAGCATGCCGCGTATGTAGGCGATCTGTCCGACGTGCGGCGCGAAGTCCATCAGCATGTGCTCCGGCAGGTCGGCGCCGGCCACCGTGCCATAGGGCGTTTCGTAGTCATGCGCCAGGCTCGCCGCCGTCAACGAGCGGAAGCGTCGCACCGTCGCCGCGTGCGCCGCGTCCGCGTAGCCCCAGAGCAGCGACGGCTCCGGGCGGAACGCCGCGACAGTCGCCGGCGTGTCGCCATAGCCCTCCGCCTCGGTCGGCAGGTCGAAGCGCCCGGCCCAGCCGTCGACGGCCCAGGCGTGCCGCTCGCCGGTCAACAGCGCGGAATAGAGGTCCTTCCAGCGGCTGAGGTGCCAGATGAGCCAGGCGATGGAGTTGGACTCCGGGGTCGGCCGGTAGTAGTAGCCGTCCGGCCGCAAGCCGTCGGTCGCCTGCCGCATCGTGCGGTGCGCCGAATCGAGCGCCGCCATGATGGGCCGCAGTTCAGGCAAGACGTGGGTCGTGCTCATCGGAGCTCCTCGCTCGAGATCGAGGGATTGTATCCGCTCGCCGCGCGATGGAGCCTCGCTGCCGATAGAATCGGGGCATTCGACCAGGAGCAATCTCGATGCCATCCACGCCGGTTTCGTTCTATTCCGACGGACACAAGATCGCCGCAGTGCTGCACACGCCGGAGCACGGCGCCGGGGGGCCGCACCCCGCCATCGTCATGGCGCAGGGCACCGTCGGCCGCAAGGAGCTGTTTGGGTTCCCGCGCATCGCCCAGCGCTTCAACGCGCTCGGCTATGTCACGCTCACGTTCGACTATCGGGGCTTCGGCGAATCCGAGGGCGAGCGGGGCCGGCTGTTCCCCCAGGAGCAGGCCGAGAACATCCGCGATGCCGTCACGTTCCTGGCGCAACAGCCGGGCGTCGACGCGCGGCGCGTCACGGCGTGGGGCACGTCGTTCGGCGGGGCGACGGTGGTGCAAGTGGCGGCGCTCGACCAGCGCATCGCCGCCGTCGTGAGCATCGTCGGCTACGGCGATGGCGAGCGGTGGCTCCGTGGCAAGCGCGCGCCGGAACAGTGGACGTCGTTCGTGGCCCGCATCGCCGCCGACCGCAACGCGCGTGTGCGCTCCGGGGTGTCGGAGCTGGTGCCGCCGGGCGAGGTGTTCGCGCCCGACCCGAAGTCGGCCGAGGTGCGCGCGCGAGTCGTCGGTGGGCCGCCGGGCATGGACGTGCGGATGCCGAGCGTGACGCTCCAGTCCGCCGAGCGGATGCTCGAGTTCAAGCCGGTCGAGCTCGTCGAACGCATCGCGCCACGGCCGGTGCTGTTCGTCGCGGCCGAGCACGATGCGCCCACCCCCGCCGACGGCATCGTCGACCTCTACTGGCGGGCCCGCGGGCCGAAGCGGCTGGAGATCGTTCCGGGCATCACCCACTACGAGGTGTATGCCGGGCCGCACGCCTCCCGCCTGCTCGACTGGACCGACACCTGGCTGCGCGATCACGGCGCCGGCCCGTCCAGCGCGTAGGCGCCGGCGCGCCGCCAAGCGGCGGCCGGCTCGCGTCGGTGGCGCAAGATTCGGATTGCCGCCGGCGCCCGCGCCGCTTAGACTGGGGGCATCGGCCACGCACGAGCACGGCTCCACGGAGAGCGCAATGGCTTCGCTCGGCGCGGCCGCGTGTTGCCATCAACGGATTGAGAGAACCTCGTGTCGCATCATCGGCGGATATTGTGGTCGGGTGGGTTGAGCCTCGTGATTGGAACGCTGGAGACGGGCGCATGGCCGGTGCTGCTGCCGCTCATCGCGCCGGAGTTCGGCGTGTCCACCGTGTCGGTGGCGTGGGTGCTGGTCGCGTTCGGGCTCGGCATGGCGAGCGCCGCGCTCACCGCGGGCCGCATCGGCGACGTGCTGGGCCACAAGCGGGTGGCCGTCGCCGGTTTCGCCCTCGAGCTCGTCTTGCTGTTGCTCTCCATCGTGTCGCCGGTCTTCTGGCTCGTGCTGCCGCTGCGCTTCCTGCAAGGCATCGCGCGGTCGGCGCACATCAACAGCATCGGCGCCCTCATCATGGGCGCCTACCCCAAGGAGCAGCGCGGCCGGGCGGTCGGCATCCGCTTGGGCCTCGCCTACGTCGGCCTCATCCTCGGCCCGCTCTATGCCGGCCTCGTCGCGAACGGCCTCGGGTGGCGCGCGCCATTGCTCGGCATCGCCGCGCTCTACGTCGCGCACACGCTGGCCGTCGTCCTGGCCGTGCCTGCCGACACCGCGGCCCAACGCGTCATGCCGGTGTTGCGCCGCCTGGACTGGCCGGGCGCCTTGGCGTTCCTCGTTTCCATCGCCTCGCTGCTCTACGGCGCCCAGCTGCTGCGTCGTGGCGGCTCGTTGCCGCAAGCGGCGGCCTTCGTCGCGTTGGCGCTCGCGGCCTTCGCGGCCGCCATGGCATTCGAGCGTCGCGCCAAATCGCCGGCGCTGAACCTGCAAGTCCTCGGCACGCCCATTTCGTCGTCGGCATTCGCCAGCCTCATCTCCTTCAGCGCGGCGTTTGGCGCCGTCACCTTCCTCATGCCCTTCTTCATGCAGCGGGGGCTCGGCTGGACGGTGGCGGTGTCGGGTGGCGTGCTGGTCACGCTCAACCTCGTGCAAGTGTTCGGCGCCCCGCTCATGGGCCACCTGGCCGACCGCGGCGGCACCAGGTTGCTCGTCACCGTGGGGTCCGCGTTGGTCGTGCTGGGGCTGCTGCTGGCGTCGCGCCTCGGCCACGACACGCAGGCGTGGCAGGTGGTGGCCGTCATGCTGCTGCTTGGCCTGAGCCAAAGCCTGTTCGAGACGCCGATCAACCGCATCTTCTACGACGCCGTGCCCGCCAATGCGCTGGCATCGGCGGCGGCGTTCGGCACCGTCGGCCGGCAGATCGGCCTGGCGCTGGGCGGCGCCCTGGGCGCCGCGCTGCTGGCGTCGCGCGCCGACGGTTCGACCGTTGCGGGCGTGAGCGCCGCGCTGGTCACGAT
>Ga0194132_10006944_pt1 | contig 17186 bp, 16 predicted proteins | sample TA2KigOf80mmetaG_FD_148612 | JGI IMG/M metagenome (GOLD analysis project Ga0194132, IMG submission 148612) | Freshwater microbial communities from Lake Tanganyika, Tanzania - TA2015054 Kigoma Offshore 80m | ecosystem: Environmental > Aquatic > Freshwater > Lake | place: Tanzania: Lake...
CCGAGGGCGTGCCCGGCGGGTACGCCGCGGTCTACCCCGCGCTGCGGATGCTGGAGGAGTCCGGCCGGGCCCGCCGCGGCTACTTCGTCGCCGGTCTCGGCGCCGCCCAGTTCGCCCTGCCCGGTGCGGCCGAGCGCCTGCGCGCGGGGCGCGCCGACGTCGACGCCACCGCACCGGTCGTGGTCCTGGCCGCCACCGACCCCGCCCAGCCCTACGGCGCCGCGCTGGCCTGGCCCGACGCCCCCGCGGCCGACCCCACCGTCGAGAGCGCTGGTCGGGTCCCCCGACCGACACGCAGCGCCGGGGCGGTGGTCGTGCTGCGGGGCGGCCGACCGGTCGCGTTCCTCGACCCCCGCAGCCATCACGTGCTGGCCTTCGACCTCGACGACGTCGACTGGGTCGCCGCACTGCCCGGCCTGGTGCACGACGACCGGCTCCGGCGCCTCGAGATCCAGCGGGTCAACGGGCTTCCGGTGCGCTCCACCCCGTTCGGGGTCGCCCTCGACGCGGTCGGCTTCGTCCCCACGCCCCGTGGCGTCGTCTTCCGCCGCTGAGGGACACCACATCGAGGTACGACAGCAGATTCGTGATACTGAGTTCCCGAACACCGTCCCGGGAATGGTGAGGTCGACCCGACGGTTGCGGAGCCCGTGCGCCTGGCATTCCGGGAGATCCTGAGGACGAAGCTGCGCTTCTCGCTCCTCGCAGGGGCCGTCGGCCTGCTCGTCTTCCTGATCCTGTTCCAGTCGACCCTGCTCTCGACCCTGCTCTCGTTCTTCTCCGGCGCGCTCGAGTCCCAGTCCGCCGCGGTCGTGGTCTACAGCGACGACGCCCGCAGGAACCCCGAGGGATCCGTCCTGCCGCTCACCACGGTCGACGAGGTCGCCGCCGTCCCCGGCGTCGCCGCGGCGGGACCCTTCGGGGTCGACACCATGACCGCGCGCGCCGGCGGCGAGGAGCTCGACGTGGCGCTGCTCGGCTACGAGCTCGGCGGCCCGGGCGCACCGACCACGCTGGTCGAGGGGAGGCTCCCGAACGACGACAACGAGGGCGTCGCGTCCGACATCGACGCCGACCGGGGCTTCGCGATCGGCGACACCGTCCGGATCGTCGGTCCGGAGGGGACCTATCCGATCGAGATCGTCGGCCTCGCGGAGAACGCCCGGTTCAGCGTGCAACCCGGGGTCTTCGTGTCGTACGACACCTTCGAGGCGGCGTCGCGGGTCAAGAACCCCGACGCCATTGCGGTCCTGCCCTCGATGGTCCTCGCCGATCCGGAGTCAGGGCTGTCGGCCTCGACCGTCGCCGACCGCATCACCCGTCAGGTCGACGGCGTGGAAGCGCTCACCCGGTCCGCCGCGGTCAACAGCCTCCCCGGCGTGTCGGCGGTCAAGAGCTCCTTCAACATCATCCAGGGTCTCGCCTTCATCGTCGTGACCCTGGTGGTGGGCATCTTCTTCGTGATCCTCACCGTGCAGAAGGCCGCCGCGCTCACCCTCCTGCGCGCGATCGGCGCGTCGTCGGGTGAGCTCGTCCGGTCGCTCCTCGTCCAGGTGCTCATCGTGATGGCTGGCGCCATCGTCGTCGGTGCGGCGCTCATGTTCGTGGCCTCGCTCGCCTCGACCCCCGACTTCCCGATCTCGTTCGACCTCGGGATCGTGGTCAGCCGGGGGGCGGCACTGGTCGTGCTCGCGCTGATCGCCTCGCTCGCGGCCATCCGTCGTGTACTGCGCATCGACCCGATCGCGGCCACCGTCCCGGCGGGGGTCGACCGATGAGGCTGGCGCTGCGCGAGCTGCGCCGGAGCAAGCGCCGCTTCACCCCCACCATGGTCGCGCTGTCGCTGCTCGTGGTGCTTCTCCTCATGCTCGGCGGCCTCCTCGACGGGCTCTACATCGGGTCCACCGGGGCGCTGCGGGCCCAGAAGTCGGAGCTCGTCGTGTTCGACGCGTCGGCCCGCGAGTCCACCCTGCGGTCCCGCATCGAGCCGGCCACCCGGGCCACGATCGAGGACGTCGACGGGGTCGCGGCCACGTACGGGTTCGGGATCGCCCTCGTGGGCGCGGAGGTGCCCGGGGAGACCGACCTCGCCGACGCCGCCGTGATCGGCTACGAGGGCAACGTCGACGGCGTGCCCGCCCCGCCCGAACCCGGCACCGCGTGGGCCGACAAGTCGCTCGAGGCGTCCGGGGTCGCAGTGGGCGACACGATCCGGGTCGGGCCCACCCGGATCCCGCTCGAGGTCGTCGGCTGGGTCGAGGACACCAACTACCTCCAGCAGGGAGGGCTCTGGGTCGAGCCCGACACCTGGCGCGAGGTGCTCGCCGAGTCCCGGCCCGGGGCCGCGGTCGGCGACGACGTCTTCCAGAACGTGTGGGTCGCACTCGCCGACGGCGCCGACGCCGACACCGTGGCCGCAGCGATCGACGATGCGACCGGGACGACCGAGACGATCACCCGCGACGCCGCCGTCCTCGCGCTGCCCGGCATCAAGGAGCAGAACAGCATCTTCACCCAGATCATCGCGGTGACCTTCCTCGTCGCCGGCCTCGTCGTCGCACTGTTCTTCGCCCTGCTCACGCTCGAGCGCACGCCGATGCTCGGCGTGCTCAAGGCGGTGGGCGCGTCGTCCCGTCAGCTCGTCGGCTCGCTGCTCACCCAGACCCTCGTCGTCACCGCCATCGCGTACCTCATCGGCGCGCTCGTCGCCCTCGGCCTCGACGCGGTGATCCCCCCCGAAGTGCCCATCGCCATCACGTCGTCGCGCGCCGTGTTCGTCGCCGTCGGCGTGTTCGTCGCCGCCGCGATCGGCGGCGCGATCTCCCTCCGCCGCATCATCCGCATCGATCCCGCCTCGGCCATCGGCACCGGCACCTGAAAGGCAACCGCCATGCCCGCGCTGCAGCTCCGCAACGTCCGCAAGACCTACCAGTCCGGCGACAGCGAGATCGTCGCGCTCGACCACGCGAACCTCGAGGTCCCCGACGACGAGATCCTCGCGCTCATCGGCCCCTCGGGGTCGGGCAAGACCACGCTCCTGTCGATCGCCGGCGGCCTGCTGTCGCCGTCGGAGGGCAACGTGGTCGTCGGCGGACACGACATCACGGAGTACTCCGCGAAGGACCTCACCCGGTTCCGCCGTGAGGAGGTGGGCTTCGTGTTCCAGACCGTGAACCTGGTGCCCTTCCTCACCGCACGCGAGAACATCATGGTGGCGGCCGAGCTGGCCGGGCGGGGCAGCGAGAAGGCCGCCCGGGCCCGGGCCGACCAGCTGCTCGAGGAGCTCGGTCTCGCGCGCCGCGCCGACAACCTCCCGGCCCAGCTCTCGGGCGGTGAGCGCCAGCGGGTCGCGATCGGACGTGCGCTGATGAACGAGCCCAAGCTGATCCTCGTCGACGAGCCCACGTCGGCGCTCGACACGAAGCTGGGCAACCAGGTGATGGAGCTCATCGTGGGCGAGGTGAAGTCCCGCAAGACCGCGGCGATCATCGTCACCCACGACACCCGCATGGTCCACTACGCCGACCGCACGGTGAGCATCACCGACGGCGTGCTCGCCGCCTGACCATGGGCCCCGGCGATCGGCTGCCCACGGTCACGCTCGTCGGCGCCGACGGTGCGCCGGTCGAGCTGGGCGCGTTCCTCGAGCGCACCTTGCTCGTCGTGGCCATCCGCTACTACGGCTGAATCCCCTGCCTCGACTACCTCGCGCAGGTGCGTGAGGCGCTCCCCGGGATCCGGGCCGCCGGCGCCGACGTGCTCGCGGTCGGCACGGCCGCCGGCTGGCAGGCCGAGGCGCTGATGCAGGGTGCGCCCGACCGGCCGCCGCTCGGGTTCCCCTGTGTCGTCGATCCCGAACACAACCTCTACCGCGCCCTCGGGCTCGGGCGGGTCGCGTGGTACGAGTGGGCCACGCCGCGACTCTGGCGCAACTACCTCGGTGCGTTCCGCCGCGGCGCCCGTCAGGGCGAGGTCACCGGCGATATCCACCAGAAGCCCGGGGTCGCGGTGATCGACCCGGACCGGTCCGTGCGGTGGATCCACCGCGCGGTGACCGTCGGGGACTACCCGCCGATCGCGACCGTGCTCGCTGCGCTCACCCCGACGCGCTGACGTCGCGGTCGGCCAGGCGGAACTTCAGCACGACCATCCCGGCACCCAACACCGAGAACGCGACGAGTCCGGCGGCGGGGTCGGGGCCCCAGAGGTTCGGCCAGGCGAACGCGGTCCACAGGCATGCGGCCACGACCCACGCGCCCATGCCGAGCAGCATCGCCGGCCGGGAGCGGCGGAACACCATGACGCCGAGGCCGAGCGCCACCAGGTTGGGCACGAACCAGGCGGGGAACACGCCGAGGATCGCCCCACCCGCCGCGGCGACGCCCTTGCCGCCCCGGAAGCCCGTCCACACCGGCCAGATGTGCCCGACGATCGCGGCGGTCGCGGCCGCATAGGCCGCGGCGTCGCCCACCAGGACCAGCGCGATGAGGCCGGCGAACATGGCCTTGCCTCCGTCGAGGAGGACCACGACGCCGCCCCACACCTTCCCGACCGACCGGAACGTGTTGAACCCGCCCGGGTTGCCGCTGCCGGTCGCGCGGATGTCGACGTCGCCGCGCGTGGCGAGCGCCGTGACGATCACCGCGAAGGGGATCGTGCCCAGCAGGTATCCGAGCACCACCACCCCGACGAACGCGACGGCGTCCATCAGCACCCCACTCCGAGCCCTGACCCGAGCAGGTGACGCTCAGCCACGAATTGTGGGCCTGGACGTCACATGCTCGCGAGGGGACGGCTCGGGCATCGAGCGGTCAGCCGCCGGAGACGTCCTGGGGCTTCTCACGGCCGGCACCGATCCACGGCATCATCGAGCGGAGCTGCTCGCCCACGTCCTCGATCGGGTGCGCGGCACCGCGCCGGCGCAGCGCGTTGAACCGGGGGCGGCCGGCCTGGTTCTCCAGGATCCACTCGCGGGCGAACTCGCCCGACTGGATCTCGCCGAGGATCTTCTTCATCTCCTCACGCGTCGCCGGCGTGACGATGCGCGGGCCGCGGGTCATGTCGCCGTACTCCGCGGTGTCGGAGATCGAGTAGCGCATGTTGGAGATGCCGCCCTCGTAGATGAGGTCGACGATGAGCTTCACCTCGTGCAGCGTCTCGAAGTACGCCGACTCGGGCTGGTAGCCCGCGTTCACCAGCGTCTCGAAGCTGGCCATGATGAGCTCGGTGAGCCCACCGCAGAGCACGACCTGCTCGCCGAAGAGGTCGGTCTCGGTCTCCTCCTCGAACGTGGTGTCGAGCACGCCCGCACGGGTGGAGCCGATGCCCCGGGCGTAGGCCAGCGCGGTCTGCTTCGCCTTGCCGGTCTCGTCGGCCGCAACCGCGACGAGGGCCGGGACGCCGCCGCCCTCCTCGTAGGTGCGCCGCACGAGGTGGCCGGGGCCCTTCGGGGCGATCATCCACACGTCGACGCCCTGGGGTGGGGTGACCTGGCCGAAGTGGATGTTGAACCCGTGCGCGAAGGCGAGAGCGTTGCCCGGCTCGAGGTTGGGCGCGATGTCCTCCCGGTAGACCCGGGCCTGCTCGGTGTCGGGCAGGAGCACCATCACGATGTCGGCCGCCTTCACGGCGTCGGCCGTGGCGAGGACCCGCAGCCCCGCCTCCTCGGCCTTGGCCCACGAGCTCGAGCCCTCCCGGAGCCCGACGACCACCTCGACGCCCGACTCCTGGAGGTTACGGGCGTGGGCGTGGCCCTGGGAGCCGTAGCCGAGGACGGCGACCGTCTTGCCCTGGAGGAGGGAGAGGTCGGCGTCGTCGTCGTAGTAGATGGTCGCGGGCATGCGAGACGTCCTTCGTCAGGGGCGAGTCGGTGCCTTCTTGCGTCTCCAGGGCCGCGAGATCGGGTCCGTGGTGACGCCAAAAGGGCGGGGAGGATCCTAGGCGGAGCGGGTCCGGACCGCCCGCAGGCGGGCGGGGCGGCGGGCCAGCTTGGGCAGGGCGATGCGGCCGGTCCGCTGCAGCTCGACGATGCCGAACGGCTGGAGCAGATCGGTCATGGCGTCGAGCTTGGTCGGCGCACCGGCCACCATGATCGTCATCGACTCGTAGCCGACGTCGTCGATCTTGGCCTCGAAGATCGATGCGAGCTCGGTGATCTGCGACCGCGCGTCGGCGGTGGCCTTCACCGTCACGAGCATCAGCTCGCGCTCGACCGCCTCGGCCGGGGCCAGCTCGACGATCTTGATGACCGGCACGAGCTTGTTGAGCTGCTTGGTCACCTGCTCGAGCGGGGCCGACTCCGCGTCGACGACGATCGTCATGCGGCTGAACCGCTCGTCCTCGGTCGGGCTGACCGCGAGCGAGACGATGTTGAAGCCACGCCGGGCGAACAGTCCGGAGACACGCGAGAGCACGCCAAACTTGTTCTCCACGAGCACGCTCAGGATGTGGTGCTGGACGGGTCCGTTCATCGGTTCCTCTGCGTTCCTTCGTGCGGCCGACGCGTCAGTGACCCGCGGCGTAGGGGTCGTGGGCCGGGTCGAGGATGACCTGGTCGTTGCTCGTGCCGGCCGCGATCATCGGGTACACCTTCTCGCGGAAGTCGGTGTGGAAGTCGATGACCACCGGGCGGTCGTCGACCTCGTTGGCCTTCTGGATCGTCGGCTCGACGTCCTCGGGCGTGTCGACGCGAAACGCCACGCAGCCCATCGCCTCGGCCCACTTCACGTAGTCGGGCAGGTCGGGCGAGAGGTACACCTCGCTGTAGCGCTCCTCGTAGAACATCTCCTGCCACTGGCGCACCATGCCCAGGTAGGCGTTGTTGAGGATCGCGACCTTGACCGGGATCCGCTCGGCGCTGGCGGTCACGAGCTCCTGTGCCGTCATCTGGAAGCAGCCGTCACCGTCGACCGCCCACACCATGCGCTCGGGCTTGCCCACCTTCGCGCCGATCGCGGCGGGCACCGCGAAGCCCATCGTGCCGAGACCGCCGGAGTTGACCCAGGTGTACGGGTGGTTGAACTTCCAGCGCTGCGCGGTCCACATCTGGTGCTGGCCCACGCCCGAGGCCACGATCGTGTCGTCGGGCGTGTTGTCGCGCAGCGTGTCGATCACGTACTGCGGCTTCAGCGGCCCGTCCTCGATCTGCTCGTAGACCAGCGGGTAGCGCTCCTGCCACTCGCGCAGCTGGCGCATCCACGGGTCGATGTCGGGCCAGGCCTTCTTCGCCTTCTCGGCGCGCACGGCCTTCACCAGCTCTTCGATCACCACGCGGCAGTCGCCCACGATCGGCACGTCGGGCCGCCGCACCTTGCCCAGCTCGGCCGGGTCGATGTCGACGTGGATGATCTTGGCGTCGGGTGCGAAGCCGTCAAGCTTGCCGGTGACCCGGTCGTCGAAGCGCGACCCCAGCGCGATCAGCAGGTCGGACTGCTGCATCGCGGTGATCGCCGTGAAGTTGCCGTGCATGCCCGGCATCCCGAGGCACAGCGGATGGTCGTCGGGGAACGCGCCACGCGCCATCAGCGTGGTCACCACGGGGAAGCCGGTCAGCTCGGCGAGCTCGCGCAGCGCCTCGGCGGCGCGAGCCTTGAGGATCCCTCCGCCGACGTACAGCACCGGCTGGCGAGCCTCGCCCATCAGACGGGCGGCGTCCTTGATCTGCTTTGCGTGGCCCTTCAACGTCGGCTTGTACCCGGGGAGGTCGACCTGCTCGGGCCACTCCCAGTCCATCATCTGGTTCGACACGTCCTTGGGCATGTCGATGAGCACCGGGCCCGGCCGACCGGTGGTCGCGACGTGGAAGGCCTCGCGCACGATGCGGGGGACATCCTGCGCGTCGGTCACGAGCCAGTTGTGCTTGGTCACCGGCATCGTGATGCCGACGGTGTCGCACTCCTGGAACGCGTCGGTGCCGATCACCGCGTAGGGCACCTGGCCGGTGATCACCACGAGCGGGATCGAGTCCATGTACGCGTCGCACAGCGGGGTCACGACGTTGGTCGCGGCCGGGCCGCTGGTGACCATGGCCACGCCCGGACGGCCGGTGGCGTGCGCGTAGCCCTCGGCCATGTGCCCGGCGCCCTGCTCGTGACGCACGAGGACGTGGCGGATCGACGACTCGATGAGCGGGTCGTAGACGGGCAGGATGGCGCCGCCGGGGAGGCCGAACATGACCTCCACCTGCTCCTGCTCGAGGCTCTTGATCAGCGCCTGGGCTCCGGTCAGCTTCATGGGTTCACTCACTTGGGTCGTGGGTGGGATGCCCGGGGACGGGCAGGGCGGTCCCTGGTTCGGCTTCGCCGCCTCGGGACCCGCACCTCGAAATCCGGCCCGTGACGTACGAAGCCCCTCGCCAGGGCGAGGGGCGGGAGCGCACGGACGCGACGAGGCGCCGTGCGCTACGTAACGATTACGAGGAGGGAGGTGCGAGACATCGGACCTCCATTGTTGCCGGTCGAGGGGGCGGGAAGCAAGTCATTCGCCGCCGGGGTCCGGATCGCGGCTCGGCCGCCCTCGGGCGAGGGCGGACCGGGCGTCGGCGCCGGACCCCCGATCGCCGGGCCGGGAACGGTCAGCGCTGGTGGACCGGGCAGGAGTAGGTGGTGCGGCCGCCCACCTGGCGGCGCAGGAGCGGTGCACCGTCGAGCGGGCAGGTGGCACCCGGGAAGCGTGCCGGCACGTGATCACCGGTGTGGGAGCCGCCCCGCGTGCCCAGCACCCGCAGCGTCGTCCGGATGGCCTTGTGCAGGCGGGTGATCTCGTCGGCGTCGAGGCCGTCGGCCGGCCGCGCGGGGTCGATGCCCGCCCGCCACAGCGCCTCGTCGGTGAGGAGGTTGCCGAGCCCGGCGATGCGCGCCTGGTCCATGAGCACCGCCTTCACCGGTGCGGTGCTCCGGGTGACCACCGCGGCCAGCTGCGCCCGGGTCAGGCCCATGGCGTCGGGCCCGAGGCGGTCCTCGTCGGGATCCAGCTCGACCGCGCCGAGCCGGCGCGGGTCGCGCAGGAAGAGCGTCCCCCCGTCGGCGAAGTGCAGCCCGAACCGTCGCCACGCCGGCTCGTCGCGGTTGCTCGCGTACAGCAGCGGGTCCCCCGCGGCGTCGCCGTCGATGAGGACGCGTCCGCTCATCCCCAGGTGCAGGCCGAGCACGGGACCTCCGTCGCTCGTGTCGACGAGGAGCAGCTTCCCGCGCCGGCGCGCGTCGACCATCGCCCGGCCCGGCAGCGCCTTCCGCACCGCCGCCGGGGTGAGCCCCCGCTTGAGGAACCACGCGTCGGGCGCGTGCACCCTGGTGATCTCGCGATCGAGCGCCGTCGCCTCGATCAGCGCCCGCGCCTGCTCCGCCTCGAGGATCTCCGGCATCGCGCGTCAGCGTTCGGACGTGGAGTGGGCCCCGGGCGCCACGAGACGTCCGATCACTAGAAGTTGGTGATCGCGCCGACCTCGGCGCCCTGGGCCAGCTTGGCGTACTTGGCCAGGAAGCCACTCGTGTACCGCGGAGGGAGCGGCTGCCAGCCGACCTTGCGGCGCTCGAGCTCGGCGTCGTCGACCAGCAGGTCGATCGTGTGTGCCTCGGCGTCGATGATGATCCGGTCGCCCTCCTGCACGAACGCGATCGGGCCGCCGTCGACCGCCTCGGGTGCGACGTGGCCGACGCAGAACCCGTGGGTACCGCCGGAGAAGCGACCGTCGGTGATCAGGGCGGCGTCGGTGCCCCGGCCCGCGCCCTTCATCGCGCCCGTGACCGCGAGCATCTCGCGCATCCCCGGGCCGCCCTTCGGGCCCTCGTACCGGATGACGACGATGTCGCCGGCGTTGATCTTCCCGGCGAGGATCGCCTCCATCGCGAGTGACTCGCCGTCGAACACCCGGGCGATCCCCTCGAACCGCGGCTGGTCGATGCCGGCCACCTTCACCACCGCGCCCTGCGGCGCGAGGCTCCCGCGCAGGACCGCGATGCCGCCCTGGGTGTTGATCGGGGCCGTCAACGGGTGCACCACGACACCGTCGGGATCGGGGGCGTCGAGGTCGGCGAGGTTCTCGGCGACGGTCTTGCCCGTGACGGTGACGCAGTCGCCGTGGATGAGCCCGGCCTCGAGCAGCTCGCGCATCACCACGGGCACGCCGCCGATGCGGTCGAGGTCGGTCATGTGGAACTTGCCGTGCGGCTTCATGTCGGCGATGTGGGGGACCTTCGCGCCGACCCGGTTGAAGTCGTCGAGCTCCAGGTCGACGCCCGCTTCGAACGCGATCGCGAGGAGGTGCAGCACCATGTTGGTGGACCCGCCGAGCGCCATCCCGATGGCGATGGCGTTCTCGAACGCCTCCTTGGTGAGGATGTCGCGCGGCTTGATGTCCTGCTCGAGCAGTCGGATCACCGCGCGGCCGCTCTCGAAGGCGAAGTCGTCGCGACGGCGATCGACGGCCGGGGCCGACGAGCTGCCGGGCAGCGACATGCCGATCGCCTCCGCGACCGACGCCATGGTGTTGGCCGTGAACATGCCCGCGCACGAGCCCTCGGTCGGGCAGGCCCGCTTCTCGATCTCACCGAGCTCGTTCTCCGTCAGGGTGCCGGCTGCGCACGCCCCGACCGCTTCGAAGACGCTGACGATGTCGAGGGCCTGGTCCTTGTAGTGGCCCGGCAGGATCGTGCCGCCGTAGAGGAAGACCGACGGCAGGTTGAGCCGGGCGGCCGCCATCATCATCCCGGGCAGGCTCTTGTCGCAGCCGGCGAAGGTGACCATGGCGTCAAGGCGCTCGGAGTGCATCACGCACTCCACGGAGTCGGCGATGATCTCCCGCGAGACCAGCGAGCCCCGCATGCCCTCGTGCCCCATCGAGATGCCGTCGCTCATGGCGATGGTGCAGAACTCGATCGGGAAGCCACCGGCCTCCCGCACCCCGACCTTGGCCCGCTTGGCCAGGCGGTCGAGGGGCATGTTGCAGGGGGTGACCTCGTTCCAGCTCGACACCACGCCGATCTGGGGCTTGTCCCAGTCGGCGTCGGTCATCCCGATGGCGCGGAGCATCGCCCGGGCGGGGGCCCGCTCCATCCCGTCGGTCACTTCCCGGCTGCGGGGCTTCATGTCGCTCATGCTCGTCCGCTCCCGACCCGACGTCCTTCGCTGCATCGACGCTCGCTCATGCTCGTCCGCTCTCGGCGCTGCGCGCCGGGCCGCTCGGGCCCCGCTCGCTTCCCAGCCGGCCCGGGATCCCGACCCGACGTCCTTCGCTGCATCGACGCTCGCTCATGCCGGGGCAGGCTACCGGCGGGAGCGTCGCGAGCGTCCCGAGCGGCACGAACGGCTGGCCCGATCCGCCTCGGCATTCCAGCGAGCAGAACGACCCGGCTTGAGGGGTCTGACCCCTTCCTCGCCGGATTCGGCCTACGCTGGCGCCACTCCGGCGCGGATCAGGCCGGGACCACCGCCGGCCAGGGAGCCTGACCAAGACATGACGGTGAACTCCGAGGAGACGACCGGGGCCACGATCACCATGGCGGCGGGTGTGGCCGACCGTGGACGGGTCGTCGACCACACCTTCGCCCGCAACGGCGAGCCCGGAACGCCCCGGCTCGCGTGGTTCGTCGACGGGCTCACGCGGGCGATGCGCGACGAGGGCTACGACCTGATCGACGAGCCCGGACCCACCGTCCAGGTGGTGCTCCACCTGCTCGACACCGACAACCCCAAGCCGTACCGGCGGAAGAACGCGCCGACCTTCGTGTGCGCGCTCGGGTACCTCCCCGAGACACCCACCGACCTGCTGCGCACCGGCTACCCGTTCCTCGTGCGCGGCCTCGCCAACCTGGCCGTGCTGCTGAGCGACTCCCCGGCGGGGCCGGTCGCGTCGTTCGTCACCCTCGAGCAGGGCACCTACCGGGTCGACCATGAGGGCGACGACGACAAGTTCTTCGCCGCGGTACTTGAGCGGGTGGAGCCCCTCGCCACGTCGCGGCTCGTCATCGCCAACGAGTTCCTCCCCGACCTGCCCGAGGCGCTGTGGTCGGGCGACGCCCAGACCGAGCAGATCGGCCGGGCCGGCGAGCGCCTCGGCGCCCTCGACCTGCTGCCGGCCGCGTTCCCGATCGAGGAGATCCTCTCCGAGCGCGACCTGCGCCACGTGAAGCTGCTCTACGGCATCGGCGGTCTCAGCTACGGCAACGTGAGCGCCCGGCGGCTGCCCCCCACCGAGTCGGGGTGGGGCCCTGAGTTCTGGATGAGCGCGAGCGGGGTCGACAAGTCGAACCTGCGCGAGATCGGCCGCGACGTCCTCCTCGTGAAGGGCTACGAGCCCGCCCGCGACTCGATCATCCTGTCGATCCCGCCCGACGTGAAGCCCAACCGGGTGTCGGTCGACGCGATCGAGCACTGGATGATCTATCGCGAGCACCCCGAGGTGAACGCCATCCTCCACGTGCACGCATGGATCGAGGGCACGCCCGCGACGGAGATCAACTACCCGTGCGGCACCGTCGAGCTCGCCACCTCGGTCGCCGAGCTGGTGCGCCAGGCCTCCGACCCCAGCCGTGCGGTCGTGGGCCAGAAGAACCACGGCCTCACGATCACCGGCCACTCCCTCGACGAGATCTTCGCGCGCATCGACGGCAGGATCGTCCGCGCCGTCCCCATGGACTGACGCCACCCCTCGCGACACGTCGGAACGTGCGAGCGCGGCGTCACCGCCACGCCCCGGTGCGTTCCGCGCCGGCGCGATCCCGATCCGGTCTTCATCGGACGCTCTGTTCCCTCACAGGGAACGGAGCGTCCAACGGAACACCGACGTGGACAGCTCGGGGTGGAGTGACGGTCACGCAGCGTCGCTGAGCGCCCTCGACACACGGGCCAGAACCTCGTCGGGGACGTCGTTGATCTCTCGCCAGGTGACGGGAAGGATCCGCCATGCGACCGACGCGAGGTCGGCGAGGCGACGGTGGTCGCGACCGCGCTGCAACGGGCTGCGGTGATACCGGTCGCCGACGCCCTCGACGGCGAGCCGCCACGGTGGGAACGCGCAGTCCACCCGGTACGCGCGTTCACCCACCCGTACGGGGTGCTGACGCACGGGCCGCATCCCCGCACGGGTGACGGTCCGCCAGATCTTGACCTCGAGGCGGGATGCGGCCGCCGCCTCGGCGCCCCGGTCGTCGAGGATCTCCCGGAGTCGTCCCGATCCGGGTCGGCCCCGACCCCCGAGCACGTCGAGGCGACGCGACACGGACTGCGGCGTCGTGAGCCCGCGGTGGATGGCGTCCTCGACGGCCGCTTCGAGGTCCTCGTCGTCGAGCACCCCGGCGAGATCGATCAGCGTTCGGGCCGGGCTCGTCACCGGGATCGGCCCCACCATCCGCCGATCGGTCGGCTGGACGTCGCCCCGGTGGACGACCACAGCTTCGTGCCGCAGCCTCCGATCACCCGGGACCCACAGCTCGGCCTTCGGCGCGACCACGCCGTCGAGTCCGAGTCGAGCGCCCGCGGCGAGGTGCGACGCGATGGCGCCGCCGCCCCGAGGCTCGGCAAGCGGACCGCCGCCGGCCCACAGCACGGCGGCGAGCGCCTCCTGGGCATCGGTCACAGATGCGAGCGCTGCTCGGTACACGGTCGGCAGGACGCGCACCCATTCGCCGGCAGTGGACCGCCGGGCGATCATCTTCCTCGTCATGCCGAGCTCCCCGGCCTGCGCGACGGTGATCAGCCCGAGCTGGCGGTGCATCAACGATCGAATCCGGGCTTCATCGGACATCCTGTGCCCTCCCTGGGAACGGAGTGTCCAACGAAAGCACCCGGGTGCGACGTCTACCCGCCTATGCCTAGGGCTCGGCCTCGGTCACGACCTCGAGGGCGACGGCGACCGGGGTGCCGTCGACGAGACCCTCGGCCTTGCGGACGGCGGCCTTCACCGGGAGCAGGTAGGACTTCCGCTTGGTGTCCGGGAACACCGACGTCGCCCACTCGGTGGCCCCCACCCGCACGCGCACGCGCACCGAGCCGAAGCCGCCGGCCGTGCGCCCGTGACGCTCCTCGATGTCGTCGGCGACGTCGAACGGCAACGTCACGAAGTACCAGGCCGCCTCACCATCGTGGCGCCACAGCGGCGCGGTGAACTCGTAGCGCACCGGGCGGACGGCTCCGTGTCAGCCGAGGCGCTCGTCGAGCAGCTGGTTGAGCATCTGCGGATTGCCCTGGCCCTTGAGCGCCTTCATGCACTCGCCCATCAGGAACCCGCGCTTCTTCTTCTTCACCTTGTCGTCGCCGGCGCGGTACTCGTCGACCGCGTCGGCGTTGGCGGCGAGCACCTCGTCGACCACGGCAGCGAGCGCGCCGGTGTCGCTCACCTGCTCGAGGCCGCGCTCCTCCACCACCTGCTTCGGCCGCTTCGGCTCCCTCAGACACTCGGCGAGGACGTCCTTCGCCTGGTTGCGCGAGAGCGTGCCCGCGGCGACGAGTCCGACCAGCTCGGCGAGCCCGTCGGGCGCCAACGGCAGGACCTCGATCGACAGCCCGGTCTCGTTGAGGTACCCCAGCACGTCGCCGGTGCACCAGTTGGCGACGTCGCGCGCCGCGCCGTCGGTCAGCGCCGCGACCGCGGCCTCGGCGAAGTCGGCGAGCCCCTCCACGTCGACGAGCACCCGGGCGTCGGTCTCCGCGATGCCCCACTCGGCGATCAGCCGGGCCCGGCGGGCCTGCGGCAGCTCGGGTACCTGGCCGGCGGCGGCGGTGCGCATCTCGGCCGACGGGGCGAGCGGCACGAGGTCGGGCTCGGGGAAGTAGCGGTAGTCGCTCGACCCCTCCTTCGTGCGCATGCCGTGGGTGCGCCCGTCGGCCTCGTCCCAGTGCCGGGTCTCCTGGACGATCCGCTCCCCCGCCTCGATCGCCTCGACCTGTCGCTCGATCTCGAAGTCGATCGCGCGTCCGAGCGACCGCAGCGAGTTCATGTTCTTGACCTCGACCTTGGTGCCGAACTCGGTGGCCCCGACCTTGCGCACCGACACGTTGGCGTCGACGCGCATGGAGCCCTCCTCCATCTTCACGTCGGACACGCCGATGGTCTTCAGCACGCCCCGCAGCTCGCTGACGTACGCGCGTGCCTGCTCCGCGGTGCGGATGTCGGGCCGGCTGACGATCTCCATCAGCGGCACGCCGGCCCGGTTGTAGTCGACGAGCGAGTAGTCGGCCTCGTGGATGCGCCCACCGCCGCCCATGTGGGTGGTCTTGCCGGTGTCCTCCTCGAGGTGCGCACGCTCGATGCCGATGCGCACACCATCGATCTCGATCTGCCCGTCGACGAGGATCGGCTCCTCGTACTGGCTGATCTGATAGTCCTTCGGCATGTCGGGGTAGAAGTAGTTCTTCCGGGCGAAGATCGACTCCTCCGGCACGTGGAAGTCGAGCGCCGCGGCGAAGCGCAGCGCATACTCCACGACCGTCCGGTTGAGGACCGGGAGCGAGCCCGGCAGTCCCAGGCACACCGGACAGACGTTGGTGTTGGGCTCGGCGCCGAACTCGTTGAGGCAGCCGCAGAACAGCTTCGTGACCGTGGCGAGCTCGACGTGCGCCTCCAGCCCGATGACGGCTTCGTAGTCGGCACTCACGACCCCGCCTCCTCCAACGCCTGCATCACGCGGAACATGGTGGGCTCCTGCACGGCGTCGACCAGCACCTGCACCCCGACGGGGAGGCCGTCGCGGTCGGTGCCGAACGGCACGCTCGCCGCCGCGTGACCGGCCAGGTTGGTGGGGATCGTGCAGATGTCGGAGAGGTACATGGCGAGCGGGTCGTCGGCCTTGGCGCCGAGCTCGAACGCGACCGTGGGCGAAGTGGGCGAGAGCAGCGCGTCGAACCGCTCGTACGCGCCGGCGAAGTCACGCATGATCAGCGTGCGCACCTTCTGCGCCTTGCCGTAGTAGGCGTCGTAGTACCCGGCCGACAACGCGTAGGTACCGAGCATGATGCGCCGCTTCACCTCGGGGCCGAAGCCGGCATCGCGGGTGCGAGCGTTCATCGTCGCGACGTCGCCCCCGTCGACGCGCAGGCCGTAGCGCACGCCGTCGTACCGGGCGAGGTTCGACGACGCCTCGGCCGGCGCGATCAGGTAGTACGCCGAGAGGCCGTACACCACCGACGGCACCGACACCCGCTCCACGGTCGCCCCCGCCGCCTCGAGCGCGGCGGCGGCGCGGTCCACGGCCTCGCGCACCTCGGGCGCCACGCCGTCGGCGTCGACCAGCTCGTCGATGAGCCCGATGCGCAACCCGGCGACGCCGTCGCGCAGCACGGGGCTCACCGCGGCCGGCGCCACGGGCGACGACGTGGAGTCGAGCGGGTCGGGCCCGGCGATGACGTCGAGCAGGAGCGCGGCGTCGGCCACCGACCCGGCGAACGGACCGATCTGGTCGAGCGACGACGCGAAGGCCACCAGCCCGTAGCGGGAGACGGCGCCGTAGGTCGGCTTCACGCCGACCGTGCCGCACAGCGCGGCCGGCTGGCGGATCGAGCCGCCGGTGTCGGATCCGAGTGACAGCGGCGCGAACCCGGCGGCCACCGCGGCGGCCGAGCCGCCGCTGGAGCCGCCCGGCACCCGGCTCGTGTCGCGTGGGTTGCGGGTGGCGCCGTAGGCGGAGTTCTCGGTCGACGACCCCATCGCGAACTCGTCGAGGTTGGTCTTGCCCACGGCAACCGCACCGGCGGCGGCCACCCGGGCCACGACGGTGGCGTCGTACGGCGGGCGCCACCCCTCGAGGATGCGCGAGGAGCAGGTGGTCGGGATCCCCCGCGTGCAGAGGTTGTCCTTCAGCGCGATCGGCACCCCGGCGAGCGGGCCGGGGTCGTCGCCGGCGGCGACGGCGGCGTCGACCGCGTCGGCCGCGGCCCGGGCCTCGTCGGCCAGCACCAGGTTGAACGCGTGGATCTCGGGCTCGGACGCGTCGATGCGGGCCAGGTGCTCCTCGAGCACGTCACGCGCGCGCCGCCGCCCGGCCCGGACGTCGGCCGCGATCTCCAGCGCCGCGCTCACCTTCTCCGCTCCTGGCGCTTCGCGCCGGGCCGCTCGGGCCCCGCGACGTGCTCGCTCACGGCGCGTCCAGGATGCGGGGCACCCGGAAGCGGCCGTCCTCGGCCGCCGGCGCCGCGGCGAGCACCTCGTCGCGGTCGAGCGAGGGACGCACCTCGTCGGCCCGCAGCACGTTGCG
>Ga0194132_10006945_pt1 | contig 17184 bp, 10 predicted proteins | sample TA2KigOf80mmetaG_FD_148612 | JGI IMG/M metagenome (GOLD analysis project Ga0194132, IMG submission 148612) | Freshwater microbial communities from Lake Tanganyika, Tanzania - TA2015054 Kigoma Offshore 80m | ecosystem: Environmental > Aquatic > Freshwater > Lake | place: Tanzania: Lake...
TCGCCATAATCGTCCGCAATGCCGCATGCCTGGCGGAACGTTTCGGCGATTTTCTTCTGGTTTCCTTCGGGGTCGGCATACCAATCGTTGGTGCCGGTGGCCGAATCGATCCGGACGATGCCGTACGGGCGGATGCCCAGCTCGCGCAGCTTCTTGGCAATCCGGCATCCTTTGCGAACCTGCTCCAGGAATTTTTTGCGCCCTTCCCCTTCATCCATCGCCGCGGCGCCCCCTGTCGGCGGCCAGACGGGAGCCACCACGGAGCCGATCACCAGCCCGCGCTTGGCCGCCTTGTCGGCCAGTTCTTTGAGTTGCGCGTCGGTGGCGTCAATGCTGACGTGCGGATCGAAGAGGAACAAATCGAACCCGTCGAATTTCACCCCATCCACGCTCGCCGCGGCCGTCAGGTCGAGCATCGTGTCGAGCGAAATCGGCGGATGATCGGTCCCCGGCTCTTTGCCGACCACGCCCGGCCAGGCGGCATTGTGAAGCTTGGGGTAGTTATGGGTATGGGTTGCCATGTTGGACTCCTTCAAATTGGTTCGTTACTTACGATAATCCCCAACTTTCGGCAGGTTTTTGTGCACGTCCGGGCCGAAGTAGCGTAGCCCCACCAGCGGCTCGCTGCCGGTGTTTTCCACTTCCACGCCCGCCGACGCGGCGGCATGGGTAATAAACACCTCGTCCTCCGTTTCCTCGCCAAAGTGGATCATAGCGGGCGTCTGCAGATTGAGCTTGCCGATCCGGCCCCGTCCCTGCACGGTGATCCACCCGCTGGCCCCAGGATCCTTCAGCCGACACTTGGCTCCCGGCTGCAGCGTCAACTCCTTGGCCGAGAATAACTGGTCTCCATCGACGGTGCCGTAGACGATCCAGCGGTCCTCAATGCCCGCGCCGCTGCCGCTGGCATCCCGGATCGGCTCCAGATAGTTGTGTTCCTTGAAGTGCGTATCGACATTTTTTTCCCAGTCGAGTTGGCTGATAATGAATTCCAGGTCCTGATGCTTGTCCTTGGGCACGTCTTTGACGAGCAATGCCCAGGGGACTTCGCGCCCTTCCACAAGGGACTGAAACATGCCGAACACGTCGCTTCCCCATTGCGGCTCATAGGTGCAGAGCGAGCCGGGGGCGTGCAGCACCCCCGGAGGAATGAGCCAGCCGGTGCCGCGCCGCAGGCGATACGCTCGCGACAGGTCCAAAATGCCGTTGTCACCCAGGCGCCAATCTTCGAGACACTTGCGCAGCTGGGTCTTGGTCGTTCCCGGCTCCAAACCCATGAATGTGTAGGGAAAATTATTGTCGCAGTTGTTGTACTGCGGCGGAAAGTAATAGCTTTCCGGCTTCCCCTGCTGACCCGTCAGCGCGGCAAACTCCATCGACTGGTGCATGTGGTGTGGGATGGGGCCCATATTGTCGAAGAACTTGCTGTACACGGGCCACCGCTTGTACTTGTCGAACATCTTCTGGCCGATGAGTGTGGCCCCCGCTTCCGCTACGGCTTCCAGTAACTGAAACCGCTGGCCGCCGGACGTGATATAGCTCAGTCCCTCGTCCGGCTCCCGGTTGTCGTTCATCGCCTCCGTGGTGCTGGCAAACCACCGCTCGTCGATGCCCCCCCGATGGGCGCCGTAGGCGTACCAGTCCGTCGGAGCCAGCTTGATCCGCTTGCCAGGGTGCAGAAAGCTCCGCGGCACCCAGGTAGGGGTCAGCCGGAGCAATCCGTCTCCGTCGTTAAGTGCCCGGTCCAGGGCGCGGCCGACGTTGTCCTTGGAAAGGCGAGGGGGTTTGGCAGTAACCATAGGTGCAAAGACTCCGCGAGGGCCTGAAGGGTAACGAAGGGCAAGGAACTCTTTTTATTCGCTGGCGGGGCCGATTGCCAGTAGGTCTGCCCCGCAGGCTCCGCCTGCCGGGCGGTGCCTGGCGCGCCGGAAGAGTGCGCTTCCAGTAGCCAGACCGCTTCGCAGGTTCCATCCGGTGCCGATACAACAGGCATCACCCGGCAGGTGAAGCCTGCTTCGTCTATAATCGGGACCGCTTCTGACCCATCCAACTGGAGACTCTCATCATGGCTGGCGGAACCTGGACGTTGACGGATGTCGATCGCGATGTGTATGTCGAGAACTTGGAATTGGGACCGCGGCAACTTGGCCCGGCCGCCAGCGGCTGTGGCGTCACGCTTCGCACGCTCCGCGGCGGCTTGCGCGAAGGGTTGCAACTGTTGGAAGTGAGCAACGGCGCGCTCCGCGTGGCGCTCCTCCCAGGCCGCGGCATGGGGATCTGGAAGATCTGGCACGGCGGCGACGAGATCGGCTGGCGTTCGCCCCTGAAGGGTCCGGTCCACCCGCGCTATGTGCCGTTGATGGAGCCGAGCGGCCTGGGCTGGCTCGACGGTTTTGACGAACTGCTGGTCCGCTGCGGGTTGGAAAGTTTTGGTGCGCCGGACTTCGATGCCAAAGGCCAACTGCTCTGGCCGCTTCACGGCCGGATCGCGAACCTTCCGGCACATCAACTGTCCGTCTCGGTGGACGGGGAAAGTGGCGAGATCACGGTGACGGGCGTGGTTGATGAGTCTCGCTTTCACTTTCAGAAGCTGCGGCTGACGTCCACGCTGCGGCTCAAACCGGGCGATATGAACGTGCGGATTCATGACGTCGTGGAGAACCGCGGCGGCAATCCGGCCGATACGCAGTTGCTCTATCACGTAAACGTTGGCGAGCCGCTGTTGGCGCCGGGTGCCAAGATCGTGCTGCCCGTGGCCGAGGTTTCACCGCGCGACGCCGTGGCTGCCGCTGGCCTTGACAAGTGGGATGTCTACGGTCCCCCCACGCCTGGCTCGACAGAGAGTTGTTATTTCTTCCGGTTGCGCGGCGATGCCAAAGGGACGACCGAAGTGCTGCTTAAGAGCCCCAAGGCTGAACGCGGGGTGAGCCTGCGATTCAATACGCTGCAAATGCCTTGTTTCACCATCTGGAAGAACACGCCGGCCAAAGTGGACGGTTACGTAACCGGCCTGGAACCGGGGACTGGATTCCCCAACTCGCGCACGCATGAAGCAGGCCAAAAACGGCACGTCAAGCTTAAGCCGGGAGGCAAGGCCAAGTATGATCTGACGCTGCGCTACCAGTCCGATGCGGAAGCGGTGGCCGCCGCCGAACGAACCGTGGCCAAGCTGGCCGGCAACAGTTCGCCCAAGATCCACAAAGATCCCAAGCCGGGCTGGACGGTTTAGCCGTTGTAGAATGGGCTTCCAGCCCGTGAACTTCCCCGCGGACCTCGAACGACACGGGCTTGGAAGCCCATGCTGCTCCCTTCGTGTCGCTCTTTTTTCACCCCACCGTAACCGCTATCATAGCGCGCCTGGGTTCCGCATTCCCCTTCCGCATTTCGCATTCCGTATGTCCGAATTCCGCATCGAACACGACTCGATGGGGGACGTCCGCGTTCCTGCCAAGGCCTATTACGGGGCGCAAACACAGCGCGCTATCGAAAATTTTCCGATCTCCGGCACCACCCTCGCGCCGGAACTGATCCGAGCCCTGGGTCTGGTCAAATACGCCTGCGCCATCGCCAACCGCGACCTGGGCAAGCTGACCGGCTCCGGCAAGCAGCCGCTGAACGACAAACAGGTCGATGCGCTGCTGGCCGCCGCCCGCGAAGTGGCCGACGGCAAACTGGCCGATCAGTTTCCATTGGATGTCTATCAGACCGGCTCCGGCACGTCGTCGAACATGAACGTCAACGAGGTGATCAGCAATCGGGCCAGCGAGCTGCTCGGCGGCGACCGGTTCTCGGAGAAGAAACCGATTCACCCCAACGATCACGTCAACATGGGGCAGAGCACCAACGACATCTTTCCCACGGCCATTCATGTGGCCGTGGCGGTGTCGATCCGCGACCGGCTCGTGCCGGCTCTCTCCAAGCTCCATCAAGTTCTTGCCGACAAAGCCCGCCAGTGGGCCAAGGTGATCAAGATCGGCCGCACCCATCTGGCGGACGCCACGCCGCTGACGCTGGGCCAGGAGATTGGCGGCTTTGCCAGGCAGATTGAACTTTCGATCGGTCGGGCCGAGAAGGCAATCGAAGCGATTCTGGAACTTCCCGCCGGCGGCACGGCGGTGGGAACGGGCATCAATTCCCATCCGGAGTTTGGCCGCCGGGTGGCCGCTGTCCTGGCGCAGCAGACCGGCATCCCGCTCGCTGAAGCAGCCAATCATTTTGAAGGGAACGCGCAGCGCGACGGGCTGGTGGAGTGCCACGGCCAGTTGCGGGCGATTGCCGTGACCCTCTTTAATGTCTCAAACAATATCCGCTGGCTCGGTTCCGGGCCGCGGTGCGGCTTTTATGAAATCCAGCTCCCCGATCGCCAGCCAGGCAGCTCCATCATGCCGGGAAAGGTCAATCCTGTGATGTGCGAGAGCCTGATGCAGGTGGCGGCCCGCGTCCTGGGGAACGACCAGACGGTCAGTTTCAGCGGCGCCACGGGGGGCCAGTTCCAACTGAACATCATGATGCCGATCATGGGGGAAGCGACGCTGCAAAGCGTGCGGCTGCTGGCCCAGGCCACCACCGCGTTCGTCGATTTCTGCGCGGCGGAGATGGAAGCGAACGAGGAAGCGTGCGAGGCGGCGGTGGAACAGAGCCTGTCGATGGTCACCAGCCTTAACCCGCACATCGGCTATGAAAAAGCCGCCGCCCTGGCCAAGGAAGCGTTCAAGAGCGGCAAGACGATTCGTCAACTGTGTGAAGAGCAGAACGTGTTGCCCACGGATAAACTACGTCAGGCGCTCGATCCGATGCGGATGACTGAGCCCCAGGCGTGAGAAAAACCCGCATGACGAAGGTCGATTCATTCGTCATTCGGTTTTCGTCAGTCGTCATTCCAACAATGAGGGAGCTTGTAAGCAATGTGCGAATCCACTTGGAAAACGTGCCGCGGATGGATGGCGTGCCTTGGCGTTTTCGTCCTCTTGGTTGCCGCAAGGGCAACGGCACAGGGGCCGGAAACGGCACCGCAGCGGGTGCCTGGGGAGTCTCCGCCATCTCGGCTGCAGCCGCTGCGCCCTTTGGAAAATCGTAATCCGGGAGGCGCTGGCAGCATTTTGAGAAACGCTCCCAACGCTGCGGCCAAACCGGCGGACAACGCGGGAGAAGCAACGAAGCCGGCAGACAAGGGGGGAATTGTCAAACCGACCGGCCCGGCCCGACTGGTTTACGACGCCTATCAGAAATGCCCCACCGCCAAGACGGAGGCCGACTACCGCGAGATCATCAGCATGGTGGATGAGGCCCTTCAACAGGGAGTGGGAGACGAGCACCTCGACTATGCCAAAAAGCTCAAAGGCTGGGCTCACAACAAGCGCGGTGAGGCGCTGGTCGAACAGAAAAAGACCAACTTGGCCCTCGGCGAGTTCGAAATGGCCGTGGAAATGAACCCGGACCATTGGAAGGCGCGGCAGAACCGGGGGGTCAGCTATGCGGAGCAAGGAAAAATTCCGGAGGCCGTTGCCGATTTCAGCCGCGTGATTCAGCTCAATCCTGGCTATGCCAACGCCTGGTTCAATCGTGGCGAACTGGCCTACCAGCAGGGAGATGTCCGCGCGGCGCTGCGCGACTACACAGAAGCGATCCGCCGCCTCAATACGGACCCGGTCTACTACCAGGCCCGCGGCAATGCCTATCACCAATTGCGGCGATTTAATGACGCGCTGATCGATTTCAATCGGGCCATTGAACTGGACGCCGACAGTGCCGCCGCCCGCTTATACCGCGGCGATACTCAGACCGTGCTGGGCAATTACGAGCAGGCAGCGGAAGACTATCGCCAAGCCATCCGGCTGAACGACCGGCTTGGCCGGGCGTATCAAAGCACCGCCTGGCTGATGGCCACCTGCCCGGACGATCGCTTCCGCGATCCGGCCCGGGCGGTGCTCGCGGCCCGGAAGGCGATCGAACTGGACGGGGAGAAGCGGTATCAATATCTCGAGACGCTGGCCGCCGCGCTGGCGGCCAACGGCGATTATGCCGAGGCCATCAACGCCCAGCAGAAGGCGGTGGAACTGGCGCCCCAGTCGGTGGCCGATGCCGTGCGTGACCGGCTGGCGCTTTACGAGCGCGAGCAGCCCTATCGGATGCGTGCCCAGGCCATGCGCGGGCAGTGGCAGCCGGTGGGGCGGCGGTGAGCACGTTTGCTGAACGATCGTTTGAGATCGGCGGTACTTTGGCCACGGCCAGTGAGGGTAAATCCGCAGTAAACAAGTGGCGATTTCGAGCGCAATTGGGTAAGATGGCAGGGTGCATGAACCGAAAGCAATTTTCGGAATGGTCATGATGGCAGAGAATCCTCAAGCTACCCAATCTGGTTCGACTCCTTTAAGCGCCGCCGCGCAGGACATGGCTGTATTGACGACCATTCTCAATCGTCGCCAGCATCTCAGCGAGCGATTCTCACAACTCGTTGAAGAGTGGCGTCAGCAACGCAATCCGTATTCGTCCGATCCTGCCAGTCCGGCCAGTTGTCCTGCGTATCTGAAGATCATTGCACTGGGCGCGGAGGCCATACCGCTCATCCTGGAGGAAATGCGTGCTCGCCCTGACCATTGGTTTATTGCTCTCGAATCCCTGACGGACGCGGATCCCGTGGCGGCCAAGCACTACGGCGACTTTTCCGGAATGGTGGACGATTGGTTGCAGTGGGGCGTCGAACATGGATTTCTTCCGCGCTAAACTGCGGGTGCCATTCCCCAATCTGCATGGGGGAAATCATCGCAGGACAAGTCCGGAAACGCCGAGCTACAACTGCTTTGGTTGGGCTGTTCTCGGCCGTGAGGTGTTGATGGGGCCTAAATTGGGCTGGCTTTGGCCAACGGAAGTTCCCGCGGACTTGCGCTTATCGACTTTGGTTTCGATGCTGGCCAAGTACGGGTTTGAACGTTGTTTTACGGGTGAACTCGATCCGACATTGAGTAAAATCGCGCTCTACGGCGGTGGAGAACATGTAACCCACGCGGCGCGGCAGTTGGAGTCCGGGCGCTGGACGAGCAAGCGAGGAATCTTTGGCGACGATATCGAGCACGACACGGCCGATGCCATCGCTGGGGGCGAGTACTTTGAAATCCTGGCTTACTTTCAACGGCCCAAGACCGATCCGGCGACTTAAATGAACGACCTCCTCTTCTACAGCATTGCCCTGATCGTCGCTGGCTATGTCTTCTGGATCTGGCTCAGTGACTTGCGGAATCACGACGCCATCAGAGTTCAGGGAGATGCCGGGGAAGTTGTAGCTGGTGACAAGCGGCGGCCGCCGACATTCCCTGGCGCTACGCCCGTGGGAACGGCAGCCATCGCTGTTGCCGTGGTCGGCGCGCTGGTACTGCTGGGCGTAGAAGTTGGCGGCGAGTATGCCCTGGGCATTGTTGGCCAGCAGACCAAAATGACGGTCCTGTTCGGCCTGTATACCCTGGCCGCCGCCTTCGTCGAGGAACTCATCTTTCGCGGCTACCTGGTCTACGAGCGCGGCACCAAGGCACAACTCATCCTGGGTATAGTGCTCGTCTCGGCCGTGTTCGCCGCGCTGCATCCCTATCTGTGGCAATGGCACATGCCCGAGGGGGCCGCATCATGGGAAGTCTGGCGCGGCACGTTATCGCCCAAGTTCGACACCAAGGCCCTATTCAGCACGGCCATCGTTTTTGTCCGTTCGCTTTGGTTCTATTGCGTGCGGTTCTGTCCCATGAACCCGCTACGGTCCCTGTTGCCAAGTATTGCCGCCCACCTGGCAACAAACATCGGCGTGTTTGCGTTGAAGGCCATCCAGGGACATGTGACCGGCCTCTTTTAAGATGCCATGAAATCCCGATGAACCTCCGCTGTTGGCGGAGTGTCCTTGAATGCTAGCGGAGAACCGCAAGCGGGGACTGGCTCATTTTTCGGCCGTTTAGCCATGCCAGCCCATGTTGGCCCCAGGCCGAAAAATGTGTCTGTCCCTTTGGAAACACGCGCCAGCACAGCGAGGGGAACAGTCCCATTTTTGCTGATGGGGTGCTTGATGAAGTTCAAAAGGCACGGCGGCAAAAACTGCCACAGCACCACCCCGGCGCAAGCGTAACCCTATGCGTTGTCACAAGTTGGGCTTGCCCGGCCAATCGTTACCCCGATAATATTCGACAGCCGTCCCCGGCAAAGGCGGCAAAGTTCGCCCAAGTGGCTTAACGTACGCTAGCCGCAAGGACGAAAACGATTTAGAATGAGGGGCTCGGCGCCCCGCCAATCCGGCTCTCAGGAAGTAGCCGGACACGCCGAATGCGCCAGCACCGCTGGCTCGTGCTGTTTGGGTTTTCCCTAGGCGATCCGGCTGCCGCAAGGCTGTCGTTGGCTGAGCATGTCGTTCGGCCGATCGTGTTCCTTTTTTCACTCGCGTGTAGTCATGGACCTCAGCAAAGTCAGAAACATCGGGATTTCCGCCCACATCGACTCCGGCAAAACGACCTTGAGCGAGCGGATCCTGTTCTACGCCGGCCGCATCCACCGCATGCAGGAAGTGCATGGGGACGGGGACGGGGCCACCATGGACTACATGGAACTGGAAAAAGAGCGCGGAATCACCATTACCAGCGCCGCCACCACGGTCGAGTGGGAAGGGCACAAGATCAATCTGATCGACACGCCCGGCCACGTCGATTTCACCGTGGAAGTGGAACGCAGCTTGCGCGTGCTGGACGGTGCCGTGCTGGTGCTGTGCGCGGTCGGCGGCGTGCAATCGCAATCGATGACGGTCGATCGCCAGATGAAGCGCTATCACGTGCCGCGGTTGGCCTTTATCAACAAGATGGACCGCACCGGCGCCAACCCGGAGCGCGTGGTGGAGCAGGTCCGCCAAAAGATGGGCTGCGACGCGGTGATGATGCAATTGCCCATCGGCAAGGAAGACAAGTTCGAGGGAATCGTTGACCTGATCACGATGAAGGCCAATTACTTCGACGGCGCCAACGGTGAGAAGGTCCGCGAAGAGGCCATTCCTGCCGCGATGCAGGAAGCCGCGACCGCCGCCCGGCAGCACATGCTCGAAGGGCTGTCGATGTATAGCGACGAACTGATGGAACTATTGCTCAGCGAAGAGCCGATCTCGGAAGAACTGATCCACAAGGTGACCCGCCAGGCGGTCCAGGGTCAGGACTTCACCCCCGTGTTCCTCGGCACCGCTGTGAAGAACAAAGGCGTGCAGTTGCTGCTTAACGCCATCGCCCGCTATTTGCCATCCCCGCTCGACCGGCAGAAGACGGCGCTCAAGTGGGATGACCCCACGCAGCGGATTCCGCTGACGCCCGATCCGGCCGCCCCGTTTGTCGGCATGGCCTTCAAGCTGGTGGAAGACCCGTACGGCCAGCTGACGTTCATGCGGCTCTACCAGGGCACCATCAACAAGGGGGAAATGTACTACAACCAGCGCACCGGCCAGAAGCACCGCTTCAGCCGCATCGTGCGGATGCACGCGGACAAACGGGAGGAAGTCGATTCCGCCTCCGCCGGCGACATCGTCGCGGTGATGGGGCCGGACTGCGCCACGGGCGATACGTACGGCATGCAGCCGAAGCAGTGTACGCTCGAGAATATGTTCGTCCCGCAGCCCGTCATCAAAATGGCCATCACGCCCCTGTCGCGCGACGCGGGCGACCGGCTGACCAAGGCCCTGCAGCGGTTCCGCAAGGAGGACCCCACGTTCCAGGTGGCCTCCGACGAAGAAACCGGCGAAACCGTCATCGCCGGCATGGGTGAGCTCCATCTGGAAATCTACGTCGAGCGCATCCGCCGCGAGTACAAGGTGGAAGTGGAGGTGGGCGCCCCGAAGGTCAGCTACCGCGAAACGCCGACCAAGAAGGCCGTCTACGATTTCCGCCACAAGAAGCAGACCGGCGGCTCCGGCCAGTTTGCCCATATCAAGGGCTATCTGGAACCGCTGACCGAGGAAGTGGCGGAAGACTTCGTTTTTGAAGAAACCGTTGTCGGCGGCCGCATTCCCAAGGAATATATCCCCAGCGTGGAAAAGGGGTTCCGCCAGTCGTTGGAGAAAGGCCCGTTGGGCGAGTATCCGATTGTCGGCATCAAGGCGGTGCTGGAAGACGGTTCGTACCACGAGGTGGACAGCTCCGACATGGCGTTCCAAACGTGCGCCCGCAATTGCTTCCGCGAGACGTTCCTGCAGACCAAACCGGTGCTGCTGGAGCCGGTGATGAAGTTCGAAGTGGAAGTGCCGGCTGACTTCCAAGGTCCGGTGACCGGCGAATTGAACAGCCGCCGCGGCATGATCACCTCCACGGAAATGGTCGATGGCACCGCCCGGATCGAAGCGGAAGTTCCGCTGGCCGAGACGTTCGGCTACTCAACCGACCTGCGGAGCATGACGCAGGGGCAGGGGACCTTCAGCATGGAGTTCGCCCGCTACCGCAAAGTCCCCGCCTCGATCCAGGAGCAGGTTCTGCTGGAGAAGAAGGCGGAGAAGGACAAGAAGCAGCTCGTTGGGGCGAGGTAAGTCAGCCCGTCTGAAACATACAGGGCGGGTGGCGGGACTGGAGCCGAGCCTCCGGCGAGGCGAAGTCCCGGACTCAGTTTTCGCGAACGGTTTACTTCCGCTTCTGCCGTCCGTCAGCAGCCCCCTTCCCGCGATCAGCGGTGGCGGCTTTATTCTTGGGCCGATAGCCCTTGCCCGGCGCGTTGCGGGATTGCTTTTGTTTCCCTTTTTTCCTGGACTGCGATCCGCTGCCGCCAGGGATCGAGTGAACATAGTCCCCTCGGAACCGCTTTCCCGCGTCCTTGCGCCGCCGCTCGATGGCTTCCTTCGGCGGCTTGCTCGGGATCAGGCAGTCGCATCCGTCGCCGATCAGGTCGCCGCGCTTCGCTTCCAACAGCGCCTTGCGAACCTCAAAATAATTCTCCGGTTTGAAAAACTGCATCAGCGCCCGCTGCATTTTGCGGTCGCGCAGGTGCCGGGCCACGTAAACCGGTTTGCGGCTGAACGGGTCGATACCCGTGTAGTACATGGCCGTGGCCACGTCGAACGGCGCGGGTATAAAGTCCTGCACCTGGTCCGGGCGATAACCGCTTTGTTTGAGGAACGTCGCCAGGTGGATCATCGAGTTCAAGTCGCTGCCAGGGTGGCTGGCGATGTAGTACGGCACGATGTACTGCGCCTTGCCGGCCGCCTTCGATTCCCGGTTGAACTTTTCGCCAAACCGCTCGAAATCGTCGTTGCTCGGCTTCCGCATGTTCATCAGCACGTCCGGATCGGTGTGCTCCGGGGCCACCTTGAGGTGTCCACCGACGTGGTGCCGAGCCAGTTCCTGCATGTACTCCGGCGACCGCCGGGCCAAGTCCATCCGGATGCCGCTGGCCACCAACACCTTCCGCACGCCGGGCACCTCGCGGGCCTCCCGCATCAGTTGCACCAGCGGACCGTGGCTGGTACCCAGGAGTTTGCAGATGGTGGGATGGACGCACGATTGCCGCCGGCAGACGGCTTCCACCTCCGGCCGGCTGCACTTCATCTGATACATGTTGGCAGTGGGGCCGCCAATATCACTCACGACGCCGTGGAAGTTGGGATCGGCCGTCATTTCCTTGATTTCGGCGACGACCGATTCGCGGCTGCGCGACTGGATGATCCGCCCCTGGTGCGTGGTGATCGAGCAGAACGTGCAGCCGCCAAAGCAGCCGCGCATGATCGTGACGGAGTCCTTGATCATGCCGAACGCGGGGATCGGTTCCTTATAACTGGGATGCGGGCGCCGCGTGTACGGGAGCGAATAGAGCCGGTCCATCACTTCCTGGCTCACCGGCAGCGGCGGCACATTGGCCACAATCGCCTGCCCCCCATGCCACTGCACCAACCGCCTGGCGTTGTACGGGTTGGTTTCATTATGGATGATCCGCGTCGCTTCCGCGAACTTTTTCTTGTCCGTGCTCACGTCCTCGAAACTGGGGAGCGTGAGGGCATCGTCCGGCGGCGATGCCGAGGCGCCCAGGGCATAGGCGATGCCGCGCAAATCGCGCAGGTCGCGGACCGTTTCACCTCCTTGCAGCCGCCGGGCAATCTCGACGATGGCGTCTTCCCCCATGCCGTAGACGACCATGTCGGCCTTGCAATCCAACAGGATGGAGCGACGGACCTTGTCGCTCCAATAGTCATAGTGGGCCAGTCGCCGCAGCGAGGCCTCCACGCCTCCGGCAATGACGGGCACGCCCCGATACGCCTCGCGAGCCCGCTGGCAGTAGCTGAGCGTCGCCCTATCCGGCCGCAGCCCGATCCGCCCGCCCGGCGAGTACGCGTCGCTGTTGCGCACTTTGCGATTGGCCGTGTAGTGGTTGATCATCGAGTCCATGTTGCCGGCGCTGATGGCATAGAACAGCCGCGGCCGCCCAAACCGCCGCCAGTCTTCGCAAGAATGCCAATCCGGCTGGCTCACGATCCCCACCCGAAACCCGGCCGCCTCCAGCACCCGCCCCAGAATGGCCATGGCGAAACTGGGATGGTCGATATAGGCATCGCCGGTGACAAACACGATATCCACGGCGTCCCACCCGCGCGCCCGCATTTCCGCCGCCGACATCGGCAGCGGTTTGGCCGAGTGCGCACTGCCGCACGATTGCGGCAGCAGGGCCAGAGTATTGGCCGTCTGGCCGGGGGGCGCGTTGAGGATCGGAAGTTGCATGAGAGCCATTATACGTCGCCCAGACCACTGATTGACAGTCACACGTCAGCGGCCATGACGACAGGTCGAGACGAAGTGAATACATCGCCGTATGCCTTCCCGCGTTTTCGCCGCAGACCGTGCATCGGGATGGATAGCTCTACGCCCCGGCGAATTGCCGCTTCGGCCCGCGCTGGCGTTCCGGTTTCGGGGCGGGGGGTGGGGCGGCCAGGGCGCGCAGATTTCCCGGGCCGAGCAGTTCGTCCACGCGGCGGCGCATATCCGGGTCCATCGTCAGCCGCAGCTTTTCGCATTCGCAGCGGACCTTCGTGCCGTCGGCCAGGCAGAGCACCAGTTCCACGGCGCAATTGCCGCCGTTGTAAAGCCGCAACACTTCATACAACTCTTCCAGCTTCTTCACCCCATGCCTGGTTTCGTCCACGCGGATCCGCACGCCGCGCGTTTGCCGCCGGGCCAGTTCCGCAATCGGCATCATTTCGTTGACGATCAGGTTGGCCTCGTCGCTGCCCGGGCGGCGGTCCACCGTGGCCTTGATCGCCACGATCGCCTCGCCGACGACCCATTCCTGGTACTGGGCAAACTGCTCCGGCCAGATGATGCAGCGGATGATCCCTTCCGTGTCCTCCAGATCGAACATGGCATAACGTGTCAGCGTGCTGCCTGCCCGCGGCGACTTGATGTTGCTGTGCTTGATGGCGGAAACCATCCCGCCGACGATGATTTCGCTGCGCGTGGTCGCCTCGCTCAACGTGGCGGCAGTATGCGTGCAGTACGTCTGCAACGTCTCCATGTGTTCCGCCAGCGGGTGGCTGGACAAGTAGTAGCCCAGCACTTCCCGCTCCCCGGAAAGTTTCGTCCGCTCGTCCCATTCGGGAAGATCCGGCAGCGCCTGGGTGGCCGCGTCGCTGGCGTCCTGCTCACCCAGGTCGTCAAACATGCTCCGTTGTCCGGCGCGGCGGTCCGATAAGGCCGCCGCCCCGCTTTGCAGTGCCCGGTCCACCACGGCCATCAGTTGAGATCGCCTGGACCCCAGCGCGTCGAACGCGCCCGCCTTGATCAGCGTCTCGATGGCGGCCCGATTGACCGACCGGGGATCGATCCGCTCGCAAAAGTCGAACAGGCTGGTGAACGGGCCGCCGCGCCGCCGTTCCTCGACGATGGCTGTGCCTGCCCCGCCGCCGCAACCCTTCACCGCGGAAAGGGCGAACAGAATCCGCCCTCCTTCCGGCGATTGCTTGTCCACCGCAAACTCCACTTCGCTCCGGTTGATGTCCGGGCCCAGCACGTCGATGCCGATCCGCCGGCAATCCTCGATGTGCTCGACCAGCGCATCCTTGCTTTTGAAGTTCCGTCCCGGTATGTCGCCGGTCAACAGTGCCGCCATGAACTCCAGCGGCCAGTGGGCCTTCAGATACGCCGTCTGATACGCGATCAGCGCATAGGCCGTCGAGTGGCTTTTGTTGAATCCATAGCCGGCGAATTTTTCGATCATGCCGAACAGTTCGGCCGCATCCTTGCGGGCCAGACCCTGGGCGCTGGCGCCGTCGATGAACTGCTCCTGGTACTTGGCGATGTCCGCCAGCTTCTTCTTGCTGATGGCCTTGATGCAGGTGTAGGCGGAGGAAAGTTCGATGCCCCCCAGCCGGTTGAGGATCCGCATCACCTGTTCTTGATAAACCATCACGCCATGCGTTTCTTCCAGCACTTCGCGCATCACCGGATGCGGATAGGCAGCCTCCTTGCGGCCGTGCTTGACCGCCACGTAGTCGTCCACCATCCCTCCTTCCAACGGGCCGGGGCGGTAGAGCGCGTTGGTGGCGATGATGTCTCGGAAATGGTCCGGCTTCATCTTCTGCAACAGGTCGCGGATGCCGCCACTTTCCAGTTGGAAGATGCCCTTGGTTTCGCCGCGGCACAACAGGGCGAACGTCGGTGCATCGTCCAAAGGGAACCGGTGCGGATCGATCGCTTCTCCGGTGGTCCTGGCAATCAGGTCCACCGCCTTGGAGAGGATCGTCAGGTTGCGCAAGCCCAGGAAGTCCATCTTCAACAGCCCGGCTGCCTCCACTTCCCCCATGGCCCACTGGGTGATGATGTCGTCCTTTCCCTGGACGCGGCAGAGCGGCACGTATTCCGTCAGCGGCTGGTCGGCGATCACCACCGCGGCGGCGTGGGTCCCCACGTTGCGGGCCAGCCCTTCGATCTTCATCGCCAGGTTGATCAGTTCCCGCACTTCCGGCTCATTATCGCACACTTTGCGGAGGTCTTCACTCTGTTTCAACGCCTGGGCGAGCGTGATGTTGAGCACCTTGGGGACCAGCGCGATGATGGCATCGACCCGGGGAATCGGCATGCTCATCGCCCGACCGACATCGCGGATAGCCGCCCTGGCGGCCAGCGTGCCGAACGTGCCGATCTGGGCGACGTTTTCTTCTCCGTACTTGTCCTTCACGTATTGAATGACCAGGCCCCGCCGCTCCTGGCAGAAGTCGATGTCGATATCGGGGGCCTCGCGGCGGCTAATGTCGAGGAACCGCTCGAAGAGCAGGTCGTACTTCAGCGGGCAGACGTGGCTCAGGTAGAGCGCATAGCAGACCAGCGAGCCGACGCCCGAGCCGCGGGCCGTGGTGGGAATCCCCTGCTCCCGGGCAAAGCGGACAAAGTCCCATACAATGAGAAAATAATTCGGGAAGCCCAGTTTGTTGATCACGTCCAGTTCGCGCTCCAGCCGCTCGATCACCAGCGGGGCCAATTCTCCACCGGGGCATTTTTCGTCATCGCCGGCGTAGCGCTGTTTGAGTCCGTCGTAACAGAGCCGCCGGAGCAACTCTTCCGGCGTGACCGCTTCCTCAATGCGGTAGACTGGAAAATGACGCATCCCCAATTCCAGGTCGATGCTCACGGAATCGGCAATCTCCTGGCTCCGCCGCACCGCGTCTTCCAGTCCGGGCAGGGAGGCGTACATCTCGCTCGGCGAGCGGAGATAGAACTGGTCGTTCTCCATCTTCATCCGGTTGGTGTCTGTGCGGAACTTGCCGGTGTTGATGCAGAGCAGAATGTCCTGGGCTTCGGCGTCCTCCTGGCGGATGTAGTGGGCATCGCAGGTGGCCACCAGCGGCAAACCGAGCCGCCGCGCGATATCGACCGATCCCTCCAGCGCCAGCCGCTGAATCTCCACTCCGTTGTTCTGGACTTCGATGAAGTAGCGGTCGCCAAAAGTCTGGTGGAACCAGGCGGCAATCTGCTCGGCCTCCTTTAGATCGATGTCGCGGCCGCTGCCGCGGAGGATGCTGCGGCTCAATTCCCCTGAGACGCAGCCGCTTAGGCAAATGATTCCCTCGCTGTGCTCCGCCAGCAGTTCCTTGTCGATCCGCGGCTTGAAATAAAAACCGTCCAGGTAGGCGTGGGACGCCATGCGGATCAGGTTCTTGAACCCGGTGCGGTTCTGGGCCAGCAGAGTCAGATGGTAGCTGGCTTCCTTCATCGAACCGGCCTCCTTGCTCTTGCGGCTGCCGGGCGCGATGTAGGCTTCGTAGCCGAGAATCGGGTTGATCCCCTGCTTCTTGGCTTCCTTGTAAAACTCGATCGCCCCGTGCAGGTTCCCGTGGTCGGTGATGGCCAGGGCGTTCATGCCCAGGCCTTTGGCCCGCTCGATCAGCCCGTCGATCGGCGCCGCCCCGTCCAAGAGGCTGTAGTGGCTATGGCAGTGCAGGTGGACGAACGGCTGTTGCAGCATGACTACTTCCTTGCGTGGTGCCTGTTGTGCCGAGTGGGAGAGTGCCCCAATCCTGGAGTCAGCGGTAATTTTATCATTCTCTCCGCTCGCTCACAGCACCCAGAATCCCGTCCAAATGGTCGCGCAGCAGGGCGGCCAGGTCGCCATATTGGGGATCGGTGCGCGTCAGGTCCGCCTTGGCGGTGAATTTGATTTTCACCGCATCGCGGTTGGCGCCGTGCGTGGAGACGGCACGGGCGGAACCAAGATGGGCCACGCGTCCCAGGGGGGCCAGGCCGCGGGGGCCGTTGAGCACCAGTTCCAGCGCGTCGGGACGTTTAGTGTGCAGCGTGGCCCAGGGATCGCGGTGGCCGTTGATGAACAGATGAACCAATTGCTGGTTATTCCAGAGAAACTGCGATTGCCCTTCCGGGGCCGCCTCGCGCAGCATCTCGCACAGCTCCTCCAGCATTTCAATGGGCCAGACCGGAGGGCGGCCCGGCGGAAATCCCTTGCGGGAGAAATGCCACTTCTGACCCATCACGCGCCACGGCATCACGTCCTCCGGCTTCTGCTCCTTCTTCTTCGCGATCCGCTGAAAACCCGCCACCGCTTCGTCCACAAATTTCCAGAACTCAGGGTAGTCGATCTCCTGAAGCGAGTGGACTTTCAGTTCCACTTCCTGCCAGGGGCCGCGGAGCGTTTTGACAGTGACGCGACGATCCGTGCCGTAGACCGGCAGCTCTGCCAGGTCGTTTAGCGGTGTCA
>Ga0194132_10006948_pt1 | contig 17173 bp, 19 predicted proteins | sample TA2KigOf80mmetaG_FD_148612 | JGI IMG/M metagenome (GOLD analysis project Ga0194132, IMG submission 148612) | Freshwater microbial communities from Lake Tanganyika, Tanzania - TA2015054 Kigoma Offshore 80m | ecosystem: Environmental > Aquatic > Freshwater > Lake | place: Tanzania: Lake...
GATCGGAAAACACCGCCGAGATGCCCGGAATCAGCCGCCGAGATGCCCGGAATCAGCCGCCGAGATGCTCTGGAAATCTATGCCGAGATGCGCCGGAAACCCCGGCCGAAATCATCCGGAATACGCAGTCATCGTCGCCTAATAGCTTGCGCCATGGCTCAGAGGAGCACGGATAGCCAGTGATGACGAGTCTTCTTGCCACTTGCTGGTCCTTACCAGGGAGAGCGCCCGCGCTCATATAAGGTTACCAATCTCTATCTTTGGATCGTACAGCCGCGTGCAAAATGAATCCGAGATTTTCAGAGTCCATGGCAGGGCCCGATTTGGGCTTAGTCATCCTTGGTTAGCGGGTTCCCTGATCTCAACCTAGGCGACTAGACCTCTCAATTGCTGTGTAATATTGTATCCTAAACATGAGTGAGCACAAACTATGACCGATATAGTTCTGAGCGTAACGCAAAACATAATGCTCCCGTCCTTAATTTTTCAAGCCGGGGACTCAGCTCAAAAGCGCTTCCTAGACTTCTTTCTCGTGACCATCCGCAATCCCAACACCCGTGCTGCCTATGGCTATGCTACTGGAGCCTTCTTCAAGTGGTGCGAATATAGGGGGGTATCCCTATCTCAGGTAACTCCTATGGTGGTGTCGGCATACGTGGAGCAGCACCCAGGATCCCCGCTAACTATAAAGCAGCACCTGGCTGCCATACGATGTCTTTTCGATCATTTGGCCACTGGTGGGATCGTTCCCTTTAATCCCGCGGCACCAGTCAAGGGACCCCGGTACAAATTGACCAAGGGGAAAACGCCAGTTCTGGATCAGGCCGAGGCTGCTGGAATTCTCGCCGCGTGCGACATATCGACCATCGTTGGAATGCGGGATAGGGCGCTGTTCAGTGTCATGCTTTACTCCTTTGCCCGTATATCTGCGGTTCTCGCCACCAAAATCGAAGATTATTACCGCAAGTCTGGCAGAGCGTGGCTGAGGTTGCACGAAAAAGGCGGACGTTTCCATGAAGTGCCTCTTCATCACGCTGCTGATAGAGCTTTGAGTGAATATCTTGAGGCGGCAAGTGTGAAAGAGAAGAAAGCGTGGATATTCCAATCAACTGATCCATCTACTGGACAGGTGACGGGAAGGGCGATGACCAGAGCTTCTGCGCTTGAGCGTGTTAAGACCGCGGCTAATGTTGCGGGACTAGGGGATAAGGTCTCCAATCACTCATTCCGAGCCACAGGTATAACCTTGTACAGGAAAGCCGGTGGGACGCTTGATAAGGCGCAGCAGATTGCTGGCCATGCGAATGCTGAGACCACGAGATTATATGATCGGTCGGGGGATGAGATTTCGGCGGCGGAAGTGGAGAGGATTCAGTTGGATACCTTAGTTGGCGGGTCTTCTGGCTGACTATGGCAATTCGTATGTCGGATAAGTTGCCACCACAGACTGCGTTGTCACAGTGGGAAATCGCGATTTTTGATCACCTCAGCAAAGATTCCATTCGAGAAAAAAAAGAACTTATCAGAGTTTACTTTGAAGGTCGCAAAACTTGGTGGCTATCTCTGTATAACTCGCGATCCACCACCGGGGAAATCGGGATGCGACTTGTGGGTAATTGAAAGTCACTTGGAAGATTTACGATCTTCTTACAAATATTTTATTGTTTTAAAAAGAGTGGAACCTTGGGGTTCATTTTTTGGAGATCGACATAATACGCGCTCTTAGCCAGCCTTTGGTGAAATTGTTCGGCAAAGCGCAGCATATTGGGGTTGTCTTGTGGCCAGGTATCGTTCAGCAATGACCAAGCGGTATCGGCGTGTCCAGTGTATATCAATCGGATGAGATGACTCCACAGGACAACAGGTGCGCCGGTGTCGCTGGTATCTCCGTCGCTTGCGCTGTAGCGCGCAAGTTTGAAGCTTGCTGCGATGGACTTCCGAATTTTACTTAGGCTTTTCGTTGACGGAAGTGGCTTGCGCATCAAGTCGGGAGAAAAGGCCCAGTGCTGGCCATTGTATTTAAGAATGACTTCGGGGGCTGGCGACTTGGCAAAAGAAATCTTCCAGTACGCAAATGTCCAATCATTTATTATAATTTCAGGTACAGGATCCGGGCTTAAATGAACAAATCTGACGCCATCAGAATGTCCCTGATCAACTTTTTGGATGAGATAGGGTCGATTCCCTAAGGCGTAAATATAAAGGGTGAAGCAGCAATGTGCTCCACCAGACCACCCTAAGACTGCTAGCTCTGCTCTATTCTCACCAGTGATGGATTTGCCGGCCACTGGCAAACCGCATGCCTCTGGTCCTGGATTGACGTAAAACCTCTGGCTTTGCTCACCGCCTTCTTCAAACAGCGTGAGGTTGCCGCGATTAATCGTAAAGTACCCTTGCGCAGTATCAGAATTGTGGCGTGCTTCATAGCGATAGGGACCTAATTTTAAGTCATCGACCGAATAGTTAAAATCTCCTTTCATACACCTGCCAAATGCTTGGTGTGTGAAGAGGATAGAAAAAAATATTAGACCAATAAGGCAACTATTTGGACGCATTATACAGGTCCAAAATCCTTCTGGCATATTCCTCGCCCTCTGAATTGTTTTGATTGTAATTTTTAAGGGTATTGAACAAAGTTTTTGCCGGTGTTGGCCTTATTAACGAATATTTATGCGCAAGCCACCGTGTCCCGGCGGCAATGTTTATAATAGGATCCAAGACCTCATCGAGCGAGATCGCAAGGCATTGATTTTTTACCTCCCGATATCCATTTTTGTCATTGATCCCGCTTAGCACTCTGACCGAGCCCTTAAGCAGTTGCATAAGTCCCCGGCCACCAGTTTGGCCGGTAACCCGAGAGGCATTAAAACTGGACTCCACGGCAATAAGTGCTTTAACGACAAGCGAATTCATACCAGCTGGATATTCGAGTCCCTGAGATTGCCAATAGGCAAGCCAAAACCCAATTACACGGTCAATTTCATGAAAATCGCTAAACCCTGTCACAGGATTAACCAGCGGGAATTTGCTCAAGTCTGCGTGCCAGAACAAGTAAAGTAGATTAGGCCCGTGGTACACCATCGCTTTTCGTGTAGGATTTTTTGCGTTATGAGCATCAACCCAAGTCTTTGTTCCAGACTTGCAAGTCCGATCGTATCCACGCACTTTGTGGTAACCGGGCGGGCACATTTCATCGGCGTCAGGACGGATAATTTTTACTGTCTTTGACATTTACCGAAGCCCTACTTACGTGATGAAAACGTCCGAAGACGTTCTTTAGTCATTCCGATAGAAGGTGTGGAGAAAATCCTCGCCCCTCAGATCAAGCCCTTGGAGAAAGCGTCTCGACGGTCCTTCGGGTTTGTTCTTCCCCTGCTCCCACTTGCGTACCGCGTCTACGCTTACATCCATAAGGGCGGCTAGCTCTATTTGCGATAGGGCAAAGCGAGTGCGGATGGCTTTGATTTGAGCAGCCGTCATTGTTCGTACAGGTACGAATTCAGCCCGTGTGACTCGGCCCTTTGTCTTATTACCAAGCACGAGCTCCGTGGCCTCTTCGATTCCATTCATGATTCCGTTGAATAGTTCACTCATGGTCACCTCTCCCGACCTATGTAAAGGGCTCGAATCGCCTCTTCTAATTTCGGTAGTGCATCTCGAATCGTTTGCTTCTCTGCGGCCGAAAGGTCGGTCTTATCGTTTTTCAGGTAAAGGTAGAGAAAAACAGTCCAGCCATATCTTGGGAAATCCTTGTAGATGACTCGTCCACCTCCGCGTTTGCCCTTACCCTTGGCACCGACCCTAATCTTCCGAAGTCCTCCGGTGCCCGCGATAAGGTCACCCGCGTCGGGATCAAGCAAAATTGTGGTCTGAAGTTCACGCAGATCACCATCTGTCAAACCGGCAGAAGCCCAATCTTTTTGGAATGTTACAGGTTCAGCAAAAGCACGCTTCAAGACAAGAGTCACTCCACATGGACCTCTATACTAGTATAAAATACTAGTACCAAATCATACATCGGAATGTCCAGTGAGAAACTTGAGAGAAAACTGCTATAGGACCGTATTTATTGATCTTATTTAGGCTCTCTTGATATATAGGGATACGACTTCCGCTGGCTTCTTCTCAAGAAGATCGATCATCCGCGCCGCTGGTCCAGTGGGCTGATTGGTGCCGGCCTCCCATGCCTGTACGGCCTTGTCGGTGACGCCGAGTATCCCAGCTAAAACCGCTTGGCTGAGTTTCAAGCGCGCTCTGAGACGTTTAATCGACTTTGCAGAGTAAATGACAACAGGCTCAATTTCTACCGTCTTCACGGTGAGACCTTTGACTTTTTTGCCCCTGAGGAAATCGTCCATCCCCTCGATGGACTCCTTTAGGTCTCTGAACAACTTGCTCATTTTCGCCTCCTTCGCTTTGACTCATATTCAGCGGTGACCTTCTCGATTAGTTGTTTGAGTAGGTGCCGCTCAGTCCTTGTCAGATTTTCACGCTGACTTTTCTTAATGACTACCAACAGGAACAAGTGCTCTATCGCAATGTAGTCGTAGTAAAACACTCGAATGCTGCCAGACTTTCCCTTTCCAGGAAGGGGATGCCTAACCTTGCGAATTCCGCCAGTCTCTTGGATAAGTATGCCTGCATTGGGGTTTTGCATCAAAGATTGCTCAAGAGATCGACGCAGTTGATCTGAAGTGGTCTAGCTTGAGGTCCAAACGACAGTCATGTTCTCTGGGCTGGGTCTTAGCAGAAGCAGTTTGATTAAAAAATAGGCGTGACGGTGGAATGCTTGTGAGACAGGTCTTTGCAGGTGGCTTTGGGTGGATTATCACCAGATTTCTGGGGATATAACTGCTATTTTTGGAATAGCCATTCCTGATATTCGTTTGATCTGAACTGCAATAAGGCATTCACCAGGTGATACTTCGCCCCGATAAAAACTTCAAACCATGTGCTTCAGATGTTGATGACGAGCTGTTCCCAAATGGAATCTTCGTCTTCAACATAACCAAGATGCTGGACTATATTGGGACGCATCCAGAAGATTTCCCTATCGAGGAGGTGCCAGTGGCCTCTCTTGGTTTTACCTCTCAGCGACTGGACGAGGCTACAGTCAGTAAAGCAGATCTTACTAAACCGTTGTTGCTTGCCGAGATTGCTCCAGGACAATTTAACGTTATCGATGGCAATCATCGGCTTGAAAAAGCGCGACGTGAAGGAGCCACGTTACTCCCTGTCTGGCGAGTAGGTCCGAGGGTCCATACTCGATTCCTCATATCTTCCGAGTCATATCGGGAGTACGTCAGCTACTGGAACAGTAAAGTCCGAGGTCACTGAGCGTTTGTGTAGTGTGATTCTGGCTCACTGACGCCGGTAGCATGGGCCGTCTGTTGCATGGCTCTCGGGTGTTGCCAGGAACGTCCGGCGGCTCAAACGTGGCCAAGGCGGTCATCGTACCCTGCCTCCACTCCGCGTTATAGTCATGCGGTCGCTAAAAGCTGTGCAGCCCATTGGCATGCGATCCGATTCGTAACGCAAGTCACGCGATGCCGGTTTGGGGCCCGATTAGGATGCCGGCATGCAGCTGCTTCCGGTATCTCCTTTTGCTCGTCGGACGTGCCGCACCCAGCTGGCGTCAGACTTTAACCGCCTCCGCACAATGGCCGCGCCTCCGTTCGCAGGCTCACTGCAGCACGGCCATTGTTTTTTAGCTCCGGCTGAGTCTGCCTGGCTTGGCGCTTTTCGGGCCACACCCCTTTCCTGGCTTTGCGAGAAAGGGGCTGCGGCCCGAAACACTGACGAGCATTGGAGATTACCCATGGAAGCACTGCACACCGACATCATCGCTAACCTCACCAAAATTGCCATCGCACGCTCAACGCGCTTCTGCTACGGATGCTACGCCGATGCCAACGGACGCTGCGCCCAATGTGGCTCCGACGACCTCATGTTTAAACTGGACGGCGTTGGAGTGGAGTACGGAACCGACTGGCTCCTGCAGGACCTACTCGCCACTAGCCTGTCGCCAGCCGACACTCTCGAAGCCTTCGAGCAATCAGTCGCGGATTGCTACCCCGAGACCGTGCAAATCGGCTGGATCACCTGCGACACTGTCACCGCCCTAAAGGACCTTGATCCGGTATCCTGGGATCAAGCTCACTCCGAATGGATCGACAATGAACTCTCGGATGGCAACCTCATCACATTCGACCACGGCTCGACCTACTACTGGCTCTCCGACGTCGAGCGTCTCGTCGACAGCGCCGAGCTTCCGGCCTAGGCCGGCCTCAATATAGTCCTGGCCTTATCGCCAGGACTTAATTCGAGCGCCCCCCTCAACACTGCTCCAAATTTGAACGCTTAGCAAACCCGCATATTAAACACTGCAGATAATCAAAAAATATTTAACCTCCGCAATCCAGATTTTCATCGAGCGATGGTTCATTCTTCAGCGCCTGCACTAAAGCGCAGGCGCACAAGGGGGTTGCCCCTGACATTCAATCTTTTTGGTACCGAAGGTGCCTCTTATTCTCCTAACGACCTACTCTGTCGTTGCTGATGCCGAATAGCTGTTCATACGGGAGATAGGACTCTCGAATGGCAGCGAAGCGATTCCAAAGAGAAGAATTATGCTTCCGATTGGAAATTCGCCTAAATATCAACATAAAGAGCACCGATCCCATGCTCAGGAGAAGGTCCATGAAGCTTAGGTATGCATTAAATAGGTATCTCAGGCACTCCGGGATGAGTGTATCTACCCTTGCCCAGCGGTCAGGGCTACCCAAAGGTACTTTGCAGGGATGGTGCCTTGGCAAAACTCCGCGCAATATGGAACAGGTCCGAAAGTTGTCGAAGTTTATAGGCGTATCTTTGGATTCACTTCTTTTCGACGAGGCAGACTACGAAACTATAAAGATCGCTAGCGATCAACTTGAAGGCTTCACTGTGGATTCCGACGGATGGCATAGAGGAACCTTGGAGGTGCGTTTTAGGCACGTACCAGGTCAGGCCAGAAAAAATTAGTCTTGTCGGAGGTTTCATATGTTGCGTGCAGTCATCATTTGCACATGGTTGTTCGTAGGCTGCGGTGCTGAAAACAGTCCTTTGAGTGGTATCGATAATACATCAAGTGGAAGCGGTACGCCCCCAACTGTGACAGCACCAACGGGCGGAACTGGTAATACCGGAACCAGGGCAGCGTTACCGCCGGTGCTTCCTGAGGGGACTTATCAGCTAACATCAGTGTATTTGGCTTCAGAATATGCCATGGGCTACTACACCCTTGGGCGCGGGGGTATCACCATGAATGTAAAGTGGGATGCCACAAGGGAGGTTCACCGATTAGAAACAAGCGGCACACAAGAAATGTATTTTGACGGTGTTTATGTTGGGATTAGGGGGTGTGCTATTGGCCCTGTCGTCGTCGAGATCTGTATCGACCGAATTACTTATCTAGGTGATCCATCCTGCGCTCGAACTTTATCCGATCCATGCGGGCAGGTTAGTGCCATCAGCAAATCGGTAAGTCGCGGTCAGTTTGAGTTTATTGATGAGACCATAAAGCCCGGATTTAATTTCATTGAAGACAAGGTCCGAGGGCTGGTCAATGGGGAGCCTATGATAACAACCTCAAAATACGTTCTGAAATAGATTGTCCTAAAGTATTTTTCGGAACTGTAGAGCAGCACCACCAAGAATAGCGGGCCCATGTGCCTCACGAGGTTTAGCCCATGAAAACATCATTTTTGACACTGTTACTGAGCGTACTGAGCTGTACCCAGTCCCCCCCACCTTCTAACACCTCTGAGGATGGGAATGGCTCGACCAGCGAGAGCTCTTTTAACACTGATACAGTCCCCTCGAAAAAGTCAGCGCATAAACCAGCCGAACCGCAAACTGCCGAGGTCAAGATATGGCTCACAGCAGAACTGCCTAAATGCGACAGTGACCGTGACGGTCTAATTTATTATGTGATGTTGGACTCCGTCTTCAAATACTGCAGTCAAGGCGGGTGGCGTCTGGTGGACCTGCGCGGACCAAAAGGCGAGTCCGGTGCCACTGGACCCACGGGTATCGCTGGTTCCCCAGGTCATCCGGGATCACCAGGATCTCAGGGAGCGCAAGGTGTGGCTGGGACCCAGGGCAGTCAAGGGCCGACCGGTCCAGCCGGTGAGGCCGGGTTTAACTCGCTAGTGAGGGTCGTCCACGAAAGCCCTGGCCCCAATTGCAGTAGAGGCGGTCTTGCCATTAAAGCCGGTCTCGACAATGGTTCTGGAGGCGTAGCCAGAGATGGAGAGCTACAGGATGCTGAGGTAAACAGCACGAACTACGTTTGCAATCCCGATACAGGAACCTTGCAGGTATACGATTCCACGGCAGTGGCAAAATATCAATTGATAGACGTCTTACACTTTTCGGATGTTAACACAGACTCCATCGCCTATGGGGGAAGAATGGAGAGCCTGGGACTACTTGTTAAAAGTCTTGGCAATAATAGTTATACACTGTACCAGCTCGCCGGTGCTCACTACTGGAATAGCAAATCGTATCCATTGACAAATCCTGCAGGTCTTTCGCGCGTCAACGTCTCGTCAGAGGTTTATTATACCTCTACTGACTGTACAGGCCAGGGTTACCTTCGGTACTGGCAGCTCGCGAGTTTTCCTCAGTGGACTACAACGCTTATGCTAAAGTTTACCAATTTCAGCCTTGCCTATTTTGATTCCTACGAAGTAACGGCTTCTACTCCATTCAGAGAACAATCTGCCGGAACCAATTTTGCCTCTAAGGGTGTACCGAGCTCATGCGTTCGCGAATCTAGCAGCGAATCGGTCGGAATACCAGTTGTCGTTCGAAGTTCAACCTTCGCATCAAGCATTGGAGCAGGGTGGTATATTTCGCCATGAAAGATGGATAATTAATCAATACGTACAAAGTAAGACGCTGCCACATACGGTTTAGAGATCATTGAAAAGGGCGGTATTGCTAACGCCTATCAAATGGAAGGAACACTGTATGGTTCAGCTTACTAAATTCTTCATAATCTTGGGTTTTGTATCTATAACAGCTTGTGGCAGTAAAGTAGCTCAGAACGAGTCTGGACAATCTGAAGTGGCGACCGCTTCAGACAGTTCGAGTTGGTCTCTAACCGTGTCCGGAGCTGCTGACCTACCTACGTGTACCCTCGATAATGAGGGCAGAATGGCCTATGTGAGGTCCACAAGCCAATTCATGGCTTGCAATGCTGGTTCTTGGAACAGCTTAAGCATTGGACCTCAAAATTCACTGGTGAAAACGGCAGATGAGCAGCCAGGTTCGAACTGCACGAGTGGCGGTATCAGTATCAAAACAGGTACTGACAAAAACAATAATGGCTCTCTTGATGATGGGGAAGAAGACGCGACAAAGTTCGCTTGCAATGGAACGTCTGCTAAAGGTTTGATGAACAACGCAACTATTTGGCGTTACGAAAATCATGAACCAGGACCGGATCAGATGATTGGAGCCATTTCTTCGGTTTGGGAGTGTTACCTAACAAATATTCAGATCGTCAAGTTCGGCGACGGTGGTGGCTTCATCAGTATGGCAGGACTTTACATTGCGGAAGTCATAGGAGATTCTGGTGATTGGTACGACGAGCACTGGTCTTTTACTTCCTTCCTAACCGCCAAGGAGGGCAGTCATCTGGTCAAGTTCAAGAGCCAGATTATTGACGATAGGATCATAGCAGCCGGAATTGAACTCACCGACCCACCTTACTTCACGGCGACCGTTTTTGATGGCACGTCGTCAATCAGCGGCGTTAAGAGATTCTACTTGACGAAGATGAAGTAACCGTCGTTTCGTTGATTGGTCGACTTTTGTTTTTTTGCGTAAGGGTGGGGGATGTAATGTCTTTGTAATAAAGCTACTTTTCGTGACTTCAAAAAATCGCAATAAGCAGATGGGATATCTTACTACTCATACGAAAGATCAAAGGAGTAACATAATAAAACTTCTGTTGAGGTTTACCTTGGCTTTGCGAGTCTCTCGATATCCTTTACGCATTCACAACCCTTCTTTTCTCCAGCAGCACATGCTTTAGTACAGAACTCCAGTGCCAGGTCGTTCCTACCCTGAGCTAATTCCTGCACACCATAGATTGTGCAGGCATCGTTTCGACCGAAGTGGCAGGCTTTGAGGAAAGATTTTGTGGCACGATCCTTATCGTTCATGTCCAGCGCTAGATTTCCTAAATCTACACAACCGTCCTGGCGAGTATCGTTACAAAATTGCTCTAAAATTGCAGATGCTTCTCCATGCCTCTTTTCTTTTGCTAGTCCGGAGGCCTCTTGAAGGAGCTTTAAATCACAGCCATTTTTATCCCCGGCATTGCAAGCCTGCGAAAACCACGTGATAGCTTCGGTATCTTTACCAAGGTCACTGTAAAGAATCCCTAGGTTCAGGCACCCTCTAACCAGCCCGGCTGTGCATGCCTTTTTGTACGACTCGATCGCGGTTTCCTTATTTGGATTTGTACGTGAGTTATACCCAAGATCGTTGCATGATTCTGGGTGGCCCAGGTCGCATCCACGCGCGAGGTAATGGAGAGAAAGCTTACTATCTAGGGATTGGCCAATAAGGTTTGAAGCACGGCGACATGACCCGGCCAGACCCCTCTCGCAGGCTTTTGTTGTGATGTCAATTGCCCTCGACTTATCGCCCCGTTTTTCAAATATCAGGGCCAGATTGTCACATCCCAGCGACTCGTCATGTTTGCAGGCATGATCGTAATATCGTTCTGCATCATTTTCATTTCCCCGCTTCATGGCTAATACGCCAGCGTCATTGCACGCAAAGTACCCACCATTGTTGCATACATATTCGTATATCAAAGAGGCCTGTAGAAGATTGTTTTCCTTCTGGAGCCGGTATCCATACTCACGGCAATCAGTTAATTGCAGACCTGTGCATGGATTTCCTTTATCCTGGCTTGTTTCGGTCGCTAGTTTGGCGCACGCAGATCTTCGCCCCGCTTTGCAGGCTACCTCCAAGTAGGACTTGGCCTTTTCTGGTCTGTGATCCAAGATATTGGCGCCAGCTAGTTCACAGGATAGGCTTCGAAAGCCAGTGTCAGCGGAACAGTCACGATCAAATGCGCCTATTGCTTCGTCAATCATACCCAGGCTGATAAGGGCACTGCCATAATCCGTACAGGCACCCTCGACCAAACGACCTTCACAATATCTCTGAAGGACCGATAACTTTGATTTGTCTCCATCCTGTCTTACTGCTCTGAGGGCTTCTTGAGCACAGCTTAATTTGTAGTCAAGTTCACATGCTTTACGGTGCCTATCGCGAGATTCTTGGAGACTGCCAGCCGCCTCCAATAGCGTTGCATCTACAGAACACGCAAGGCCGTGGCCAGCTTCACATAGTTTTACAGAAAGGGATTTTGCTTCATCGGTGAGATTTTGTTCCATCAGCGCCAAAAGGTATCCTAGACAGTGGGACTCATTGGCTGAACACCCTATGGCTCCCTTTTCTTTTGCCCTCTCTAGACTGCCTTGTTTCAAATATTGTTGGGCTAGACTGGTGCATGAACTTCTATCGCCGGATTCGCAGTTCTCTTCAAAAATGGGTAAAGCTGCGGCAGTTTGTCCTCGGTGAGTCAAGGATTCACCGAGCTTATAACAGGAACTAAGCGATCCATTTTGACAGGCGGAATGGTGTAACTTTTCTTCCGCTCTTAGTTCGATTTCTTGCCGAGGCGGGAAAGCCGAAAAAAGATAGATAGAGGCGACTGTGACTATTGTCACTAACAAAGCAGATACTGGGATTGACCATTTTAGCGATTTCTTTTTTAGCGATTTACCGTCATAAAGTGGGTTACCGTAAATGGTATATCTCGCCCATTCAATGCCACCTTCAGGGTACCGGATAGCCGATGCAAAACTTTCGCCTAAGCATGCCCCATCCAGGAACTTTGAATAGAATCGATCAGAAATTGTGGCCGCAGTTTTAGAATTTAGTAGGGAATTTGTACAGATTAGGGCTAGGGTTCCGTTGGCTAGAAACGCTTGTATGAGACCAGATCTATCGCGACCGTCATCATGTGTATGACCACTTTCACAGGAGTTGAGAAACACCATGCGCGGAGCTAATCCAAGCTCGATAATGTCGGATGCGCTAAGTTGGGAATCGGAAAAATGGAGCCCACCCACTGAAGAGTGACCGGCAAAGTGCATGAATTCGCATGCCTTGATGGACTCACAGGCTTCGGCTTTGGTAACACGCGCGCTTAGTAGATTTACCGACCTTCGGCTACCTAATACGCTCATCAGAGCAGCACCCTCTGTTCTAGCAGAAGGCAGGCTACCATCCGGGTCAGAGATAATCACAAATTTACTGTCAATAGGTCTTAAGAATGGGTCACGTTGATCTGGCATACGCACATGCCTTCCGACAATGAATCGGCTCCCTATCCATTGTTCATTGTCGATTCGCACACATTCCCAAGGGAAGTGAATCAATTCCTCCTCAAGATCAAGGTACAGCATTGCAGCAGTTGACCTAAGTAATTGGTCAGCTAGACCTTCTGGTATTACCGCTTTGGCAAGGTTTTCTCCTGCACTTAACAGGTCAATAATAGATGCATGGTTAAGTGCCCGGGCTACCGTCTCACGCGAGTATTTCGCTATTTCAGCAAAAGGGCGGTCCAGGGATTTAATGAAATTAGGTTGATTGATGCGTTCAGACGGATCCATACTTAAGAGCACATAACTAAGGTGCCCCTCTCGATCCAGTGATATGCGCATCGTCAGGAGCTTCATCTAAGTTCCATTTCAATTCTGTACACTTGATGGCCTGATGCTGAAATAGCAAAACTGTAAATCCCCTTGGACCAAGAACCCAAGGGGCTTCGCTCTCCCACGCGTAGGGCAACGGATCTGAGCAGGTCACCATCCTTTTCAAGCTGTACGACTACCCCATCTCTGGGACGACATTTTTTAATAGAGACAAACAGTGAGTACTGATCATTGATGTCAGCAATGATCTCAATTTCGGCGTCTGCTAACTTGCCCCCGGCGGCGAGCACTAATGCTTTTGGCCCTTGGGATCTGTATACGGGAACAACCTCTAGGGAGTTAAAGACCTCTGAAATGCTACCACCAATTGACTGAAGCACTACTTTGGCATGGTCCAGTGGTTTTTGAAGTTTTTCGATTAGAGTATCAGCAAGGTTAGTCGTCGCGTCAGGGGTCTGTATCATAGCCATACCTATACGAATGACTTCTGCATTGCAGAAGTTACAGACCTTGAGATGCTTCTCGAATTGTGCATTATCATCATCATTATCCCAGTAGGACCAATACGTGGCCTCGGAAGGACACTCTGCCCCCCGTTTTGTGGGAGTGGTGAGCAACTGATCCGATAGCTCTTTTAGCATTAGATACTTGTCCATACTTTCACCTACGCTATCTGGCTCAATTTGGTTTTTAATTTCGCATTATGATCGATGTATTCACGCAATTTGTTCTCAATCCGTCTCCTGATTCGGTCTACTTTGTTGATGTCCCAATTGAAAATCTCAGCAACTTCTTTTCGTGTTGGGTAGGGCTCTATGCCCTTTGACTGATATTCGGCAATTCGTTTGTCAAGATGGGACTTTCGTTTTTGCGCACGATCGGAGTCGCCCCTTCGCTCAAGAATTAGACAGCGCATCCAGAGTAGGCCCATTTCGTCATAGATGTCACGATTTGAGGACCATCTTTCGTGAAGTCGGACACGTAAATCCTCTATTTTCCTGTTAATAGTTGCTGTCGAGCTATTGGCTAGATCAGAGATGGACTGTAGCGCGGTTTCATCAATTATCACGGTGCGCGCAGACATAACAAGTAACACTAGGTGTTCCTCAGTGGTCCACCGTATGTCTGCAAAAAGGTGCGTGGGTCCCGCATTACTCTGTTCATCATCAGGGACATTTGTAGATTCGACAGCGCATTCGGATCTGGCAAGTTGAAGAACTTCGCTTGATCGGAGTCCGTACATATTTCGCGCGGAAACGCGCTTTCTGTGCCAATCAATTACCGCGTTAGTCGTGACCCGGAGCACAAAGCCATCTAGGGATTGATTTTTTTTGAAGTTACTAAGGGTCTTATCGAACATCAAATGATCCATCACATAATCGAAGGCATCTTGGCTATCGGATGTGCTGGCCCGATACGAGTATCGATAGAATACTTGCGCAATCCTACGTTTTATTAACGGCTCGAATCGTCTGACAAAGGTAGTCCAAGCCCGATTGTCTCGGTCGATAAGTTGGCGGACTAACTTGATATCCTCCACGTGGTACCTCCATCTAGGTGATCGGTACGTCCCTGACAAATGTTGATATCGAAGGTGCACGGGATTCTATGTCATGAATCCGAAGTAGAAGAACGATGCATGTAACATGCTAATACGAAAAGAAAAAAAGATGATGATGGTTTTAGGCCCCAAAATACGTTTACAGCAATTGAGAGTGACAAAAGTACGCTCAAACAAACGGGGAGCAATGCGATGGCTAGGAATAAACAAATCTCAAGAATCTATAACATACTCATCATTCTTGAATATGCTCCTCATGGACTTACCGTAAAAGCACTATGCAATCGTTTAAACAGTCGAGGCCATGAGGTCGGGGTTAGGACAGTATATCGTGACCTTTTAGCCCTCCAAGCTGCCGGTTTTCCTCTTTCGGAGCATGGTACCGACGCAGATAATGCGACAAGGTGGTCTTTGGCCAGGAAATCAAAGATTACGCAGGTTGGTGCGATCACGCAGGGTGAAATGATTGTGCTTAATGATATTTTACTGGCACTTATCAACCATCGAGATGATCGTCGGAAGGAAGAGATCAAGTCATTGGCGGCAAAAATGGTGAGTCAAATGAATATGGCTAAAGGAACGTTATCGGGCGGATTAGATGAAGGTAGAATCTGCTCGGGTAACATAAAAGCTCTTTAGGCAACACCGACATTGCAACTGGAAGTCACGTTCGGTGTGAATGTTGGTACGTAAAAGCAGGAAAGCGCCTTGTCAAATATGGCTTAAAGCTAAGGAAATGAGAACACAAAGAGGACACAATATTTTCCGAGAGTTGGCGCTGAAAGTGAAGGAAAATCTATCTGGAAGTATCAGTTAAATCTAAAGTAAATGCTGATTGTGGCCGACATTGTTCGGTGTGCAGAGGTGACGGTGTTTGAATGTGAAAATGGTGTCAACTATACGACGTAACGGAGCGTCGATACGATTTGTTAACAGGACCACAGGCTGTATAGGCACGACGTACGATAAGTTTATAAAAACGATGTAGGTAAGGAGTCAAAGTGCTTTTTTTAATGATTGCTTTCGGATTTATCGGAGCCTATGGCGTTGAAGCAAGCCGGTATAGCCCAGCTTCGTCAAGCGAAATAATCATCACGATTAATCCGCTTCAAAAGATAGTTGCACTGTTATTATTGGTTACAGGCATCTATCGCGCTATCCAGTACGCCGGAGAAGAGGGGATGCTGGCTACAATAATCGCAGCTTTGGTTGGTAACGTTTTAATTGCGCCCATAGTATTTGTGACTCAGAGGCGATTACCGGGTTTACGTGATTCAGACGTATTGAGAATGTGTTTTCTCGGCGGTAGTTCCTTATTTATGCTTATCAATTTCGCCATTTAAATTCGTATTATACGAAGCGGAGGCCTAGTTAATCGTGACAGAGTATCCAGGGAATAATTCGTAAAGGTGAAAGGACAGAGTATGTTTGGGTTATTGAAGAAAGCATTGCCTGGCGCGAAGGAACGATTTCTTTCTGCTGATGAGGCTAAAGCCGCTGAAGCGTGGATAGAACAAGCAAAAAGTGGCAATTTTGATGTTGTTCGCGATGTGTCAGGAATGACAGAGCGACAAGTAACTATGTTATTTTTAGTGACCCAATACTCGATAGAGGAAAGAGGGCGGCCATTGATGCAGATGGAGAGATTTGGAATCATCGGATTTATGAGTAGTCAGATTTCCGAGTTTCTGCAAATGTTTGATCCTGAGGATTTTCAGGAAATCCGAGAATCAATGATTAAGATTTACTTACCGCTTGCAAATGATGATCAGACAATGGACATTCGTGGATTATTTTTCGACATAAAATTCAAATATGACTATTGAAAATGATTAATGGAAAAAATCTCTTCCACTATAGAACGAGGCATTTTTTCATCTGTTTTTTGCATTTCTGTCAGGTGATGTCGTCATTCGCTTTGTTCGCGCTTAGGTATTTGACTACGAGCTTGGCTGGTATCTACTTTTTGCTATGCCCAACTTGACGGCTAGAACGGAGAACGTTCCACGGTTCAGTCACTTTTCGGCCTCTATTTGGCGCTCAAACTCGAGGAGTAGCGCGAGAGCGATATCAAGTGCTTTGAACGATGATTGTTCGTCGTGCCGATTACTCAACTTAAGTCTGCGTACTAGCTCCATCTTCATTTCGTTTGAAGTCCAGTCCGGCGGCACACTTGATAGTCCAACCTTTGTCAGTAATTTCATAAGATGGGTAAGATCAGGGCTTTCTTCACCGTTTCGGGATAACAAAAGCTCCTCCTCCTGTTTAAAAAACCATATCTTGGTCCTACTAGGACACCAAGGATGACTAGGAGACGTGGTTTTCTGGAATTTTTCTCCGGTTCATAACCTATGTCAATCTGGCGTTACTCAGATATATCAGTCCATGTGTCAATTTGCCAAATCTATCCGGTGACACATCAAATGCCATTGCTACAGTCGGCTGCTACCGGCTATAACAGCCGGCAGAAATTTATCAGTTAATAGCCGGATAATCCGAATGAGCCCTCAGAAAGCCAAGGGCCACCAGCATGGTAAAGGCTCATGCCTGTCAGAAGAATCCTAACGATCCAAAATACCAACCTTGCCAAGTTAGCCAAAGTCGATAGAGATGGGCAGAGCAAGAGCGAATCTGAAAGCTTGGTCCGGACGAAGGTTTGCAAACCATTGGTATACAAGTGCATAGTGAGATCACTACTTGATTCTATCTAACTTTTAAGACACCTACCGCCCTTGTGATTTGGTAAGCGGCCTCAACCCAGGAGGCCCCTTATGTCCAACGACCCCGTATCGCCATCCCTAGAGCAACGACTTGATGTCGTGCA
>Ga0194132_10006949_pt1 | contig 17173 bp, 10 predicted proteins | sample TA2KigOf80mmetaG_FD_148612 | JGI IMG/M metagenome (GOLD analysis project Ga0194132, IMG submission 148612) | Freshwater microbial communities from Lake Tanganyika, Tanzania - TA2015054 Kigoma Offshore 80m | ecosystem: Environmental > Aquatic > Freshwater > Lake | place: Tanzania: Lake...
TTCAATGGTAACCGGGCCTTTCTCGCCGAGCGTTGCTATCCCGTACTTAAAGGCGCCTGCGAATTTGCCCTCGACTGGCTTGTGGAGGACAAGGATGGCTCTCTGGTTACCGCGCCGTCCACGTCGCCCGAAGCGCGATACCTGCTCCCAGACGGGAAATCCTGCGGAGTCAGCATCGCAACCGCGGCCGACATGTCCCTGATCTGGGAATTGTTCCGGAACACGATCGAAGCGGCCGGGGTGTTGGGAGTCGATTCGGACTTCCGCGCGGATCTCGAGAAGGCACAGGCCCGGCTCCGTCCACTGAAGATCGGCAGCAGGGGGCAACTGTTGGAGTTCTACGACGAGTATCCTGACCGGGATCCACTTCACCGCCACGCCTCGCACCTGCTGGGATTGAGTTGGGGATCGCGGATTTCGAAACGTAGGACGCCCGAACTGTTCGCCGCGGCACGGGTTGCCTGGAATCGGCGCGGCCCTCGTGGGGCGAACCTCCCGGACCGCCAGAGTATGGCCGGGCGGTTTGAGGATGGCGAGCTTGCCTACCAGATGTTGGTCAGCGGCGGACGGCCGCTGGCGCTGATCGAGATGTTGATTCACAGCCATCTGAGCGAACTTCATCTTCTGCCTGCGCTACCTTCACATTGGGAAGCTGGATCCGTAAAGGGTCTGAAGGCCCGTGGGGGATATGAGCTCGACATCGACTGGCAGGGCGGGAGGCTGACGCAGTCGGTCGTCCGTGCCAAGTTTGCGGGAACATGCCGAATCCGCGCCGCTGTGCCGATAACGGTATCCACAGAGGGCGGCAGAGTCACCGTCCTGCGGCCCGAGAAACTGGTCGCTGAGTTTACGGCCAAAGCGGGAGGCGTCTACTTGTGTCGAGCCTAGTTCAGATTCGTTCTGGGTGTCTCCATCGGCTTCGTGCTGTCGTGAAACATGCAACACGCGACCTCGCCAGGGTCGCTGCCTGCGCTTTGCTTCTGGCGCTGTCCGCGCTCGCTCAGCCCTCAGATGCGACTGCGGCTTTCCGAGTCGCGGCGGATTCCCGGGCGCCCCAGTTCCGCGACCAGGACACTGTGGTCTTTCTCGGCGATAGCATCACGCACTCGCGGAAGTGGCACCGCTATGTGATGGATGCCTACCTCACGCGATTCCCCGAACGGCACATTCGATATGTCAATGCCGGCTCTTCGGGTGATACCGCCAAAGGCGCGTTGAAGCGACTGGATCGTGACGTTCTCGCCCACAGGCCGAACGTAGTTGTCGTGATGTTGGGCATGAACGATGTGAAACGAGAGCTCTACGCGCCGGGGCCGGCGTCTGAAGCGATACTCGCGGAGCGCAACAACGCGCTGGAGGGATTCCGCGATGCAATGATCGAGATTGCGACTCGCCTCCGCGCCGGTAGCGTACGCGACTTGATCTTCGTGGTCTCGTCGCCGTATGACGACACCTCCCGGATGGTCACCCCGAATCTGCCTGGCGTGAATGAGGCGTTGCGGCAGACGGGAGTCATTCTGTCCGAGATCGCGCCCAGATTTGAGGCTTCGGTGGTTGATTTGCACGGGCCCATGACAGCACTCAACGCCGCCCGTCAAAGCCTGGATCCGGCCTTCACGCTGGTGGGCAGTGACCGCGTGCATCCAGGCGAACCCGGTCAAGTCCTGATGGCTTACTTGTTCCTACGCGCACAAGCCATTCCGGCACTTGTAACCGAGGCGGTCATTGATGTGCAGACGCCGGTAGTCCGTAAGTGCTTTCGTTGCCAGGTTGACAATGCCGGCCTGAGGGATGGGGTGTTCGAGTTCGACATGACAGCATCGTCTCTCCCGTTTCCCGTCGAAGCCGCGGCCACTCCGGCGCTTGACTGGGCGCCCATCCAGAATGATCTGGGCCGTGAACTCCTCTGCATCGCCGGTCTGCGTCAGGGCCGATACACGCTCATGATCGACAGCATCACCGTTGGAGGCTTTGACGACGGTGAGCTTGCACGATGCGTGGACTTGTCGAACCGTGAGACGACTCCCCAGCTTCGTCAGGCGCGCGAAGTGACAGCGATGAATGAACAACGAAGGCAATCGATGGTGTTGCTCCGCGACTTCTGCCGGTTCGAGGATGCAGTCCTCGGTCCAGTGCACCTCCTGGCTGCAGGAGAAGCGGAACAACGGAAATACGTTGCAGGGTGGCTGGAAGAACTGAAAGCTCGCAACGAGGGGCAGCACCGATACTTCAGCGGTCTGGCGGAGCGCTACTTTAAGAACAAACCGGCGGAGAAACAACTCCAGGACGACGTCGAGCGAATCTCGGCCCGGCTGGCAAGGGCGAATCAGCCGGTCATGCACCGGTATCAGGTGGTAAGGCAGTGATTGCACTCAACCGCCGCTCGTTCTTTCGGAGCGCGATTGCCGGCCTGTCAGCCGCAACGCCCCTCGCTGGTGAGCCTCCGCTATCGTACCCGCACACTTTCCTTCGAAATGGTGCGACCAGAGCGCTGGTCTTCCTCCCCGATGCGACGGCTGGCTACTATCGGAGCGTCCGCTTCGACTGGTCCGGCATGCTCGCGCAGGTGCACTGGAAAGAGCACACCTTCTTTCAGCCGTGGGAGTATTCGAACGAACTCGCCGAATCCTTCAAGGCCCATAATCCGAACGCCACCGGTGACGGAGCGGGAATCGCCGAAGAGTTCCGCGACCCCCTCGGGTACAATGAAGCCCGTCCGGGGATGCCCTTCGTGAAGGTTGGAGTCGGACTGCTAATCCGGCCTGACGACAGACCTTACCACTTCGCAAGAGCATATGATCTGCGCCTCGCGCCGCCCTGGCAGGTGTCCACAGGCAAGGGTGAAATCACATTCGTGCAGAAGCTGAACAGCGGCTTCGGCTATGGCTACCAGTACACGAAAAGGATCGTATTGGAGCGCGGTACGTCGTTCGTGGTGGCGCATGAACTCAGGAATACGGGTACCAAACAGATTCGCACCAACACGTACTGCCACAACTACTTTCGGTTCGACGCGAAAACCGCCGGTCCTGGCTACGAGGTGGCCTTCGCCGCGCCCGTACGACCAGAAGGCGATTTGAAGGGTTGGGCAGAGACGCACGGCGGCAATAATGTCCGGATCCTACACGCCTTTCGGGGCACAGACGCGCTGGGTTTTCCCATTGGGGTCGCAGGCAGCCGGAACGAGTTTGCCGTCACGAATCGTCAGACCGCCACAAGAGTGCGTGCGAGCGGCTCAATGAAGCTCGCTTCCTTTTACGTGTGGACATCCGAGACTTCCGTCTGCCCGGAGCCAATGATCGACATCGAACTCGATCCAGGTGGGGTTGCCCGTTGGGACAACCGGTACATTTTCGAGGAGGTGTAGTAGGTGCGCTGCCCGTTAGTTCTCGTCCCACTGATCACAGCATTGCCCGCCTTGGCGGAAGGCGTTCTGGCGAAGTTGCCGCCGGCTGGAGTGACGCATCGGACGGCGGTGCTGCGGTGCTCTCTGTCGTCGAAAGCCAGCGTCACCGCCTATATCGGGCTCAAGGACGGAGGGAATGACCCGAAGGCGTGGGATTTCCGCCTGCCTGTGGGTGAGCGGCCAAGCGGAACGGTCGAAGCTCCGGTCGAAGAACTGAAACCGGAAACCACCTACTACTATGCCTTCCAGGCAGGCACAGAGTGGTCTCAGGCCGGTACATTCACCACAGCACCGGCTACCGCGTTCGCGGACAATCGCGAGTGGCTGCGTACGGCCGGGCGTGGTGAATTCCCGGAACGCGGATTCGTCAGCGCGCGCCCCGCGGCTCGCTGGGAAGACGCACTCATCAGCGGTAACGGGAAGATGGGCGCAATGGTGATGGGAGATCCTCTGGAGGAGCGCATCATTCTCTCGCACGAACGCCTCTTTCTCCCATGGCGGGCACCACTCCCGCCGGTGGACACGAAGTCACTCCTGCCTGGAATCCGGGCTCTGATGCGCGAGGGAAGCTATCAGGCCGCAGCGGACCTGGTTGTGGAACAGTCCATGCGGGAGAACTACGGCTCGAAGCGGTGGACCGATCCGTTCATCCCGGCATTTGATGTTCTCGTGCACACCGAACCCAGCGGCCCAATTCGGAATTACGCGCGTTCCGTCAACTACTCAACCGGCGTGGCCACAGTACGCTGGGAAGACGACAGGGGTGAATTCCGGCGGAGCGTCTTCGTCTCGCGCCCGGACAACGTCGTCGTGATCTCTCTCGACGGCCCGGCGGTGAGCTCGATTGAACTGGCACAGCGGCCCATCGGGCGGTTCGGCAACCGTGTCTGGTCGGACGACAAGTTCGCCAACGGCATCCGGAATATCCAGATCTCGAACGAGGGTGAGTGGAAGAGCTACCGCAGCGGCTATCGCAACAGCGAAGGCGGATACCAGGGAGTGGCTCACGTCAGACGGATGGGCCGCCAGTCCCTCGTGATCCTACGCGTCGAGCCGCTTGAGAAGTTCTCGTCCCGTTCCGCCGCGGATCTGCAGAAGGAACTGGCTCTTATCCCAAGCGCTTTCGCGGCCCTGTTGGCCCGCCACTCCGCCGTCCATGGGAAGATCTTCAACCGTGTCACGCTCAACCTGGGCGGGGGAGCGGACCGTCTGCTGTCTTCAGAAGACCTCATCGCAAAATCCACGGTCGCGAACACCTCGATGGCCTTGCTCGAGAAGGTATTCGACTCGGGCCGGTACACGATCCTCTCCTCCAGCGGAGAGCTTCCACCGAACCTGCAGGGCAAATGGACCGGCACCTGGGATGCCTCCTGGTCGGGCGACTACACCCTCAACGGGAACCTCCAGACTGCCATCGCTTCGCTCTTCAACGGCAACATGCCGGAATGCGCGGACGGGCTGTTCCGCTACATCGATTCGCTCCTGCCCGCATCGCGCATCAACGCACAACGCATGTACGGCGCCCGCGGCATTCTGATCGCATCACGAACCAGCACCCACGGGCTCAATAACCACTTCGACAAGACTTGGCCCATGACTTTCTGGACCGCCGGAGCGGGCTGGCTGGCGCACTTCTACTACGACTATTACTTGTACACCGGCGACGAGCGCTTCCTGCGCGAACGGGCACTGCCTTTCATGAAGGAGGCTGCCCTATTCTATGAGGACTTCCTGATCGAGGGGAGCGACGGAAAGTACGAATTCACCCCGTCCTACTCACCGGAAAACAACCCCGCCAACGAGAAGTCCCAGGCCGCCATCAACGCCACGATGGATATCGCCGTCGCTCGCGAACTCTTCGCCAATCTCATCGATGCCTGCACCCGCCTCAACGTGGACGCCGCCGCTGTGGCGCGGTGGCGACACATGCTGTCGAAAATGCCTGACTACCAGGTGAACGCCGACGGAGCCCTCAAGGAGTGGACCTGGGCCGGCCTTCAGGACAACTACCCTCACCGCCACGCCTCGCACCTCTACATGCTGTTTTACGGACTTCCCGACGACGTTGCTGCAAATCCCGCGTTGCGCGAAGCAGCCCGCCGCGCCATCGAATTGCGCATGCATGAACGGCTCAAGCAGGATGGCGGCATCATGGCCTTCGGCATGGTCCAACTCGGGCAGGCAGCTGTCAACATGGGTGAGGGCGAAACGGTTTACCAGATGGTGCGCTGGCTTGCCAACCGCTACTACTACTCGAACCTGGTTTCCTCGCACAATCCCGGGCCCAGCGTCTTCAACGTGGACATCTCCGGGGGGCTGCCGGACCTCGTGATCCGCATGTTGGTGCGGTCCAGTCCGGGGCGCGTTGACCTCCTGCCAGCGCTTCCTTCAGGTCTTGCCTCTGGCTCGATTTCGGGTGCCCTCGCGCATGGACAGATCGTGGTGAAGTCTCTGTCGTGGGATCAGCGAACGGCCATCGCGGTGCTGGAGTCCGCAAAGCGGCAGACTGTTCAAGTCCGCGCGCGAGGATCAGTGAGAACAGTGCGATTGGAGCCCGCAAAAGCGACTCGGGTTGAGTTTGGACAATGAGCAATGATCACGCATGATCTCCGGTCAATCGGCGCGGCCGCGCTCACAATACTGGTCGTCGCCTCTTTCCCTGCTTTCTGCCGGGAGAAGCAGTCCGGCGCGCGGGCGCCGGCGGGACCCTATCGCGACAGCTGGGAGTCGCTCAAAGCGCACCAAGATCCCACTTGGTTTCAGGACGCCAAGTTCGGGATTTATACACACTGGGGCCCTGTCACCGTGGCTACCGAAGATGCACCCTCCGCCATGGAATGGTACGGGCAACAGCTCTACCTGGAGAAGCACCCGGCGTTTGAATATCACCGCCGGAAGTACGGGGAGCAAAGCTCGTTCGGGTACAAGGACATCATTCCGCTCTTTCGGGCCGAAAAGTTCAACGCTGACGAATGGGCAGACCTCTTTGCGAAGGCAGGCGCGAAGTTCGCCGGGCCAGTCGCGGTCCACCACGACAATTACGCGCTCTGGGACTCGAAGGTGACGCGCTGGAACAGCGTTGCTATCGGACCCCGCCGGGATATCGTGGGAGAACTGGAAAAGGCCTACCGGAAGCGCGGATTGAAGTTCATCCTGACGTTCCACCACGGCTTTGCCTGGCGCTACTTCGAACCGTCCTTCCGCTTCGACGGGAAAGACACGCGCAACGCCGACCTCTACACCGAAGTCCACGCCGACGGAGCAATCGGCCCCACTTCGCCGGGTTCTGCCCAATCGATCAAGGATGCCGGCGCCCGGCAGGGAGCGCCGCCGAGTGTCGGGTTCATGGAGAAATGGCTGCAAATGGTGAACGAACCCGTCTCCAAGTACAAGCCGGATCTCATCTGGTTCGACTTCGAACTGATGCGCGTCATCACGCCGGAATTTCAACGCAGGATGTTCGCCGACTACTACAACTGGGCCGCGGCCAACAACACAGAATCCGCCGTGGCGCACAAGTTCACGGAGATCCAGCAATACACGGGCATTTTGGATTTCGAGCGCGGGAGGGCGGACGGGATTCAGCCTTACCCATGGCTGACCGACACCTCGCTGGGCCCCTGGTTCAACCACAACGTGCTTGGGTACCGGACCGCGGATGATCTGGTGGACACTTTCATCGACATCGTTTCAAAGAACGGCTGCCTGCTGTTGAACGTTGGGCCGCACGCCGACGGACGAATTCCGGAACGGGCCAAAACCATCCTGCTGGCGATGGGTGAATGGCTCAAGGTGAACGGCGAAGCGATCTACGGAACTCGGCCCTGGGTGGCGTTTGGAGAGGGGCCCACCCGCAACGCCGGAGGCGGCTTCAGCGAAAAGACAGCCCGGCCGTATACCGCCGAAGATATCCGTTTCACCACGAAGGGAGATGTTCTCTACGCACTGGGATTGGACTGGCCGAACCGCGGCCAGGTGACAATCAAGTCGCTGAGGCGGGGCGCCGGGCCCGGAAGAATCCACAGCGTGAGCCTTCTTGGGTCGAAGAATCATCTGAAGTGGGCCCAGACCGAGGCAGGCCTGGAGATTCAACTGCCCGGTCAGAAGCCCAGTGATTTCGCCTACTCATTGAAGATCACCGGATCCGGATTGAAGGACGCGAGGCCGTGAAAGAGACCGGCAGGAGGGCGGACGGATGAAACTGCGGTTGCTGTTTGCCCTCCTCTTCAGCACTCCGTACCTGCTGGAGGCACAGGAAGCGGTTGTGGCCGCCACCACCTCTTCCCACTTGTGGGCCGGCGGCTCCGCAGACCAGAACCTGACGCTTGGGGGTGCACCCTCGGTACGATGGAACCCCGGCCAGTCCGCCTCCCTCGCGGTACAGCCGGCAGTGGCTGACTTCTCGTCTGGTAGCACGGTCCAGGTCGCGGTCCATGCGCAACGGGCAAGCGACGAGTGGCTGAAAGTAACTGTCGAATCGGGCGGCGCCGCCGAACGTCCGGGCCGTAACATCGCCAGCGGCTTCGTGCAGATCAACTTGCAGGGCTGGCAGGAAGTCCTGTTGCCGCGTTCCGCGTTTGCGGGCAATTCCTCGCGTGTGGCCCCCGACTGGCGCTCCGTGCGCAAGATCGAGTTCTCCTTTCCGGAGCGGCCTGCCGGGGCACCCGTACTCAATTTCGGGTCGATCCGCGTCGGCGAACCGCGCGGACCGCGGTTAACTGACGAGGATCTCCTGAAGTTGATCGACCTGGACCGGCCGGAACTGGCCGAGGTCCGCCGTCTATCCTCCAGCGGAAACCTCGACGCCTCGATCCGCGCGCTGGCATCCTACTTCCGGTATCGAGCCGCCGGGAAATGGTGGTTCGATCCTTCCCCGCGTGATCCTTCTGCCGTAAGAATCGACATGGCCAGGGTGAAGGAGATGGTTGCCAGCAATACCACGATCATCTACCGGCACTTTCCATTCCGGGGCGGCGTAGAAGATTGGTACATCAACCCTACGGCTGGCCACACCAACGAGACCAACGAATGGCTGTGGCCGCTGAACCGGATGGATTACTGGAACGACCTCGGAGCTGCGTGGTGGAAGACCGGCGATTCGAAGTATGCTCAGCTATTCGTGCATCAGCTCCGGTCATGGGCTCAGGCAATGCCCATGCCAAACATGATGAATGAGGCGCCAGGCTCTGGTTGGCGAGGCCTGGAAGCTGGGATTCGCGGCGGAGAGACTTGGCCGCAGGCATGGCACCGCTTTCTCTCTGCGCCCGAGTTCACCGACGGAGACCTCATCCTGATGCTCAAGTGCTTCGCCGATCACGGACGGTATCTCTCAGAGCATCGCGTGCCGGATGCCAGGCTGCCTTCCACCAACCACTATCTGATAGCGTGGTCCGGCCTCTACACGGTAGGGGCCGTGTTCCCTGAATTCAAGGCGGCCGGACAGTGGCGCGCGGAGGGAAGAACCCGCCTTGTGGCGGCCCTCCAAAGCGGCCTGCTCTCCGATGGCGGATGGTACGAGTTCGCTCCTGGCTACCATCTCTGGGTACTCAGCAAAGCCACCGATGTCTACAAACTCGCGCGCCTGAACGGCGATGAGCGAAGTTTCGGCGATGCGTTCGCGCGTATGTTGCAGCGCGGATACGAGTGGCCCCTCAAGCTGATGGCTCCTGACCGCACCTATCCCAAGGTCAACGATACGGGCTCGAATGAACGCATGCGATATGGCGCCGAGTTGGCCCAGCTATTCCCTGGGAGCGCCCTCTTGCGCTGGGCGGCGAGTCTGAACGATCCGGCCCGCGTTCCGGATCCGGTCAATCCACCCGTCTGGCGAAGCACGCTGCTCGAAAGTAGCGGCTATGCGGTACTGCGCTCGGGTTGGGGTCCCGACGCCAATTACCTCTGCTTCGATGCGGGACGGCTCGGGGGCTGGCACGGTCATCAGGACAAACTCAGCCTCATGGTGTGGGCCAAGGGTCGCGAGATGCTCTTCGACGGAGGAGGAGGAACCTACGATGTCAGCGCCTTCCGTAAGTACGGGCAGCAGACCGAGTCACACAATACCGTCATGGTAGACCGGCTCAATCAGAATCGCACCTACATCAATTCGACCGATCCGATCGGCCACGACAATCCGTCAACTCCCCCGCCGGTCCTACTCACAAATGACGACTGGGACTATGCGGCCGGCTGGTATCTCGATGGATATGGACCAGAAAGGCAACCCCTCGCCCGCCACCGCCGCGAAGTCGTCCTGCTGCAGGGCGAGTTGGTTCTGATCGCCGACACGCTGATTCCCAAAGACGATGCCGTACACGAATACGAAGCCCGCTGGCATCTGAAAACCACCAATTGGACGCATCAGGATTCGACTGGTGCCACGGCGACCACGGATGAAGCCAAACCGAATCTGCTCGTTGTGCCGCTGCAGCGTGAGGGGCTTCAAGTCCGGGAGGATTCCGGAGTGCGTAGCCCCCGCCTGCTCGGTTGGGACGTCGAGCGGGACCGTTCTCCGGAGCCTGCGTTGACCGTGCGGCACACCAAGTCCGGAGCAGGAACACAGCGCTTTGTGACGCTGCTTCTGCCACTGTCCGCCGGAGAGAAGAATCCGATCAGCGACGTGCGATCCGATGGCGCCCGGCTCTGGCGAGTGCTCTTCACGTCTGGACGTCAACTTCAGGTCGAGATCGGCCGGGGAGATACCCGAGGCATTCGGGTTGTGGACACTACGGCGTCGGGAGACCGCAGGGAGTACGACATTCCTGCGCAGTAGCTGGCACGTACGAGTAGGAGACGCAAATGACAAGAAGACAGTGGATGGGATCGGGGTTGAGCACCCTCGCGGCGCAAGCGGGCGGCCAACAGCGTCCCGTCGATGGCACATCACCTCAGATGTGGGGCCAGGCGACGGCGCAGAGCGCCGGTCAACGCGGACAGTGGCTCAAGGATTCGCGGTTCGCCATGTTCATTCACTGGGGTCTCTACTCTGAATTGGGTGGGCGTTGGAATGGGCAAACTCACTACGGCATCAGCGAGTGGATCATGAACCGCGCCAAGATCCCGGTGGCAGAGTACGAAAAGGTGGCGGGGCGATTCAACCCGACCGGATTCGACGCGCGCGAGTGGGTCCGGACAGCCAAGGCGGCCGGCATGCGGCACATCATGATCACCTCCAAGCATCACGATGGATTCGCGATGTTCGGGTCCGCCGCCAGCCGGTACAACATTGTGGACGCCACGCCGTTCCGCCGCGACCCGATCAAGGAACTCGCCGCGGCCTGCCAGGCGGAGGGCGTCCGGCTGGGGTTCTACTATTCGCAAACCCAGGACTGGCATGAAAAGGACGCAGTTGGCAATCGCTGGGACTTTCCCCAAACCGGCGATTTCCAGGGCTATCTTCAGGGCAAGGCAATCCCTCAGATCAAGGAACTGCTGCACAACTACGGGCCCGTTGCCGGCGTTTGGTTCGATACGCCCGGTCCCATCACGCCGGCACAATCGAAGATGCTGGTCGATCTGGTTCATGAAGCGCAGCCGCAGTGCCTCGTCAACAGCCGCATCGGCAACGGCCTCGGTGACTACGATACTCTCGGCGACATGGAGATCCCGAGGGCCCCGCGTACGGGGCTTTGGGAGACGCCTGACACGCATAACGATTCCTGGGGTTACGCCGCCGCCGACCTCAATTTCAAGAGTGCCCGCCAGATCGCCGAACGCCTGGTGAGGGTTGTCAGCCGCGGCGGTGTGTACATGCTGAACATCGGACCCGATGGGAAGGGCCGCATGCCCGCCGATTCTGTTCAAATGCTGAGCGAGTTGGGGGAGTGGGTCCGCATGCACGAGGACGCCATCCACGGAACGGAACCAACTCCCCTCGGACCGCTCGCGTGGGGTGAATGCACACGGCGCGGAAGCCGGTTGTACCTCCACGTCTTTGACTGGCCGGCTGACGGCCGTCTGGTGGTCCCCGGTCTTCAGGCGAAGACCACCCGCGCAAGCATTGGGGGCACCACAATTCGTGCCGCCTCGATCGTGGACGGTTGCGAACTCCGTCTCCCAGAAAAGCGACCTGCGGGATTGATTCCGGTCATCATTCTTGAGACTTCTGGTGCGGTCGAAGCCGATCGGGACCTGTACGTCCTACGCGGACACCGGAATCCGCTCGATTGCGCCGCAGCCCGCCTCAGTAGTTGCCAGTTGACCAAAGTGCAGTGGATGGAGAAATTCGGCGATTGGCAGCACGCCGAGTGCGCCACCGGATGGTCCGGTCCCGGCAGCACCGCGACTTGGACCTTCCGCACCGTCGAGCCGGCGGAATTCTATTTGGAAATCGCGTACACACTGCCTTCCGAAGGGGACTACAGCGAGTGGCGCATCACGCTCGATGGCAAGGCCGTGACGTTCCCATTGATCGACACGGGTGAGAGAGACAAACGGGCAGCCTTCGGTGGCGCGTTCCCCCGGTTCCGCACATACCGCATTGGGAAGCTGCGCGTCGGAGGGCGCGGCAATCACGAACTGACGCTGGGGCCGACCGGAGAGGCTGGGAAGCCGGCGCGGATTTCAGGCATCGTTCTGCGTCCCGTCAAGTGAACGGGGACTCGAAGCATGATGCCGGGGGAATCGCGGCCCCTCCCCCAAGCCAGCCCACGATTCACGGCGCGCGCTTCAAGAGCATCCTTGCGATTGGAGCCGAGACATGGGCGGCCTGCTGGCCTTCAACTTTATTCCCGCTGGCTTACAGGGTGCCTTGAAGTTGACATGCGCGGCACCACCTCTGGTTCGAGCAGGATGGTAGCCGGCTTTGGCGGAGACTTCGCATCAATGAGTGAAAGAGCCAACCGCCCAGCGCGTGCACCGAGTTCCCCGCTCTTCTGATCAATGGAAGTGAGGGGAACCCGCAAAAACCGGGCATACCTGACGTTTCCGCAGCCGATTACCGCGATGTCGCGTGGCACGCGCAGTCCCGCTTCCAGAATCGCCTCCATGGCTCCCATCGCGCAGGGATCGTTGTAACAGAACACCGCGTCCGGGCGCGGATCCAGATTCAGAAGTTGTTGCATGGCTCGGTACCCGCTGAGATCGCCAGATTCGTCCCCGGTCTGTTCCATAATCATGAACTCTGCTCGCGCGTCGAGCCCATGCCGGGACATCGCCTTGCGGTACCCTCTTGCCCGGCCTGCAGCTGTGCTGACCTTTGGACCCCGGATATGGGCGATCCGCCTGCAACCGGCCGCGATCAGATGTTCGGTGGCAAGAAGGCCTGCCTTTTCGTCGTCCACACCGACGAAGTTCGTCCGCACTGAGGGGAAGTGCCGGTCCATCAGAATGAGGGGAACCCGTCCGGCAGAGACTCGCTCGATCCACCGGCCGTCCCTCTGGGAGGATGCAACGACTAGCGCATCCACTCGTCGCGCCAGCAATTGTTCGATCGCTCTGATTTCTTTCGCCGGATCTTCTTCCGAGGAAGCAATCACCGTATTGTAGTCCTTGTCTCGCAGCGAGTCCGCCAACCCCTTTGCAACCTCGCCGAAGAAGGGATGGATGAGATCCGGAACGACCAGTCCGATTGTCGAGGTCTTGCCGGTCACGAGCGCACGGGCGGTGGAGTTGGGTTGATAGTTCAGCTCACTGACTCGACGCCGGATTCGCTCCTTCGTCTGGTCGCTGATATCCGGATGATCTCGAAGCGCCTTCGATACGGTGATCGTGGACACTCCGAGATCCTTTGCGATATCTTTCATGCGAATCGCCATGTTGTCAGATTACCGCCCGGCGACGTCCGCCGGCCTTGCATGCGACAATTCCGCACGGCTCAGTCTGGGCCAGTTGAACCCGTAAACCGCGACGAACGCGAAGCAGGCCGCCGGCACAATAAAGCCGCGGGACATGTCGTAGCTGTCGGCAACGTAGCCCATGAGTTTCGGCAGGATCGCTCCCCCCATGATCGCCATTACGATGAAAGACGAAGCTCGCTTGGCTCGGCCACCCAGTCCGAAGATCCCGAGAGCGAAGATCGTCGGGAACATGATCGACATGAAGAAGTAGCTCAGGAACACACAACCTACCGAAACCCAGCCGAACTTGGCAAACACCAGGAGCGCCAGCGCGGCGTTCGTGGCGCCGTAGACGCCGAGCACCGCGTGAGCCGGATACCGTTTCAAAATCAACGCGCCGGAAAACCGGCCAGCAAGGAAGAAGACGAACCCGATCGACGCAAGGTTGGATGCACCCTTGTCGCTGAGCGCCACCGCACCACTCTGCGCCGCAACAAACCACCCTTTGAGCCAGTCGCTCAGCAGCCCCGCATTGGCTGCCAAACCGTCCACTGCCGATTGCCACGCGGCGGGGATGGGCGGCGTCTCTGCCGTCATGTAGTTGATGAAGAAACTGAAAATGCCTGCCTGTGCGGCAACATACAGGAACTGGGCTGCAACCGCCATAACGAAGTGCGGGTGCGCCCAAATGGAATGAGCTGCCGGAGCCGCCGCGTCGTCGATATGGTATTCATCTTCGACTTTGATATCGGGGACATTCGCGAAGTAGAAGATGATCGCGAGCACCACGACAACCCCGGCGATACCGGCGTAGGGGATCCACAGCGTCTGGCTTCCGGTACTCCGCCCCGCCGAGTCAACAGAATAGAAGAATATGCTGCCGGCAATCGGTCCGAATATCCAGCCAATGCCATTGCACGACTGAGCCAAGTTGATTCGCGTCGCGGCGAACCTGGGATCTCCGAGCACAGTTGTGTAGGGGTTGGCGATGGTTTCGAGGAAAGTCAGTCCGGTTGCAATCAGACAGACTCCAGCGAGGAAAGCCAGGAACGCCATGTTGGCCGACACCTCGCCCGTTTGGACCCGGTTGCTGATCGTGGTCGCCGGGATGAACCACAATCCTCCTAGTGCGACGATCAGCAGACCGGCGATGATGCCCCCCTTATATCCAAGCCGGCCCGCCAGCCACCCCGCGGGCATGGCCATCAGAAAGTAGCCCAGGTAGTGGGCGAATTGCACCCACGCCGACTGGGCCCGAGTCAAGCCCAATTCGTCCTGGAAATGCTTGTCCATGACATCGATCAAACCGTTGCAGAATCCCCAGAGCAGAAAAAGAGAACTGACCAGTGCAAATGTGAACGCCACGCTTCGGCCATTTTCGATCCTGAACATCCCTTTGCTCTCAGCCATGGATGTCTCCGAATACCCGATCTAGCTCTTCGCCGGTCCATGCCAGAGGCGCAACGGCGCGAGCCAGTTCCCAGTGCTCGGTGTGTTCGATCCATTCGCCGGGTGCAACACGGCACAAGGGGCCTAGGGTTTCCAACTCGAGCATGTCCTGGTTTGTGAAGATCTCGAAGGAACAGCCGAAGTCCGGATACTCTCTGGCGGGATTCGCCTGGGAGCGTTTGATGAACAGGTCGCCGTTCAGGAAGTAGGCGCCCCATGTGTTCGGATTGAAGTGCCCGAGCTTTTGTGGGACACTCGCCGCGTCATCCTGGTGGAGGACCAGGTACTTCTTCAGAAACTTCCAGCGGGCATCCGAAAGGTCAGTAAACGGCCACATGATGAGCGGATTGGAAGGCGCCAGATCCTCGGGGTGCGTGCCACGCGGCGGGAATCCGGTGACGGCGGTACCGCCGGGAGCCATCACCGTGAGCACCCACACCGCGAACTCCGCCGGCAGCAATGCGGCGTTGCGCACGCGATGAACAATCTCAGCGCGCCGGCCTTCGACTCGCACGATCATTTGCTTCTGGACACGCGGGGCGTCCTCGATCGGGGCGGTGGCGACAAGGGTCTCACCCTTGACCTCGACTTGAACAGGCGAGTTATCCGGGGCATACGAGGCGATGCGGTCTTCCGGACCAATCCAGATCCGCGAACCTCCTCGGATCATCCATTCGGCCTCTCCGCTCTGGCCCGCCTGCTCCTCGAAGACTTTGAACAGGTTCTGGCCGCCGACGAACCCACAATGGATGACACGAGGCCCGACGTCGGCAGTGACGATCAACTCGATGTCGCTGCTAGCGATTCGCCAGCAATTCCTCCAACCCTTGAAGCGCGTCTGCTCGATGGTCACGGACTTGTCGATTGACATGGGATCTCCTCTCTGATACTGTATCGGTAACTGTACCGATATGCAAACGAGTTCTTCATGTTTCTGAAAGGGCCCCTTCCGTTCCGTCAGCTCTACACTGGGGCCCGGCTGCCGGCAATCGGGCTCGGAACTTTCGGGTCCGACCATGCCCACCCACATTCGGTGGCAGATGCGGTTCGCGGCGCCTTCGAAGCCGGTTATCGCCACTTCGATTGCGCTGCGGTCTACGGCAATGAGGACGCCATCGGAAGGGTCTTCCGGCAAATGCTGGATTCAGGCGTGCTGCGCGACGAGCTTTGGGTAACCTCCAAACTTTGGAATGACATGCACGGGCATGCCGAGGAAGCCTGCCGCAAGTCTCTTGCTGATCTTCAACTCGACTACCTCGACCTCTACCTGGTTCACTGGCCGTTCCCCAACTGGCATCCGCCAGGTTGCACGGTCGAGTCGCGTTCCGCCGAAGCACGACCCTACATCCACGAAGAATTCATGAAGACATGGCGCCAAATGGAAAGGCTCGTCGATCTGGGACTTACCCGGCACATCGGCACCTCCAACATGACGGTGCCGAAACTGCGCCTGTTGCTTCGCGATGCTCGCATCCAGCCCGCGGTGAATGAGATGGAATTGCATCCGCACTTCCAGCAGTCCGAGCTATTTGAGTTCGTTGTCGCGAACGGCATCGTGCCTGTGGGCTATTGCCCTCTCGGTTCGCCGAACCGCCCCGAGCGGGACAAGACGCCGGACGACACCGTCGATTTGGAAGATCCGGTGATTGTCGAGATTGCGGCCACCCATGGCGTCCACCCGGCGGCGGTCTGCCTGAAGTGGGCTGTGCAAAGGGGCCAGGTTCCAATCCCGATGTCAACGAAACGTGAGAAGTACATCGCCAATTTGCAGGCGGTCAGTGGCGCTCCATTGACCGATGACGAGATGTTGCGGATCAGCGGAATCGATCGGAATTGCCGTTTGGTGAAGGGGCAGGTTTTTTTGTGGAAACAAGGACAGTCCTGGGAGGACCTTTGGGACTTGACCGGCGAGATCACGCCTCCGTGAAGGAAGGATGGAATCCGATGAGTAAGAAGATGATGGGCGCGTACCTGCCCGGCAACAGCACGGTGGAGATGCGGGAAGTGGCGGTGCCGGAGCCCGGCCACGGCGAAGTGCTGCTGCGGATGAAGGCTTCGACGATTTGCGGATCCGACATCCGCTGCATCTATCACGAGCATCTCGGCAAGGGTCCGGAAGGCTACCAGGGTTTCATCGCGGGGCATGAGCCGGCGGGGCAGGTGATTCAGGTGGGCCCGGGCTGCCGGCGCTTCCGCGAGGGCGACCGCGTGATCGTCTATCACATCTCGGGCTGCGGCGTGTGCAACGATTGCCGCCGCGGCTACATGATCTCGTGCACGAGCGAGAAGTACCGGCGCGCGTACGGCTGGCAGCGGGACGGCGGCATGGCGGACTTTCTGCTCGCGGAGGAGAAGGACCTGATCGCGCTGCCGGATTCGCTCAGCTACGCCGACGGCGCGCAGGTGGCGTGCGGCTTCGGCACCGTGTATGAAGGGTTGCAAAAGATCGGCATCTGCGGCGACCACGACGTGCTGATCACGGGTCTGGGCCCGGTGGGACTGGCCACGTCGGCGCTGTGCCGCAAGATGGGCGCGCAGCGGATCT
>Ga0194132_10006951_pt1 | contig 17170 bp, 15 predicted proteins | sample TA2KigOf80mmetaG_FD_148612 | JGI IMG/M metagenome (GOLD analysis project Ga0194132, IMG submission 148612) | Freshwater microbial communities from Lake Tanganyika, Tanzania - TA2015054 Kigoma Offshore 80m | ecosystem: Environmental > Aquatic > Freshwater > Lake | place: Tanzania: Lake...
TGGATACGGACCCAGACCTTATTAAAAAACAGAGGAAAAATCGAGTCAGTCTCCTAGTAAGATGTTGGGAGGCTGACTCCTTTTAAGATGTTAATACCTTAAGGTGGTCTTTTTTAGAGTCTGATCAGATATGTTTTTTCCTACATTGCAAAGACTTATATAGAATCAAGGTTATAGAATGTGATAAGTTTTCTTCGATTTTTATTTGATAAATCATCCCATCGCCAAACGGCCAAGAAATTTCGCTGGGTAGTTTAGCCAAAAACAATTAAAAGACACATCAACAAGACTGAAGCGGCTGGCAAGGACTTCTTCACTGGATCTTTTACTTTAACATGCATCATCAATGCGCCTACCATGAGAATGCTGACCACAGCGGCGGGATAGACACGGATATTGGGATAGACTAATGCAGACAAGAGAGTGAGCGCCGAAGTGACTTTAAGAGCTCCGACCACATAACAAAACCATTCTGGAAGGCCGTAAATTTTAAATTCCTCTTTCATGCTGCTGGCAGCACCACCACGAAATTCAGTTTGTTTGTTAAAACGTATAAGCCACACATTCAGCAGTCCCAAAGCAACAACAACCTGGCATAGTTGAATTATTAGAAGCATTATGGGGAATGAATGCATAATATTGTCTTCTCCATTAATTTTATTTGTTAGTATAACTAATCAATTGTTATTTTCGAAAGGCCAAAATGGGTAATTTTCTGCCTTTAGTCGCCACTCTCTCTTCAGGATTGTCATTTCTTTTTTATGGAACGGTTTGTCTTTTTTCCCAAAAAATGGTGAGAGAATTTGAGCGATATCGGTTGTCAAAATACCGTCGTTTAGTTGGCTTTTTGGAGTTAGGGGGTGGACTCGGACAACTCATGGGGGTCTACTCTGAGCCCTTATCGGTCATCAGTTCTGGGGGCTTGGCCCTTCTTATGTTATTGGGCATTTGGACTCGAAAACGGGTTCAGGATCCTTGGCATCTCTGGCTGCCCGCTATTTTTTTGTTTTTAGTCAATGCTTTTTTATTTTTGCTGGCGCTTTCAGCGTAAGGCTTTCAACGCTCAATGCTTGCTCATAAATTCCGCACCGTGAAAGAAACTAATAGCGGTTTCAATCTCTAAAAAAGCCCCCTTGAAGAGAGCAGTTATCAACTCCCACCCTCATCATTTTGGACCAAAGGATTATAGCCAATAAATCTAGGAAGGCCGTTGCTTCAATGGGCCTAGCCACCCTGTTTGAGGGTGTTGTTGCTAAGCCCAAGAAGAACTAAAAAAGCAGCAGCTGAAACCAGAAGTTGCAATATCTTACGTTGTTTCAATTTCCTACAAATCAATCAGAGCGGTTTAGTCTTGCGAACAGTTATAGACTGTAGTGCCTAATTGAATTTTAAAGTCACTGCTCCCCGGAGCGCCCTTATATTTTATGTGTCTGACTTTAGTTGGATTTTGGAAGATGGAATTTAAAAGGGTATAGGTTTCTATCAAAACACCTTCTTGAGTTTTTGTGTTTGTGCGAACATAAACTGAGTCTGGACCATCACCCCAAGCAAAATACGTTCTTAAAACCTGTGATTTGGCATTCCCTGCAAACGCTTCTAGAGTAACTTTATCAGATTTATCGTCTTCGCATGTAACTATTGAGGCTTGAGCATAGCTCGAAAAAATAAAAAGCCCAGCCAAAGTAGACAACAATAACTTCTTTTTTTCATTTTTATACCGGTTCGTTTTCATAATGTGACTCCTTTTCTTAGATTGTTTTGACAGACACATTGCGTTAATTTATGGTGATTTGCAACTAAAAAATGAAGAACTGGGTGAAAATTAAGATACCTGCTCCCTTTGAGTGGGCTTTTTTTAAGAGGTTCAAACGGCCATGAAGTTGGTTTAAGGCACTAAGTTTATTGACCTTTTGACGACCAGGTGAATGTAGAATTAAAGTTGTAATATAAAAAAGGTTGGATACTCATCTGGATTTGGAAATGCTAGATCCGTCGTCGCTCGTCGTAGGGCACGACCGTTGTTTTTTTACGATCCACTTTCACGCTTTTTCTAGACTAAATTCGGAAAATACTTTCGAAGTTTGTCCCCGATACCAAATCCTTTGAAGTTAACGATAGGCGCTCGAATCCCTTCAGCGTTTGTCGTTTAGTTGACTACGGATAAATATTCCACTTAGGTTTTTTATCGTCATCGAAATCAGGTGATTTATCGAATGACGTGAGACGGGGCAATGAATTTAATGGCTTCCCTCTCGATTCGCGGTTACTCTTCCCACAAGGAGTCGTGGATGCCCTGGTATCGCAATACAGAAAACACAGTGGAATTTCATTTCGCGCGTCACTCGAGGCCTGGCTCTGAGGCGGAGCTCGTCGAACTTGTGAAACAGAGTGCCAGTGAGGGGCGAAAGCTGAAAGCGCTCGGGACGCGCAATAACTTCAACCACATTTCCAAAACCGAAGATACCCTCGTGGACTTGAGCGCGATCGAAGCTTATCGCTCGACCATAGAGATAGATCGAGCGGCGCATACCGTAACCCTTGGCGCGCGGGTAACTCTGGCGGAGGCGGTTGATGCTCTCGATCGAGAAGGGTTTCACTTCCCCATTCTCGGCGGTTGGCATGGTCAGACAGTGGGGGGAGCCATTGCTACCGCCACTCACGGTAGTAGCTTTGTTCACGGGAGCCTGTCCGATTACGTGACCCAGGTCGAGGCAATCACGGCCAGTGGCGAAAAGATCCGGATCACCGAGAACGATGAAGCGCTTAAAGCTTGGCGCGCGCATTTGGGGGTTCTTGGAATTGTGACCTCGGTCAAGATGAGGATCGTCCCGTCCTTCTACCTTAGTTGCGCGATTCGGGATGATACCGATGACGAGGTGGGTTTCGCGGAACTCTTTCGACGAATAAAACAGTGGGATAACCCGGAGACTCCTTATGTGAGTCTTCTTTGGCTACCGTACTATGGAGACAGCGGCCGGACTTTGATTCGTACACTGCATTGCTCTCAAGCGACTCGGCCCAACGGGCACGCTATTAGATACGAAGCTGAATGGGCTGCTCGGGATGGGAAAATTCTTAAGAATGCGGCCGAAGATCGGGCAATGGTCCTGATGGGCAAGGCCTTTGTGCGCCACCCGAGACTCCACAAGAACCTTTGGAGTAATGCCATGGCCAATGCTTTTCTCGACGACAATGGCGTGGAGGATCGATCTTTCCGACTGTTCTGTTACGAACAGTTTCGAGAGCCGACGGAGAATCACTGGCTCCGTCTAGTCCTAAGCGGGGAGTTTGCCCTAGCCGTGACGGAGCTTCCGGGAGTCATCGACGAGTTGCGCGTGCTCCTAAGAGACTCCTTGAGGACAGGATCCGTCGCGAACTTCCCAAGATTTCACATCCGGTTTTCCAATGAGAGTGGAAACACGCTTTTGGGGACCAACGCTGGCCGGCGCACTGCCTATTTCAATATGTACTTTTCAGCGGCCGGTTTAAGAAGAGGGCAGATCCCTCTCGCAAACGCGATGGAACAGGTGCTCGATGCTCATGGCGCTCGCCCTCATTGGGGAAAGTTTCGTCACTTAGGCGCCGCCGCCGGATATCAGGCAACTTATGGCGAAAATTGGGACCGGTTTGAAGCCTACCGTGCGTCTCTCGATCCGTTGGGAATGTTCGCTGACGGAAGGGAGATGTTTGGTGGAGTCAACCTTCACAACACGGATCGGTACTTAAATGGTGTCTTTACGGGATTGAACCCCGACAACTACAGCCCAATTCACTACCTAGGCGGCAGGAGTAGCGATATCCGTTAGAAACCCGTGAGCGTAAATCCTGTCGCCTTTGACAATGAGGCGTACTTGGGCTGAAGGCTGCGAGGAGCTGTGGAAGGCGATGATATTTTCTTCGCTGGAGACCCCACCCGAAACCTTTTTTTCAAGCTTGAGAATTTGGTGTTGACCCAGATCTCTGTGCAGATACGAGAAGTAGAGGGGTTTGCCGATTGTCAGATCTTGCAAGTGACAAATAAACTTCTCTGGGAAATCACTCTCTTTCTGAAGGCCCTGAATCCAGGTCCCCAGAACAGAAGTTATAGCTACGCTACCAGAAATAGCCAGAAACTCTCGTCGACCAATTTCCAAATGAACCTCCCACAAAGGAACATTTACCGAAAAGCCCGGTGCTTTTGCAACCGAAAAGTTGTTTAGCGGGACGTGACACCAGGTAAATGCTTCATTAAAATTGAAGCGTCTGTCGTAGGACACGGCAAAGTAGCGGATGTTTCGGGCCACGAATTATTCCAGGTAAATGTGAACCTTATGAAAAAAACCGCGCTTTCCTCATTTTGATTTCGGCCGGCAGCGCGTGCTTCACTCCATCTTCTTTTTTTTATTGCAAAACGCCAGTTCTTATTGCACTGTGTCACGATAATAACCTGTGAAAGGAAGTCGCATTATGAAAACGAACCGTTACGAAAATGTAAAAAAGAAGTTGTTTTTGTCTCTTGCTTTGGCTGGGCTTTTACAAACCAACCAGGTCTTTAGCGTGGCGTTTAGCCCGGACGGGAAGCGGCTGGCCTCGGGGGGTTGGGACCAGATGGTGAAGGTATGGAACGCGACCACGGGCCAGAAGTTGCTCACGCTGAAAGGACACACCGGCGCGGTCTATAGCGTGGCGTTTAGCCCGGACGGGCAGCGGCTGGCGTCGGCGAGTGATGACAACACGATAAAGGTGTGGGACGTGACCACGGGCCAGGAGTCGCTCACGCTGAAGGGACACACCAGCGTGGTCATGAGCGTGGCGTTTAGCCCGGACGGGAAGCGACTGGCCTCGGCGAGTGGTGACCAGACGGTGAAGATATGGGACGCGACCACGGGTCAGGAGTCGCTCACGCTGAAGGAACACACCAGCGTGGTCATGAGCGTGGCGTTTAGCCCGGATGGGCGGCGGCTAGCGTCGGCGAGTGGTGACCAGACGGTGAAGGTATGGAACGCGACCACGGGCCAGGAGTCGCTAACGCTGAAGGGACACTTCAGCGTGGTCATGAGCGTGGCGTTTAGCCCGGATGGGCGGCGGCTGGCCTCGGCGAGTGATGACAAGACGGTGAAGGTGTGGAACGCGACCACGGGCCAGGAGTCGCTCACGCTGAAGGGACACACCAGCGTGGTCACGAGCGTGGCGTTTAGCCCAAATGGGCAGCGGCTGGCCTCGGCGAGTGGTGACCAGACGGTGAAGGTATGGAACGCGACCACGGGCCAGGAGTCGCTCACGCTGAAGGGACACACCGGCGGGGTCTATAGCGTGGCGTTTAGCCCGGACGGGCAGCGGCTGGCGTCGGCGAGTGATGACAAGACGGTGAAGGTGTGGAACGCGACCACGGGCCAGGAGTTCTTTGCAAGAAGAGATTGAGGAAGAAACCCTGGACGAAATCCAAAGTGCCAGTGTGTATCTAAGGCAATGATTGACTACACACTCCCTTTGAATGGGCTTTTTAAGAGGAAAATTTATCCGTACCAAAATCATGAGTCGAAACACGTACTACTTTTGCCCTCTCATATGAAGGGACTTTTTAAGAGACTTTCGTAGTGTTCCTATAGGAACTGCGCCCAAGTTCAGCTCAAAGTGGCGGCCCGCTTGGAGTCTTCTGGCCTTCGGTGACACTCCAAGTTTCCGTTGGTATATTCCTAACTCAAGATTAGATTTGGCCCCGCAATCCGTCGTCGCTCGTCGTAGGGCATGACCGCTGTTTTTTTACGATCCCTTTTCACGCTTTTTCTAGACTAAATTCGGAAAATACTCTCGAAGTTTGTCACCGATACCAAATCCTTTGAAGTTAACGATAGGCGCTCGAATCCCTTCAGCGTTTGTCGTTTAGTTGACTACGGATAAATGTTCCACTTTCCAGACAAAATTTAATTAGGATTAAAACCAATATTGAGCTGAACTAGGTACCATCTTTGTTCTTTCTCCCAGCGTTTTTGACCTAATTCAACTCCATAACTTGAAAAGTGCAATCGGGTGTGGGGAGGAAACTCTAAACTAAACCCATAGGTTAGATAGCCTTGATTGGCTCCTGCTCTAAAGCCAAAGATGGAATTTTTAATTTCAGTCCCTATATGAAAGAGCCTAATAAAATCGGTGGGCTCAAAAGCGTGTCGAACATCGGCTATTAGATTCCAAGTCCAAGCTTTGCTAAAGGGGTAGATTAAGGCTCCGCCAAAATTAAAGCTTTGTTTTAAAACTTTTGGGGCAAGGTAATTTCCTTGTGCTCTTAAGGTCGTGTTTCCAATATCATCTGCAGTGGCTGCTAAATATAATCGAGGACTGTTTTTGCCCCGCGACTTAAGTGGAACGTTTAATTTAATCCCTGTATTGATTCCGAATCCATAACCGTGGCCTGCTTGGTTAGAAAGTTCTGAGTAAATATTATCCAGCAAATTGGTTGCATCAATTCCATATTGGTCAATGACTTCTTGGGGTGTAAGACTTAAATCGACTTCAGACCGATAAAAACCCCTGATTGAAACACCAATCGACAAGTAGTCATTGAAATTAAAAGCCCCCCCAGCAATTAGCCCTTGGTCATGAAACGAACGGACTTCCAAGCCCTGTGAGGCTAAATTGGAGATATCGAAGTATCCTTGAGTTTGACTAAAAAGACTTACTCCAAAGTGAGGTGTAATGAGCGAAGGGAAGAAATTAAATCGTAAATACTCCTTGTCCTGTCGAATTAAATTTTTAGTGTCTCCTTTGAAAATGGCATTTCCAAGACGGCTTAGAGTGTCGGCTGAGTCAACACCGACCAGAAAATTGAAAATATTAACATGAACTCCTTTAATATCGGCGAGCCCGGCTGGGTTATACCAGAGGGCGTTAGCGTCATCTGCTAATGCGATAAAAGCATTCCCCATTCCTGTTGGTCGAACACCGTCAAATTGATTAAATAGCGGACCTGCCCAAAGGAATTTTGAGGCAAGAAAGGCTAAAATGAAAAAAACAGGTTTCATAGTTTAAAAGCTAATCGTGTATCTGAAAGTAAACCTACGATTCTCGCGATAGTTTTCTCCCTCTCCGGTGTCTACGGCATAAGTTGTGAGTTCCAAATTACCACCCTTAACTCGGTAGCCTAAACCTGCAGTGGGGTAGAGTTGGTAAAGCCCTGCCCAAAAGTAAATTTCTTTTATGTGTTCCAGCTGAACACCAAAGTGAAGGTGTTTTCGGAAAGGTAAAGTCGAAAGTTCCAAGTGTTTATATTCAAAAGCGATGGTTGATTTTAGCTCTCTTGAAAACTGAGGATGAATAGAAATTGCAGCGTTGACACTTTGAGCGATGGGGTCGGGAACTCCTAAAGCTTTTGCGTTTAGAATATTGGATTTATAAAAGCGTGTTCCAAACATGTCTTTCCAAACGATGCCGAAGGTAGGAAGAAACTTTTCAGGTAAAGTGACCAGCATTCCCAAATCAAAACCGAAACCCCAACCTTCTTTAAAAAGAGTGGGGAAGGATTCATCGTTGAGCGAGGCTAAAGTGTCATGGGAAAAGACCCCTTTCATTTGGTTTCGGATTAAGACTTTACCAGAGAGTCCGAGTTTAAGAAGATTGCCGGCAAAACTGCGCCCGACGGCAAAAGCAACTCCCAAATCTTGCCGGATGTCGGTGTCCAGAGAAACCCCATCCGATTGACCGGCAAATTGGTAGGATCCCAAGCCCGAAATACTAAAACCCCGCATAGTAAACGAGGGCAAAGTGGCAGCATTTAAAAAATAGTATTGGCCTGCATTGTGTTTGAGTTCACCAAACATTCGGTAGGGGCCGAAGGTTTGATTTTTCCACACTCGGCTGACCGTATCTATTCCTAAACTTCCTTCGAGATCCACCAAGTTAACTTCCCATTTTCGCTTAAATTGATTGGCGACCCCGGCCGGGTTGTAGTAGATAGTTTGATAGCCAGCCGCGTCAGCGGTTAGGGCATTCCCCATCCCTAATCCTTGAGGCGACTGGTACAGATCGCTAAGTTCACTGAGTGAAAAAGCAGTTTGAATTAAAGGGGAGAAGAGCAGGGCTAGTAGATAAACCTTTAGAAATAAGAAGAAATAATGTCGAGTTCGGTTCGGCATATAAAGTGGGAAAAGAGAAGACAGTTACTACTGGGATTATCGGAAAATTATGAAGAAAACTTAACAATTTAGAATGGATAACAGTCTGTATAATTAACTATGAGATTTAGGTATTCCAGAGAGTTTCGCTCAAGTTTAAGGCTGAGCGACTTGCCCAGGCCAAAGTGGTGGGGTAGAGGAGTCAGGTTTTTTAAGAGCTTTGAGGTATTTTTTTTCAAAATTTTAGAGTTGTTGGATCTTTATCGAGCGCAAAAATCGATCTTGGGCATCCCGACATTAGCAACCGCCAGTTTTACTTCCTTACAAGCGGTAATTTTTAATGGAACCCAAGAGGAAGTTTTGGGGTTTAAGCCCCGCCGTCTTTTTCACCGAATTTTAAGAGGGATTCCCGATTTAGAGTTCTTTGAAAGGGTTAAGTTTCAAGTTTCTTTTAGCGAAAATAATCTGAGATCGATTGAAGCCAGCTCCGAAACAAGAGGATTTATTCACCTTCAAATGCCTTGGCAGTTGCCCGAAACAAGTCCCAGGGTTTCTTGGGTTCGTCTGAATCCGATGGGGGTAGAAACTTCATTTGGAAAAATAGCTTTGGGAGACTATGAGATTTTAAGTGCCCCGGTTTTTTTCTTAAATGATCAAATCGATTCTGTGATTATTTCAGACATCGACGATACGATTAAAGACACCAATGTTGGAAAAAGCATGACCCTCTCGTCTATATTGAATGGTCTTTTTAAAGGGCACTACTACCAATACGAAGCGATTGACGGAATGGCTGAATTCTACCAATCGCTGGCTAGTAAAAATTCCCTCATTGTGTACGTGACCAGCACCCCATTCGAACTTGCGCCCTTTCTTTTAAAGTTCTTAAGAGATCGAAAATTTCCTGAAGGGCCGGTCTTTATGAGATGGCTCGGATATGGTCGATTCGGGCACAAGTGGAGGACGATCAATCGAATTTTAAGTCAGGTTCAAAATCAAAAATGTCTTTTGATTGGAGATAGTGGCGAACAAGATTTACAAATCTACCGACGTATTTGTGAAACAGGCAACTATGGGGATAAAGTAAAAAAGATTTTAATTAGACATATTCCCGGAACGCCTTTTCAAAAGGCTCTCCACGCAAGAGAGAACTTTTATACTGAATTGACCGAGTTAAAGGCTCAAATAGAAAGTGTGATAAAATAGACCCTAATAGGAGCCACTATGAGATTCCTTCTCTTGGTATTATGGGTCTTTCCGGTTTTTGGTCTTACAACACAATATGTTTCGTTCGAACATCCGGAAACCTGGCGCTGTGAACTCAATCAAGGGGTTTATATTTGCCAGGGAACTCAAGAGCCTGATCGAAAAGAGTCTCTTGTTCTTTCCATTGCGACCATCGCGGGTGAATGGGATTCCTTAGAGGCCTATGAGAAGTATTTGAAAACTCCTAGAACCATTCAAGATGACACCGGAGCATCCTTCGAATCTAAAATTAGCTACACTCGACGACGAAATATCAATGGGGTCAATTGGATTGATTCTTTGCAATATAACTCGGAACTACCAGGGTTTTGGACCCGCTACACTGCAACTGTTCAAAACAAGTTGGCGATTTTAATCACTTACCTTGTTTCGGATGAACACTATTCAAAAATGGCACCCAAGTTTGAGAAGATGATAGCATCCTTAAAACCTAGCAACGAATTCGAGTCGAGTATCAGCTCTTCTCAAGGGAAATCGGGTTTGCCTGGAAATACCATTTTAGGGCCGAAGGCCCAAAAAGATTTGCTTTCTTCGCGACTCAATACAAAAAAGAATGCGACCGCTGAACCTAAAGCTAACGTCAATGATTCAAACGACGCTGATCAGGGGTTGTTGTTATTAGTAGCGGGAGGATTAGTGGTGGCTTTGCTTCTTGTGAAAGTAATGAAAAAGAAGAAGCCTAAAATAGCCAAAGGATCTAAGAGGGCTTAATGATATTTTAATTGCGTAATTTCCACTCCAACAGCTTGACTGAGTTTTGCCAACGCCATGTTTAAGCTATAAACCGTTTCTATGTAGTTTTTTCTTGCGGTGCCACTGCCTTCTAAGGATTCCATCAAATCTTTGGCCGGTGTGATTCCCACTGAAAATCCCATAGCATTGGAAATAAACCACTTTTTTCCAAGCTTCTTTCGGTGTTCTGCTATTTGAAGTCCTTGGGCTGCTTGTTCCATTTCTAGGTAAGCTTTTTTAACTTGAAGCTCGATGCCGGGGATAGCGTAACTCTCGGTCGCTTTTAGTTTCAACATTTCTGCCTCTTGTTCGTGAGCTTCGGCTGATTGTCTTGCGAATTCTAGATCGAAACGGAGCCCTAAACCAAGCCCTCCTTGAATCCCATTAAAGGGATCGTTCGCGAAAATTGACATCTGTTTATCTGCAACTGGAGACCATCCCCGAGCAAACATTCCTCCCACGAAAATGGTGGGATAAGCTTGAGCCTCTTTGGCGTCTTTGAGAGCCGAGCGAGCCTTAATTCCCGCGGCGAGGGCTTTAAACTCCGGGCGATTCTTTTTGGCTTGTTCTAAATATTCTTCAAAGGTTTTTTTTTCAAAAGTTTCGACTTCGGAATTAAGAGAGTCGAATGAAGAGTGGGAGCTTCCTGAAACCCAATTGAGGGCTTTTTCAGCCGTTTTTTTACCAGCTTGGGCATAGAGTTTTTTTTGTTGTAAATCTGCTAAAGCAGTTTTGAGTCTGTAAAGGTCGTGGGGTCTAACCGAGCCTTTTGATTTTTTCGATTGTGAATTTTCTTCCACCGATTTAATCGCATCTTTGAGAAAAGAACTTAAATCTTCGATCAAGGCCTCTAAATCTCTTGCCATTAAATAACCGTAGTAGAATTCTTTGGCCATGAGAGTAACATCGTTTTTTCTAACTTGAGCCAGTTCGGTTTTTGCCTCTAACTGCTCTTGAGCGGCTTTTTGATAGCTTGAGATCATTCCGAAAGTGTATAAAGGTTCTACAATTTGAAGGCTTCCTAGAAGAAACGGTCCCCATTTTCCTAAATTTACACGAGATCCGTTAGCATCCCCTCGGATTTCGGGTATCGGAGCCCCTAAAATCGTTATATTGCCTTTGGGGAAAAGGGCCGAGCGAGCCAGCTCAATTTGGGATCTGGCGATCTCAATATCTTGATAGGCCTCTTGTATCATTCCGTTTTGTTTCAGGGTGGATGAGAGAATGGAGCCCAAAGTAGGAGCAGGAGCAGGTGTTTCAACCCCCGAGCTTATCGAGCAAAAGCTACAAAAAATAACCACAAAAAGCCATGGGCCATGGGGTATCATAATAGTAGTGGGTTTGAACTTCCGAAAAGGATTCAAATTAATGTTACCTCGCACCGCTCTAATAAAGATACAACGCAGTATGTATGACAAGTTAAAAGAACATGCCAGTAATATGTTCGGAGGACTTTCTCTCGAGCTCAAACAGTATTTCCACCAATACCAAAAAGAATTTGCTGGGTTTAGTCAATTAAGCACTAAAAGGGAGCTTCTTCTCCAAGTTTTGAAGAGCGATGTGATTTTTTGCGGTGATTACCATACCTTATCTCAGGCTCAGCGAACGGTTATTAGACTTTTAAGAGATTCGATTCGTGTTTTCAAACGAAAAAAAAGGCGAGTTGTATTGGCTTTAGAGATGCTGACCCCTCAACATGACGCATTAGTGAAAAAGTTTTTGCAGGGCAAAATATCTGAAGAGAATTTTCTCGATGCTATTGGGTTTGAAGTTAATTGGGGATTCCCTTGGGAGCATTACAAGCCATTGTTTGATTTTGCTCGGGAACACAAGCTAGAGATTCGTGGGATTAATCACAAAGCATCCCGCAAAAAAGTTTCATTAAAAGAAAGAGATGAATTTTCGGCTAGAGTTATTTGCGAAACTCTGTTGAAGGACCCAAAAGTGTGTGTTTTTGTTTTGATTGGAGATCTTCACTTAGCTAAAAAACATTTACCTTTGGAATTGGACAAAGCTTTAAAATCTAAAAAGCGAACAAGAAAAAAAATTATCATTCATCAAAATCTAGAAAAAATTTATTGGCAATTGGTGGAGCAGGGAATTGAAAGCTTCGTCGATGTCGTTCAATTGGAGCCCTCCGTTTTTTGTGTGATGAATACTCCACCTTGGGTGAAATTAAAAAGCCATCTCAACTGGACCGAACTTGTCGCTGAAGCCGGAAGTTTGTCTCCACTGACTGCGGCAGCTCAAGCCTTTGATGAAATCGACTACTCTCATGAGGTCCAAGATTTGACTGATATGGTTGGAAAGTTCTTAGGGATGGAGGTTCCAAGATTGGATAATTTTCAGATCTTAGGTCCTTTGGATTTAGAGCTCCTAAAGAAACAACCTTTAAACTGTAAATACGCCAAAGTATTTAAAAGCCATTTCATTCCTGGTAAAAATATTATTTTTCTCAACTCATTGAGTTTGAACCATGTCGCAGCTCAATCGAGTATTTTTCTTCATGCTTCATTGAGCGGTTTTAGAGATTTTTTTGAGAACCCTCATCGGGATTTTTATCGGTTTCTTTGGGTTGAGGCTTTGGGATTTCTAGGCGCCAAAGTAATTAATCCCAAGCGAAAGTGCAGCGGAAGGCTAGATCTACGCAAGCAACTTGCCCGAACACAACGAAATGATAAAGATGAGAATTGGCAGAGTGCCCAATTGGCTTTGATTCATTTAGATTGGGAACGGGAAGATGTTTATCAAAAGACCAGTCCGTTATTGTTACCCTGTTCCTCTAAGCGAAATATCCTATACTACAAAACAGCCAAAATATTAGGCCACCTTTTGGGAAATGCTATTTATCAGGCCGTCGTGGATATGCGTTTAAATCCGAACGAAGTTAGATCGCTTTTTTACCAGCGATTTGAAACCAACGAATCGGCTCGCCGGATTTATTTGCAATGGATAAAACGTTTAGAACCCTTTAATTATCGAGAGTCGGTTAAGTCGGAGCGGTGGTAAGGGGATTTTTTGATTGACTCAGCATATTATCACCTGTTTTTCTTTTAACTTAGACCCTCTCCTATCTTGACTTCACCTAGGCTCAGTGGTTCGATTCAGAGCCTATGAAACTCGATGAAAAATATCAACTCTTACAGAAAAAAAACGTAGAAGCTGAATTGGCCGGTGGCGCCGATCGAATTCAACAGCAACATGATCGCGGGAAAATGACGGCCCGTGAGCGAATCCTATTTCTTCTAGATGAAGGGAGTTTTGTCGAGTTAGATAAGTTCGTGACTCACCGATGCACCGATTTCGGAATGGAGAATAAAAAGATTCTCGGGGATGGGGTCATTACCGGTTATGGAACCATTTCCGGTCGGCATGTTTATGTTTATGCTCAGGACTTTACCGTTTTTGGGGGCTCGCTTTCTGGAACTCAATCGAGAAAGATTTGTAAGCTCTTGGACCTTGCCTTGAAAAATGGCAAACCTGTGATCGGTCTGAATGACTCAGGTGGAGCTAGAATTCAAGAAGGGGTCGAATCGTTAGGCGGTTATGCCGAAATTTTTTATCGAAACACCATGGCCTCGGGAGTTATCCCTCAAATTTCTTGCATCATGGGTCCTTGCGCAGGCGGGGCGGTTTATAGTCCTGGGATTACCGATTTCATCTTCATGGTCAAGAAATCGAGCTACATGTTTTTGACGGGTCCTGATGTAATTAAAACTGTGACCCATGAAGAAGTGACGATGGAGGAACTTGGCGGAGCAGTGACTCACAGTACAAGAAGTGGCGTTTGTCACTTTGCCAGTGATGATGAAAAGAGCTGTCTTTTATTAATTCGAGAACTTCTCAGTTATTTGCCTTCGAACAACTTAGATGATGTGCCTTTAATCAAAACAAGCGATCCGGCCGAAAGAAAAGAATCTAAACTTAGAACGATTATTCCTGAAAACTCTAAGCAGGCTTACGACATCAAAGAAATTATCGAAGCCGTCGTTGACGATAATTATTTCTTTGAGGTTCAGAAGGATTTTGCTCAAAATATTGTCATCGGGTTTGCAAGTCTTAAGGGAAGAAGTGTTGGAATTGTTGCTAACCAACCTAAGTTTTTGGCGGGATGTCTTGATAATAACGCATCTTTAAAAGCGGCTCGTTTTGTTCGGTTTTGTGATGCCTTCAATATTCCCATTGTAACCTTTGTTGATGTTCCAGGATTTTTACCCGGAACGGAACAGGAATATGGCGGTATTATCAAGCATGGAGCCAAGTTACTTTATGCCTATGCCGAAGCCACCGTTCCAAAAATCACAGTGATCACTCGAAAAGCTTATGGTGGGGCTTATTGCGTGATGGCTTCCAAACACCTGCGATCCGATATCAATTTTACTTATCCTTCAGCTGAAATTGCAGTGATGGGGCCCGAGGGGGCTGTTGCCATTGTTTTTCGGGGGGAATTGCAAAAATCATCAGACGTCGACGCTGAAAGAAAAAAACTTGTGCAAGATTATGAGGACACTTTTGCAACCCCTTATAAAGCTGCTGAGTTAGGCTTCGTCGACGAAATTATTTTTCCAGAGATGACCAGACCTAAACTCATTCAGGCTTTAGAGATGTTAAAAAATAAGAGAGATAAAATGCCTCACAAAAAACATGGGAATATTCCACTGTGATTGTTAAAACTACGAAACCGAGAAGAATTTTAGTCGCTAACCGAGGGGAAATTGCTTGTCGAGTAATTCGGGCCATTCGAGAGTCTGGACACATTCCCCTAGCGATTTATTCAACTGCCGACAGAACTTCGGCCCATGTGTCCAAAGCGGATGCTGCCGTCTGTGTCGGTGAAGGGCCTTCGATACAGAGTTATCTCAACATTGAATCGGTCATGAAAGCGGCCAAATCCTTAAAAGCGGACGCCATTCATCCCGGCTACGGTTTTCTCTCCGAGAAAGAAATTTTTGCTCAAACTGTGACAGATGCCGGTTTAATTTTTGTCGGCCCTTCACCTAAAGCTATCAAAACAATGGGAGACAAAGTAGAGGCTCGCCGTACTATGGCCAGTCTGGGAGGTCTGCCTCTTGTCCCGGGAACTAAAGATGGCTTGACCGATGCAAATGAAGCTTTTACCAAAGCCAAAGAGATTGGATTTCCCTTGATGATTAAAGCACTCGCTGGTGGCGGAGGCCGGGGGATGCGACTTGTGATGAAGGAGGATGAGTTTTTAAACCTCTTTCAGCGTGCTTTTTCGGAAGCCTCTAAAGCCTTCGGAGATGGGCGCTTGTATTTAGAACGGTATGTTTCCTCCCCACATCACATTGAAGTTCAAGTGATTGCAGATACTCACGGAAATGTTTGCCATCTTTTTGAACGCGAGTGTTCGGTTCAGCGACGACATCAAAAAGTGATTGAGGAGTGTACTAGCCCCTTTTTGACTGAAGCAACGCGATTAAAGCTTTGTGAAGCCGCAGTGAAAGCAACAAGAGAGATTGGTTACTTCAATGCAGGAACTATTGAGTTTCTGATGGATGATAAAGAGAATTTTTATTTTATGGAAATGAACACTCGTCTGCAGGTGGAGCATCCTGTAACTGAGTGGGTGACTGGAATTGATCTTGTTAAGGAGCAGTTGCGAGTCGCTTTTGGTGAGAAGTTGTCCTTCTCTCAGGATCAAGTTGAACGTCGAGGCCATAGTATTGAGTTTCGTATTAATGCAGAGGATCCAGAGAAGTTTTTACCTCAAGCCGGTAAAGTGACCGGAGTGCAGTTCCCTACAGGCGTCGGAGTTAGGGTGGATTCTCATGTTTACCGAGGCTACGATATCCCCGTTTTCTATGATTCGATGATTGCAAAGATTTCGGTTTGGGGACGGCATCGAAATGAAGCTATTCAGCGAGGTAAAGCCGCTTTAAATGATACAACCTTGAACGGGATCAAAACTAATGTCCCCCTGCACCTTCAAATTTTAGATAACCCCAAGTTTTTAAGTGGTAATTACACAACTCGATTGATAGGTGAAGACTTTAACTATCAAGAGAGTACTCCCAACGAGTCTGAGTTGCGAATGGCTCTGATTGCCGCTGCAGTATCGGCTTATTCTAAAGAGTACAAAGGGGCGAAAGAAAATGATGAGAGCTCTCGTTGGAAAGCGCTGGGCCGAGAAGAAGGGATGCGCTGATGTTATTTTACATTCGTTATCGAGATAAAGAATATCGCGTTAGAGTTGAGTCAAAAAATCAGCAGTTGCAAGTCACTTTTGGAAATGAACCTGAGCGAGCTGTTGATCTTACTTTTTATGGTAATGACTGTACTTTTTTAGATACGGAGTCGGTTTTCAATGCCAATGTAGTCGGTAACAAATCCGACTATGTTGTCTCAAGAGCTAAAGGTAACCTTTCGTTTTCGGTTGAGAGTGAATACCGTAGAATTGTTGGTTTATTGAGAGGGACGGAGCTTGAGCAAGAAAATATTGTTTACGCCAAAATGCCTGGAAAAATTGTTAAAGTGATTAAGAAGGTTGGAGATAAAGTAGAAAAAGGAGATCCGGTCGCGGTGATGGAAGCCATGAAAATGGAAAATGAACTTAGGGCCAGTATTTCGGGTTCGGTCCTTAGCGTCATGGCTCAAGAGGGGCAAGCGGTCGAAACCGGCGCCCTGTTAATGGAAATCAAGCCTGAAGAATAATAAAAGCCGGTGTTAACTCATCAAGTCAAAAGACTTTATTGATTAGTTTGTCAGCTCCTCTAAAATAGTATTGAGACCCTAGAGTCTTTCCAATCAAAGTATTCCGCACAGCCGAGGTAACAAGTGCAAGGTTCTTTTTCCAACCCAGAGCCAAGGGGTGTTTTTGCAGTTGATCTGGATGAAACCCTTATCCAGACCGATCTGCTTTACGAGCGACTTTTGCTTCTCTGTCGACTTTCTCCTCTAAGGCTATTTCAAATTCCTTGGTTTCTCCTTCTGGGAAAATTACGGTTCAAAAAATGGATATTTTCAAAAGTTGAGATTGATTTTTCAATGCTTCCCTATAGAGCAGAGGTTTTAGAGAAAGTTCGTCTGGCTCGGCAGCGTGGGGAGACGACTTTGTTGCTCTCTGC
>Ga0194132_10006954_pt1 | contig 17163 bp, 14 predicted proteins | sample TA2KigOf80mmetaG_FD_148612 | JGI IMG/M metagenome (GOLD analysis project Ga0194132, IMG submission 148612) | Freshwater microbial communities from Lake Tanganyika, Tanzania - TA2015054 Kigoma Offshore 80m | ecosystem: Environmental > Aquatic > Freshwater > Lake | place: Tanzania: Lake...
TCGCCATTGAAGACAGCGCGCACGGCCTTGCGGCTGCAAGGGCAGCAGGGCTTCACTGTGTCGTAGTCCCTAATCGGATGACCATGACGATGGACTTCGCCGCGGCCAGCCTCAAGCTTGGTTCGCTTTCGGAACGTCAGCTAGCAGAAGTGGTCCGCTTGCTTGACGCCGGGCAGCGATCGGCCCGGGAGACCTGAGCTGAACTGGTGGCCGGGCTGCGCTTTCCCACTGCGATGAAGGGCGCTATGCGGCAAACACCTCACGGCGCCAGTCGTCAGCCATGGATCGGTGATTTGACAAAAGATTTCTTTAGGGTAAATATGCTGGCCACTTAGGGGACGGGTAAAGAGGCATATGACCAGACTCCTCCGTTGAGGTTAGGTTGCCGCAAGAAACGGGCAACCCTTTTGCCCGTGTTCTTGGATCGCACAACGCCCTAGCGGTCTCGCTCAAAGCGGAAGATTGCCCTCACAGCATCCGGTGATTTGGCCGATCAGCCATCGCCGAACTAGCCCCAGAGGCACTGTCTTGGCACTATCAGGCCGACAAATTCGAGCCTAGTAATGACAACCGTCCTGATTGCCGACCACACACCGTTGATGAGGGATGCAATCGGCCGCGCGCTTGAACACATCGGCCAGGTCAAAGTAGTCGGCGAGGCGGACGAGGTAGGCTCGCTGTTGACCATTGCGAGGAAGTCGCATCCCGACGTGGTTGTTGTCGACGTGGAGCTTCCGGGATTTGAGATTCCTAGGACCATAAGGGAAGTATTCGACGCTGGGCACCAACCTAAGATCTTGATCTTCACGCTTCGAGGCGAGCCTCAAGTTGTCCGCCGGGTAATGAGAGAGGGTGTAAGTGGCTACATCTTGAAGGGGATCAACATGAGCGGCTTCCAGGAGGCGTTTAGAACGCTGCTGATGGGAGAGCGGGTGATTGACCAAGCCATTGAGCCCTGTCTTGCGCTCTCATCCTCGACCTCCGGCGCTGCGAAGCCGCCGAGGGGGGACCAGGGAACCGGGGAGTTAACCGACCGCGATCTGGAGCTAGTGCACTGGCTGGCGGACAACATTAGCAACGTCGAGATAGCCAGGCGCCTAGGTGTTTCTGAGCGTACAGCAAAAGGCTACGTCAGTTCGGTATTCGAAAAGCTGGGCGTGTCGTCCAGGCTTGAGGCGGTCGTCATCGCCGCGCGCTCCGGACTTCTCAGACTGTGACGGGCTACTAAGGAATCAGGGAGGAGGTAGGCGAGGAGGACGCATTTCCAGCCGTCTGTGCAAATGTGCCGGATGAGAGAAGCACCAAGAGGTCAGGGCCCGCGTGGTTAGTTTCATCAGATTCCGTCCGAATCAACATCGCCAAGGGGAAGGGGTCAGTGCGGTTCCCTTGATTGGGGAAGCCCGCGGTTCCAGAAGCCTTAGTGGCGGTATCACGAGATTCCCACCTGGTACGTCGGTGAGAGCGCACAGTCATAGTACCGAGGAGGTTCTGGCCGTCTTGCAGGGCAAAGCCTTGATTGAGGTCGGCGAGAAAAGGATCGAAGCCGAGCCTTTTGACGTCTGCTACCTCCCGGCCGGAGAGGTCCACCGGGTGAAAAACTCAGGCGACTCTGACCTGTTGCTTGCGTGGATCTATGGGGCCACGACTCCGGTCCGCATTCTGGCCGGCAATGGGACAACGGAATGACAGAGTCGCTGAAAACAGGGATCTCCTTTTCACCCGAGGTCGGACCATTCAGTTCAGTGCTAGATATGTCGATTCGGATGCGATGGCTCGCCTTGGACAGATTGCTCGTCGGCGGAAGCGCGATACGAACCTGATAGAACTCGCCAGGTCGCATCAGTCCTGGCTCAGTCCACGAATTCCGGTAGCGGCAACGGATAACCTAGTCAATCAGGTTGAAGTCATACCCGTCGGGATAGTCCGGGTTCGGCGGGTACACGTCGATGAGCTTCGCGGTGAAAACCGGTATCCGGAGCGGAGGACGACACGTACAGGACCACATCAACCGCGCCAGTAACCTCCCCGTCCCCTTCTAATGGGTCGGTCTGGAATACAAGGACATCTGGCCGTTGGCTGATCCGCCTGTACGGGGGTACACCAAGAACATCCCTGGCATCTCGCGTTGATCGATGGGGCCCCAGGGAAAGACCGGACGCATGTGGGGACCATAGAAAATCCCACGTTCAAGAGCAGATTCAGATTTGACGTAGCCGCGGATCCCACCGGTCCCGCAACCAGTCACCGCAGAAGTTCATTGCGTAGACGATCAGGAAGATAGCCAACCCGGGCAGCAGGGCAATCCAGTAGTTCTCAGCGATGTAGTTGCGGCCCTCTGCAACCATGCTGCCCCACGCGGGAGTGGGTCCCGGAATTCCCACCCCTAGAAAGCTCAAGCCGGCCTCAGAGAGGATCAAGAGACCTACATTGAGGGTCATCAACACAACTACCGTGCTGATCAACCCGGGCAGAATATGCCGCAGCAGCAAACGCGGCGTAGACGCGCCGGCAACTTGAGCCAAAGCGACGTAGTCCATGCTCTTGAGCAGCAACACTTGTGCCCTGATTTGCCTGGCGAACCCGGCCCAGCTGTAGATACTCAGCATGACCAGCATGAGACCGAAGCTGGGTCCGAAGACCACGGCCGCAGCAAGAGCCACCAGCACGAACGGAATCGCAAAATTTAGCTCGGCGAGTCGCATCAGCAAATCGTCAACGATCCCACCGTACCAACCGGCTAGGAGTCCGACCGTAGTGCCCAACACGGTCCCTATCGCGATGACCGCGCCAGCAAGGCTCAACGAGACCCGCGCCCCGTAGATGATCCGACTCAATATGTCCCGCCCGAGCGGATCAGTGCCCAGCAGGAATTCAGTCGTCCCCGCCTCGTGCCATACGGGAGGAATTCGCTCGTCAAGGAGGGTTCCCTGGTATGGATCGTGCGGTGCCATGAGGGGGGCGAATATTGCCGCCAATCCGAACGTGGTGAGGATCAGAGCGGGCAACACGGGCCAACGCCGGAGTACGTAAAACGTTCGGCCGCCAACATTGGGGGTTCGCGCCGACCCCACCGAATCGACGCGTGTACCCGCCTGTGCGCTCATTGGATCCGAATCCTCGGGTCGATGACGACGTAAAGGATGTCGATAAGAAGATTTGCGATCAAGAAGACAGCCGTGAAGAGCAGGACCAATGCGCTCAGCATGGGGAAGTCGGTGTTGAATACGGCCTGCACGGATAGGCGCCCAAGGCCAGGCCAAAAGAAGACGGTCTCCGTGATCACCGCACCGGTGATAAACGCGGCCAGAAGGATTCCGCCATATGTCAGCGGCACGACAGCCGCGTTCCTGAGCGCATGCTTCAGGATCACCTTCCGACCAGATACTCCCTTCGCACGGGCGAACTTGACATACTCGGAGTCCAACGTCTCGAGCAACGACGACCTTATCAATCGGAGTAATCCGGCCGCCGGGAACCAGCCAAGTGTGACGGCGGGTAGAACGTAATGCTTCCAATCCCCCATGCCCGACGTGGGGAGCAGCCTGAGTTGCACGCTGAAGATGAGGATCAGCATTATGCCCAGCCAGAAGCCGGGCATGGCCTGCCCCAAAAGCGCGATTGCCCGTCCTGCCAAATCCCAGTACGACCCTCTTGTGATCGCAGAGATAATGCCCAACGGTATTCCGACTACTACCGCGAATGCATAGGCACCGATCGCGAGGCCGAAGCTCGCCCCGAAACGAGTGGGAATGATCTTCCAGACGTTGTCGTTGAAATAGATCGAGTCGCCGAAATCGAGACGCACCGCTTTACCAAGCCAGACCAGATATTGCATCGGATAGGGGCGATCGAGGCCGAACCGCACACCCCACTCTTCCCATTGCTCCTGCGTCGAATACTCGCTGACAAAGAGGTAGCGCGGGTCACCCGCGGCGCGCGATAGCGCAAAAACGACCACCGTCGCGACCCACATCACGAACAGGCCCAGGGCTAGGCGCCTGATGACGAATCGGACCACGCTTATTACCTATCTACTGAGATCAGCCTGGAATCCTGGCATCGACGGCAGCCCAATTTGTTGAATGGCGGCAACCAGTCTTCGCGCGCATGGGATTCTGCCGACACATTGAGCAGCGGCCGCGATCACGCGCCCGCTGCTTGCGTGCACCGGTGAGTCTTGTCCTCGGCCTAACGGTTGACCCTTATGGTCTCCGGCGAATTGAAGTTCGGGGTTTGCGCCATGTAGGGGCTCCATTCGGCGATCTCAGGCCGAACGACCCAGGTGTTTGGTAGTTGCGCGATTGGCGCCGTCAACCGCCATTTCGAGAGGTATTCCTCCAAGGCTACGTTATTGGCTACGCGCTGCTCGTACGTGGTCTTCGAGACGGCTGCGTTCTGGTCGGCCATCTTCCAGATCTCATCCGGAAGCTCAATCCCATAGTTGAAACCCGAGCTCGGCTTCATGCAACACATATTGTGAGCATCTAGGGCCTGGCCGGTGCCCACGTGAATCATCCACGGGATCGGTTTGTCCCTGATCACCAGCTTCGGCCGAGATGTGATGTAAGTCGTGTTATCGATCCGGACCTCGAGTCCCAATTCACGCCAGTACTGGGCCACAGCTTCGCCTACCAGCGGTTCCCATTCCCGGTCTGGGGCTACGTGGGTGGTCAAACGGAATCCTTTCGGGAAACCCGCTTCCTGCAACAACTTCTTGGCCCGTTCCACGTCGTAGGGGATCTTCCAGGCTTCTTTCCAGACCTCGTCGCCTGGATGCGAGTTGATCGAGGTATACAACGGACGGCCAATTCCGGATTGGACCTTTTCCACGATGGTTACGCGGTCGATCGCTATGGTCATTGCTTCTCGGACTTTCCGCGCGCGCTCCATGCTCGCCGGATCTGCCGGGTTGCCAATCCAAGGGTGATCGTTGTCCGGCAGGAATCCGGTCCTCTTGGCGATCACACCGTTGGCGTCTTCGGTTTTGCCCGTGGCCGGGTCCGTCGAAGACCAGTAATTACCTCCGAAGAAGAACGTCTGATTGTTCGGCACGCCCAACTGCTGGGTCCTCGCACCCGGGATGTCTCGGAGCGTCGAGTTGATGAACTTGAGCGGTATGAGTGCGATGTCAACCTCGCCCGTCTTCAGAGCAGCGATCCTCACCGACGGTTCAACCATCTCCCGGTTTGTGAATCGGGCGATGCTGGGAGTGCGGCGCCAGTGCTTATCGAAGGCAGGTTCGTAGACCACGTGCGAGTCCACAACCCACTTGACGACCTTGAAAGGACCGGTGCCGATGGGCGTGTCGACCGCCTTGTTGTACCCGAGTTGATCAAAGAGCTTCTTCGAGAACATCTGCACGGCCTGATAGGCGGTGTTACCCATGACGCCATCCCACCATGCAGGGATGAGACCGGCCCCCTTCAGGTGAATTACGAAGGTGCGGTCGTCGGGCGCCTCCCAGCTCTTAACGAACGCCTCAAGGGCAGCCCGCGAAGCACAGGTGGTGCCTTCCACGAAACACTCGTCGAAGTTGAACTTGACGTCCTGGGCGGTCAGTTCGCCCCAGCCCTCGTGGAAGAGGACGCCCTGGCGAATCTTGAAAGTGATCTTGCTCTGGTCAGGGGCAATCACCCATGACTGGGCGATTCCAGCCCCTGCAGGCTCTCGCCAGTAATACGGCGGCGGTGAGTGCGGTGCCCTCATTAGCGGCTCCGAGAAGCCGTCGTAGTGCATGATTACGTTCAGCGGCACCCGGTTTGAGAACTTCGCCGCGGGTGTGTCTGTGTTCATGGCGACGACCTCGCCAACGAACGACGTCGGCAGAGCCTTGGTCACCACTTTCTCCACCACAGCGGTCTGGACGACCACTTTCTCGACCTGCTTCTCTACGACGACCGTCTGCTGAACGACCTTCTCGACTGCCACCGGCTTCTCGACGACAACCGTCTGAGCAACTGGCTTTTCGATGACCCTGGTGACTTCGACGACCTTCTCCCCGCCGCCACAGGCGATGGTGACGAGAAGGACAAGTGTGCCCAGCGACCGAGGTAACAACGATCCGAAAGAACGCGGCCTGATCACTGTTTGTCCCTCCTGGAAACGGCTCGGTGTCGCGTGCACGACATGAGTCAACGGAGCCCAGTGCTGCCCCAGCCTGCGGCGTAACTTAACCCTTTTTTCAGGCGCTGATGCAACGTCCGCGAGGGAACCCAGCCCTTCAGTGCAATGGAGCAATCCTAGCCGACCCGCAAGGGCAAGGCCTGCTTGCCATGGCCTTGGCCCTAGTGATCGGCCGCCCCATCTGCCGACCGCGCTCTACAGCGCGGGTCCGGCGGTTCCTGGGTGTCAGTTCCCTGGGGAGCTTCAGGATCGGAAGGTAGCGGACTTGTGGCCACTGCGACCGGGTATAAATCCTGGGTAGAAGACCCTGAAAAACAAAGCCCCGGTAGCGCTGCCGGGGCCTAACTGTTTCAAATCTGGTGACCCGCCAGGGGCTCGAACCCTGAACCTGCTGATTAAGAGTCAGCTGCTCTACCAGTTGAGCTAGCGGGCCGTAATGATTGTCTCCGATGGAAAGGCAAGTGACAACTTTCACGTTCTCGGCGCGGGCGGCCGATGAGACTCGGGAACGCTGCGCGGCCTGGCCGGCCCTTTGACGGGCTCAGGGACCGGTTCGTGTAGGGGCCAGTTGGAAGCCCGCAGGACGACCCTTCGAGTGACCTCAGGGCGGCGCATGCTCAGGGATCGCGAGATCGATTGCTGAAATCGTCGGTGTCCATCCTCCCTCGCCCTCCCGCCTGGGGAGATTGGCCGCGTGGCCAAGGACGCCTGAGATCTCGATGTGCTCGGGGTACATGGTTAGCCGTGGGCCTGCAGGCGGTCCAGCAGCGGCACGAGCAGGTCGGGACGCCAGTCCGAGCGCCCGCCAGCAGCCCCCTACGCCGTGGACAGTAGCGCGCAGAGTTGCGCTGAGGCAGGGTTGACAGGTAATCCGGCAGGCGGGCTCTTGCCAATGGTCTTGCCTGCCGGCTTTTCTTCAGCCCACAATGAACGCCCTCAGCGACTGGCTGCGGGACCACTGGGACCCGCGGCTGAAGAAGCTGTGAGAAACGTGAAGTAGAGCCCATGCTGGGGGCAAGAACTCAATGACGACAAGACGCCTTGCAGGGACCGCCGGCGCGTCGACAGTAAATATCACGCCGCCGGGACCTTTGCCCGGGTACTTTGGCAACGTGTTCAGGCGGGGAAAGCCGGACACAGACATACTCGCCCACGCCGTGGTGTTCTCAGACGGCGAACAGACATGCGCGGTCGTGGCCGCAGATCTCCTGTGCATTGGCCGGCCGGAAACACTCTGGATCAAGGAGCTCTGCGAACTCAGGACCGGCATTCCGGCGAAGAATGTTTTCATCGGCGCGAATCACAACCACTCGGCGCCGGCGTGCGCACCTACCTGGCGTTCCGGCAACCAACCCGACCCGTTTTACACCGACACGTTTGTGCACCGCGTCGTTGATGCCGTGGTGAGCGCGTCCCGTTCCATGAGGCCCGCCGTCTTCACGGCTGGTCAGGCCCCCGCGCCTGGGATCGCCTTCAACCGTAGGCTGCTACGCCCGGACGGTACCGTGGTCCACGCGGTGGTGCTGCAGCAATCGCCAAATGCCAACGACCTCAAGCCCGGGTACCCACCCGAAGGCCCGGTTGACGATGATGTTGGGTACATCTTTTTCGAAGAGCTGGACGGCACGCCCATTGGATGCATCATGAGTTTCGCCTGCCACAACCACTCGGCAGGCGCTGCAACGTTTCACCGCAACATGTTCGGCCGGGCCGTGGACACACTGCATGAACGGCTAAAGCGGCCAGTGCCTGTTGCGTTCCTGGCAGGCGCGTGCGGCGACATCATGTGGGTCGATCCGCATGCTCAACTGCCGGAAGACGCCGAAGCGTTTACCTGGCAGACCGGCGCAAGACTTGCAGATGCTGTGCTCAAGCACCGCGCCGGCTTGCAGCGGCGCGCGGTGGAAAACGTGCAGACCGCTTCTCTCACTTTTGAGGTGCCCGACAGGCCGCTGGAAGAGTCCGAGTTCTGCGAGGACAACTGCCGCGGCTTTGACAAGAAAGCGTGGGATTTCGCGCAGCAACGGTACGGGCCTGAAAGGTTGGCGTTGCTCGAACGGGGCCACACTGAGTGTCTTATCGAGACGGGCGCGGTTTCGATCGCGGATAAGGCCGCCATCTCGACAAACCCGGCTGAACTGTTCGTTGAGTTTGGCATGGAAATCAAGCGCAGGTCGCCGTTCCCGGTAACCCTGGTTTCAGAACTCACCAACGGCTACTGCGGATACGTGCCCACCGAGGCTGCGTTTGAACACGGAGGGTATGAAGCCCACCGAGGTGTCTATGCGAGCAGGTTGGTCAAGAACGGCGGAAGGATCATCACGGAACGGTCGCTTGAAGCGCTTGAGCGGTGCGCAAGCATGGGGCAGTCCCGGACCCTATTGTCCAATGGGTGAACGGATAGACCCGCCACCAGCTGGCGGGCACCCCGGCGGGAGCAGACGATTTTGGGGTGGAGCGGTTTTTCGCCACAAAGGATGGGCCGGCCATTGAACGGACAACCGACTGGTCTTGCAGGCGCAGCAACCGTGAGCATCACGCCGTTGCGTCCATTGCCAGGCTACTATGGCACAGTCTTCCGGCGCGGCAGGACCGACAGCGATGTCATGGCGCATGCGGTCGTATTTTCCGATGGTGCCCGCACCGTCGCATTCGTTTCACTGGATGTGACCTTCATCGGGCGGCCTGAGGCGCTCCGCATCAAAGAGGTGTGCCAGGTCCGGACCGGGATCCCGTCCAAGGACATCTTCATAGCCGCCAACCACGCCCACTCCGCACCGTCCGTCGCCGCTTCTTTCCTCGACGGCGAAAACCCGCATCCCGTCTACACGGACTTCCTGGTTGAGCGAGTGGTAAACGCCGTGTCCGCTGCCCAGAAGTCAATGCGGCCGGCGCGCATGGCGGCAGGAAACGCTCCCGCGCCCGGGATCGCCTTCAACCGCCGCTTGGTCCGGCCGGATGGCACGGTTGTGCTGGTCACCGTGCTCCAAGGTTCAACTGACTTCGACTTCGATCCTTCCTACCCTGCCTCCGGCCCCGTGGACAACGACATTGGCTACATCTGGTTCGAAGACCTCCACGGGGTGCCGATCGGGTGCCTGATGAGCTTCGCCTGCCACAACCATTCCGCCGGCTCGTTGTACTTCCACCGTGACATGTTCGGTCGGACAGGCGATGCCATACGACAAGAACTGGGCGTGGCGATGCCGACGGTTTTTGTCGCCGGCGCGTGCGGAGATGTGATGTGGCTGGACCCTAAGGCTGGTCCGCCCGCCGATGCTGAGGCGTTTACATGGGCAACCGGCCGGAAGCTTGCGGCTGCACTGCTGAAGCATGTTCGTGGCGCGGCCCGGCGAGAGATCGCGGATATCCGGGTGGCTACGTCTGTAGCGGAAGTGCCTGATCGAGCACCGGCCGATTCCGAGTACTGCGACGACCACTGCCGTGGCAAGTCACCCAAAGACATTGCCTTCGCCAGCGCGCGCTACACCCCGGAGCGCGCGGCAGTCGCGGTACGCGGCGACACCTCGTGCCTGGTGGAGATCTCGGCCGTTTCAGTTGGGGGAGACGTCGCTGTCGCCACGAACCCGGCCGAACTGTTCGTGGAATTCGGCCTCGAGATCAAGCGACGGTCACCCTTCAAGACGACGATCATCTCAGAGTTAACCAACGGCTACTGCGGGTACGTCCCAACGGAGCAGGGGTTCCGGCAGAAGGGCTACGAGGCCCACCGCACCGTGTTCACCAGCCGCCTCAACAAACAGGCTGGCAGGTGGATCACAGAGCGCTCGGTCCAGATGCTTGAAGCATGCAGTCGCCCGGTTGCGGCTCACGGAGCGCGGGAGGTCAGGTAGCGGTGTCCAGCAGGGCCGGTCGCGCAGGCGCGTCGATGGTCAACATCACTCCGCCGATGCCGGTGAAGGGTTACTTCGGCAACGAGTTCCGGCGTGGCCACGTAGAGGCTGACATCTTCGTCTCTGCGGCCGTCTTCGGCGATGGGAACTCGACAGCCGCGGTCATCTCCGCTGACATCGTCATAATCGGCCGTGAAGCGTCACTATGGGCAAAAGAACTTTGCGAGATCCGCACTGGGATCCCAGCATCCAACATATTCATCAACGCCAACCACGACCACTCCGCCCCCTCCGCGGCGCCGGCCTTCTCGCACGGCAATCAGCCCGACCCCCTCTTCGTTGACCTCCTTGTCGACCGCATCGCGACTGCTGTCAAGGAGGCCCGCGACACCATGCGGCCGGCGCAGTTCGCCGCAGGGCAGGCCCGCGCGCCAGGTGTGGCGTTCAACCGCAGGCTGGTGCGGCCAGACGGCACCGCGGTCCACCTTGCTGCCCTCACTGAATCTCCGGGCATGAATGATGTCAACCCCAGCTACCCACCGGCGGGGCCTGTAGATGATGAGGTCGGATACATCTTCTTCGAGGAACCGGGTGGCGCGCCCATAGGCTGCATCCTCAGCTTTGGCTGTCACAACCACTCTTCGCGCTCCCCCCACTTCCACCGCGATATGTTTGGCCGGGCCGGCGATGTGATCCGCCAGCGACTGCATGCGAACACCCCTGTGGTGTTCCTGGCCGGTGCTGGCGGGGACATCATGTGGGTCGACCCGAAAGCGCCCATTCCGCCGGATCCGGAACTGTTCACCTGGCAGGCAGGTGCCAAACTGGCTGGACCGGTGCTAGCGGCCCTCCCCGAGAGGCCCCGCCGCCCGGTGACCGGTGTCAGGACAGCCACGACGATCGTCGAGCTCCCGGACCGGGCAATTGACGAGTCCGATTTTTGCGAAGACAACTGCCGCGGCCATCACACCGGGTCGCATCAGTTCGCCCAGCGGCGATACGGGCCGGAGAAACTGGCGGTCATCGACCGGGGTCCAACGAAGTGTCTGGTTGAGATCGGTGCATTGTCCCTTGCCGACTATGCCGCAGTCTCTACGAACCCGGCTGAGCTGTTCGCGGCATGGGGCATCGAGATCAAGCGGCGCTCACCTTTCGAGGTCACACTCATCTCGGAGCTGACGAACGGCCACGCCGGCTACGTGCCCACCCCTGAAGGCTTCGTGCAGGGCGGTTACGAAGCGCACCGCGGCGTCTACGTGAGTCGCCTTGAAAAGGACGCCGGCCGCAAGATCGTCGACATGTCAGTCGCCATGCTGGAGCAGTGCCGTAACGGCGGGGCGGCGGCCGCGCCCCGTGGTACGCGCGCGGCAAGTAAGAGGGCTTCAAGCTGATGGTCCACGCGACTGGAGCTGTTTTCCGCAACGTGATGGTGCCGATGCGCGACGGTGTGCGCCTTTGCACTGATGTGCACCTGCCCGCGGATGGAGTGTCGCTACGTGCCGGTCGCTTCCCGGCCATCCTTATCCGCACTTCCGTCGGCAAAGCGCAACCAGAGTGGGCTCCGGTAATCGACTTCTTTCCGCAGCGCGGCTACGCAGTCGTCATCCAGGACATCCGTAGCCGCATGGGATCCGAGGGCAACGGCGAGTACTACCACACCTGCAACCCTTGGGAGGGTGATGACGGCTATGACGCGATCGAGTGGATCGCCGCTCAGCCGTGGTCAGACGGCAACGTGGGGATGATGGGCAGCTCGCACCGGGCCATCGTGCAGACCCAGGCCGCGCTTCATCGGCCACCCCACCTGCGCGCCATCTGTCCTGAACAGGGGCCTACGAACATCTACGCCCATGAGGCCCGCGAAGGCGGCGCGATGGCCCTCCACATGTACACGGCCATCTACAACCACGCCCTCGACGCCCAGGAGCTGCGCGACAACCCGGCGGCCATGCGCCGTCTGCTCGACGGCATGGTCCACATGCGCGAATGGCTCCTGCGTACCCCGTGGCAACCCGGCAAGGTGCCCCTTTCGGTCGCACCACACCTTGAGAAGACCCTTTTCAACTACTACCTCCGAGGCGAGTACGACGAGTGGTGGGCGCAGGAATGCAACGACCAAACCCCGTACTGGGACCGCCACGCCGATGTCCCTTGCTTCATCACCGGTGGCTGGTTCGATCCCTTCGTTGCGGCGTCTGCGGGCTACTTCGATGCAATGTGGAGGCGTAACCGGCGGAAACCCAGGCTCCTGATCGGCCCGTGGGCGCACGGCGGGATGCGCGCGAACCGGAGCTACCTAGGTGAAGTGGACTTCGGACCGGACTCCGTCTGGGGCTACCCGAAACACTCCGAGCTGCGCCTTCGCTGGTTCGACCGCTGGCTTAAAGGCGAAGAAAACGGCGCCGACCGCGACTCGCCCGTCGAAATCTTCGTTATGGGCGGCGGGTCAGGCCGCAAGAACAGCGCTGGCAGGCTCGATCATGGCGGCAGGTGGCGGCGGGAACAGGAATGGCCGCTCGCACGCACGCGCTGGACGCCTGCCTACCTCCATCCAGGAGGCGTTTTATCAGCGGCGCAGCCCCGTGCAGAAAGCGCCTCATCCACCTTCACATTTGACCCCGCCCGGCCTGTGCCCACCGCGGGCGGAAGCATCGCCAGCCTGTTCGAGATCGTGCCACCACGCGACGGCGTGCTCCCGGACATCCCGCCCTACAGCGAGCGCGGTAATGTGTACGGCCCGTACATGCGCCTAATCGGGCCCTGGGGTCCGGTAGACCAGAAGGAAAAGGATGGCATGCTCCTCGTCGAAGCGCCGTTCAGGCGGCTCTCTGAGAGGCCCGACATCCTCGTATTCCAGAGCGCACCATTGGCAGCCGACACGGAGCTGACCGGGCCTATCACCGTCAACCTGTGGGTCTCATCGAGTGCGCCGGACACGGATTTCACAGCCAAGCTCATCGACGTCTATCCGCCGTCGGACGACTACCCCGACGGGTTCGACATGAACCTGCTTGACTCAGTCATCCGTTGTCGCTACCGCGACTCGTGGACAAGGCCCGAGCTCATGCGGCCCGGCGAGGTATACCCCGTCAAGATCGAGTTGCCGCCGACGAGCAACCTCTTCAAGGCGGGCCACCGTATACGCCTCGATATCTCAAGCTCCAACTTCCCGAAACTCGACATCAACCCCAACACCGGAGAGCCGATGGGGCGGCACACACGCACGGACATTGCAAGCAACACAGTGCACTTCGACAGGGCGCATCCCTCCCACGTTGTGCTTCCGGTGATCGCGGGCCAGATCGGCTGACCTCATCCTGAAGCGGACGCGTATTCGGACAGGAGGCACATCGTGGTTGAAAGGAAACGGTTGCAGCCCAAGACTTGGGCATACTCGAAAGATGCCAGCTTCGCCCAGGGCGTAGAAGTCGGAGAGGCCATCTACGTTTCCGGGCAGGCTGCGCTCGACGAAAATGGCAAGCTCGTGGGACTCGGCGACATGCGGGCGCAGTCCAGGCAGACATTCACCAACATCGCTACCGTACTGGCCGAAGCCGGCGCCGCCATGGACGACGTCGTCAAGATCACAGCCTTCATCACTGATGTCTCCAAGTACGCCGAATACACCGCGATCCGCAAGGAGACATTCCCGCGTCACTTACCGGCCAGCACGACGGTGGCCGTCTCTGCCCTAGTCTTGCCCGGCCTCCTGGTAGAGGTGGAGGCTGTCGCGATCAAGGGGAGCGGCAGGAACGCGACCATGTCACCGCATTAAAGGCAATCCCCAGGAATCCGCTCACCGATGGGTCGGGGCAACCGCGCAGGTGGGTCGCAATGAGAGGGAGATCTTTCAACTCTAGAGTCGCGTCTCTGGCTGGTTTCCAGTGACTCCGTCGTCCAGAATATCGGGAACAGATTCGTCGGGTTGAGCGAATGCGTCATTTGAGTGCCAGGAACCCGGGATGGAGTCTGAGAACCCTGAACCCTTCCCTGAGTTTTCCAAAGCCCCCCCATTTGCGACCAGGGGCCGAAGAGTGCTGTTTTTCCTTCCCTTCAAGTACACACTCAACCGTCGTGTAGATCGTTGACGGATTGACCAATTGGGACGCTGATAAAAGCTTCCCGTTGGAAACCATGTCAATATCCCCTGTCCCAGCGGGAGAGGGTAAGGGTGAAGGGGAAGCTTGATCTCAGGAATCGACCCTCAGAAGCTGTATCGGGGGTCATTGAGATAGTTTCTTTGCCATCTTCGCCTTCTGGCCTGCGACGGCGTGGCTGATGCCGCTCCGTCCGAAGGGGCCGGCTGTATGATTCACGTCCTGCCGATTACCAACGAGGTCTGAGATGAACTCAGAGGCGTCACATGAAACGACTGACAGTGGAGCAGGTTCGCGCTGAATTCCCGATCACCAGGGAGTGTGTGTATCTCGACACTGCCTACCATGGTCCGTTCCCGACCCGGGCAGCCAACGCCATCAAGGAGTTCGCGGAGGGCAAGAGCACTCAGCCCTTCCCGAATGGCAGACAGGATGTGATCCTCCAGCGTGTCGAAACCATCAGGGGAAAAGTGGCAGCCCTGCTCGGTGTCTCGGAATCGGAGATCTGGTTCCCCAAGAGCACCACGGACGCACAGGCCATCGTGGCCTCTGCGCTACTGCGCCCGGGTGACCAAATCGTAGTAGGCGGGCTGGAGCACCCTGCCAACTACACAGTGTGGGCAGCGCTGGCAGGTCGCGGGGTGAAGGTAACGGTGGTACCGCACAGGAACGGCCGGATGGACCCCGCCGACATCGAAAGTGCGCTGACACCTTCGGCCAGGGCCATTGGCCTCTGCCTGGTTAATACCTACAACGGCTACCGGCAGGATCTGGGAGCGCTTCAAGGACTGGCGCGTCGACATGGGCTGTACCTCGTGCTGGATGCTATCCAGGGCATGGGGCACTTGAACATCGACCTGAGCTCCGGAGACGTCACCAGCATGGCTGCTGGCGCATACAAATGGTTTTGTGCGCCTGAAGGATTGGCCGTCGCTTATCTCAACCGAAAAGTGGTCGCTTCGATCACTCCCGAACGGGTGCATTTTTACAACGCAGACGTCCATGGCCCAGAAGGCTGGAAAGGCGTGATCGCAAGCATGCTCGAACACGGCCATGCCCAAGACAAGCCGTTCGACCTTGAGCCGGGCATGGTTTCACTAAGGGGTGACGCTCGCAGGTTGGAATCGGCTCCGTCCGTAGTCTCGCTTATCGGGCTGGAGGCGGTTGTGGACATCATGACGGAGTTCGGCGGCATGAAGGCGGTGGAGAAGCGGGTGCTGGAACTCGGGGCCAAGCTCCGGGCTGCACTCGCCGAGCACGGCCACATGGTCATCTCGGATACGGATCCGGCGCACATGTCAGGCATTACTTCCGTGCAGGTGACCGACGGACAGGCATTTGCTGCATTCGCGAGCACCCGCGGAGTGCATGTCCCACCTGTAGTCGCTACAAAGCAGGGTGCTCAGGCCGTACGGGTGTCGCCCCATTTCTTCAACAATGAGGAAGATATTGCGGCGTTTGTAGAGGCGATGAACGCGTTCAGGGCGAAACGCGGCTAAGGGATCTGACGCAGTGCCCGAACCAAATTGGGCACCGGGGCAGGCTTCATGGCAGTTTCCATGGCTCCGCCTGCCCCTTCCGATCTGTCCAATCCTCAACTGGGGCGCATCAGGCTGCCACCAGCATGGGCAGGCTTAAGCAACCGGGACTGAGCGACCGTTGTGCTGTCCTCCGGTTCATTCACGCCGCTCGCCTGCTAGACGGACCTGTGGCGTCTACGTCGTCGAGAAGACTTCCTGTGCAGACCCACCGGTGATCAGATCCTCTTGCTATTGCGTCAACTTGTTGAGGTGTTTCTGGACCATGACATTCGGCAATCCAAGCGGCATTTGCAGGGCGTTGCTCCTGGCGATGACGCGTTCCGCCCCGATTACATCAACCAGGTCCTGGATGAACTTGGACAGGAACACCCCGGAAGTCTCGGTGACTGCGTTCGCGACCTGTTGCATCGCATGCAACAACCCGCTGTGGAAACCCGGCTAACCGTTGACTACTTCGAAGCCCATACGGCCGATCACGAACGTAACGCCGGGGTATTCCACGGCGACTCCGGCTATCTTCGACGAAGTGCAGGACGCCCAATTGTCTTCATTGGCCTAAACACCACAGGCATGTGCAGGTCGCTCGCGGCATGTTTCAGATGGTCGATCGGCGCCCGGTCGTCCAGCGTGATCCCGTCGTCGCAGGTATTCACCAGGGCGGCCCGGAATCTGGGCTCCTGCACGTAGCGCTTGAGTTCATTGGTGGCCCGTTTGCCTCGACGTGGCCGAAGCCGATACATGCCGAAGATTGGCGCCGGGAATTTCTTCCCGCCTGTGGCGACTGCCGCGTGCGCCGCGGCAAAGTGGTCAGCCCTATCACGCGCCAACACAAGGCCTACGTTCACGACGTCGTAGCCGGCGTCGATCAGCCAACGGATGGTCGGCCTGAAAGCCTTGCCACTACCGTCGGTTGCCGTGACCTTTCGAATTTTCTTCGCCGCTATCGCCACGCAACCGTTCTCCGGCCGGTGGGTTCGACCATCGGCTGTGCGAGGTTGCGTCTACCCCCGGCCATGGTCGACGGATGCCGCCATTCGAAGGACCGTCCAGCAAGCGGGATGAGGGCCATCGCCCGAAGCCCTGGGCGCGGCAGTTCAACATCTCAGCCGTGGGTCACCCGTGTTCGATGCGGACCGAGTGCCGTGGCGTGCCACTCCGTAGAGCCTTTCGAGTCGGCTGAAACATCGCTGATCATCAACCCGGAATCCTGACGCTGGTGGGGCGCGATCTGGAACTTGATGTTGAGTCCGGGTCCCGCCCTGACGTGGTGCTCGACAACGGTGCTCGGAGATCCGTCGCCGCACCGGGTGGTCTACTTCACGATCCCGGGTCACCACGAGGGGTAACGCTCGGTGTCGGTGATCACCTGCCACACGCGTTCGATCGGTGTGCCCCATGTCCACTCAGTCACCCAGCGGAACCGTGTGGGCAGGGGAAACCTGCGTGTCTTGCGAAGAAGGGCGTGTAAGGGTACCGTTCGACCGCCTTAGAACTTCCCATTGCAGGAGCCAGACGCCGGATGAAACCTACAAAGATTGGCAAGGTCGA
>Ga0194132_10006955_pt1 | contig 17163 bp, 13 predicted proteins | sample TA2KigOf80mmetaG_FD_148612 | JGI IMG/M metagenome (GOLD analysis project Ga0194132, IMG submission 148612) | Freshwater microbial communities from Lake Tanganyika, Tanzania - TA2015054 Kigoma Offshore 80m | ecosystem: Environmental > Aquatic > Freshwater > Lake | place: Tanzania: Lake...
GAAGACCCTTGGAGAAGTAAGAAACGCGAGCGAACGCTCGAGGGCCAACCCACTTCGCGGGAAGCCCGATTTTGGTCTAGACAATGGGGTCCACCATAGGTGGCAGGTGGTGGTCCGCCCGGAGACCGGGTGTCGGTGGCTGGTGGCCCTCGGGTTCACCCTCCAGGTCCCTCGCCCATCCCACCCCAGGGCGGCCGACGCGCCCGCCCGCCGGGGGTGGAAAAAAACTTGCGACGCCGGGTGAGGCGGTTGCGGGCCGGGAATCCGGGGGCGGCGGTCGAGGTGTGGGCCGAGGACGAGGCCCGACTCGGGCTCAAGCCGATCACCCGCCGGGCGTGGTCGGTGAAGGGCCGACGCCCGCGGACGTGCGGGCGGACGAGGTACGAGTGGCTGTACGTGTACGGGTTCGCGCGACCGGCCACCGGGGCGACGTTCACCGTTCTGCTCCCGCGGGTGCGGGTCGAGCCGATGGCCGACGCCCTGGCCGCGTTCGCCGCCCACGCCGACCCGGACGGGACCAAGATCCTGGTCCTGGTGGTGGACAACACCGGGTGGCATCGGGCGAGACGGTTAGTCGTGCCGCCGAACGTGCGGCTCCACTTCCTGCCCCCGTGTACCCCCGTGTTGCAACCGGTCGAACCGTTCTGGGCGCTGGTCCGGGAGTCCGTGGCGAACGACACGTTCGACCGCCTGGGGAACCTCCGGCGGCGGATCACCCGCCGGTGCCGGTGGCTCGCCCGATCACCGGACATCGTCAAAGGGGCCATTGGCTTCCGCTGGGCGGTCAACCTGGAAAAATAGGAAATCAATGCCAGACGGTATCAGTGCCGAAGATCAAGCGGATGCTGCGTACCTGCGCCCTCCATCTCTACAAATGGGCCTGCGAGCACGACGATGTAGCGACTGAAGCCGATGCGGTGCGCTCTGGGAAGATTCCTGGCGGATATCCTGAGTGCTGGCCGACGGGTGATGGGAAAGTTGTGCTCCCACCGAACACAGCGCCATTTTCTCAGCGCGTCGAGAAGGCGATCAAGAAGTGAAAAGCCGAGCTACAACGGATGCTGTCCGATAATTCACTTATCAACTTTCCGCGCGAACAGGTGCGGAACGCACTCGCGCACTGGAAGATCGAACTATGATCCGTGCCGGTCATTTCTTCACCGGCATCAGGTGGCCCCAGCCGAGGAGGTGGGCGTCTTTGGGGGGCTTCGCGGTGGGGAGCTTGCCGGCCATTACGAGCGTGCCGATGTGGAAGAAGCAAGCGTCCGCGTCCGACGTGCTGCCGGGGTAGTGGCCGAAGCCGTCGTCGGTATTGCGGCACGACAGCGACCACTTCGCCACCTTTGCCAGCGCCGCCTTCGCCTCGGGCGCGTCGCCGCCGAGTTGCTTGATGATGAACGCGGCGTCGAAGCTCGCGTGCCGGTCGCGGGCCGGCGGGTTCAGCATCCAACTCCCGTCCTTCTTTTGGTCGCGCAGCACGCGCTTCAGCATCGCGTCGGCCTTCGGCACGGGTTCGCCCACCAAGCGGTAGTAGTGCGCCGCGTGGAACGTCGCTGCGACGTGGTCGTTGATGTACCCGTCCTCGGTCTGCACCATCAGCGCCTTGATCTTCTTGTCGGCGTCGGCCGGGATCGCCTTGTCACACGCGAGGTACGCGAGCGGGAAGAAACTCGTCATGTACAGCGGCAGTTCCTTGTAGTCGGCCTTCAGCACGACGTCGAACACGGGCAGCGGGTTGTGGGTGGGCTTGGTCCCGAGCGCGCGTAGGGCCATGAGCGCCATCGTGGTGTTGTACGCGCGGCCCGCAGCCGACTTCGGATCGACGGTGCCGGCCTCGTTCACGAACGCCCCGTCCTTTTGCTGGCGAGAGAGCAGGAACGCGCGCGTCTTCTCCTCGTCGGGCAGGCTCATCCCGAACGTCTTGTGGATCACGACGGCGTAGGCGGTCGGCGCGAGGTCGCTGTACGCGCTGTCCGACATGCCCTCGTACTTCGGATCGACGCCGGGTTGAAAGGAGCCGTCGGGCTTCGCGCACTTCTTGAAGAACCGCTTGAGTCCGGCGATCACGTCGTAGGGGTCGGGTTCGGGCGCGGCGGGTTCGGCCGCGAGCGCGGGAACGAGCGCGACGAGCGGCGCGACAACGAGCGCGAGAGCGAAGAGGGATTTCATCCCACCAACAATACCGCGGGCCGCGCGCGCCCGCTAGACGGTGCTTGGAACACGCGGTTCGCGGTTGCCGCGCGGCGCGCGGGCGTGCGATAATTCGCGCCATGAACACGATCAGGAAATGCGCCGCGGGCCTCGCGCTGGTGTTGGTGCTGGCAGGCGCGAGTGCCGCCGCGCCGCCGGAACCGCTCGTGCTGAAGGACCACAAGGGCTGGGTCGGGGCGGTCGCGTTCGCTCCTGACGGCACGCTCGTGACGGCCAGCGCCGAGGGCACGGTGCGGTTCTGGGACGCCGCGGGCACGCGCACGGCGGCGCTCGACGCGCACGACGACATCGTGAGCGGCCTCGCGTTCGCGAAGGGCGGCGCGCACTTCGCTACGGCCAGCTTCGACGGCACCGCGAAGGTGTGGAGCGCGGAGCGCAAGCTCGTTCACACGCTGCGCGCCGGGCGCGGCGCGCAGCTCGCGGTCGCGTTCCACCCGAACGGCAAGACCGTCGCCACCGCGGGTATCGAGGGCGTCGTGCGCGTTTGGGACGTCGACACGAACGAGGAGCCGCGCGGCCGGTTCCTGCGCCGCCACGGGTCTTGGGCGAACGCGCTCACTTACAAGCCCGACGGCACCGGCCTCGCCTCGGTCGGGTCCGACAACGAGGTCTGGTTCAACCCGGTCGCGGGGCGGCTGATGATCGTGCGGCCTAGCATCGCGGAGGTGCGCTCGGTAGCGTACTCGCGCGACGGCAAGTGGCTCGCCACCGGCACTCGGTACGGGTCGACGCGCGTTTGGGACAACGACGGCGACGAGGTGGCGACGCTGAAAGGGAAGCATACCGGCGACGTGTGGGCCGTCGGGTTCAGCCCGGACGGGAAGTGGCTCGCGACCGGCGACGGCGACTGGCGCAAGCCGAGCGACATCGTGATTTGGGACACGAAGACGTGGAAAGAGGTCGCGCGCCTGAGCCACACGAGCGAAGTGCTGTGCCTCGCGTGGCACACGACGAAGCCGGTCCTCGCGGCCGGCGCGTGGGACAAGACCGCGCGCGTCTGGGACTTGTCGGAGGGCAAGAAGTAGGCGCGGTGGGTCTGTTCTTTGAGAGAGGCGCGCTTGGGGTGGCGCTCGCAAAGCCTCGCTGACCCCAAGCGATCGAGTGCAATGCCTTTGGCGTAACGACCACCAGCCTTCGATACCGCGAAGTGGTTACACCCGATCGCTTGGGGTCAGCGAGGCTTTGCGAGCGCCACCCCAAGCGCGCTGCCGCGAAGTCGCAACTGCTTGCCCAAGTAGTCGAGACAGCTCGCCTTGACCGCGCGCGCCGTGCCGGGCTACGCTCTCCCGCCCAATGGATTGGGAGAGCGACGATGAGCGACACCGCATCATTGTGGCGCGGCCGGCGCGTGCTGCTGACCGGGTACACCGGGTTCCTCGGCGGCGCGGTCGCGCGCGAACTGACGGCGCGCGGCGCTGAGGTCGTCGCGCTAGTGCGCACGCGCGCCGAACCGACCGGCCCGGTTCACCTCGTCTATGGTCGCCCCGACAACGTCTTACGTCTGCACTCTGCGATGGCGATTCATGAGGTCGCCGCGGTGTTCCACCTTGCGGCGCACGACCCGTTCGGCGACGACCGGGCCACGCCCGCCGTGCTCGAAGCGGCGAAGCTGTACGCGCGCTGCGTGCCGGTGGTGGCGGCGCGGCCGATCCCGGTGCTGGGCATCGCCCGCACCGACGCGCGCCCGGACGGGCTGACGGTCGCGCGGTTCGGGGAACTGTTCGGCCCCGGCGACCGCAAGGTGCTGCGCGCGGTCCCGGCCGTGGCGCGGGCGCTGGTAGGCGGCTCCGGCCCAGTGTTCGCGGACGGCGCGCCGCGCGACTTCGTGCACGTCGCTGACGCCGCGCGCGCCTGCGTGCTGGCCGCGGAAGCCGCCGCCGCGACCGGCCCCGCCGAGTACACCTTCCGCAGCGGCTGGCTCCTCACGGACCGGCAGATCGCCGCGGCGGTGCGCGACGTGGCCGAGGCGCGCCCCGTCGCGCCCCCGGACGCCGCGCCGCACGCAAACCCGCTCGGCTGGGTGCCGTCGCGCCCGTTCGCCGAAGCGCTGTGCGAAGCGGTCGCGTGGTACCGCGCCGCGGCCTCGGACGATGTGGCGCGGGCGGCGTAAGGGCCCTCGCCTACGGCTCGCGGCTAACGACGTGCGCCCTCTGTTCGTACAACATCCCTTCCACTTTTTCCTCTCAGGGATGTTGTGATGCCCGCACCAACGCTCGCCGCGCGGCTGGCCGCGTACGCCGCCGGACTCACGTTCGAGAAGCTCACGAAGGAAGCCGTTCACGAGACCAAGCGCCGGTTCATCGACTCGTTCGCCACTGCCATTGGCGCGATGCCGTCGGACGCTTACGCCATCGCCAAGAAGTGCGCCGCGCGCGTCAGCAGCAACCCCGGCGCGTCGATCCTCGCGGGCGGCAAGTCGAGTGTCGAGTGGGCCACGTTCGTGAACGGCCTGCTGATCCGCTATCTCGACTTCAACGACACCTACCTGAGCAAAGAGCCGGCGCACCCCAGCGACAACCTCGCCGCGGTACTGGCCGTGGGCGAGTCGGTCAACGCCCGGGGCCGCGACCTGATTACCGCGTCCGTACTGGCCTACGAGATTCAGTGCCGGTTCTGCGACGCGGCGAGCCTGCGCAAACACGGCGTCGATCACGTCACCTACGGTGCGATTTCCAGCGCGGTCGCGGCGGGGAAGCTGATGAAACTCGACGTGACCAAGCTCACGCATACGGTCGGGCTGGCGGGTGTGTGCAACGTCGCGCTGCGCCAGACGCGCAGCGGCGAACTGAGCATGTGGAAGGGCTGCGCGTTCGCGAACGCGGCCCGCAACGGCGTGTTCGCGGCCACACTCGCCGCGGACGGCATGACCGGCCCCGCGCCGATCTTCGAGGGCGACCTCGGGTTCTTCAAGCTGGTCGCGCGCGAGGCGTTCACCCCGGCCCCGTTCGGCGGCGAACCGGGCAACGGCGACGGCTACATGATCAACAAGACGTACATCAAGTTTTGGCCCGCGGAGTACCACTCGCAGAGCGCCATCGACGCGGCGCTGCAACTCCGCGCGGAGCTGAAGGGCGACGTGTCACGAGTGCAGGAAATCGACATCGCGACGTTCGAGGCGAGCTACAACATCATCGGCAAGTACCCGGAGGCGTGGGCACCGAAGACGCGCGAGACCGCGGACCACTCGCTCCCGTACTGCACGGCCGCGGCGCTGCACGACGGCGACTGCTACCTTGAAAGCTTCGACGAGGCGCACTTCACCAACCCGAAGCTGGTGGCGTTCACGGGCAAGGTGAAGGTGCGGCACGACGGCGCACTCGACCCGCGCTACCCAAACGGCATCCCGAACCGCATCACGCTGACGCTGACCGACGGCACGAAGCTGGTGCGCGAGGTGGAGTTCCCGCGCGGGCACGCGGGCAACCCCATGACCGATGCGGAAGTGGAAGCGAAGTTCCGCCGGGTGGCCGAGCCGCGCTACGGCAAAGCGAAGGCCGACGCGATCCTCGCGCGCTGCTGGGACTTCGAGAACCTGACCAGCGTGGCGGACCTGATCGCGATGTTCTAGGCGAGCAAAGGCAGAAGAGGACTGACCACAAAGTCACAGAGGGCACTGAGGAAGACGAGCATCAGAGAAGAAGAACGAGGAGTGTGTTCAACACCAACCTCTGGGCCTTCTCTGTATTCGTCTTCCTCAGTGCCCTCTGTGACTTTGTGCTTAGTCCTCTTCTGCCTTAGTCCATCAACCTACGGTCCCAGCTTCCACACTTGCACCTTCGCCATGTCCGCGGTCACGTCTTCGGGCCAGTGGTACACGACGCGCGCGTCGGGCTTGCGAATCAGCTCGCGCGCCAGCGGCAGCACCGGCAGGCGCGAGTGCGGCGTCGCGGCGTTGTTCTCCCAAATAACGTACACGGTCTTTGCGTTCGGCGGGTTCCAACTCGTGCGGTACAGGGTGCGGCCCGAATACCACTCGCCCCAACAGAACGGATCGACGAGCGAGTTGTCGTCGGTGATGTGCGACTGGAGCCACAGGCCGGCGTGCTTGTGGCCCTCGCGGTTCGGGTGCAGCGGCTTCAGCGCGAACGGAACCGACCCCGCGACCAGCGCGACGAGGAACCCGGCCGCGGTGAACCGCACGCCGAGGCGGTCGAGGCGCGGGAGCGCTTGTCCCAGCGCCGCGGCCAGCAGTGGCAACCCGGCCGCGGCGAACTGGCACGCCAGCAGCGTCAGCAGTACCGTGTGGCGCTCCGACACGTACCCGACGCGCGCGGCGAGGTAGAACAGTAGCCCAAAGTTGCACGCCATCAAGACGACCGGAACCCACAGTTCCGGCTCCGCGGCGAACCGGCGGCGCAGCGCGACCAGTGCGAACAGGGCCAGCGGCCAGATCACATGGTTCGCCCCCTTGTTCGTTTCCTTGAACACCGCGCCGACGGCCCACAGCTCGCGCGAGCGCCCCGCGTCGCGCTCGTGGTCCCACCACGCGGCGAACACGGCGAGCGAGTCCGTGGTGCGTCGCGAACCTTCCGGACCGCCACGGTACACCGGCCCCGGCGGGGCGTCGAACGGGTTCATCATGCCGGAGGTCGGCTTGTTGCTGATCTTCCCGATGAGCGCCATGTACGGCACCGCGACCAGCGCCACGCCCACGCCGAGCGCGGCGGCGCGCCCGAAGGCGAGGTCGCGCGGCCAACGGCGCGTGAGGCCCAGCCACAGCACGACCGCGCCCGGCCCGGCCGCGGTCATCAGCCCTTCAGGGCGCACGAGGTAGCTCGCCCCGGTCGCGAGGCCGCTGAGCAGGAACACGCTCACGCGCTTGGTCCGCACGGCCCGCACGCCGAATACAATCGCACCCGCGGCACACAGCAGGTACAGCCCTTCCGTGAGGCCGTCGCTGGTGATTCGCGCCGGCACGGGTAACACTTGGAACAGCAGGGCCGCGGCGAACCCGGTGTTGCGGCCGAACAGCATCCGGCCGATCAGGTACGTCGGGACGACGAGCAGCACCGCAGCCAGCGCGTTAGCGAGTTGCGAAGCGAGCAAGGCGCGCTCCGCGACCGAGCGGCCCGGAACCTGCTTCAGTGCGGCGTCGGCGGCCCACACCGCGAGCGGGTAGCCCGGCGGTTGCTCGGCAGCGCAAACGAGATCGATGGTAGTTTTCGCGCGCTCGCCCGCGGGCACCGGCACCGCGGACGGGTTCTCGAAACACAGCGCCTGCCGCGCGAACCCGAGGCTGTCGCGGGCCGTCACGAAGGTGTTGGCGACGAGCCACCCGTGGACCGCGAGCGCGACCGCGGCGAGCGCCGCGAGGCGCAGGTAGTCCGGGCCGAACAGCGACCGCGGCCGTTCCACCTGTTCGAGACGCGCGCCCACCGTGGCTGCCATAAACTGTGCGCTCCGTGTGTGGACCGCGGACGATAGGCGAACCGCGCGGACTGGTCAAGTTCAGCCGGGCGAAGCCGCGAGCGGCGAGGAGATGTCATGCCCCCGATCACCGATACCATCGCCGTTCCCGATGAGGAACTGGAGTGGAGCTTCGCTCGCTCGGGCGGCCCCGGCGGGCAGAACGTCAACAAGGTGGCGTCGAAGGCCGTGCTGCGGTGGAAGGCCGCAGGCACCGCGGCCCCGGTCCCGCCGCCGGCCCTCGCGCGCATGAAGGCGCTGTTCCCAAGCCGGTTCACCACCGAGGGCGACGTGGTGATTTCGTCGCAGGAGTACCGCGACCAAGAGCGGAACAAGGAGGCGTGCCTGACGAAGCTGGCGGACATGGTGCGCGCCGCGCTGGTCGAGCCGGTCGTGCGGAAGAAGTCGAAGGTGTCGAAAAACGCGAAGAAGCGGCGCGTGGCCGACAAGCGCCGCGACAGCGCGAAGAAGCAGGCCCGCCGCGTGGGGGGCGAGGATTGAGGATTTGTGATTGCAGATTTGCGATTGATGATTGGAAGGTAACGAGAGCAATTGCCGCGTTGAAGCGCTTCCCGCAGGGTGTAAGTGGCTTCCCTCACCCGCCGCTCGCAAAGCCTCGCGGCGGTTGAGGGGTCTTCCGTGCGACTTCGATTCGGTGCCTTTCAATCACCAATCATCAATCTGCAATCGAAAATCAGCGCCGGTGAGCCTCGGCCAGTTCCTTGCTCGCGGCCATCATCGCTTTGGTCAGGTCGTCGAGCTTGCCGGATTCGGTGGACTCGAAAACGAGGTTCATCCGCGATAGGGGCCCCTTCAATTTCTCTTGAAAGCGCGTCAGGTCGTCGCCCTTGAGCGTTTGGAGCTTTTCGCGCGCGCCGTGCAGCCCGCTGCCGATGCCGGGCGCGTCCACGCTGCCGTAGAACGGCTGCCGCGCCGCGGTGTGGCCCAGCGCGAACCGCAGGCGCAGGTGCCGCAGGCCGAACCCGTCCGGGCTGCCGCGGCCCAGCGGCGAACTGGTCGCGAGGATCGCCACCGTGAGCCTGTCGCCGGGCTTCGACGGCATCGGGGCGTTGCTCATCCAGTAGCTCGGGTGCCGGTCGGCGGCGCGAAGCATCCCGTCTTTGCTCCACAGCCCCGCCGTCTTGCCGTTCTGGTAGGTGTAAATCTCCCACGCGCCGATGAGGTTGCTCTCGATGCCGAGGTTGTAGCCGGTCTTCGGAATCGCGATCTTGCCGAGCTTCTCCGGCACCACGAACGTGATCCGGTACCAGCCCGCGGCCCCCGGCTTGTTCTTCCCGAACACCTCGAAGGGGTTCTTCAACACGGTCATGCCGCTCTCGTCGGCGTCAAGGTAGTGCAGCGGCGGCTCGAGGCCGGAGCGGAACTTCACGTCTTTCGCGATGTCGATGGAGTCGAGTTCGATCAACCTGTCGATGAACTTGGTCACGTCGTCAGGCGACTGGCCGCGGGCCGGGGCGCTCGCGAGCAGTAGGGCGACCGAGCCGAAGAGCAGGGCGGCGCGCATGTGTAGGGTTCGAAGGGGGGAGGGTCGGGAGCCCTTGATTATGCGCGCCGCCGGTCGCGAGCCAAGCGCGAACCGCGCCCGCCTTGAACCCGACCCGCGCCGGCCGTACACTTCCGCCGCTGCCGCCCCGCACCCGGAACCGCAATGGCCAATACCCACGAACACCTCGAACACGCCGAACACGCCGAGCACAACGCCCACGACCCGTTCAACCAGCGGGTCGCGGTCTCGATGGCGATTGTCGCCGCGCTGCTCGCCGGCATCAGCATGATCGGGCACCGGACGCACAACAAGGTGCTGCAACTGCAAGGCGACTCCAACCGTTACCGTACCGAGGCCGCGACCGCCGAGGTCGAGAAGAGCAACCTGTTCGCGTGGTACCAGTCGCGGCGGCTGCGCCAGTCGCAGATGGAAACGACCGCCGACATCGCCGAGATGGTGCCCGCGACCGACGACGCGGCCCGCAAGAAGAAGGTCGCGGACCTGCGTGCGAAGGCCGCGGAGTACCGCAAGTCGAACAAGGGCGAAGACCCGAAGAACCCCGAAGGCGACAACCTGCCGGACCTCCAGCGCCGCGGCGACGAGGCCGGTAAGCGCGCGACCGAAGCGAAGGAGAAGGCGAAGACGGTCCGCGACGATGCCGAGCACGCGCACCACCAAGCCGATCGCCTCGACCTCGCGCACCTCGCGGCCGAAGTGGGGTTGGTTGTTTGTTCCATCGCGTTGCTGACGAAGAAGCGGTCGTTCTGGTTCACCGGGATCGCGTCGGCGCTCGTCGCGGTCGCACTGGCGGCGTCGGCGTATATGATTCCCCATCACCCGCACGACGCGCCGGCTCACGGCGCGGCCGACGACAAGGGGAAACCGCACTGACCGCGCCGCCGCCCCCGACCGACCCCGGCTTCCGGTGGGCGCGCCCGTGGCGCTCCGCCGCGCTCGGGTACGCCGTCGCCGCGCTCGCGCTCCTCGCTGGCGTGCCCGTCTTCCTGTGCCTGCCGCCGTGGACCGACGTGACCCTGTACGACATGGCCGCGCGCTCGATCCTGCGCGGCGGCGTGTACTACCGCGACGTGTTCGACACCAACCTGCCCGGCTTCGGCTGGTGCTTGGCCGCGGTCCGCGCCGCGCTCGGACCCGGTTACGAGCTGCTGCGCGCCGTCGACCTTCTCGTGGTCGGCGGGATCGTGCTGGCGCTGTGCGGGTGGGTGCGGCGGTGCGGCGGCACGGGTTACGCGGTCGCGTGGTTCGTCGCCGCCGCAGTGCTGTTCTACCCCTTTACCTCGGAGTTCAGCCACATCCAGCGCGACGTGTGGATGATGCTGCCCGCGCTGCTCGCGTGCCGGTTGCGGCTGCGCCGGGTGTGCGCGGAACTCGCGAAACCGCTAGCGGCTCCAGTCGTGGAAGGTCTGCTCTGGGGCGCGGCGGTGTGGATCAAGCCGCACGTTGTGGTGCCGGCGCTCGCGGTGTGGCTCGTCTCGGCGGTGCTGATCGCGCGGCGCGAACCGGGGCGGCGCGTGTGGGCCGACTTCGCGGGCCTCGTTCTCGGCGGGCTGGTCGCGGGCGCGCCGGGCGTCGTGTGGCTCGTCGCCACCGGCGCGTGGCCGTACTTCCTCGACATCTTTCTGAACTGGAACCCCGACTACCTCTCGGACAACGGGCCGCTGCCGCAGCGCTTCGGCACCGTGTTCAACTGCTTCCGCCCGTGGAGCAACCTGCAGTTCGTCGCGGTCCCGATCGCGCTGCTCGCGCTGTGGGAAACGCGGGTGTGGTCGCGCCACGCGGGCGACCCGGCCGCGGTACCGAAGCGCGTGTACCGCCCCGCCGCCAGTGAGAGCGAGGTTGCGGCGCGCGCGCTGCTCGCCGCGTGCTACCTCGCGTGGGTCGCGCAGGTCGTGCTCGTGCAAAAGGCGTTCGACTACGTTCACGTGCCGGTCACGTTCCTCGGTTTCGCGCTCGTGGCGGGCCAGCGCTGGTGCGCCGGGTTCGCGTACCTGCTCTGGTTCGCGCTGGCCGGATTGCTGACGCACGCGGCTGACACCGTGCCGCTGCTGCGGCGCGGCGCGGACGCCTTCAACGACGGCAACCTGTACGTGAAGATCGAGAACCACCCGCTCACGACGCCACTAACGTGGGAGCTGTGGCCGCGGTGCTGGCGTGAGGGTGGCAGCAGCGATCTGCGCGACCGGCTCGGTGTGTACACCGACGTCCACTGCGCCGCGACGTGGACCGACCTCGACGCGGTGGCCGCGTTCCTGCGCCCCAAGCGGCTCGGCCCCGGCGAGCTGAACTGCTGGCACGACAGCACGCACCCGCTGTACCTGATGCTCGACCTCGACCCGGCGACGCGGTACATGCACTACGGCACCGCGTTCACGATCAAGTCGAAGCGCGCGACCATCGCCCGCGCGGTGATCGAGAGCCGACAGCGGTTCGTCGTCAGCGACCTGCTGTGGACGACGTGGGACCGCCCCGCGCTGACCCGGCCGGAGTCGTGGCGCGCCGGCGACCCGCTCCCGACGTGGCTCCCGCCGCGCGAGCGCGCCCGTTACCCGTGGACGCAGCCCGTCGTGTTCCGCTCCGGGCGCTACGTCGTCCACAAGATCGACCCCGCGATCCCGCTCGGCCCGGTGCGCGTGCCCTTCTGGACCGATCTCGACCGCCTCGGCGCGCGCGACATGGACGACTAACCCCGTGCGACCCTTCCGCGCGATCGCCGCTTCTCCCGCGCCCGCGGCCGGTTGGCTGACCGCCGGGGCGCTGCTCGCGCTCGGCGTGCCGCTGTTCCTGCGCATGCCGCTCTGGTGCGACGCGACCCTGTACGCGGTGGCCGCGCGCGAGGTCGCGACCGGCGGCGTGCATTACCGCGACGTGTTCGACACCAACCCTCCGGGGTTCGTGTGGGCGCTGTGCGCCGTGCGCGGCACACTCGGCACGTCGAGCGAAGCTGCCCGCGCCGCGGACCTGCTGATCGTGGCGCTGGTGGTCGCGGGCCTGCTAGGGTGGGCGCGCGCGGCCGGGGCGCGCGGCGCGGGCCTCGCGTGGTGCGCCGCGGCCTGCGCCGCGTTCTACCCCTTTGCGGCCGAGTTCAACCACGCCCAGCGCGACGTGTGGATGATGCTCCCCGCGGGCGCGGCGCTGTCTTTGCGATTGGGACGAGAGCAAGGGCAACTCGTTCCTTCTGAAGCCGCTCGCGGCTTCGCGAGTAGCGGAGCGCGCGCGCAAGGCGAAGCCGCGAGCGGCTATCCAGTCCCGCTCCTCGAAGGCGCGCTGTGGGGCGTTGGCTGTTGGATCAAGCCCCATCTTCTCTTCATCGCAGCCGCGGCGTGGCTGGTGACGCGCCGGCGGTTCGGCGCGCGCGACCACGTCGCCACCTTCGCGGGCGGATTGGTCGCGCTCGCCGCGGGCGCGGCGTGGCTCGTCGCGAGCGGGGCGTGGCCGCACTTCGTTGACGTGTGGCGCACGTGGAACGCCGACTACCTCGGCACCGTGATGCGTGAGCTGCCGTTCCGCTGCGCCATGCAGTTGCAGTACTTCCCGCCGTACAGCGCCGCGGCGCTGCTCGCGGTCCCGCTCGCGGTGGCGAACTTGCGCGCGCCAACTGCAGACGCGCCGGCGCGCCGGCGCGCGGTTCTGGCCGCGGTGTACCTCGCATGGCTCGCGAGCGCGCTGTTGCTGCAGCGACCGTTTCACTACATTCACGTTCCCGAAACGCTCCTGATGCTGGCGGTGTTCGCGGCCAACCGCTGGCCGGTGCCCGGTGCGCTCGTGCTGCTTCCGCTGCTCGCGGGCGCGGTCGTCGCGCTCGGCGGGCCGACCTTCGCGCACCTGCCGCCGCACCCGGCGCTCGACGGCAAACGCGCGCGCCTGTGGCCGCGCTGCTTCGTGACCGCAGAGCGGCGCGAAGTCAGCAGCGCGGCTGCGCTGTACGCGCAGCACTTCGGCGGCAGCGACCCGGCGGAACTGGGGCCGGTCGCGGACTACCTGCGCGAACAGAACGTGCGCGACGGCGAACTGATCGCGTGGCACGATTCGCCGCACGCCCTGTACCTCGATCTGGGCGTGCGCCCGCGGTTCCGGTTCATGCACGTCGGCACCGCGGCCGGGCTTGGCGCGTGGCAGGAGCGCGCCGTGTTCGACGCGCTGCGCGCCGCGCTCCCCAGTGCGCGGTTCGCCGTGAGCGACCTGCACCGCGTCACCGCGCGCTACGACGCGCTGAACGACCTCGACGCCGACGGATTGCCGAAGGCGTTACCCGCGTGGCAGCGCCGCGAGTTCCCGTTCGATCAAGAGGTTGTGTTCCGCTCGCCGCGTGGGCGCTACCTCGTGCATCGCATCACGAAGCCGGTCACGAGCGCGCGCATTCCCGAACGCTTGGATCAGGCGGAGTCGAACGGCAAGAAGTGATGTCGAGTTCGCCGCGCCGGGCGGTTTACTTTCCGACCTGTGGCGCGGAAGGCTCACGGCACCGCCCGACGTACGACTACTCGTCGTCGAGTGGAACCGCGATCCGCGAGGTTGTTCCAGACCACTCGACGACGAGTAGTCGTACGTCGGATAGCGGTGCTGGAACAGCCTTCCTCGCGTCGCAGTGGTAGGCATTCGCTCGGACGACGCAACATCGTCCTTGCTGCAAAGCAGCGAGCTAAACACACCCGACGCGGCGACCTCGACACGGCCAGAATACGTTCGCGGCGCACCGCGGGACAGTCTATCGTGTGGCAATCTCTCACCCGCGAGGCCGCCATGATTCGTCTCTCCCTTGTGCCCGTCGCGCTGTGCGTTGCGCATTCGGTTCGTGCCGCCGACCCGCCGGCGAAGATCGCCCTACACTTCGCGCCGTCGGCCGAGCTTGCCAAAGAGTTCGGTGCGTACCGCTCGCCGCTCAAGTTCGACGACGGCACCGAGGTGAGGGTCGCGGCCGACTGGCCCAAGCGCCGCGCCGAGATCAAGAAGTACTGGCACGATCTGATGGGCGCGTGGCCCGCGCTCATCGAGAAGCCGAAGGTCGAGCTTGGGGCGAAGGAAGACCGCGACGGCGTGACCCAGTACAAGCTCAAGATCGAGACCGCGCTCGGGCGCACGGTCGAAGACGCGTACCTGCTCGTGCCGCCGGGCAAGGGGCCGTTCCCCGCGGTCGTCGTCGTCTTTTACGAGGCCGATACCGGGATCGGGAAGGGGAAGGGGCCATTCCGCGACTACGCGATCCAACTCGCCAAGCGCGGGTTCGTCGCGCTCTCGCTCGGCGGCGACCCGAACACGTACTACCCCACGAAGGAGAAGTGCCGCATTCAGCCGCTCTCGTTCCACGCCTACGAAGCCGCGAACTGCTGTACCGCGCTCGCGCAGATGACGAACGTGGACGCGAAGCGCATCGGCGTCGTCGGCCACTCCTACGGCGGCAAGTGGGCGCTGTTCGCCGCGGCGCTGCACGACGGGTTCGCGTGCGGCGCGGTCTCCGACCCCGGCATCGTGTTCGACGAGAAGCGGAGCAACGTGAACTACTGGGAGCCGTGGTATCTCGGCTTCGACCCGGCGCTGGAGAAGCAGCGCGACCGCGGCATCCCGAACGACAAGAACCCGCGCACCGGGCCGTACAAGAAGCTGATGGCCGACGGGCGCGACCTCACGGACCTGCACGCACTGCTCGCGCCGCGGCCGTTCTTCGTGTCCGGCGGCGCGGAAGACCCGCCGGAGCGCTGGGCCGCGCTGAACCACCTGAGCGCGGTGAACAAGTTGCTCGGCGCGCCGCACCGCGTGGCGATGACGAACCGCAAAATGCACTCGCCGGACGCGGAGGCGAACGAGGCGCTGTACACGTGGTTCGAGTGGGCGCTGAAGAAGTGAGTGCGGGCGTATAATGCCTTGCCCGCCGCGATTCAGCACCGAGGACCGACCCCATGAGCGACCGGTCCGAACGCCCCCGCCGGCCCCGCTCCTCGCGCGCCCGCTACCGAGAGTTCGTTCACGACTACAAGCAGCAGAAGCTCGACGACGGCGACAAGCCCGCGCCGGTGCCCGGCGCGGACCCGGCGGCGCGGCCGACGCGCCGCCAGTACCTGCGCGCGTACCTGCGCTGGCTGCGCCCGCACCGCGGGTCCGTGGGCGCGGTGTTCGCCCTCGCGCTCGTCGTCGCCGGGTTGGAGATGATCGAGCCGCTGTTCATGCGGTTCATGATCGACCGCGTGCTGCTCGACACCGGCGCGGACCCGGCCGCGCGGCTCGCCAACTTGCACCTCGCCGGCGCGACGTTCCTCGGCGTCGTCGTGCTCGCCAAGATGCTGAACGCGCTCAAGGACTACCGGCAGCGGCTGGTGAACGCGCGCGTCATGTTGTCGCTGCGCCGCGCGCTGTACGACCGCCTCTTGCGGCTCCCGCTCCCGCGGCTGTGGGGCATGAAGACCGGCGGCATCCTGTCGCGGCTGTCCGGCGACGTGGACACGACGACCGGGCTGTTACAGATGGCGATCATTTCCCCGGCGCTGTCGCTGGTGCGACTGACCATCGCGGTCGGCATCCTGCTCGCGCTGAACTGGCGGCTCGCGCTAATGGCGCTCGCGGTGATCCCCGGCGCGGTGCTGGTGAGCTTCGTGCTGGCGCGGCGCGTGCGGCCCATTTACCGCTCGGTGCGCAAGGACGTGGAGGGGATCGACGGGCGCGCGGGCGAGACGTTCGCCGGCATCCGCGTCGTGCGCGCGTTCGGTCGCGAAGTGCGCGAGCTGCTCGGCTACCTGCTCGGTCGCCACACCGTGCTGCGCAAGGAACTGTTCGCGCAGCGCCGCGAACTCATCCTCTGGTCGTGCTGGGGGCTGCTGGTCGCGGGCATCAACGTTGTGATCGTGTGGTACGGGGGCTACCTCGCCGTGACCGGGCGCGCGTCCGTCGGCGACATCATGGCGTTCCAGTGGTACTCGTTCCTACTCCTCGGCCCGGTGTGGAACATCGTCAACTCGTTCTCGGAGTTGCAGCGCTCGCTGGCCGCGACCGAGCGCGTGTTCGAGGTGCTGGCGACCCCGGCCGACAAGCCCGACCGGGCCGGCGCGGTGGACGCACCGGCCGTCGTGTCCGAGATCCGGTTCGAGGGCGTGGGGTTCGAGTACACCGAGGGCCGCCCGGTGGTCGGCGACCTGAGCGTGACCGTGCCCGGCGGCTCCGTGGTGGCGCTGGTGGGGCGAAGCGGCGCGGGCAAGACGACCGTGACCGACCTCGTCGCCCGGTTCCACGACCCGACCGCGGGCCGCATTCTGGTGAACGGAACCGATGTGCGCGACTTCCGCCTGCGCACCTACCGCGACCTGCTCGCGCTCGTGCAACAGGACGTGTTCCTGTTCGACGGCACCGTGCGCGAGAACATCGCCTACGGCCGTCCCGACGCACCCGACGCCGAGGTCGAAGGGGCCGCGCGCCGGGCCAACGCCCACGACTTCATCGCCGCGCTCCCCGAGGGGTACGAGACGGTAGTGGGCGAGCGCGGCGTCCGGCTCAGCGGCGGGCAGCAGCAGCGCCTCGCCATCGCCCGCGCGATTCTTGCCGCGCCGCAAATCCTGATCCTCGACGAGGCCACGAGCAACCTCGACACCGAGAGCGAGCAACTCATTCAGGCGGCCATGGCGGCGCTGTTGGCGGGGCGCACAACGTTCGTGATCGCGCACCGGCTCTCGACGGTGCGCCGCGCCGACCTGATTCTGCTGATGGACGCCGGGCGCGTCGTCGAGCGCGGAACCCACGACGAATTGATGGCCGCGCGCGGCGCGTACTACGGTATGGTAATGCGGCAAACGGCCGCGGCTGACGATGGGGCGGGCCTGCGGTGACGACCGGCGACCCGCGCCGTTTTCTCGGCCCCGGTGAAATTGACACTTCCGCCTGAAAGGGGGACAATGGGTGCGTCGCGGCGCGTCGGGTGCGCGCTTTTTATCAACGATCCGCGAGAGGGCTAGAAGGTAGCGTATTCTGTGTGTAAACTCTTGCGTGATCATCTTTTCGCTGGAGGCGGCTCAAACGTGGAGGTCGGCAGGATGCCT
>Ga0194132_10006958_pt1 | contig 17149 bp, 11 predicted proteins | sample TA2KigOf80mmetaG_FD_148612 | JGI IMG/M metagenome (GOLD analysis project Ga0194132, IMG submission 148612) | Freshwater microbial communities from Lake Tanganyika, Tanzania - TA2015054 Kigoma Offshore 80m | ecosystem: Environmental > Aquatic > Freshwater > Lake | place: Tanzania: Lake...
GCCTCCTGGATGGATTGGGTCCTTCTTGCTGAATCCCAATTCTATCTAACTCAGGCGGCTTGGCCTACTCCTGTCTTCTTACTTCACTCCAAGCTCCTCTAAGAAACTTGTTTTGGACAAGAGTGATAATAGCTAGACTAGTTGAAGCGAAGAACCCTGCATTCTTGACGTCAGAACTGCCGAATCTGACTGACACCCAGACTTGAAGGAGCCAGGTTTGTTTTACTTCCAACTGATTTTTGTGTTTTCTGTCATGTTCTGGGTTTCGGCGCTCGCTGCCGAAACTTTCTTGACCTCGCCCGCTGAACGTTCCTTGCCAGCTTCGGCTCGGGCGAGTTTGGGATACTTGCTCCTACTCGCTTGGTTTGCGTCAACGCTTCTCATAATGCCAATCCAGGCGGGATGGATCTTAGGCGCAGGACTTTGGATTGTGTACGCGCTGACCCTTCCAAAGGGATTCGGACGGGGACCTAGGCAGATTCTGAAAACCTATTCAAAAGGTTATCTTGGGATGCTCGTGCTCGCGAACGTATTCTTAATGCCGCTGCATTTGGGCAGAACCTACGGGCCGTTTACGGAGGGTGGTGGCGATGTTTCGGTCTACGCCGATGTCGCCAGGTACTTGACGGACCACAAAGAGGCGGCTTATGGACTGAAGGATGTCTTGCACGACGTCCAACATTTCATAAGGTTCCCTTTCAGCGGGCGTCCTGATAACCTGGAGAGTTTGGCTGCGGTTGATCCCAGAAGAGAGAATCCTCCCGCAGGGGATTATCAATCTTATCGATTTCTGGGAACCCGGACTTTTCCATCCATTCAGTTCAGTCCCACTGCCCAATGGGAGTTCCTTTCAGGGCAGACCAATTACCCAGTCTTTTACGCCGTTTTAGCTTTTCTTTATTCGGGCATGGTGCTGGCAATTTGGCATTTTGTTTTGCCTTTCGGACGGCTCTCGGCTGGCTTGGCGATTTCTCTGGCTTTAGCTTCCCATGGGCTGGTTTCAGTTCCCTACAACGTCTACTTCCTGCAGTCGCTATGTCTTTCGATTTGCGCCCTCCTGTTTCTTGTCGGTTTGAAAATTCCGCTGAGGTCCTGGGCTGGGGTTCGTTGCTTTGGAATTCCTGCCGCAATCGTGATGGTGGGCTACGCACACTATATGGCTGTAATCGTCCCCATACTCCTCGCGGCAGCTCTCAAGATCTTGCCCCGGCTGGATCGACACTGTCGCGGCGCAGAGAAGCCTTCCAGTTGTACCGAAGTCGAGGTCGGAACGGACCGGCAGGAGGAAACGTGGCGACGGGCGTCGAGGCGGCTAGTAGGGGGATGCTTGTTTTGCTTCATAGTCTTCTGGACCCTGATTGGGAGCTTGGAAAGCGCCGCATTTTTCGGTCCAGCAGTCACGAAATTGGTAAGTAGTGTTGTCAACGCAGCCGCTGGAAGCAAACCGGCGGTTAACGCTGCCATGGGGGAACCTGAGGAGCTCTTTTCTTGGAAATGGCTCGAATTCTTCTTTGGAGCACGCTCCCAGCAACACTACCTTCCGTTCATGTTTCCGCATTCCTTGGCAGTTTTGGGCTCCGGTGCGGCAGTCATCTGCGGGCTTGTCGTTTTTGCTCTGAACTTTTCTCTCTTTCTAGTACCTGTGGGCGCGCAAATTGTCGCGTCGAGAATTCCCTGGTTTCTCAAACCGGAGGAAGCTAGTGACAAGAGTCGCGCCGGGACAGCCTGCCTTCTCTGTGTCCTGTGGCTTCTTCTTGTTGTCGCTGCACATCATGCCATCGCACAAGACTCGCTCTATACCCAAGCCAAGGGAGCCCAGAATGTTCTGGTCGTGCTTTACGTCGGGATGATCCTGCCCTTCGCGTTTCAAAAGCATCTCTCAATGATTGCTGGGAGCCAAGGTAGCCTCGAAAAGATCTGGCTTGCATTCCTCATTGCTTTTGTTGGGAGCATGACGATGCCCAGATTGGTTTTTGCTCTCTGTCTCGGATTTGGTCTTGACCGAAGCGGAATTGTGGAAGGTTCCATGTTTCAAGAGTCATCTCGTATTCTTCGAGAGGATCCCGATGCTTTTGTTCTCCTGGAACCGAGAAAGAGCGCTGACGTCTTTCTAACCACCCAACCGTTTCATGGCGTCCGCATGCTGCCCACGCGGCACTTGGTGTTATCTCGGCTTGACATTCAACGCCTTAAGGATGGCAACGTTAGCGTCGTCAAAGATCTGCAGGTTGTGGGCTCTGAATTCATAACGCCAGCCGATCTCTCACATCTTTGGCACATACGGGCCCGCAAGGTAGGAACTCACTATTTCTTTTCCGGGGCAAGACACTACTCGTATCGGTGGGAAGCGGAACGGCTTGCAGACTCAGATCGACCAGAGCTGGTGTTATGTGCGCATGATTACGAGTTCCTCGCGAAACAACGCAGCAGATTAGAGGATGGAACCGAAGAAGGTTGGTTCTCCTATGTCCGCAATGGCGCCGGAATCCTGGTCTTGCCAGCCAATTCCAACGGCTATGCCATCGAGGTGAAGATGGAGCCACATGGATCGTCGAGTCTAGGTGCGATGGTGGCTCAAATCGCGGATCCGGCACAAGCGGGTGAATTTCAGAAAAGCTCGGTCTTGCAGGCCGGTCAGAGGATCATTACGCTCACGCGACAACTTGCGCCCTCCACTCGACCCCAACTCTTTTGGCTCCCCAAGTTCTGGGGGGAGTACTGGCTCAACATCAGGATCGACAAGAAAGAGTTGCTGCCCAATCCCGACTGAGCGCGCGCGACTCGCAAGATCTAAGAGGGTGTTTAGAAAGGCCTGGTTCAAGGAGCCAGCTACGTTTGTAGTCCCGGCTTTAGCCGGAAGCACAGCACTTCCTTCCGCCTAAAGGCGGGACGACGAACCAAAGGGCGCCTTCTTAAACACTCTCTAAGGACGCCCGGTCGCTGCTGAAAGCACCTCCCAATCGAGCGAATTCCAACGAATGTCGACGTCGTAGCCCCCGCAAGTCTCTCAAGGCGACTCCGACGATGAACGATTCATCTGGGGGCTTCAAAGGACTCGGAAGGTTCGAAGTGCGTCTCAATCCGCGTTACCATCGCCCAGGGCCGCCCTGCCAGTTCGTCTCCTTCGAGCTTTTGAGGATCGATGACGATCCAATTGAATCCTCGTTCCAACTCAACGCTTACGGGGATGGATTCCAGAGCCGGATACCTGTGATCCTGCCTGATCGTCGTCCTGCTGAGAACCCGCATTCCCGATGATACCTCGAGCGTGCAGCCTCTTCGATTCCCCTCTGGGGCTACCTCCAAGACCAACTCGAGCCGCCCGGCCTGGGGCGCCCAAATTCCGATCGTTCCTTTACCGAGGAGCCATCTAAAGCTGTCGTAGGGACCCATTGGCAGCGGAGCGTTCCATGATGGTCCGACTAGAAACGATTTCAGCTTCTTAGCCCCGTCCAGTCGAACCGCTTTCCACTGACGGTTCTCAAAGACTTCGTCTCCGACCGGCAGTCCCAGAATATCGGGTCCCTTGCGGACCAGTTGGATTTGCGGAGGGGTCTGTCGGATGCGTTCATCGATCTCCCAGACGTGGGGGCCTTTGTACGTATATGTTGTGGCTGTGAAGTATCGACAGGCGAGGAATGCCGTGTCCATGACGGCCATCCGGATAAAGCCGTCGTAGCTCAAGAGGACGAGGGGATTGTTTTTTGCCCAAGCCGCGGTTTGAGTTTGTTTCATCATTTCGACATCGGCAGCGCCGAACAGAAAGCTATGCTCGGATCCCAGAATGGCCTCTGAAAACAGGGGCTTCTTATAGATCAGGCCCGCCCCCACAAAGCCTAGAAAGAGGCACCATGACAGGCGTTGCCTCGCTCCCTGGCGCCAGCCCAGCGCCCGCCACGCCAGCACGAGAGTGAATGGCAAAAGATAAAGGGCAAACTTCATGAGGCGGTAGTTGGTCTCCCGCAGACTCCAAGCAGTCCAGGACATGAGAAGCAAAAAAGCGAAGATCCCCCAATGAAACCGCCGATCTTGGAAACAGGTTCGAAGAAGGCCCAGACCGACGAGCAGGACGCCGACCCAGAATGCAACCTGAGCCGTCCAAGTCGGAAGGGAAAAGGCGCTTCCCGCAACGCGATTCCACGAGAACAGCGAGGCTGGCGCGACGTAACCTAGAAACGTGAACGCATATTCCCAGCCGCCAGGAAATTGAACCACCACATCCGGGGCGCCCTTGACAGCCGCTCCAAGGACCTGCCGAAAAAACGCGGCTGCTCTCGTCCATCCGGGTAGGGTCAGGATCCCGGCGAGAAGGCATGTTCCTATAACATGTGCGAATCCTCTCAGACTTTTTGTGCCAAATTTATGGGTTGCTAATCGTATTCCAGGAGCGCAGGTCAACAGGATGAACGTGGCATAGATTGGAAGCAGAGTGGAGTAGTAAACAAGCATGGTCGCCGCTGCGAGCATCCACAAGGTTTTTCCCACCGGGCCAACTCTCTTGTTCTTCCAAACGGTCCAGGCAAGCGCACCCATCACACCAAGGACTCCCACAGAAACGATGTGAGCCACATAGTGAGCCATGGCCACCCACAACAGGCCATTGGCACTGATGAGCAGCAATGCAAGCATCCAGCGGCTGCGTACCGTGTTTTCGGGGAAAAGGGTGCACGCCAGGAACGCTGTGCCGCAGAGACTGAAGGCATAGACAGCGGCCATCAGGCCTGAATACCAGCTGAAGAAGTCCGTCCAGGGTGGACAGATGCTCATCCACAACCCCAACCAGCCAAACAAGCTTGGTTGGATCAACGGCTCAGCCAGAGCCCGAGTAAAAGACCATCCAACCTCAGGAGGTTGCGCCTGCGAGGACCAGACTGCGGCAGGGGAGCCGAGTTCCAGAAACAGTCGCGGAACACCCAGATACATCGACAGGTCGCCTCCATTCACTGTATAGAGGCCCTTGCCTCCCGCACTCAGCAACGGAAGCAAGTACTGGATGCCGGCCGCCAGTGCGAGGACGAAGTACATCGACGACTGGCGGATAAGGGGTCGGCCCGCCGCATGGCGCCTGGAACAAAGCGCCAGCCCAAGCGACATGACGACCGATGAACCGAAAACCAAGCGGAAGAGTGGATAGGAAAGGTTGAAGAATTGGATCCATAGGCCCAGCCAGATCAACAAGACCAGGCCCAGAAAAACGGCGACTAATGGATAAGAGCCACTTGTGTCGTCATCCGGCACTAGAAAGCGCGCCCATCCCCAGCCCACGGCCGCAAGAAGCACACACACCGCCAGAAAGTTGGCCAGCACTTCCATCAGTTAGCGACCGTAATACTTCAAAAGCTTGAGGAGGGCCGCAACGACCGATTCAACGTCTGCCGTGGTCATTCGTGTGTGTAGAGGCAGCGTGAGTAGGGCGGCGTGGGCGGTGGAGGCAACCGGAAAATCTTCAGGTCGAAGCGAAAAGCGCTCTTTGTAATATGGCTGGTGATGCAAAGCGTGATAGTGAATGCCTCCCCCGATGTTCTCCGCCTTCAGTGCAGCCAGAAACCGATCTCTTGGGATCTTCAACCTGGCAGTCTCGAGTAAAACCGGGAAAAGGTGATGAGAATGGCGTCCCGATTGGGGGTCGTCCGCAAGAAGACGCAAACCTTGGACGCCGGCGAGAAGGTGGCGATAGTGGTCCACCAGTTCCCGCCGTTGGATGAGAAATCCTTCCAGTCGCTTTAGCTGCTGAATTCCCAGCGCCGCCTGCAAATCGGTCATGTTGTACTTATACCCCACGTCCACCATTCCCCAGACTGGGTTTCCTTCAGGCGAAAAACGCTTCCATGCATCCGTGCTCATGCCGTGCAGACTGAGAACCTCCATGCGGTTGATGGCCGCAACATCCTCTCGACACGTCACCATGCCACCGTCGCCGGTGCAGATATTCTTCGTGGCGTAAAAGCTGAAACAGGTGAAGTCGCCGATGGAGCCAACCTTACGGCCACAGTCTTCAGTTCCGACCGCGTGGGCAGCGTCCTCGATAACCACAAGCTTCCGACTTCGTGCCAATTCCAGTAGAGGTTTCATCGGGCACGGCCTCCCATAGAGATGAACAGGAATTAGCGCGCGAGTTTTGGAGCTGAGAGCTTTCTCGATGGCAGCAACCGAAATCAGCAAGGTGTCAGGCTCCACGTCAACCAGAACCGGTGTGGCGCCCACGTAGACCACAGCGTTGGCCGTGGCAACAAACGTGAGCGACGGCACAATGACTTCATCTCCTTCCCCAACGCCCGCAGCCAGTAAGGCAAGGTGCAAAGCCGCGGTGCAACTGCTCAGGGCAAGCGCGCGGGGAGATTGAACATAATTCGCAAAGTCTTTCTGAAAGATCTGAACCTTGGGACCCTTGCTGAGCCATGTGCCCGACAGCGTGTCCAGCACCTCGTGCTTTTCGGCTTCTGAAATATCCGGCAAGCCGATGGCAAGAAATTCCTTTCGGACCGGGCTGCCCCCTTCGATCGCTGGCAACAAAACATTCATGAGCGTTCGCTCCGGTTCCTTGGCGAACCCGCCTTGCCCTGCTCAGCCGGCTTTCGGACGAGAATGCTGAAGTTGGAACTCATGATCTCACTGGCGGAATAGCTGCGCAAGATCAGGTCGAGATATTTGAATGGCCAAAGCAGCACAGTAAAGCAGAGAAACCATGCAGCATGCAGCCGGCGCGAGCCAAAGCTCAGTGCGATGGCCAGGAATTCGGTGGTGAGCCACACCATCGCCGAGGCTGGACCACCCATGCATTGCAGATCTAGCACCTGAAATTCGCGAAACAAGTGCCGAAGTCCCGAACTTGTGAACCGCTGATAGTCCGCAGGCGAAGCGTGATAGGGCTGCATGAAAGGAACGTTAAAGTGAGCAATGGCCCCTGGTTTCATCACTCGGAATGTCTCCCTCACAACCTGGGCAGGCGATTTCACATGCTCAAGCACAGCGACGCAGGTCACACCATCCAAGGATTGGGCGACAAGTGGTATTGCATGCAGATCCGCCACAAGATCCACGTTTGGCCCCAAATAGCAATCCAGATTCTTGAAGTTCGAGAATCCCCTGAATCCACCGCCCCCGAAATTCCAGAACACTTTCTCCGGATGCTGCCGCACGATTTGGCGGAACTGTTTTTCCAGTCGGTCGTTTCGAAGCACCGGGCCAATCAGGTACTGGGCAGCATCATAAAGTCGAGTGCTTTTGCGGAGTCGGTTCTTCAACTCAAGGATCCAGTCGCGGCGCCGGCTGGAGCCTGGGCTCATTCTTTGAACGCACACCCGGGAGGTGTTCTCATCTCTTCGAGTCTCCATTCTCATAACTGCCAGCGCCCCCAGTGCCTGGAAGGGGGCGTATTGTGATACAAATCCATTGTGAGCGTCAACCATCCCGCTTCGCTTTCCCAGCTCGCGCTTAAGGGCAACAGAACGGGAGCATTCCGGTTGACAGACCGTTTGGTTGTGTGTTTTCCTGTGGGCCTTGTGAAACTGACAATCAGGAGGAGGAAACAAACGGTGGTCTACTGTTCGATGAGCTGAACCAGTCTTCCCGCCCGTTCGGAGTCAGAGCTATGAATGGAATCGGCTCCAAACATTAGACAATTCGCACATTCCAAAGCGCGGGTTTTGAATCTCTAACCTAGAGTGTGTCTCGATAGCCTTTGTGAGATTGGGTTCCTTACTTGATGGCCGTTAACAATGAAACGCTTAGGCCCTAACTTCAACAAAATGTCTTCGATGTTCCCACAATTGAAAGGTGGCGACTGGCACCCCCTGCGGTCGTGAAGAGCGCTCCTCTCACCTCAGGCACGAGCTAACTCTTTTCGGTTGTCGCAAGCCAACTTGATCCTTCGGAAGGAAGTGCACGCTGCTCGACTGCACTTCACGAATTCTCCAGATCTGAGACCGACAAAAGGTGACACAATATCGGCGGTTCTTGACAACGCGCCCCTCATTTGATCGAGAAATGGACGTTGCTGCCATTCAAGCCAGGATTCATTTCAATTGATCTTGACAGCCTGCCCGAGTACCAGAAGTTCTACGGGTACCAGGTAGAAAAGAGCGAGATTTGCGCCATTTTCAGAGTTAGCTTCCCGCGCATCCTCTCGTTTTTTGAGGACAGCGGAATCAAAGCGACATTGTTTGTTATAACCGAGCATCTCCGGTTCCCTGAGGTCAAGGAGTTTCTGAGTCATCTGGTTTCTGAGGGACACGAACTCGCCAGCCACACCCATACTCATCCCTACCCCTTTCGCAATCTCGATTTGCCAATATTAAGAGGGGAACTCGAGCACAGCAAGAAGGTCCTGGAAGACACTTTTGGCGTCGCCGTCACGGGCTTCCGCGCACCGGGTTACGACATCACGTCCGAAATGATCGATTGCCTGGAGGAACTGGAATACAGGTACGATTCCTCAATCTTTCCGACTTTGTTCGCACCTCTGATCTCGCTGGCAGCTCGTGTAAAAAGTGGTGGGAAGACGGCCAACCCTCTGCATCCTATGCACATGCTTGCGCCACTCTCTTCCTACTTTCCATCCCAGCGGTTTCCGGCACTGCGCCAGAAAGCTGCCCGCGGGATTGTAGAAATCCCGATTACTGTACTGCCCTATGTGCGGTATCCCTTTTATCCTACCTGGCTGAATGCAACAGGGATGTTCGGCCTGAGTTCGATGTTCCCCCTCGCACGGCGGGCGCCTCTGTTTAATTTCGAGATGCACACGATTGACTTCATTCAGTGGACCGATGTCGACCGCCTGCCCCAGCTGGCGAGGCACCCAGGTCTGCGCTTGTCGACCGAAGTGAAGCTTGCTCACTACCGCCGGATCGCGGAAGAATTGGGGCAAACTTTCCGTTGGGGAACACTGGGAAGCATGGCAGCGCGCGTGGAAGGTCACTCTTCGCAAATGCCTCGGGTATAGGCTGAACCACAGAAGGTCGCGAGTTCAGCGAGGGATGAGCAGGTATGAAGATGTTGCCGAACGACGACCTGGCGGAACAAAACGCCGCGGCGACCGGTCTCAGGCAGAAGTCGGTATCGACAGGGCGCTCGAGAACGCTGCTGCTGTTTTCAGCGGCGGCCTTGTCGATGTGCTTCCTGCACCTTCAGTCAGAACGCAGCGTCAGGGGCTCGATCCCGCCGGACTCTGACTCGCTTTCATATCAGAACAACGCGCTGAACGACCTGTACCTGTGGCAAAGAGGGAAACTCTCGCTGTACGAATTCTGCTTCGGGTCTGCCTCTCTCCGGTTCCTGCCGCCTCTTCACAAGTGGAGTTTGGAAGCAGGTTACCTGGTATTCGGGATCAATAACCTTTCACCCTACGCGGTATCCGCAATATGGCTCTTTCTGGCCGGCCTAGCTCTCTTCCTCTCAGTCAGGTACGTGACAGGAAACGAGTTTCTCGCAGCCGCGTCAGGTCTGGCGCTACTTGCCACTCCTGCGGCCTTGAATTTCGGCTTCATGTCCAGCAGGAACGACTGGCCTGTCACGGCGCTGTCCTTGACGGGTTTCTATTGGCTAATCACCAGTGAGCTTTTCAAGAATCGGGCTCGTTGTCTCGTCGCCGGCCTTTTCTGGGGGCTCGCAACGCTGGTAAAGTCTTCAGTGTTCGGATATCTCTTTCTTCCCGTCCTTGCCCTGGCCGCCGGCGCCATTGCGCGGCGCCGCCACATTGCAAGATCTCAAGTCGTGAACGCGATCTTGGCGGGCTTCGTTATGGTAATGATTTCCGGTTGGTTCTATGCGCATGCCTACCGGGACGTCATTGAATACTACACTTTCTGGTCGTCGACTAACCTGGCGAACGTGCTCAGCCAATACCAGCTCCATACGGTTCTCGACCAACGCCTGTTCTATGTCCGCAACCTTTGGCTGCAGTTAGGTCCCCCGGCAAGCCTGATGGTGTTTTCTGGCCTCGGATTACTGGCTGGCATGTGGTGGCCGATGAGATATGCTCTCTCGAACACAAAGCGATATGCAGTGACTTGGGGAGCTTGCTTCGCTTTCCTTCCTTATGGCCTGCTGATCTATCGGAGGAGCTTTGCATCGATCGCAGACATTAACATGATTCCTTTCCTGATTTTCGTGGGAGCGGTCGGATGGTGGTTTCTCTCGAACGCCGTTGGCCAGGCGAGATCGATAAGTGCGGCCCTTTTGTGCGGCGCGCTCCTGCTGAATCTGGGTTCGGCGCTGAGACACCAGCAGGCCCGGTTGTATCAGGCTATTAATGCGGATAAAGCCGCGCGGGCAGTAGCTGAGTTGCTGATGCAAAGCGACTACCGGAGCCTCCGCCCCAGGAGCCTCAATCAGGATATCTACTTTAATGCAGGCACATTGCTACACGTTCTCTACAGAGACCCGGTTTATCGTGAACAGTTCAATGTTTCGCTTCCAGATCCGTCCCTTCAAGCCACACCATCCCCGAGCATCGCTCCTAAAGCGCGCTACGCATCCATCGTGAAGGATGCCAATGTGCTATTGGTATCAGATCGGCCTAAGGGCTTCTCCTGGATCCCAATCAATCAGCAGTGGGAGCCACTGCGGAGGCTTGTGCAAGCTGATCGTCGATTCTCACTGCTTGGAAAGGTAGAAGGATACGACGATAACACCTGTGTCGAGGTCTACGCCAAAGAGGCTTTGTTGCTGGAGACGGAAGCAGACGGCTGGGTGCCGAACGGCGCTACGCTAAAAGTATTCTCAAAGCCGGGCGTTCGGACCTTCACCGTTGAGGGTATCTCAATCGGGCAGACCGTGACGGACCTCAGCTTGATTGGAAATGATGAAGAAACGATTGCTGGCGTCCCAACCCGGACAGGCCAGGAGCGACAATTCAAATTTGAGGTCCCGCTGTTGCTGTTCTCGTCGCCGTTCCGTCTCCGAAGCAACTCACCGGCGGTACCGGCACGACTGGCAAACAGCTCAGACCGTCGCGAACTGTTGTTGTCATCTCCCCGTCTCAGCTTTGTGGCCGAATAGAGGCTCCCGTTTTCGGTCTATACAGGAGATCCGAAAACCTTGCCACGCGCTCTACTTTTTCGAATTCCTTCACATCACGCCGCACTGGATAGGTTTCGTACGATTCTGCCAGCGCAGGGTCAGGCGACACGAAGTGTTGATTAATCAGCGCATCGACAGCGTGCGGTAGCATCAGTGGGAATAGTGAGTAGATATCCATAAAGAAACGCAACATGGACAGCGGCTGGTGCTTAGGCGTCGGATGAGCCCGCTGGATTAGAATGCGTCCCGTATCGATGCCGTTATCCACTTGGTGAAACGTAACTCCTGTCGGAATCCCTTTCAGACGAGCCCACAAGTAGGGGTAAACTCCCCGACAAGACGGCAACATGGCCGCGTGTTTGTTGATGATTCCAACACGAGGCGCAGCAAGAATGTCACTTCGCAAGATCTGGTCGACGCTGATGAGAATCACATCGATTTCGTTGGCTCTCACCCACTCTGCAAGAAAGCCTTCGTTGGGGCTCCGGGCTCTTTTCACTTCCAAGGAGTAATGCGCGCCCAGCGCCTTCCAGGTTCGTGGCGGTGAAAACCACTGTTCCAGATAAGACCGAGCAGCGTAAGTCGAAAGCATGAGAAAGTTGGTCAGGCCGAATGTGGTGAGGAAGAATCTGAGAGCCCGGTGCTGGCCGGCGCGCGGACCAGAGCGAAAAAGGGCGATTCCCACGACTTCATATCGATCGACGAGTCGAGGCAGGGCCGCTTTCCAGGCAGGAAAAAACCATACATGGTCGTCGTTCGTGAAAATCGCGATTCTGGGCCGCAGCTTTGCCGAGACAGGAGGCATGGTGTTTTCACTCCATGCGGATGCGATCTACTCGCACCAGCAGTCGTCGATGGTCCGACGACAGACCGTGCTCGGACGGCGAAAACTCACGATCGCTAGCCAGTTTCAATGTCACTTTTCCCTTCCAATCGGGATGCATCACGACGCGGAACGAGCCGTCGAACGCACTGCTATCCCAAATCGCGACCGGATTGGAGACGTCGCGGCCTTGTTCGTCAGTAAGGACAAGACGTGCAGGATACGGAAGGCCTGGTGGAAGAAGCAAACGACCGAGCATGTGAATATTGATTTCGGGCTGCGAGCTCGTGATTCGGAGACGAAAACCAGCTGTGGCCCACCCGTCTGCGTGCAATTCTTCATGGTTGAAATGTTCGGTCCGGAAGAAAACTCGAATCTTCGAACCTCGCGGAACCGTCTGTTCGAACAGAAGTGAGACGCCGCCCTTTCCCTCCGCCAGCCATTGGTTCACTTGTGGAGCGTGCCGGTTGTTCGGAATTTGTTCTGGGCCTTGCCAGCCCTCGATAGTAACGATATAGTCGGAGTGTTTTACGTAACCGTAGAGAGCCTCTGCACTGCCCGCGCTGCCAATAGCAGGGATGTGAAATCGACCCCTCCACTTCGGAAACGTACCGCTGATCGCGTAGAACCTCAGGTTCTCGCATGTATAGTAGGGATGAATGGCAGTGCTGCCCACAAGAACCTCACCATATCCCATTCTGTCAGCGTGGTCTAAGATTGCTGACAGCGCAGCTTTAACCTTCCAGTCTTGTCTTTCCTCAAACGGCGCCGGCTGCAGGACAAGAGTGAGCGCCCGGTCGGCGCTTAGTATGCTCAGAAGTGTCAATACCACGGCTACCAGCTTATGATCCCAGCCGCGTCGTCGTTGAGTGTTTCCCGCAAATACCCAACTGACGGGAACAAGGAAGTAGAACGGGATCAACGAAAAATCAACAACATTGACTTTGGACGGATAGGCGGTGAGTACGAAGTATTGTCCCCCGAGCACTAATGCGAGCGCTCTAGTCCTGTAACTCTGCCTTCCATTGCGCCTGAGTTGCTGGATCAGTCCAAGCAACGCAATTATCGAAATCGCACCCCAGGTGGGACGCGCCCCGACTCCCATAAAGTGAAACCGGGCGACGTTGCGGAAGTAATAGAGGAGGCTGTCGGAAGTGCTGGCAATTCCTGCCGCGGTCCTCGTGACTGACGAGCGCGACCCGGCCCAACCCAGGTAGTACTGCAAGATTTGCGGCAGGTTGAAGAGGTAAAACCACCCAGCCAGACCCAGCACCAGAACGGTTGCCAGCCCTGCATTCCAGCAGCATTCCCTACGATGAGAGCGTTCGCGAAACAACCAATACAACACCAACATAGCTTGGGGCAGGTAATAAATCAGCAGCGATGACTTGACGAGCAGCGACATAGCCACCGCGATCCCGAACCAGACTGCGCCCCGGCGCATTCGAAGTCGCCGACTATGCATCAGCATGGCTGTCGCAAACAGATAGCTCGCGGCAGCCGCGAAGTCGGTCATGAAATAGCGGAGAGCGTAGGTCGTAGTTGAAGGGGCCAACCACACCAAGAGCGTGGCTACCAGCGACAGCGCAGGCCCAGCGCGGGCAAAGCGAAAGAGCAGATAGGAACTCCAGCCAAATAGAAAATGAAAAGGGATATTGACGAGGTAGGCGTTGGCCGGATCCGAGCCGAAAATCAGGTAGGTCAGTGTCCCCAACGCCATATACATGGGAGGAACATGCCAGCCCCCGCTGGTGTACTTCTTGAAGTAGCTGGTCCAGCCTGATTGCTCTATTAGTGCCAGGTCGTCATAGCTTTGATTTTGGTAAACCAGTGCGTCGTAGGACGGCGGGTTCTCCAACGTATTGCGCCGTAGCCACTGGCGTGTGATCATGCCAAGGAGCACACTCGAGCACAAGAGGATCGAGAACACGCTCCGGGCACTCAGCACTCGCCTGAATTGGAAACGCAGAGCGCTGAGGTTCATTTCCACTTGCGGCTCAAGTAGAATACTTTCAGATAGCCACGAACCGTTCGCAGAATTCTCATGTTGCTTTTGCCGAGCCGCTGGGAGCCGTCGAGTGGCATCGCAACCTCCGAAATCGTCGCCCGCAGGCGAACCAATTTCGCCAGGAGTTCCACCATACTTTCGAATCCAGGACTCTCCAGAATGGCCGGGCCATAACGCCTTTGCAACCGTTTGAGGATCGGCGCATGGTATAGGCGAAAAAACGAACTCATCGTGAGGATGCCGCTGATGCCCATTAGTTCCTTAATTAGGGTGTTGGCTATGTGGCTTAGAAGAATCCGCAGCAAAGAACTGTGACTAATGCCTCCCCCATAGGCATACGGGCTCGCCAGCACGACATCGAATCCCTCCAAACGCCGGACCAACATCTTTCGCAGCGTCTGCAGGTTCGAAGTGTTGTCGCCCTCCAGGGTGACGACCCAATCGTCATCGCACAGCAGTGGATGCAGGTGCGCAAAGCCCGTGCCGAAGGCAGCTCCTGGGCCGAGATTCCGGTGATGCGTCAACACCTCGACGCCGAGTAGTCCACTGTGTCCCTTGATCCGCGCTGCAGTATCATCCGTGCTGCCATCGTCCACGAAGAGGACCTGACATTCGAACCGTCCATCAAGGCTCGCGCGAAACTCCTCGAGATTGTTCATCAGTCGAGGAATATTCGGCGACTCGTTGAGAACCGGGATGATGAAGAATAGCTGGGGCGATGCGAGCATCTGTCAGGACTTGGGCGCCTCGCCTGCCTGGAAACACTCAGGATTCAACTCACGAATTTTGTCCAGATGGTCCCGGAACCACTGCACCTGCATTTGCATACCCTCTTCCAAACCGACACGTGGCCGGTATCCCAGCAGGTAGTTCGCTTTGGAACCATCGACTCTGCGCTGCCGTGGATCTTCGTAAAGGCGGGAAAAGTCCGTGTAAGGAATGAAATGCAATTGAGGCTTTTTCTGTACACCGACGAGGCGCCACACTAGGTAAGCGAGGTTCACAATGCTGAGCTGTGCAGAACTGCCGACGTTGATTACTTCTCCATCTGCATAGGGACTTTCAAAGACTCGCAAGGTCGCATCAATTGCATCGGAAATATAGGTGAAAGGCCGGGTCTGAGAGCCGTCACCATGAATCGGAATCGGACGTTCACTCAAGGCTGCTGCAATGAAAAGATCTTGAGCTCCGCTCAACTTCGACAACTGGTAAGTGGGTCCATAAACGCCCGAGTAACGAATGATCGCAACAGCCAAGCCGTACTTTTCTGCGGAACCAAAACACAAATGTTCACCGTAAATCTTGGAGGCCGCTGCAGCCCAGCGGTGAACTCGCGATTCCCCCAGCACCAGCCCGCTCTCCTCAGTGAAGACCGGGTCCACTCCTTTTCCATAGACGTCGTCTGTTGAAGCAAAAATAAATCGGGCGTTGGCGCGCCGGGCACATTCCAGCATGATGTCAGTGCCTTTGACGTTGACGTCCAGAGTACGAAGGTAGCCGCCATAACGGGGAATCTTCTGGGCCGCTAGGTGCAGGATGACGTTCACGCCCTCAGAGACCTCATTCATCCTATCAACATTCAGGATCGAGTCATGGTGAAAGCGGAAGCGCTCATCATTGAGGAACGGTACGATATTCGCCCGCGCGCCCTGTGAGAAATCGTCGACGCCAATCACCTCATGTCCACTTTCGAGCAAGGCTTTGCCCAGATGTGACCCGATGAGCCCGGCAACGCCCGTAATGAGAACCTTCTTTTTCAAGACTGGCCCTCCCCGAAGTTTGTCACGGAACGCTGCCATTCGATTGTCTTGAGCAAGCCCTCTTCCAGCCCCACTTTCGGTTCGAAGCCCAAGAACATTCGGGCTTTGGAGATTTCAGGAACACGATTGCGCACGTCTTCATACTTGCCGAAAGTTTGGTAAGAAACGAGCTTAACCTTCGGTTGTCCTTTGCCAGCCAAGCGCCATATCAACGTTGAGAGGTCGAGGATGCTGATTTCGTGAACGTTGCCCAGGTTGAAAATCTCTCCTGCGGCTTTGGGCGAAAACATTGCTCGCAGAATGCCATCGACATGGTCTGAAACATAAGTGAAGCTACGGGTTTGCTGGCCATCACCATGGATCTCCATGGGCTGGTCCCTGAGAGCTGCATCGATGAACACCGACTGAGGTCCTCCCCACCACGTCGTGTTCTGCCCTGGCCCATACCCGCCAAAGAAACGCAACGCGGTAACTGGGACTCCATATTCTTGCTGGTAAGCGAAGGCATAGTGCTCGTCCATGATCTTCGAAACCGCATAGGCCCAGCGCTTGACATTGGTCTCCCCGAGATAGAGATCGTGGGTTTCGGTGAATGGCAGATGGGGATTCTTGCCATACACGTCAGAAGTCGATGCAAACACAACCCTGGATTTGCGTTCTCTCGCAGCTCTTAGTACCGATTCCGTCCCATGCACATTGATCGTCAAAGTATCGAGTGCGTTACCGTAACGGGGAATCTTGAACGCGGCCAAGTGGACCAGCACCGTGGCGCCCTTCGCCAGATGACGGATCGCGGCCTCGTTGAGAACGTCTTCTTGGACGAATTCGAACTCGCGGCAGTTGAAATACTTCTCGATGTTCCGCGGCGTGCTTTGCGAGAGGTTGTCGACTGCACAGACCTCGTAACCCTTCTCCAGCAAAGCACCGCACAAGTTTGATCCGATAAATCCAGCAGCTCCTGTAACCAGAATCTTTTCCATAGGCGGACGTAGTCAACCGATCATCCAAGAAACTCGTGTATACCGCCGATAACGGGTTCGAAATCGCTGTCCGGCATTTCCGGATACATCGGCAACGAAATGATCTCGCGCGCAACAGCTTCGGCAACCGGAAAGGTCGTCCCCTTGGGCACGTAGTGGCGGAAGGCAGGCTGCAGGCTCAAGAGAAGCGGATAGTGAATGGCGTAGCCGATCCCTTTGCGCTTGAGGAACTCAGCCAACGCGTCGCGGTGAGACGTACGAATCGAGTACTGATTGTAGACATGCCGTACGCCGGGAGCACAGTAAGGTGTTACCAGATCCAATCCCTCAAGGGCTTCGTTGTAGCGATGCGCGATCCCGATGCGCGACTCTGTCCAAGCTTCCAAATGCCGCAGCTTGACCCTGAGCACGGCGGCCTGCAGTGTATCAAGTCGGCTGTTCACTCCCAGGATTTCATGGTGATACCTTTTCCTCGACCCATGCACCGTGATCATGCGGCAACGCTCCGCCAGCGTTGCGTCGTTGGTCACCAGGGCGCCGCCATCTCCGTAAGCCCCTA